>Ga0208958_1001374_pt1 | contig 24541 bp, 29 predicted proteins | sample RifOxyB1_FD_184032 | JGI IMG/M metagenome (GOLD analysis project Ga0208958, IMG submission 184032) | Soil microbial communities from Rifle, Colorado - Rifle Oxygen_injection B1 (SPAdes) | ecosystem: Environmental > Terrestrial > Deep subsurface > Rock core/Sediment | place: Rifle, Colorado...
AGGATCACCACGACTGCGATGACCAGAAGAATGTGGATGAACCCGCCCATGGTGTAGGACGTAACCAGCCCCAGCAACCAGAGGATGATCAGAATGACTGCAATGGTCTGTAACATTTTTCGGCTCCCTGTGATTTTTGTCACGAAGCGGACACCCAGCGATAGCTCCGACAAAGTGAACAGAGTAGGGCGCATCGTCCGCACGCTCTGTCTGGTACCGAACATAGCCGGAAATTGAGCATCACACCCACTGCGGGCACAGCGTGCCCCGATTCATGCGAGGCGCGAAAATAGCGTTGACAGGGCCTAGCCCAGCGACACCCCCAGCCAGGTGCCGATGAAGTATGTCGCCAGGCCGGCCGCGCCGCCGATGCCGAGCATGCGCACCCCGGAGAGCAGCGCGTGGCGGCCGGTGAACAGGCTCATGCTGGCGCCGACGGCGAACAGGCCGAGCGCGGTGAGCGCGATCGAGGCACTGAGCGCTGCGCCATGGCCGAACAGGAAAGGGAGCAGCGGCAGCGCCGCGCCGGCAGTGAAGGCGGCAAACGAGGAGATCGCCGCCACCCAGGGCGAACCGAGTTCGTCGGGGTTGAGTCCGAGTTCCTCGCGCGCCAGCGTGTCAAGCGCGCGTTCGGGGTCCTGCATCAGGGTGTCGGCCAGTCGTCGCGCCTCGACCGGGTCCATGCCCTTGGCCGCGTAGATCAGCGCCAGCTCGGCGGCTTCCTCGTCCGGGTAGGTTTCCAGTTCGTCGCGTTCCAGGCCGATCTGGTATTCGAACATTTCGCGCTGCGAGCGCACCGACACGTATTCGCCCGCCGCCATCGAAAAGGCGCCCGCCAGCAGGCCGGCGACACCGGTCAGCAGAATGATCGAGGACTCCTGCGCCGCGCCGGCGACGCCGTAGATCAGCGCGGCATTCGACACCAGACCGTCGTTGACGCCGAACACGCCGGCGCGCAGGGCATTGCCGGCGCCGCCGCTCTGGTGGCGCTTGCCGATGTCGTCGCGCCTGAGCGGCATGGGATGCGGCGGAGTATGCGAATAGAGCACCATGCCGCGCACCTTCATCGCCGCCAGCACACCGCGCATCGCGCGCGGCCCGAGTGCACGGGTGAGGCGGGCGACGATGCGGGTGCGCAGGTCCGGCGCAAAGGGCGCAGGGGCCGGGCCGCCTTTTTGCTCGATGGCGTCCAGCCAGATTTGCGCCTGATCCTCGGCGGCCTGCGCCAGTTCCTCGAACAGCGCTGCGCGCGGGGTGCCGCGTTCGCAGTCGGCCACCACGCGGTAGAGCCAGGCCGATTGCTTCTCTTCCTGCCAGGATGCGTAGGGATCGCTCAAGCAGCCCCCCGGCGGTACTGGATCGCCTCGGCCAGATGCGCGGCGGTGATGGCGTCGCTGCCGGCGAGGTCGGCCACGCTGCGCGCCAGCTTGAGCACGCGGTGATAGGCGCGTGCCGACAGGTTCAGCCGCACGATCGCCTGCTTCAGCAGGGCTTCGCTGGCAGCATCCACTGCGCAATGGCGCTCGATCTCCTGGGTACCGAGCGCGGCATTCGGTTTGCCCTGGCGTGCCATCTGGCGCGCGCGGGCCACCTGCACGCGTTCGCGGATGACGGCGCTGGATTCGCCTGCACCGGCCTGCATCAGCTCGTCCTGAGTCAGCGCCGGCACGCTGATCTGGATGTCGATGCGGTCGAGCAGCGGCCCGGAAATGCGTGCGCGGTAACGGGCGACCTGGTCGGGCGTGTCGCGGCAGGCCTGGGTGGGGTGGCCGAGATAGCCGCAGGGGCAGGGGTTCATCGCGGCCACCAGCTGGAAGCGCGCCGGGAAATCGGCCTGCCGCGCCGCGCGCGAAATTGTGATGTGGCCGGTCTCCAGCGGTTCGCGCAGCACTTCCAGCACTTGCCGCGGAAACTCCGGCAGCTCGTCGAGAAACAGCACGCCGTGGTGCGCCAGCGAAATCTCGCCGGGGCGCGGATTATTGCCGCCGCCCACCAGTGCGACCGCCGAGGCGGTGTGGTGCGGCGCGCGGAAGGGACGTCGCTGCCAGTGCTCGAAGCGGAAGCCGCCGTTGAGCGAGGCAACGGCAGCGGCTTCCAGCGCCTCGGTCTCGCCCATCGCCGGCAGGATGCCGGGAAAGCGCGCGGCGAGCATGGACTTGCCGGTGCCTGGCGGTCCTGCCATCAGCATCTTATGTCTATTAAAACGTGATTTTCCCATGCGCTTTGCTAACCGTGGTAGACACCTAATAGATATGACGTAGCCTTAAAAACGTGTGCCTCTTTATAATGCCGGCACGACAAGTTGTTGAGCGCTGTTGGCAATGCCTAAGGCTTATTCCTATATTCGTTTCTCCAGTACCAAGCAGCAGAAGGGCGACTCCTTAAAGCGCCAAACTGATCTTCGCGACCAGTATTTGCTGCTGCATCCCGAGCTGGAGCTCGACACCTCGATTAGCCTTGAAGACCTGGGCGTTTCAGCATACGACAAGACCAACATCACCAAGGGTGCTCTCGGCGGCTTCCTGCGCCAAGTCGAGGAGGGCAGGATCCCGAAGGGCTCCTATCTACTGGTCGAGAGCCTTGATCGCCTGTCGCGTATTCAGCCTATCGATGCGTTGCCCATCTTTCTCGGCGTAATTAACGCCGGCATCACTATCGTTACGCTGTTCGACAACCAAGTTCACAGCAGGGAAAGTATAAGCGCCAATCCCTATGCACTGATGATGTCCATCTCGAACATGATCCGTGCAAACGAGGAGTCCGCCACGAAGAGCAAACGCGTCCGAGCGGCGTGGGACTCCAAGCGAGAAAATATCGCCAACAAGCGCTTAACGGATGTATGCCCGCTTTGGATGAAGCCTGCCGATGGTGACAAGGGCTTCGATCTCATCCCTGAGCGCGTCGAGGTGGTGAAGCGAATTTACAAGATGTCCCAGGAGGGCATCGGCACCTCAACCATCGTCAAAACCTTTAACGACGAGGGTGTGCCCACATTCTCTGACCGAGCCATAGGTTGGCAGAAATCGTACATTCAAAAAACCCTGTCCAATCCCGCTGTTTATGGCGAGTTTCAGATGCACTTGAAGCGTGAAGGTGAGGTTACGCCGGCTGATGTGATCCCTGATTACTACCCGGCAATCATGACGCGGGAACGGTGGGAAATTGCCGCCGCCGCTCGTGCTTCCAGACGTTTGCGAGGCGGTGTTAGTAAGGGCCAACACCTAACCAACTTGTTTTCTGGCCTTGTGCGATGTGGATATTGCGGCGGGCCGATGGGTATCGGGAGCTATTACAACAAGCGGGTCGATGGCACGAAGAAGGAAATCAAGCACTTCTCGTGTACGAACGCCCGCCGTGGTTTGGGGTGCAAGTGGATTATTTGGACTTACACCGATTTTGAGAACTTGGTCTTGCGGTTCTGCAAAGAGGTCGATCTGGCTCAGGTGCTGCATGTTGACCTAAGTTCTGAGAACGATATCAACAACGCCTTGCAGCGGCTGGAGGGCATCAAGCTGGAAATATCGGCTGTGAATGCTCGAAATCAGGCGCTGCTGAACGCTTTGGAGATGACCGATCAGGCTGAGCCACCACAGCTAATACTTGATCGAATGAGAGCTAACGAATCGAAACTCGTCGACCTGCTTGAGGATAAGCGGCTGGCTGAGGATGAAATCCTGAAGCTGAACAACTCCCGGGTGGACGCCGCTGTTCAGCGCAACCTGATCGTTGAGTTGCTGGAACAACTGGAAACCTTGGAAGGCAAGGAGCTTCACTTGCTTCGTATCCGCCTGTCGGAGGCTATCAAGCGTGTTATCACCAAGATCGTGAGCTATCCGGGTGGTAGGTGGTACACGGAGGAAGAGGTCGAGGACTACCGGCGCGATCTAATTGCCTCTGACGAATACGACGAGGACACCATCAAAGCGATGTGCTCAAAGCTCGATGCCAAGCCTAACCGGGACAACAGGCTGTTAATGCTGGAGTTCCAGAACGGCGAGCATCGGACGGTCTTGTCGTCTGGCCGGATACTCGACCAGAAAACGCCGCCTCCAAGTGATTGGGATGTGGCCACGCTCTTCGAGAGCTTGGCGTTTAAGGTGTTCAAGCGTGTCGAGGCTTAACACCTTCCACCACGCAACCGCTTTTCTACCGTGGCTACTTTGAGACTGGTTGCAATGCTGCTTCCGTCGAAGCCACAAGACCTCGTAAAAAACGAATTACCTTTTCTAGGTCTTCCTTCGTGACTGGATGGGCTTGGGGCGGTCCGGGAGTTATGGTTCTGGATCGATGGACGACGTCACCCCTAAGCTTCATATACTGATTCAGGCGCTCTCGAACCGTTTTTGCGTCATAGTTGTTCCAACCCCATCTATCTGTCAGATCGACGTTGGCATAGTCGCGAAACAGTTGAATCGTTTTATCGGATGTCGGGTTATGCAGGCGCTTGATTTCGTCTGAAAGTTTTGACTGAACAAAGGATGCTATCGAACTATCCTCCAGCCCTCTGAGCCGCTCCTTGGCAGCTTCAGTGACCCTGTCCTCGACATATGTTTCCCAAGCCGTCATTGCCATAATTAAGCCGGCCCGTTTTAGAACCTCGATCTCTGGTGGTGGAGGTTTTGTATTCAGCTTGTTGAAATGAGCAAGCAGGTTTTCAGCATCTAGGATTGACTGTGTAAAAACTTCGCAGGCTGTCGACATTGTTAGACCAGGTAGCTCGTTTAATGAAATCAATGCTAGCAGAACCTCGACTTCTCCCAGCACGTGTTGGCTGACGGATTGGGAATTGGTTTGATTAATGCTGGCCAGTTATTTTGGTGCCACGGACTCGAGTAAAGGCCGGTTTATGACCAACAACAAATCGGGTATGGCCACACTGGTTAGAAAGTAGCGGCACTGAAGCTGCGCCGCCAAGGCATGTGCGGGCCAGTGCGAGGTTGCCGTGTGTGGTGAGTTGAGTCTTCGATACGCCTTGGAAGCCGCTTGAAACAAGGGTTCCGCAGGTACAGTGCGGGCAGTGCGAGATGCTTTCTTGACAGACTGCGTCGAGCCCCTTTTTGCTCTCGTCCCGGTTTTCCAGAGCTAAACCCATCCCCATTATCGAGACCTTCCCTCCAGCCTCAGTGTTGGGCAACAGGATTGGGTACCCAAACTGAATATTTTTCCGGGTACCCGGAGAACGAAAACTGATCCATATCTTGAGCGTTGACCTGTTGTTGGGTCTGCGGGACTGTGGTCATGCTGAGAAATCCGTTTGAAGCGTCAACTTGGGTGTAGGTCGACAGATGGGGTATATGTACGGTGCTGTTACACCTTCAGGTTTGGTGCCAGAGTTTGCAACTGAACTTAATTACAAGGTCTGTGGATCGTGTGCTTCTAACGTCCCGAAGACTATTCAACCCAAAACACTAGGTATTCGAAATGTCCACACGAAATTTTTCTGACAAAGAGTATAGGTCAGTGTTCAGCCAGATGAGTTCGATCTCCGGCGAAAGCATTAACATCAAGGCACTTGAGCGTGCTTTGGATATTCGAAAATTTGAGATTGAGCTTTACTGGAAACGTGCCACCTACTTCTGGACATTCATCGCTGCCACGCTCGCCGGTTTTGTTGCGATTCAAGCTTCATCCTCTGCAAACAAAGCCGATCTATCTGTTTTGTTGTGCAATCTAGGTGTGGTTTTTTCATTTGGCTGGCTATGCGTCAATCGCGGTAGCAAGTTCTGGCAAGAAAATTGGGAGAAACACGTTGATATGCTTGAAGACCCCGTGAATGGTCCCCTGTATAAGGTTGTCCTCTCCCGTGGTCGGCCTAAGGGGGGGCGTGAGTGGTTTGTGCATCTTCTTACTGGACCTTCGTTTATCTCCGTCTCAAAGATCAATCAGCTCATCAGTCTTTTCGTTACTTTCATGTGGGTTGGCTTGCTGATCTATTCGCTCCCGACGTTTGCATTAGATAATTCCGTTAACTGGTATTACGTCGGTCTTGTGCTGTTAACCAGCCTGGTGTGCTTGGGATTTGTCACCGTTGGTCGATCCTATGGTGGTGGCTATTGGCATCGTGGAGCTATTCGGACATCCAATATCAACAATGATGTTTGACACTGCTGTTCACCGGGGGCTGAAAGTTTCTGCTTTTCGGTTTCTTAACTCGCGACATATACCTTGCCTATTAGTTAGGCGGTGTCGATATGTCTGAAACTTATGTACGACCACAAGGCGACATCAGTTGCGTCACGCTGGTCTGTCTTGCTGGTATGGTGGTTTCTATGCCTGTAGACTATTCAGGGCAGCAAAATCGATGTGCCCCTAACTATTCGCACATGCCCAAACGCCACTCATATCTGATTCTTTGATGTCCACAGTTAGAACCTCCTGCAATCCAGCCATGCTTGTGTGGGCCCGCGAAGAAGTGGGGTACACCACCGAGCAGGCGTCAGTAGCTATTGGTGTGTCGGTTGATGTGCTTCAGGCTGCTGAATCTGGAGCGCGCGCTTTAACATTGAACCAGCTTCGTAAAGCGGCAGAGCAGTATGACTTTCCGTTCGGGTATTTTTATCTTTCCAATCCTCCATACGACAAGTCATTTAAGCCTGTACCTGATTTCCGTGTCGAGCCTGGTTTAGTCGGTGCTGAACACTACAGATTGGCTCTCGAGATCAAGAAGGTCCGTGACCGCAGATTGGTTTTCATGGATGTGATGGGCAGTCTTGGAACCGAGCCCGAGCAATTCGTGGTTTTGCCAGATATACATCCAGAAAATATTGGGTTGGTTTTACGCGACAGGCTTGGCGTATCCGATGCTGAAGTGTCTGCTTTAGCTATCGATGATGTGTATTCGTACTGGAAAAGTAAGATCGAGAAGGATGGGGTGTTGGTATATGAATCCCAATACATTCCTGATGAATCAGGGGTGATTGGCGCTGCAATTTTTTACGAGACTTGCCCTGTCATTTTGATTAAGAGAGGCGGTGACTTCAATTCCCGCAAGCTCTTTACGTTACTACACGAGTATGCCCACTTGCTTATGGGTAGGTCAGCGATCAATGATGTTGGCGCTCAGACCGTTGATCAGCCTGTTTCTTATGAAGGGCAGATAGAGGCGCGTTGTAATCGCTTGGCAGCTGACATTCTTGTACCCCCTACGAAAATCGACCCAGAGACTTACGAGGGCTTAGGGGCGGTGGATAAAATGGAACTCCTGGCTAGCAGTTTCAAGGTTACTTACACAACAGCGGCTGTGTGTTTGAAGCGGTTTAACTTGATTAGCAATGATGAATTCTTCTACCTGCTTGAGCTTCGGCGTAAGGCTCGAGGAAAGGCTCAGGAGAAGAAAACCGCCAACGTTCAAATTCCCAGAGAAAATATAATGCGTCTTGATATGGGGCGACCCATGTTCAGGGCCGTTCTTGAAGCCTATGGCAACGGGATTCTTGACGTGTTTGATGCTTCGAAAATTCTCAACTTGAGGGTGAAGAAGATTGATAAATTAGCCTCAAGGTTGAGCTCATGAGGTATTGCATAGATTCGTGCGCTTTGATCGATCTCGGGGAGCGACATTATCCAGAAAACGTGCCCGTTTTCTCTCCAATTTGGGACTTTGTGTATGGGGCGATAGACAGCGGAGAGCTTGTTTCCGTGGACTACGTTAAAGTGGAGTTGGAAAAGAAAGCTGACGACTGGCGTACTAAGTTTCTTGGAAAAGCCAACGGCATGTTCCTGATTAGTGAGCAGATAGAGCAAGAATATGCTGGTGTTGTGCAAGAGATTGAGGCGCGCAAGGAATTTAACTTGAATGGTGCAAGGAACAGGTTTATGAGTGGGGCTGATCCTTGGTTGATTGCCCTTGCGAGAAGTATGCCTAATCAGTGCACAGTGGTTTCGTCCGAAACCAAGTCACTTTCAAACTATGGTTTGAGGGCTGTGAGTTTAGAGTTGGGGGTTCCGCACATGAACTTGCTGGAATTGTTCCAAGCTAAAAATATTGGTGGTTGATTCAATGACTATGTTTTTCACAGTCCCACGGTGTGGTCAAGTTCGACGAATCTAGCTGACAAGATTCTATCGTTTCAAAAATATCAAAAAAAAACGCTGCTGGAATTCTCGACGACCAGCCACACAATCTAGCCCAGTTTGAAATCGACCCATCTAACCGCTTGGTTTCCGTGGCGAATCAAAGGTACGTCATAAACCCATACAGCTTGGGCTTGTGGTCTTACCGGCTGTAAAAGAAGAGGACGCCTGCAGGCGTCCTCGTTGTGGGCTCCAGCTTTGTCAGTTTATTGACCGCATCAATGCTGGCAAACAGTCTTGTCGTTATGCAGAGACTGTCAGCCGTCTCGCTCGATGATGGCAACAAAATTCACTCTGCAAAGAACCAGCCCCAGCCGGTCACCGGGATAAATACCGGCGACCGTCACCTGGAGAGACCCGATGAAACTGCGAGAAATCGTTGATGACCTTGAGTTGCAACGCTTTGATGCCCTTAAAGACAATGCAAAACGAGCGAACCAAGAGCTACAGGATGCTCTGGTTAGGTTGAAGTCAGCCAAGGCCAGACAGGAAATGCTGAAGGCACGCTCGTTGGGATAAATACCTGTGCCACTCACAGGAGATAACCATGACACTATCCGAAATCGTTGACCTTGAAGCGCGACAGCGTGCCGTTGACTTGATGAAACTGAATGCTAAGCGGCAGGCCAAGCAATCCAAGGCCGCTCAGTCTCAATTGAAAATCCAGAAGGCGAGAGCGAAGGTTCAGCAAGCTCAGCAGGAGCTTATCCTCGCTATTCGAGCCGCGAACCAAGCGAACTAAGTTGATAGTCGATTTGTATGTATAGGGACAAAAATTATGTTGAGACGAGGTGAAGAGCTCATCCGCATATGGCACCCTGATGGTCGTGAACATCGATTGAAAGTGCTGTTCACGTCTGGATTTGACGAGGCCGAGATCTGGGCAACGTACGTAGGCGGATGCTCCAATTCAGAGGGGGGCAATGTCGCCCTTTGGGCTGCTACTTACGTACCTCCAAATAAATACGATCCGGGACATCTATGGCTTGGCGATGGAAGGATTGACATAGAAATTGAGTCTCTTAGAGGAATTGGAATCGGCTCGTTATTGATGCTCCCGCTCGTGCGTTGGGCAAAAGAGAGGCCTGGTGATGTAACAGTGGTTCCAATTAGTCTTGCTGGGCCGGACGCTGATACGGAAGAGAAACGGTGTCGGCGTAATCGGTTTTACGAGAAACTTGGATTTATCTTTAACTACGAAGATGAAAAGACACATGGTAGGGCACGAGAGATGCCCGTATCCAAACTCATCACGCCGCCATTTAAGATGTCCGGTGAGTGGAAAGTGGAGTCGCTCTCCTCAACCAGCAGCGTTTTCTAGCTCGAACTGAGGCTCGACTCTGGCGCATGATTGGCTGTTGCGCTGGTTCAGCCGATTAATCACATCCCTCGCTTTAGAAGTGACCTGACGCGACTCAAGGTGGGCGTAACGCATCGTTGTCTTGAGATCGCTGTGTCCCAAGATTTCTCGAACCTCGTACACGCTCATTCCATTCTGAATCAACCTTGACGCTAGGGTGTGTCGCAGCGTATGCACTCGGCAATTTTGTAATCCAGCTCGTAAAATCGCTTTGCGAATCGACTGGGTGCAGTAACCCCGTGCTTTGCCGTCCCGGTTCGTGAAGACATGCGGCCCAGCCTTCGTTTCGAGCCGGCGTGACAGCACCGCATGTACACGATCCGTCATGTACAACACGGTTTCGTTCTGTACCTTAGACCGCCAGAGGTGAATGGCCTTCTCGTCCAGGTCGATCCGCTGCCATTCAATATTGGCTATCTCGCTGTATCGAGCTCCGGTATCCAGCAGCAGGACAACCAGGTCGTATGCGTCCTGCATCATCCGTTTCAATTCCTCGCTGCGCTCGACCATTGACTTCAGTCCGCAGCCCTCGCGATCAGGCGCCAGTTCCTTGAGTAGCCGGTGTTCTTCCTGTTCGGTTAGGTAGCGCAACGGCACCTTCGGTATTTTTACCGACGGAAATTCCAGCGGGCTGACTTGGTAGCCCAATTTCTGCGTGAATTTCCATGTGCCGTGAATTAGCAGGAGCCCGTACTTGATGATCTCGGCACCTACGCCTTCAGCTATGCGGCTTTGCTTAAACCGTTCCAAGTCGTGTGATGTCAGCTCGTCCATGTATTTCTTCATGGGGAGTAGGCGAAACAGCACGGTTTCGTGTGCAACCAGGTTGCCGTAGCTCGCAATGCCTCGCTTCGATGCCTTGTATTGCTGGAAGGCATCGGCCAATGTAATTCGTTGCTTGCGTCCGAGGTGTTGGTTTGAATGGAGCTTCGCCTTCCATTCAATTTCCATCTGCTCCGCCGTTTTCTTATTGGTCGTTCTGGTTGACCTGATGTAGACCTGGCCGTTGAACTGGAAGCTCATGTACCAGTACTTGCTGTTTCCTCGTTTAACGATGCTCATGGCTTGTACCTAATCCAGTTGTTCGATGTGGAGACCATCGATGACTTGCTGGATTAAGACAACGGGAATTCCGCCTTGGTTTTTTGTTGTTCGATTCGCTGTGGATTACATGGAACAAGTCGCAAGGAAAGCCATCGAGTGCGCAAATCTAGTGAAGCGAAGCTGAACGTAATTTGCGTAAGCGATCAGACGCCGTAGGCGTCTGCATGTCTTCGTGTTTCGTGTTGGTTGAATACACATCAAATCGATAGACGTAATTCCAACGAAGATCGATCTTCTTGATCACCTACATTGGGGATTGATTCGTACTTCGTACGTGTTTGGTTGGGTTGTTCCCTCGGCTTCGCCTCGTCGCAACCCAACCAAACAGGTTTATCTGATGTATCTGATTCAAGTAAAACGATCAGGCCCCGTATGAATTTAACCAATTCGCACAACTCAATCGGGTTCGCTGCGCTGCCATTGCTGGCGGTTTGTTGCTGTTGGTGGATGAAAGAAAGAAGCATTATTCCCAAGCTGGCATATCAATGATGCTATCCACTACAGCATCTTTGAAACTTTGACCGGAATGACCCGGCAGGCTCGTTATTGCGGCTTCACGCAATCTGTTCCCGTCACCACCAGCAGAAAGGGTATGTCTGGTTGAGTCGTCTATCGGCTTGTGTGTTCGTGCTTATCCCGACGCTGGATGAAAGTATTTATGCGAGATGCATCAGATATCTCAAAAAAACCAGCAGGGCGTTCTACTCATTTCACGCCGTTGCCGTGGGTTCACGCGTCACAACTTGATCCTTTAACGAGTACGAGCAGGCGCATCGGCCGCTAAAAGAAATCATCAGCTGACGCGCTGTCAGCGCTTGTTAAGCATCCCATCTTGCTGTGGCGGTCAGCCTTGCAAACGATCCAATCCAGTACAGAGACGCCTTAGTCAGGTTAACAAAGAAACTCGCCACTTAGTTTGTTGGGCGACCGGCGCATGGCAGCTGCGTAAAGTTGATCCCGTAGTTTGAAGGTTTCAACTACATAACTTTTTATAGGAGAAATAAATGAAATTCGAACTCTGCAGTAACGATTCTGAGCCGTTCGTTGAGGTGGTGAAAGAAAGTGATGAGTTGGTAGTGAAGTTTTGGGGGTTTGGTTCTGAAGAAGCGAAAAGTTGGTTTAACAGTGAGGCAGTAATGGAATCACTCGAGTCTTGGCATTCGTCCTTGGGTGATTTTGAAATGAGGTACAAACAAATTAAATGGAAGGAGATGTAAATGGGTGAAGTTAAAAATATGAACGGAATTAACATGATGAAGTTTCACGATGGAAAGACAACCGTTGCTTTTATCGGTGAGTCGGTTGCGATGGCGTATGAAATGAAATTGGAGTTGGAAGGATTTGAAGCGAAAGAGATGTTTGTCCTAACTGCACAAATCTGGCACACACATCTCAATCTGTTTTCTCTCCGTCACGCTATTCCACTTGACCATGATGAACGTAGACCCATCTACCAATTCCACTTTGACAGTTATGAGAAGCTAGCGCTCTTTATAAAAAAGCACACTCCCGATTTTCTCGCATTTGAATCGTTTGTGATAAAGGATGGGGAGCAGTTTGTTAATTACTATGGTCGTGACATTGAGATGCTTCGTTCATTTAAAGCGTGGACTCATTTCTTGATGAATAATGCAACCAAAGGTAATTCGCCTTGTGTGCCCTGGGCAACTGATGTGTTGATCGGTCAATGCGGTGGAGGGTTCTACGTAAATAAACCTGACGTCACAAAAGAACAGTTTCTCCACGCTGTGGAGACTGAAGAGCCGATAACACGACCGAGCGGTGAAGCGAGCGAAGACGTTCTTCGGAAAATTGAGGAATTTCTAGAGAACACACCTGAGATTGCGAAAGCAGAACGTGAGCTCGTTGGTGCGACTGTGAACTGACCATTCTAGAAACCGCAAATAAAGGACCGTGGCGAGGTCCTTTATTGTGCTCGAAAGCGAGGGCTTAAAGGCCTGAAATTCCTGTTGTCCTGTTGGTGGTTTGCTGGGATTGTGCCCACAGTGGGACACAGACCGTGGCTACAAACCGGGGGGATGCGGTAAATGTGAGGCTGTCTTTACAGGCTGCTTCAACTTTGCCTTTCTGAAGTCCCACGGGGGTATAGGATTGTTGTCGGCCCACAGGCCGATTTTACTAGCCCTGGCTGACTCTTCTGCGCTGTTGTAGCTCAGCCGATCATCAAGACTTTGCTCGTTTTGATACTTCTTGTAGTGCCATCCACAACCGCGACGAATCTGTTCTAGGTTTACATCCCGGTCGTCGATCAAGACTTTGCCAATTACGCGACCATACCGATCCAGCTTGCTTGATTTGACCGTCGCAACACGGTCATAGGCCAGGTCAGAAAGGCTTTTCTTGCAGTGCTGGCCGAATGGCTGACTCTTTTCGGGACTATCGATGCCTGCCAAGCGGATTTTGTGCTGAGTTTTGCTAGCGTCGAGCAGGGTCAGAGTGTCGCCGTCAGCGATACCTACTACGCGGCCATTGAGGGGCTCTGCGTGTGTAGCCGTGGCAAACATGGCTAACACCACGGCTACGAGGGCTCCAGCTCGGTTAAAGTTGTGCTTCGTCATTTAACTGAACGGCTCTCCAAGGCTGATCTATTAACCTTTCAACAATACTACATGCTGCGCACAAACTACGATCTCTAATTTACGGAGACTAGAGGGCTACCTAGCCCAAAAATCGAAGAGGGGAGTTACGTTGTTAACAACTGGCGTGAGACGACCGTGGTGGATGGCGACAAGTCCATCCGTTGAGGCCTGGCATCTTTGGATTAAGTTTCTGAAGCTCGTACCTGTTGACCAGTGGTCGCAGCAGGTAAAGAAGGATTTCGCCGGCGCTGACGATGACAAAGTGTCGGCGGAGGACTTTTACAAAGACCGGGGGATGTACCTCTTCGTCGGGCCTTCAAAGGATTTGTTGGTCACCCATCTGCTTCCCGGAGATACGTGGGATGAATCCAAACATTTAGCGCTTCTGATAAATCCAGAACAGCCGAATGAAAAGATTATGGAAGAGGTGAAAAACTATATATGGCTGTGTAAGAAGGAACACAAAAAAGGGAGACCGAAGTTCGAGCCTGAGAATGCTCGCTACCCGTTCTGTGCCCCTCCGGATGTCAGTGCGCTTGAGATAACGCTTCACATACACAACCTGAGAGACAAGGACTTGAAAGACTTGGAGGACTTGAAGGTCGAGAAGACGAAACCGTTGTGGGAGCTATTGGTTGAAACGCAGAAGGAGTTCCCCATCATGTCTAAACAAAAGCTGCAGGAAGGAGACGCCCCCGATACGCAAGTTTCACAAAAGAGGGCACTGAGTGTTGTCGCGTCTCGTTATTTAGCTAGGGCGGAAAGAATCAAGGCTGGAGTAGCGAACGGACTTTTCCCGGCTCCGTGATTTGGTTTGCTCTTGCCGGGTAAAAAAGGGGGCGCATGGCGCCTCCATTTCAAGTGCGGTCGGTTGTCAGCTTGGTCTGACTGGAGCCTTCTCGTCGACAGGGAATAGCTTGCTCGGGTGGTAGTGCCCGTTGCATTCCTCCTCGACGAAGACTTGGCAGCCGATTTGGCTTGAGATAGTTCGGATTTCTCCATACTGAGTCCGAACTTTCTGGCCGGGCTGAAATTGTTTGTACTCCACGGCCATCTCCTCACGCCTCCTTCGCTGGTTTCTTCGCTTTGCGACGGCAGTTGTACCAGTAGGTCACTGCGCCCTTCTCAGTGAGCGTTGCTCCTTGAATGAATGCGGCGATCACGACATCTTTCTCTTCATCCTTCAATGCAACGAAAATTTCCATGGCTGCATCGGCCTTGGATTTTCCTTCCTTGATGAGAGCCTTGCCCTTGGCGATGGCATCCTTAATCGCCGGTTTGTTGAGATCGATTTTCTTCGGCTCTGCTGCCGGTGCCACCGTGGCTGCGTCCTTCTTACCTTCCGGTACTGATGCTTTGTCTGCGGGGTTGTTGACGATTTTATTCATGGTATTTGCTCCAAAGTTGATTAGCGAGTTTGTTGATCGTGCTTTGCTTCGCGGTCTCGAACCCGGGCACATCCTCCAACAATCCAAGCAGTGCCTCGGTGAATTCGGCGTTGTTCATCTCAGTGCCGAAATCCTCGTTGAGGATTTCCACCAGTTGCTGCTTCTGCTCGGTTGTTAGCGGCTTCATTTGCTACCCCTTTTCTTGACCACAGGGGCACCATCCAACCGAGACAGGGGTTGGGCAACAGGGTTTTGGAAAATAATTTCAGTTGCTAGAGCAGCAGCTATCGACCGGATGATGACGCGCCATTTCGGCCAACGTTTCCGGAGAAAAGAATGCTCTTTAAGTTAGGTTGGCTCGTTGCGACGCCCGGAGCACTTCGGGCAATCGAGGAAAACAATGTTGATACGTGGAGCTTGCTACAGCGCCACGTTAACGGCGAGTGGGGGTGTATTTCTGAGGCTGACAAGCTGGAAAACCGCCGCTGCGTCGAGAAGGGATGCAGGGTGATGTCGAGCTATCCCTTGAATGAGCGGGGCGACAAATTGTGGGTGATCACTGAGGCCGACCGGTCATCTACATGCCTGTTGCTTCCGGAGGAATACTGAAGCCCGGCTGGTTTTTCTTGTTGGGAAACTCGCTTCTCCTGCGGCTTCTCCTGCGTAGGAGTACTTGTGTTCCGTCTAAACGGATCTCCCGCCCCCGGACTTTTTAAAATACTGGAAACTTGCCTATGAGAACTCCGTTGAGAATGTTCTTGCCCCACCTCTCATAGCGGCTAACTGTTGCGTTCATTCTGTTTCGTTGCTCTGACTTCTCTGTGGGGAGGTCATCGTCAGCGTATTCAGCGGGCGGGTTCAACCCGAGCGCTTTGCCCACCTCATAAAGCGTCGGCTTAGGTTTTGAAAGCCGCATTTCTAATACCTGAAAACTCTTCTTTAGTGACCTGACATCGGGACGCTTCTCGAATGGGCGCTTTGCGTTCATAACTTCGTGCTGGTGCTTCCTCCTACCCGGCTTCATTCCGATATTTAGTTCCTTGAGCGTTTCCTCAAAGTTGAAGCGCAGATAGTCCCTTGTACATTCTCGGTCGAGCCTGATGAGTACAGCGCCTTCTTTCCTTGCTGTGGCGATTTCTTCGTCAGTCTCAATCACCCATACGCCAAGCTGACCGGATTGGAATGACAGCTGATTCCGATTCCACCAGTGCCAAAAATCTGTCTCGTCTTCATCTATCGATGCGCCGGTGGTGAGGGTGTCTCCAAATTCATCCCATAGGCGATGAGTCGGTCCATACAGGTCTTCTTGCTGGGCGAGCTGCATAAAGCGAAACCACCAGAAGTACGCACTATCTTCAAGTGGTCGGTCTTCAGGGAAATCTTCGGGGTTATGAAGAAAAATGAGGTCCATGCCGGCATGTTAACACGTAAGTTCCCAAGGAATAGCGTGTCAATTGTTAATACGGTTGCGATTCGACATACTCCTTCCATCACCTCAAACCCGAGGTGATTTTTAAACTAAGAGGAGAAACTGAAAATGAAGCAAGAAGTGAATACCGCGAAGATTTACGCATTGTCCCATCCGTTCGGCGGTCCTGAGACTAACGACGATGAAGAGTACGAAGTATTCAACGGTGCTGGTGTAAGCAGTGAAGAACTTTTTCAACTAGTTGGTGACGAGATATTCCGTCAGCGTGTTGTTAAGTGGTGTGAAGAAGAGAAGTGTCACCGAGTTGCTGTATCAGCAGACGGGCAACCGGAAGGTGCTTTAACGCCGTTTGGTCACTGTGTTGGCTTTTACGTTGATGAAGAGGGGATGCAATGATGTACACGGGATTATGTGACGACGATATGTTAATCGAAGAAGTAAAGCGGGGGTGTGAAGAGACTGGTGCGGATGAGTTGTCGTTATATGAAGTGAGTGTTTTTAACGGCAAACCCCACATAACACCTAACTGTCTGTCGTATGAGGATGTGCGCGAGATGTGTGATGCTGAGTTCGCGTTAAAAATAATTGATATGCACTTTCATTTCGGTGACTTCCAAATGACTATGAATGCTGCTGGTGAAATGTATGTGCGGTCGTTAGTGTTGAATGAGGTGGTGCACTGATATGTTCAACAGAAAAACGTACCCCACGATAGACAAAAAAATGAACAAAGTAGTCAATTGGGTCTGGCGGAAGTCGTTTGATCATTACCACGATTACTACGTTAAGCAACCGTTAGCTGTAAGTGAGCAGTATTTGACGATGGCAGACAGTAATAGAGGTGATGCAAGCTTCTGTGTCTGGATGGCTCATCTTGGCGCGATTGTTGACAATCACTACAGACCTGTCACATCAACGCTGGTGGTCTCTTCAAGAGGCTGTTTGTTAGTCGGTGACTGGAAAGATGCGGTACATCGGATCGAGGGCGGCGGAGAAGTGGTCGTAACCGCCGAAGAGCAGGCACAAGTGGCTGAACGGGCTGTTCTGGCATTCCACGATAGACCCGGTGCTGCGATTCACAACCGGTTACATGAGCCTTATGAGACGCCACAGTGGGTAATTGTGATGTCCTGCGATGGCTTAAAAGTGTACCTCGACTGGTTTGCAGATGGGTTGTTGACGAGTGATGAAGATCGCTTGAAGTGTTATCAAGAAGCGCTCCGAGTGTTGAGGCTGGTTGATATCGAAACACCGTTGATGGCTGACCTTCAAACCAGAATTGATGAGGTGGCATCTATCTCATAAACCGTTTGCAGGTGAATAAATGAAGGAACCATAGCCCGCCTTTAGGGACGGGCTTTTTCCGTGATGACGATGAGTTGATGTCGTCACACAGCCAATACACGCTGTAATAACGCCTTGAAGCGATTGAATGATCTGCCGATGACTGATTGCATCGCTTGAGATGTCGAAGCTGTTCTAGGCGTGTATTACTTCGCCGACCTAAGCAGCCGTTCCGTAGCCCCACGTAGAATGCAGCAATAAGGCCGATTGCTAACCTTGGTGGCTTCTTGCTACCGAGCATCAGCTCTCTGTCGTGACACATCCTTCGTCGGAGGAGTCACGACTCTTGATCTCTGCAAACTTTGCGGCCATTGTGGGGTTGCCCTTGGTAAGCTTCTTGACGGTCAAGTCGTCGGCCTTGTTGTTGGCAAGGCGGAGGTTGTTTTCTGAACCGAGGAGGGCATCCTTGGTCTTCTGAAGATGGTCGATTGTCTTGTCGATCTCTTCAATAGCCGTCTTAAATTTCTTGGACGCCAGTTCGTAGTTCCGGGCGAAACCAGTCTTGAACGCATCGAGCTCGTTCTCGAAGTTCGTGATATCAACGTTCTGTGCTTTCACCAGCGCGAGTTCGGTTTTGTACTTTAGTGAGTTCTGGGCGGCATTTCGTAGCAACGTAATGATCGGGATGAAAAATTGCGGCCGGACGACATACATCTTCGGATAACGGTGGGATACATCGACAATGCCGGAGTTGTAAAGCTCGCTGTCAGGCTCAAGCAGGGAAACTAGCACTGCATACTCGCACCCCTTCTCAGTACGGTCCTTGTCGAGCTCTTTGAGAAAGTCTTCGTTCTTCTTTTTGGTAGCTGTTACGTCGCTCTCGTTCTTCATCTCGAACATGATCGAGACGATCTCGGTGCCAGTCTCAACCGAGTCGCGAAAGATGTAGTCGCCCTTGCTGCCAGCCCGCGCGTCGTTGTCCTTCTCGAAATATGCCCTTGGAAACGCCGTCGCTCGAATGCGGTTGAACTCGGTCTCGCAGTGCTGCTCAAGGGTTTCACCAACCATCTTGGTCGACAGACGAGCCTTCATGTCCCGGAGCCGCTCGATCGCGTCATCGCGGTCCTTGATCTGCGTCTCGTACTTGTCCTTGAGCGCCTTCTCGGCGAGCTGCTTCTCAAGCTCAGCTCGATTGAGGCCGCTCTTCAGTTCATCGCGCTCCTTCTCGACCGCACTGACTGACTCGGTGATCGCAAGCTTCTGAGCAACCTCGATGGCGTCAAGCGTGGCCTTCAGGTCCTGGATCTCCGCGTTCTTCGTCGCGGCGGCCATTTGTAGTTCATTCACGAGCCTCGCCTCTGCTAGCTTAGCCGCGGCGTGCTTGTCATGCTTCGCCTGTTCGAGTTCGTTCGCGAGCGCGTCTCGTTCTTTTTCCACGGCGCTCAGCGCCTCGGTCACGGCGAGCTTTCGCGCCAACTCACCGGTTTCAAGCCTAGCCTTCAGTTCCTGGATCTCGGCGTCCTTGGCCGCGGCGGCCAGCTGCAATTCGCTGGCGACCTTGGTCCGGGCCAGCTCGACGGCACTCTGTTTCTCCTGCTCGGCCAGCTCAAGTCGCTCGTGTAATTGCTTCTCGAAATCGCCGTCGCGAACTTGCTTCAGGATGTCTGCGTACCCTGCCTCGTCAATCTTGAACGCTTTCCCGCAGTGCGGGCAGATGATTTCATGCATGACTATTTACCCTTCGCCTTGGCCAGAATTTGCACTGCGCCTTCGGCTTTGAGTGTTACCGGTACGCAAGTTGATGTTTTTTGAAACTTCAATACGATCCTCTAAGATTTGCCCTGGAACAGGCGTTGTAGTTCACCTGAATACGCACCCGGAGCGCTGAAAGCAGTCTCATTGTCGTCCGCTTTTGCTTCGGAGGGCCGCTTCGACGTCATTTCTTGTCACATAAACACCATGGGCCCTTTCTGGCTGTCCTCCTGGTATCTTTATCAACATATCGCCTGAGCCGAGCAGATTTTCCGCTCCGGTTTCGTCGAGGATGATGGAGGATTCGGTGCCCTTTTGAACTGTGAGGGCTATCCGTGCTGGAATGTTCGAACGAATCAAACCAGAGAATGTCTTTGCATCGGGTCGCTGAGTTGCGAGGACTAGATGGATGCCTGCTGCTCGCGCTTTCTGAGCAAGCCGAACAATGTGTGATTCCACGTCCTTGTCTTGCATGATTAGGTCAGCCATCTCTTCAATAAAGACGACAATAAATGGCAACTGGATACCGCGGTGGCGAGCTTCGGCGATGTTGGCGACTCCCATCGTTGAGAACGTCTGGTAGCGAGTTTCCATTTCAGAGACTAGATCGAGAATGCATTGTCGGGCCGTTGAGGAGTCGACCGCTACGCCGTCCCCATAAACGTATCCAGAGTCTTGATAGATAGAGAACTCGACCTGTTTCGGGTCGATAAGCGCCAGCTTTAAGTTTGACGTGCTGTGCTTCATGATGAGCGACAAGATGAGCGCGTGTAGGCAGACGCTTTTTCCCATGCCGGTTGCACCGCCAACAAGTAGGTGTGGTGCTGACGTGAGGTCCAGCGAGAACGGCTTCCCGATGACATTAATGCCGGGGTATACGATTAACTGGTCAGGAGTGCTCTGTGACGACTGTACCCATTCTTTCAATTTCCCAAACCCCGCTGTTTCCCAAGTTTCTTTTGAGCGCGGGATATCTAGGAATACGGTTTTAGTCTCGTCTCCTCTAGCTAGAGTCGGAACAGTGCTCAGGCTCAAAACCAGACTTAACCGTTCGAGCCCTTTACGTAGCTTGTCGAGTTGATTGATGTCCGGTAAAAAAACTTTGTATCGCGAGACACGGGGACCATGCGTTAGCCCTTTAACTTCCGCGACCACGCCGATATCGCTCATTGCTCTAATTAGTTGAGCTGAGACATCGACGGGTTTTTCTGCTGATTTTGTCTTCTGGCTGTCGGTCGCTATTGGCCGGGTTGCTGTGTCCGGGAGTTCTGCTCGGCGATTGATTAGGGTTCCCATGAATTTGTCGAAGTCGCCGTTCTCCGCCTGCCAGTCTTCCATGAGCAACGTGGCACCTCGATGCCAGTGCTGGCGGACCGCATTCCTGAATCCATCCATGTTTGAAATGGCCTCGCCATGTTTCTTGGCGTGTGTGACTATCAAACCAACCCACACAGCTATGTCTGATTGTGAAAACAGTGACTGCGCTGGGATGTCGAGTCCTTTGGAATCGATTCCGTCTTCCTTTAGTGGACCCAGAGACAGAGATCTTCCAATGGCGAGACGTGCTACGTTAGCTTTGGTCGACAGCCCCAGGCCTTGCATCAGGTTTGACGTGTAGCGATCTGCGTCACCACTGGTGCGGAAGCGCGAACTAAGGATTTGCTGGAGATCAAGACTGCTCATTTCTTCTCCCGAGCGAAATACGCATCTTCTTGTGCGGTTGTTCTACCGATACCATCTCCGACATCAACATGTTCAAGCAAGTAGGTTTTGCCTACATGTTCCTTAATTTGTTGGAAGAAAGTGTGGTCAATTTCCTTGTCTTGTGACAGAAGAATAACTTGCCGACTTGATTCGTTTGTCCAGAACGTCAAGATGTTTTGTCTGTGCTTGCTATCAAGTCTCCCAAGTGGGGTGTCGACAACCATTGGGGCTTTTACGCCCGAAACCTTTGCCAGTCCTGCTATCAAGGCTGTCGCGAAAATCTGGTTCTCCCCCGCCGACCTATCAAACGGGATTTCTTTCCCGTTCTTGCCCAAAATTTGGGTCGTGCCGTCATCGTGAATTTCTATCTTCGAGACGAGATTCTTGTGGGCGAGTTGCTTGTAGACCGTTGTCATTGCGTGCGCCAGCTCCTTTACCTTCAAGGGGAATAGGGCAGGAATGACGTCATCGATAACAGCACGGACACGTTCCGACTTCTTGATAAGCGAACGGACCGGACTTGATTCGTCGAGTGCTCGCTTCTGGCGTTCGTAGTCCGCCTTCTGTTGTGTAACAATCGATTCGAGGGCAATCACTTTCCGATCATCACCTCGAATGCGATCTTCAAGCTCGACGATGCCGTTCTGAGCTTTTTCTAGCTGCTGTTTTAGTGCTGTGAGCGTTCCATCACGGTCGATGCCCTCAAGCTTCGATATTTTTCTCCCAAGCTCGTCAACCCTTTGGGTTAAATTGTTCTGCTCGTTAAGGATGTCTTGAATTTCCTTTTGTCCGAGGGAAAGGTTACCCAGGAAATCCAAAGCCCTTTGGCGCATGGGGCCGTGCATGTAGTCGTGGATAACGGCCTTGGCACAATCGTCTGGCGGTGGAAAAAACAGACTTGCCCAAGCTGTTTCAATACGCTTCTTGATGACAAGTAGTTGCTCGCTGGTCAGGGGCGGGTCAAATTCGGGAGATGTTTGAGACGAGAATGCTGATTCGAATTCAGCTTGTCGAGGTTCCAGCGCTTGCTTTTCTGCCTCGTGTTGGAATAGTTTGATTTCCGCTTCCAGTTGCTCTCGAAACAATTCGAGCAAATCCTTGGCCATGAGGTGGAAGGGTAAGCGTCCAGACAAAATATCTTCAAGTCGCCTTTGGCATTCCTTGACCTTGTTCCGTAGTTGTTCACGCTCTTCGACCAAGTCTTTGACAGTCGCGATGTCGCCGCCGCCGCCTCCGGCAGAAGTAATTCGTTCGATCAGCGAGTGTCGCTCTTCGCGAAAAACAGAAAGCTGCTCTTCGCTTTCTTCAGCATCGCGTTTGAGGTTTTTTAACTGCGACTGGTTGTCGCTTAATGTGTCCAACAGGCGCGACATGTTTTCTTCGTCGACTGATGAAACGTCCCCGCGCCGCAGCGATTCGAAGTTCTTCAGGCGGTCAGCGAGGTTCCGAAGTAACACAACCCCTAGCAGGCCTTCCAACCCTTGCTTTACCTGTTCAACGCGGGATTGGTCGGCGAGCTTTTTGACTTCTTCGCCGTCAAAGAAAAAGAAGGGGGCTACGTGAGCTGGAACGAACTCTTCGTCAAGAAGTTCGGACAGGTAAAACCCGTTTTTCCCGTCCATCCGAGGGGCATCCGGAATATCGCGCACGATTTCGCGCACGATTGCCTCTTCGTCGTAAGTCCAATTGCCATTCGGTCGAAAGTACCATTTTCGAGCAATATCGACTGCTTTGGTTTTCGTTTTGTTAATTACGACCCGGACACTCATCGTGTCCCGACCTTCACGCTTTGCTTCGCCGTTGAATGCTCTCTCGAGGAAGGTTGGATAACCGCCCTTTGCTTCATCCGTTTTAAGACCCGCTCTGGCAAGGTGGGCAATGGCGTCTTTGCCGTAAAGGCAGAGATAAAGAGCCTCAAGGATCGAGGTCTTTCCGTATCCATTCATACCGCCGATTAGCACGACGTTCCCACCTTCAGCCGGTGATGGAAAGCTGAAAGATTGGTGTTGATAGCTTTTGAAGCTAGTCAGCTCAAGTTTTGATATCCACATATAGAGTCGTTTTGGTTATTGGTCTTCGATTCGTCCGAGGATTTCCTCGAACCGTGGATTGATATTCCGCGCTTTTTCTTGGTGCTGCCGCTCGCGCTGGACGATCACAAGTTCTGTGAGTACGTCGATTGGCACACCATGCTTTTCACACACCTCTGCTAGCACCGCCTGTGCTGTATCGTCTGACCACAGGGGTAAATCACTTAGGTAGCTTTCATCGACCAAGTCATCCATTTGCGACTCCCATTTCTTTTTGTAATTCGGTTGCCCATATGTCATGAATCAGATTCAGTTCTTCGGGCGAAATTAATTGATCTCCAAACTCATCCTGCACTCGTAGCAGGTTATCGAGTATTTCCTTGCGGGCTTGGATCGTAAAGGGGCCTGGGATGTGCTTTCCGCTCACATCAAACGTTAGCTTCCCATTGCGTCGTATTGCTTGACGCTTCTCAGGATTATTACGGATCGATCGGAGCCAATCGCGGAAATCAACCAATGGCTTGTATATGTGTTTGCCGGAATCAACCAGGCCTTGAAGGCTTTTGTCCTTCTCAACCACAGTGCAAGTCCAGCATCCAAATCGGCTGTTTGGTGTTCCACAACCCGGAGCCTCTTCTTGGCTTAAGACCACTGGACATTCACCGCCTTCAGCATCTCTGTACAACTGGAACAGACTAGCATGCGCCCCGCCCCACGGCGCGTGGAACGAGCCTAGAACTTCCCATACGTCATCAGTTGTGAGTTCAATAATCGGGCGGTAAATAAATGCTCCGGTGAGTTCGGGATGCTCGGTCAGATTCGAGCCGCGCATGTTTTGATGTCGGTCAATGTTCCGGGAACGTGTGATGCTTTCACCTTTGCGAACTCCCAGCACAATGATTGCGGCCCCTGCTTCAGACACATGTTTTTTGATGTATGCGCTCGTCGGCTGAATCTTGAGGCGGTCAGTACACCACCGCATTTGTGTGTTTGGGCTTGGGTAGCCTTTTCCAATCAGCAAAACCCAGAAGGATTTCTCAAGTTCGGGAGTTGTGCGAGCCACGATTACCGGGAGGCCGAGGCTGTTAGCCGTCTCTTCGATCCTCTTCGTGACAGTATTAAGGTGTCCGATTACTAAGGGGCTCTCTACGAGTGTGTCGTTTGAGAGTATATGAACTGGTCGGGTTCGCTCAGAAGGTGGAACTGACAGGAGGGCCTCGAAAACCGCATGGGCTACGACGGTACTGTCTTTTCCACCGGAGAACCCCACAATCCAAGGGAAGCGTTGGTTTGCCGAAAGGTATTCGTTTCGGACGTTATCGATGATGTCTTGCCAGCGGCTTTGTATCTTCACTTTCGTAATTTCTTGTACTGCAAGACTCATCTGCTTCAGTCAATCCCTAGAGGTGTCGAGGCGTGGCGGGTGTATACGGCCTGTTAAATAGGCTTGCGGGTCATTCGCCAGGTGCTTTAGACAGTTTTATGCAAGTTTTGCCTGAAGTTTAACTCGGGCGACTCTTAACGGTGCCAAGATTTCTATGGTCGCCAGTGTTCATTGGGTTGTGGCTTATGTGGCTCCAAGATAACGTTTTAATAGATATCACATCAGCACCGAATGGCCACCGGCCGCTGCCACCTCGAGCGCGCGCTTGGTGGCGGCCTGGCCTTTGACGTCGGAAAAATCGGGGTAGTCCGGCACAGTGGCCGTGTCGCCTGACACCGGTTCGAGCAGAGAGCCTTGGCCGGCCAGCCATGCGCACACCTCCAGCAGGCTCGTCGCGCCGAGTGTCTCGACGCCGCTGGCGAGCGCGGCCTCG
>Ga0208958_1001387_pt1 | contig 24330 bp, 17 predicted proteins | sample RifOxyB1_FD_184032 | JGI IMG/M metagenome (GOLD analysis project Ga0208958, IMG submission 184032) | Soil microbial communities from Rifle, Colorado - Rifle Oxygen_injection B1 (SPAdes) | ecosystem: Environmental > Terrestrial > Deep subsurface > Rock core/Sediment | place: Rifle, Colorado...
CTTTGGAAAGACAAAAAATTGAGGATGAATATAAAGCAGTAAGTAAATTAATCGCCGACCTCGAAGATCTGCTTGCTCATCCCGTAAAAATTCTGACTGTTATCAAAGCCGAGTTGACAGAAATTAAAGACCGTTACGGAGACGACCGGAGAACCAAGGTTTACAAAAGCGCTCTCGGAGAATTTTCAGAGGAAGATTTAATTCCGTCTGAGGAAACCGTCATTACCATTACCAGCACGGGCTACATTAAGCGCCAAAATCCCTCAGTCTTCAGAACTCAGCATCGTGGCGGTAAGGGAGTTACCGGCATGACTACCAAAGAGGAGGACGATATTGCCCAAATTTTGGCCGGAAATACCCATGACGATATTCTGTTCTTCACCACCACAGGGCGGGTGTTTAAGACCAAAGTCTACGACCTGCCGGAAGGTTCACGCCAAGCCAAAGGCCAAGCCATTGTAAATTTAATCAACATTAGCCAGGATGAAAAACTTCAAACTGTTTTGACTCTTGGTAAATCAGACAGCACCAAGTTCCTTTTGATGGTCACCAAAAACGGCACCATTAAAAAAACCAAATTGACCGATTATGACAATATCAGAATATCCGGAATCATAGCCATTAAACTTGAAACAGGAGATAGTTTAGAGTGGGTCAAGCCCACCACCGGAACAGACCAGGCCTTGTTAGTTTCATACGAAGGAAAATCAATCCGTTTCAAAGAAGAAGATGTCAGGCCAACCGCCCGAGACACCATGGGCGTTCGTGGCATCGAACTTAAAAGTGGGGACTATGTAGTCGGAATGGAAGTCTTTCCCAGTAACAAAGAGGCACCGACCGACAAAAGACGTAAAACTTTTGAAGACGTATTGATCGTAACCGAAAGGGGATTGGGTAAAAGAACATCTGTTAGAAATTGGCCTTTGCAAAAGCGGGGAGGACAGGGAGTTAAAGCCGCCAGTTTAAATGACAAAACAGGCAAACTGGTCACTTGTATAGGGGTTGATGAAACGATTGATCAAATTGTACTGACCAGCAGGTCTGCTCAAATAATTAAACTGCCGCTTAAAAATATCCCGCAACTGGGCCGCGATACTCAAGGTGTCATTCTCATGCGGTTCTCAGGCAAAGCCGACACGGTTGCCGCTGTCACGTGTCTGGAAAAAGTAACTGCTCCATCCGTATAGCCACGTTTGCAATCCAAGTAAAAATTGGTATCATTCTCAGATCCATGAAAAAACGATTCCTGAACTTTTTTTTGGTCTTTGTTTCTGCAGTCTTCCTGTTAACTGTTATATTCGTCAAACATTCATCGGCTGCCGGCTTGGGCACGCTGTCTTTTACCACCCCCAACGCTTCTCCGTCTGCTTCATTTTCGGTTAACCTAAATTTAGATGCCGATGTGGCAGTTGGTTTCGTCAGAACCGAATTTTATTTTGACCCCGCTCACCTTGCTTTATCCCAAGACATTACTCCGGGCGACCTGTTTACTCAGGTAATTTCGCAAACCTCACTTTCTGAAGCCAACTCGACCGGCCATGTGGTTTTAGTTTACGGGCTACCGACTGATAAAGTGGGTCAGGCCACATCGGGCAGCCAGTTAATCGGAACGCTGTCATTCAATATTGTTACTGCAAATAATAATGTTTCAACTCAGCTCAATTTCAATACGGAAGGCATCCAGGTTGTGGGTATGGACGAAACCGCCCTGAATATAAGTGTGGTAAACCTCCCTCTGACCCTAAACCCGCAGGTCGTCTCATCAACCAGTCTGACGCTTTCTCAATCAGCTCCTCCGGTACAAAATTCTAATTGGGACGTTTCCCTTTCACTCTCCACCACCGAAGTAATATCCGGGTTTGATGCTGTTTTAAACTACGATTCGAATATCCTGCAGCTGCAAAGTATTACCCCGGTCAACATATTCACTAGTACCCCCCTGATAAACACTCAAACCCCGGGTGTCATTAAATTTTCTCAGGTTGCAAACTCGGCTGAAAGCTTCACGGGCACTCAAAAGATTGCCGACATTGTCTTTTTATCCAAAACAACCCAAGCCTCGGCCATCACAATTGATTACACTCCGGGATCCACCACAGACAGCAACGTAGTCTCACTCTCAAGTGGCCAAGACATCCTTTCCCAGACAACAAACCTCAACTTTCAAGCCACAGTTGCCAGACGATTTATCCAATTACTGGTTTCGACCAAAGCCATCGTAGCCAGACAACTCACCGGCACCGTGACTTCAATAAATAACTGGCTGGCTCAATTCACGACAGATAACACGGGACTCAGTCAGGAACTGGAAATTGATTCTTCCTTCACCGAAGTTCCAACAGATTTTTACATCAAAGTCGACAACTACCTGACCAAGAAAGCTACCGCCACCCCCAGCGCCGGTCTGACTCAGATCAACGTCGGACAACTGATCGGAGGGGATCTCAATAATGATGGGACAATAAACAATATTGACCTGGCTAGCATGTATGCTCAATGGTTCACCGATAATTCGGCCGATCTGAACAACGACGGAGCGGTTAATTCGCTTGATCACTGGGAACTAATCACTAATTTTTTCAAGTCCGATGATGTTTAAGCTCACCGAATTTATCCTCACTCTAAGTGCACTCATTCTGATTTCTCCTGTTTCAGTTTTTGCCAAAAGCGCGTCCTTGTCGCTGATAAAGTCATCTACCAGTAACCAGGTTGAAATCGTGTTAAAACACGACTACAAAGATCTGGTTGGAGTCGACGTTGTACTTAAATTTGATCCTCAAACAATTCATATCATTTCGGCAAATAAATCTGACTTGTTCAGTGAGTTTGTTTCCAAGCAAATCGACCACCGGGCGGGGATCATTAAATTAGCTTTTTCCAACCCATACCTCAAATACACTTCCACCTCCGGAACTCTCGCCACACTTGAAATTGACTCAAAACTGAATTCGACCAGTCAATTAGATTTTGTCTTTACCCATAAAAGTACTGTTGACACCAACGTCGTTGATTCCAAAGCCCGGGACGTTCTGGATTCTGTCACTAACTTAACCATCATTCCGGATTCCATTCCTCAAACTCAGGCTCAGGTCTTAGGTGATTCCGTGGACTCAATTATTGCCCCCGTTGCTTCCTCATATGTAAATGCCCACGATTTAGTCATTAATCACCCCACGTCTCCCTTAATCCCGCTTCTGGCTATCGTCGGATCTCTTGCGATACTATTTAATATATTTCTCGTATGGCAAAAGTCAAAAGTTTTTTCCTGACCTTAATTCTATTATTTCTAGCCGCAACCAATTCCATTTCTGCGGCACCCTCTGTCTCCAATATTACTGACAATCGCTCTACATTTGGGGCTTCGGATTCCGTTCCTCTTTATCAAAAACTGGAAATCAACTTTGATTTATCAAACAGTACGGCCACCAATTTTCAATGGCCGTTTGACGCCTCCTCTCCGACTGGAGTTACTCCGGCAACCGGCATCAGTATTGATGCAGAATTTAGTAATGACAACTGGCAAACGATCCTATCCCAACCGGCCTTTTTTTCTTACGATTATGATTATGCAGTCAAAAACAACTTAGACTGGTTATATCCCAAAAATCACGGTACCTGGAAAATCCGTTTTTCCCCAAACAAAATTGGCAATTGGCAATACCGCATCAAGGCCACCGATTCCTCCGGAAGTATGGTTTCAGGCCCGGTCTCTTTCTCCGTTATTACTTCAAATAACCCGGGGTTTGTTAAAGTCAGCCCCGCCGACTCCCGCTACTTTGAATTTGATAACGGTCAATATTTTCCCGGTTTGGGATACAACCTGAATTTCAACCGGGTCAGTTGGGTTAATCCGATTACCGAAAACACGCAGAACTTTTCCGTTATGTCTCAAAACGGCATCCAGTTGCCCCGTATCTGGTTGTCCCAATGGGCAATTTACGGCACCAAATGGAACCCCTGGCACTACGTTAACGGTCCGGGAACCTATATTTATTTAAGTTCGGCGCAAAAATACGCTGACCACGACGTTTCTTTATATCTTTCCGCCACTCAAAATCCCTGCATTTCTTCCAGCCATTGGCTATCGCCTCAAATTTCCTTAAAACAAAATACCAACTACAAAGTCAGAGTCAGAACCAAAATTTCTAACCTCGCCGGACCGACAACTGCAGGGGAGTGGGGTCTGGTCGCCAAAATAACCCGTACGGCTCAAAACAGTTGGCTGGATAACTGTCAGCTCCCCGGTCAGGGAGAAAGGGTAGGCAGTATCTATCACAAAACAACCGCCAATTCAGACTGGGAAATCCTCGACCTGGGCTCATTCAACTCCCAAACCAACAACTTTTTGACCTCATTTAATTTGGTGTTAGAAAACACGACTTCCGGTATAGCCTATGTCGATCATGTCTGGATCGAAGAAGATTTAGGTAACAACAATTTTGGCCCCAATGTCGTCGTCAAACCCGGAATGAACCATCATCAATATTTTGATGAAAGACTGGCTGCTGGTTTTGACAAACTACTTGACCTGGCTACTCAGTATCAAATCTATTTGCGACCGGTAGTTCTGGAGAAAGAAGACGATATTCTTTGGGCTACCGAAATTGCCACCGGGGATGTTAATTTCAGCTTCAACTGCCAATCCGACAAACAAACCTGCTGGAATAATTTCTACGGCGACAATCGTAACGTAACCAAAGTCCGCTGGCTGCAGCAAGCTTGGTGGAGATACCTGCAGGCCAGGTGGGGTTACTCTCCTTACATTCATTCTTTTGAACTCCTAAACGAAGGCGACCCCAACAGCTCCCAACACGCAATTCTGGCAGATGAATTTGCCAAGTACATGCACCAATTCGGCAATAAACATCTCATTTCCACTTCCAACTGGACCTCATTTCCGGCTAGCTTCTGGAACCAGGCTCCCAATGTCGATTTTGTAGATGTTCATCGCTACATAGCCAAAAACGACCCCGGCGTATCTGCCAGTTTCTTCGATACCGCTCTGGCCACCTACAATATTAGTATGCAGCTGGGAGCCAAGCAGCCGGGCGGGCTAAATAAACCCATAATCAGGGGAGAGACCGGCTTCACCGATTCCGGCACCGAGCCGGGAACTCAGGATTTTCTGGTGGATACCCAAGCCCTTTGGCTTCACAACTACATCTGGGCCGGCATTAACCCCGGAGGATTAATCGAGTCTTACTGGTATTCGGATTACGACAGCTATGGCCACCTGTACTCCCGCTCCTTTGACCACAGAAACCTGTTTGGCAACTACTATCGATTCATCAAGGATGTCCCCCTAAACAACGGTCGTTATGTTGATGCGGCAGCCACCTCATCTAATCCGCAAATTAGAGCCTGGGGACAAAAAGATCTCACCGCCAATCAGGGACATTTATGGATTTCCAATGCCAACCACACCTGGAAAAATGTAGCCGACGGAGTAAGTATTACTTCCCAAACATCAAACATTTCCCTGTCGGGCTTTAGCCCCAATCGCACTCTGACCATCGAATGGTGGAACACTTCTACCGGCCAAATTTCTAACACCACTACCCAGTCAACCGACGCTGCCGGTGTATTAACACTGGCCGTCAATAATCTCTCTGCAGATTTGGCAGTGAAAATAAAAAACCTCAACTCTCAACCCACTGTTTCACCCGGCGATGCCAATAACGACGGCCTGATCGATGGTCTGGATTATGTTATCTGGATAAACCACTATGGCGATGCCGCCACCCTGGGACCGGCCCAGGGGGACTTCAACAATGATCATGTAGTTGACGGCGTAGATTACATCATCTGGTTAAATAATTACCGCTCCTAAACCTGAAATTCCCAAAATGCCTATACCATATTTTTCCTAAATATATTATATTATTCTATTAATACTAAATTTATGGATTATCCAAACGAACTTCCAGAAGCCACACCTTCTCCTATCCAAGAAACTAATTTGCCGCCAAAACCCAAAATCCGCCTCCCCTTTAACAAGCTTCTGGTCGTAGGAATCTTGGTCTTTTTCATCCCTCTGGTCACTCTGGCTGTGCAAAAACGCACCAACCTTCAGTCTAGCGCTGCAGCACTATCAGGAGAAGCCGAATTTTCCTTTTCCCTGCCTTCTACCAACATGGCCGCCACCGACACCATAACCTTGAATCTGGATAGTAACGACAGGGGAGTGGGTTTTGTCCGCGTCGATATTCTTTTTGATCCAAGTAAAATCCGGCTGTATCAGGATTACTCAATCACTCCCAGATTGGGAACTGTTATCGAAAAAACCGTTTGGACCGACGCCAGTATCAGCGGCCGCATTCACATCGTCGCCGGTTTGGCCAGTGCAGACAGGCAAAATCCTCCTTCCCAAACTTTTGCCTTTGCTCAGCTTCCGTTCCAAACCGCCACCACAAACCCTAACGACACCTCCACTTTGACCGTTGAAACTTCAACCGCCCAGATTGTTGACGTCAACGCCCTGACCCTCGTTCCCAAAGTTATCCCTCTTGGTTTAACACTTAACTTTGTTGCCCCCACCAACACTCCTTTTCCGACTCCCGGTCCATCCATTGAACCCATAAACACTCCCACACCCACGCCGTCTCCGACTCCTGTTCCGACTTCAACTCCGTTTCCGACTGCTACGCCCACTCCCATTCCCACCGCTACCCCAATCCCCACAGCTACGCCGATTCCTACCCTGACCCCAACCCCCATTCCAACAGCCACTCCCACCCCGCGCCCAACCCCAACACCTACCCCAACTCCCACACCGACACCCACTCCAACCCCAACTCCTACTCCACGCCCAACAGCCACTCCCACTCCACGTCCGACTGCTACTCCTACACCTCGTCCGACTGCAACTCCTACTCCCACTCCACGTCCGACAATTGTTCCAACTCCCACTCCCACAATCAGACCCACCAATACTCCCAGACCCAGCCGCACTCCACGACCAACCGAGACGCCTAGACCTACTCGCGCCCCTAAACCCACTCGCATTCCCAAACCGGGTGAACCAGAATCAACCGAAGTTCAAATTACTCCCACCCCCACTCCTATTCCCACACCCATGCCCACTCTTAGTATCGACTTGAACAAAGATGGCTGTATCAACATCTCGGACATCAGAATTGCCGTGACTCAATACCGCAGCGGCTCCATCGACAGAATGAGCAAGTATGCAATGATCACTTCGATTATCAGAAACTGGGGCAAGGGTTGTAGATAACAAACTTCGCCGTTAATTGCATCCTTTCACTTTTCTAAAACCGGCTTTCACCGCCTCCGCTTCAGTACAAAACCAACGGTCACCTAAGTACAACTGGACCAGAGTTGAACTATAGCTAGTGCAGCCGGGCGGTATAAATGTCTTGGCATCGTTTCCTTCCCTTACATTACCCTTAATATTACATTTAGGTTTCGCTGAGTTTACGGTTTGAGTACATTTTGCGCTGTACAGTCCGATTTTTTCCTTAACGGCTTTCTTATAAGCCCGCTCAATTTTTTCCGTTTCTGAACTTTTTTCAAACTTTAATCTGTAAACTGACAGCCCGGTTCCGGCCATTTTTTCATTTACAAAACCCTCGGGAGTGTACACCAGACTCAAAAACCTCATATATTTATCCCTATACAGAATTTTCAAATATACCGGCTGTCCCAAAACCAACTTTTCCAATTCTTTTTTTGCTTCGGCGCCTCCGCACAGGTCCAATTCCGGAGCATCCAAGTTCGCCAATCGGATTCGTTGCTTTTCTTTAGTTTCAAACGTGTCTCCATCAATTACTCTGACTATTTCATATGCCGGCACCGGCATTTTTGACCTCCAATACCATCCACCCACCACAATCAACGTTGCCACTCCTACTCCAGCCATCATCCTCTTTCCCATCTAAACTAGTATATATTTATGTGTATAATTAGACCACTAACCAACCATGAGCGACGATTCGTCCATTGAAGATTTAAAAACTCAAGATTACTCTGCCAGAACCAGAGAGCAAAAAAGATATCAAGGTCAAATCTCGGCAGTCAGATACTTAGACCCACACGATTACGTCGATGCTACAAAGCTAAAGGCCACAATTAACAGTCCGGCTGTACAAACCTGGATGGCCGATTTAAATTTGACCGACGAAGACTATATTGCCTGGATGCAAGAACAAGGGGAAGCAAAAAACAGAAGGCACCACCTGTTCGCTGTCAGCGCATCTCAACGTGCAAATACTGAAAACGTCGGAGAAGTTCAGGGTTTTGTGTACTTCTACTCCGGACCAGAAGAAAAACAACAAGCCCAGCGCCTGGTGGAAGAGGGATTACTCACAAGCACCGACCTGGACCAAAATAGACTGCTCGAAATTAGCTTCGCCAAATCGCCAGACACTCCTCCCGGAAGAATGGTTGGAGGAATTATGCAGGCCTGTTTAGAAATCTCAAATCGAATGCAGAGAGTAGGGGATTCCGACCCTAACAACATAGTTGTTCTGGCATATATCGATCCTGAAAACTCAAACTCTATCAAGGCAGCCGAAGCGGCCGGTTTTATAGGTATCGGCACTGTGAGTGGTTATGGAGAAGACACCGAACCTAATAAAGTATATAAGTTAAGCTGGAGCTTGCTCAATCAAAAAATGCAAAGCGACGCTTTAAAGTATTTCAATATACAGCCCGCTTGACATATAACTAAATAACCATTAAGTTATTGATTATGAATTCTTGGCCGGGAAAAGTAGTGTTTCTAACCGCAATCATTTCACTTGCGGCGATTCTGGTTGTCAAACTATCACCCCCTATCCCTATCTCTTCAGTAGTTACCCAAAAGCAGGATTTATTCATGGTTTCAGGACAAGGGAAAGTTACCGTTGTGCCTGACACCGGAATCGTTTCTTTGGGGTTAAATCTGACCAAACCCACCGTCAAATTAGCCCAAACAGAAGTTAACACCATCATCAACAAAATAACCACCGACGTCAAACAGCTCGGCGTTGATCAGAAAGACATTAAAACTACTGATTATTCCATCTATCCCGATTACGATTATCGAACCGGTTCCGGCAAAATTACCGGCTACCGTGTCTCAGCTTCCATTTCCGTCAGAGTTCGGGACTTAGAAAAAATCAATTCAGTTATCGACACCGCAACTGCCGATGGAGCCAACACCGTAGGCGGAGTCACCTTGACAGTTGATGAAGACAAACAAAAAGAATTAGTTCAAGAAGCAAGGGAAAAAGCAGTTGCAGAGGCCAAAACTAAAGCTGAAAGCCTGGCCAGAGCTGCCGGCATTACTTTAGGCCGAATCATTAACGTTCAGGAATCAGATGGATATCAAGTCCCCAGACCGGTATCTTTCTTAAAAGCTTTGGACTCCACCGGCGCCGGAGGAGCTCCGGAAACCAGTATCGAACCCGGGTCAACCGACATCACCTCCTCAGTCACCCTGTACTACGAGACCCGTTAGGGTAAAATCCTTCTCGTGAATCGACTTTTATTCGTCATCTGGTCTGTCATCATCCTTGGCGTGTATTTTAATCATTTACTTTGTAAAGCCGGAGTATGTTTGCCTTAGCTGTATTAATTGGCATATATTCATACGGGATTTTTGCTTTGGGAGTGTTAGGCATACTTACAAGTGCTAACATCTCAGCTTTCACCCTGTCTTGGGTCGTCATTACAGCGATTTATTTTCACAACAAACTTAATTTTAGATTACCTAAAACTGACCGGATTACTAAACTTCTCATCCTGATTTTAGGTATTCAGTGTTTAATTAATTTGATCGGGGCTTTAGGCCCTGAATTGGGATTTGACGCCCTATGGTACCACTTAACCCTTCCCAAAATTTGGCTTACTAGACAAGTCATAGATTTTATTCCGGGCCCGGTTTTCAAATATTCGGTCATGCCAAAGCTTACAGAGACTCTATATGCCGCCGGTCTTTTCGCAGGTGGGGCCATCATTCCCAAATTAATTCACTACGGATTCGGACTTATGTCATTAATTGTCACTTATAAACTGGCTCGGAAATTTTTATCAGTTAAATATTCACTTCTTAGTGTTTTGATTCTCACAAGCAATCTGGTATTTGCCTGGCAATCAACCACCGCCTATGTAGATCTAACCAGAACCTTTTTTGAAAGCTTAGCACTACTTTTATTTATTAAAGACAAATACACAGCTAGCGCCATTACACTGGGTCTGGCTGTTAGTTCTAAACTTATTGCACTGGCATCTTTGCCGATTTATATTCTTTTACTGATTTTCAGTAAAAAATCGGTTCAGGAAATCACTAAGTATGTATTATTAACTTTTCTTATCCCGCTGCCTTGGTTTATTTTTGCTTACATCAGCACCGGAAATCCTTTTTATCCGGTATTTTCGGACATTTTAGGCCCGCATCAGATTTCTTTAAATCTTTTGGACTTCTGGACCTTGTTTACTAAAAATGCGGATCCTTTATCGCCGATTTACATAATTACCGCACCCTTAGTCTTATTAATTAATTTTAAAAAACAGAGTAGGGGAGTGCAATTAATATTTTTATACTCACTGCTTTCATTACTTGCCTGGTTTATTACCCCCAGAACCGGCGGCGGCCGGTTTATTCTTCCGTATCTGCCCGCGCTATCTGTTACCACTGCTTTGGTGATTAAAAATCTAAAAGATCAGCCACTTCACAAATTTATAGTGGGATTAATTTTATTTATTGCATTTACATCATTGGTTTACCGCCTGTTTGCCAATTACAAATTCCTTCCGGTACTTCTGGGCACTCAAACTACATCAGATTTTTTATCTGACCATCTCAATTTTGACTTTGGTGATTACTATGACACTGATAATTTCATCGGCAGCCGCATTTCTCATTCCGATCCGGTGTTAGTTTCGGGAATTAATAACTTGTTTTATTTGCCGTCTGAAAATTTTTATCACGATTCGGAAAAAACGGATCTTTCATATAAATATTTATTACAACGATCTCCTGATTCACAATTATTAATCGACAAATCATGGAAATTAATTCACGAAAATCCGAAAACTCAGACGAAAATCTTTGAAAAAATCTGATGTTTTGGGTAATATTCGGGCAGGGTTACCTTTGAGCCTGTTTTAGGGTAAAATGCCCTAATTATGAGCCGCTCCAAAGCTAAACCCGTATTCCAACCAGACGATTTTTCCTGTGGCCCGGTAGCCTTGAAAACAGCCCTGAGTATCCTTAGGGTCAAAAGCTCCGTCAAAGAGCTTAAAACCATTTGTAAAACCAACTCCCGGGGCACCTCAATTCCCAACCTAATAAGAGGCGCCAATCGCAAGGGCGTCTATGTCATGGCCATTGAATGGGCTACCCTTAAACACCTTCAATCAGCCTTAAAATACGCGGCTGGCCAGCCTCGGGCCGTCATTGTCGACTATCTCTATAAAGACGCCACTCCCCACGAAGAAACCGGCCATTACGCTACCGTTTCCGGGTTTTCTTCCAGATCCAGCCGGATCATTCTTTTGGACTCATACACTGGCACCAAAAAATCATATCGCTGGACCGATTTTCTGGACCGCTGGTACGACTACGACTACCAACGGGTCAAAGCCGAACATTCAATTCGCCGCTACCAACTGTACAAACGCTGGAGAAACCGACTGATGCTGGTTTTGGCCAGAGACCCCAAACACTTACCGAAATTCAGAAACTCCACCAAAAAAATATATCTTCCCTGATATTTAGTTTACTTTCTCTCCAGAAAAGTCGAGGTGCTCGTTTTGGCCCCAAACCAATTCTTAGAAAACTCTTCCGCCTTTTTGGGATCAAACCACTTACAAGAAAAAATATTCAGGTAAACCGATTTTTTATACTCTGAAAAGTGAGCCGTAATCGAGCTGGTTTCAATCAGTTGCACCAGTGAATAACCGGAAGTCACCGGATTATCGTGACCAAAGTGAGGAATCAATGCCTCGCCGTATCTTTTCATTAAAATCACGTCGTCACAAAGTGTTTCCACAAATTTTTTAATATGATCACCGCTGGAAATTTTTTCCAGATCACAATCATATAAGTTTAAGACCAGTTCCTGGCCAAACTCTTCATTGGTAGTTCCGTCTTGTAAAATCATATATTTGGTGATGCCAATAAAAAGCATCTTTCTCTCACCCTATCGGGTAAAGATTTGTATGTTCTTTTATAAGCGATGGCCACTACATTTTCAATAAGATCTTCGTAGCTAAGTCCCATGGTTTTTGCAGAAATCACAGTTGCGTCCTGTTCATCCAATTCATTCAAACTCGGACACATATTTACATCGACTACAAAAACTCTATCTTTATTATCAAGCCTGATATCAAACCTGGCCACATCCCGACAGGCCATCGCCTTAAAAGATTTTTTCGAAACATTTTCAATCTTTTTTAACAATTTATCCTCAAGTACTGGGGGACACGCCACTCTGGCATCCCAATATTCCCAACTGGTTTTTTCCCATTTTGCTTCATAGGTATACACGTTCCAGTTATCCTTATATTCCCCGCCAAAAATAATCTCAGCCGGAGTTAGTGCCAGAAGTTTATTACCGTTTCCCAACACTGTCACCTGAATTTCCCTTCCTTCAATATATTCTTCAGCCACCACCTCACCGGAAAAATTCTTAAACAGGTATTTAACCCGCTGTGCCAATTCATCTTTGTCGATTACCACCGAATCCTGGCTGATGCCGATTCCGGCATGTTGTCCCGAAGGCTTAACAATCAGCGGATACTCCAACCCCCTGATTGAACCTATCTTGGTTCTTCTGTTAATCACCCTGTATCCAGGAGTCGGAATTCCGACTCGCCACATTTTTCTTTTGACCCGGGCTTTTTTAACCACAAATCGCAAACCCTGCCATCCGATTCCCACCTGAGCCTTACCCATTCTGTCTAATTTCTTTGCCACTTTTGTGTACAGGCTGTAATCTTCATCCTCTACCAGGTTAAATACCACATCTCCGGGTACCATAACTGCTCTTTGCCAATTCTTAGCATTTACTTCTGCCGTTCTGACCATATGCCCCTTGCTCTTAAGGGCAGCACTCAGGCTTTTGACTCCTTCTAAAGTGTCCTGCATATCCCCGGCAGTTCCACCGTAATACAGAATCGATACTGAAATAGGATAGGGGAGGGCGTTCATACTTTTCTGGCTCCTGATACTACCCAATCTAATACCTGTTCAAAAGTCATGCCTGCTCCTGTCGCGCACACATTTATAAAGTCCTGTTCATCGGTCCAGGCTATCGATGGGTTGGGATTTAGCTCCAACACATACAACTTGCCATCTCGCTCCCTGAAATCCACTCTCACATAACCCTTGCCGCCAAAACTGGCAAACAACTTTGTCGCCAGAAGTCTGATCGCCTGATCTTTCTCCTGGTCCTGCAAAATTCCTATGCGCTCTACTTTTTCATCAATATGACTGTCTGTCCAATTGTCTTCAAAAGTCACCAGCACCGGTTTATCCGAAGCTTTATACCTTGTCTCATAAACCGGAAGGGTTTCCAGGCCTTTCTCAGTTTCGAACACAAACGCCTGATATTCATTACCGTTGGCAAATTCCTCAACCATCACCTTCTGCTGGTATTTTTTACTGACACTTTTAGCCTTATCCAAAGCCGTCTGTGCATCAAAGGCCACTGAATCATCATCCAAACCGATACTGCAATGTTCCAGCGTGGGTTTGATAATTACCGGAAAAGACAATCCGTTCAGTTCAGAAACATCAGTATTTTCATCAGCAAAAATATAATTCAAATTATCAAAACCTCTTTTTTTAATTTCATTCTTCATGATTGTTTTATCTAAAAGCAGACCATGTTCATCGTAACTGCATCCTGTATACGGAAAATTTCTCGCTTCCACTTCTTTTAACAGCTCCAGTTCATCTTTAATATTGTTGCCCGTCCATTCACAGTAGTTAAACACCAGACTGCCTTCTTCAAACTCTGCAAGTTGCTCAGCAATTGACTCTTTACGAATTAAAACCAGTTGCACGTTTGGGTATTTAGTACTCAAGGTTTCGTAAATTTTATTAGCCCCGTAAAACGTTTCTTCGTCAGTTACCTTAACGTCCTCAAGAACGTCATCATCCGACCCGTTGTAGATCACTTTCATATTTTTGATGTCTTCAATTTTCATTTCGGTCAAAGCATATCAATAAGTATCAAACACAGTTTGAAGTAATACAAAATACATTGTCAAGTTTTTTTGTGCCTTATTATAGACTTAATTTTTATATTTCGTGCTTGAAAAATATACTATAAATAATAGTTGATGTATTATTAATAATAATTTATAATAATTAATAACTATGGATAACAAATCAAGTATTAAAGCCTTTTCCTTATCAAGCTACACCGAGAGCACTTTAAACAAGCTACAAAACAAATTTCAAAAGAATCGCTCTCAATTGATCAGAGAAGCGATAGATTATTTCGACAAATCACACAAAATTAGCTCCACTGCCAACATTTCGAACAATTTAGAAAACAATTCTTTCAGTCCAAATCAAATATTAAAAAATTATTACGAGTTAATTTCTGCTCAAAAACCCAAACCCACCCTGGTCATTGGAGTTGCCATCATCAGCAGGTCACATAAAGTATTAATAGGTCAAAGAAAACACAAAGATCCCCACCTGAAGCATCTGTCATGGACCTTTCCATCGGGAAAATTCTCCTCGTTAAATTTCGAAAAAGAGATCGTTAGTACTGTGCTTCGGGAAACCCACCTCAATTGTAAACCTTTAAATCTTGTCCACGCCCGCCTCATTCCTGATTCTCCTGCCAAAAAAATCAGAATCATAGCCTTGTACTACCATTGTAAAATTTCATCTATTAAAGCGCTTCCCGGAGGGGACTTTAAAACCCTCAAATTGGTTCCTGCCGTTGATGTAACTGAATATTTCACGACTAGTGTCTCGGACGAAATCATGAACTTTTTGGGTACGCTTTAAGCATTGTGCAATAATTGCAGTATGGATGCAGAAAGAACAAGTTTGAAATCGTTATTTAGACAAGAAAAAAAACCTCCGGTTGAGCGCAAACTTACACTCAACGAAAAAAGGCTAATAGTCCACCTGGGGAGAATGTTTTCCCGACAATATGACTTGCAAGTTCTTCCCTCAGGTCAAGAGGGGCTTTGGGCTTGTTCTATAGATCCCAAAGTTATTCCAGAAATTGAACGATATATTAATGGTGATCTGCCCTCACTAGACCATATAGATCCGAGTTCACTTGAACCTCACCAATTACTGTACGACGACGTTACTCTAAGCAGAAACATGGATCTGGCCCAAGCCATACCCCCACTTAGACACGAGGGTGGTCATGCCAGATTTACTAATTTTAAAGACATGTTTGTCGGCCAACGCCAAGCCACCGACGAACAACACCTAGCCACCACCTTCTGGGCCATCTTCGAAGGCATGGAAGACCCCAGAGTCAATATTCTGGTGGGTGCGGAATCTCCCACAATCGACCAACATATTAGAGAATCCATGGGAGAAGAACTTAAAAAACGCTTATCAGAGGTCCCCATCAAAAATCGTCCTGCTCCCATGCAATTTGCCTACAACGCCCACTACCAATGGCTTTATGGTGAAGATATCCCAGAACTCAAAGATACCGATGTGGGGAAAATTTGCCAAGAGGTCAACCCGCTTCTGCATCAATATTTTCAAACAACAGACCCGCAACAACTTCGTTTGCTACAAAGGCAAATCTGGAACATTACCAAAAACCTCGAATCAGAGGAAATACAAAATGAGCAATTGCGGCAAATTCATCAAAACAATCAAAATAATTCCTCAGGAAATTCTCCTGCAGAAAACTCGCCACCAGATAAAGAAGGGCCAGGATCCGGAACATTAAAGGAGTTCTTCAAACGTCTAATGTCAGGTAATCCAAAATCAGAGCCTGAACCACAAACACCACCGCCACCCAAAGAAGGCCGATGCGATTTATCCAAACTCTCTCCCGAAGAAATTCAGGAGCTAAAGAAACAACTCGACCAACTTCCAGAAACTAATCGCGAAAGGTTGGCCTCACGTGCTCGTCAGGCGATGGATGAGCAACAAAAGGAGGATCTAGAACAACTTATCCCAAAATCAGTTCATCTTGAAAAAGACTCTTCCAAAGGAGAATATCGAGCCCGCCCAACATTGGTAGACAAGAAAAAACAGCAAAATATCGAAAGAGACTATCAACACCTTGAAGAAGAAATCGATCAGATAGAAACAGCTGAGTCAGAAGCGTCTGACCAGGCCAAAGCCGCCGCTCGTCAGCAGGCCGATGAGACCATTCGTCAGGCGGCTGAAAAGGAACAAATGCAAAAGGCCGGGTTCGAAGACGAAGAAATTGATAAATTTAGGCTTTATCAAGAATTAGAAAACAGCATCATTGGATTGATTAATCGCTTTGTCAGACAAAACAAGGATCTTCTGCCTCAAAACCTTTCTCTAAATCACCAGGGCAATTTTTTTTCTGGACCAAAAATCAATCGCCGCAGTTTACCTAGAAGACTACCTGTCGGGGATACCAGAATTTACGAACGACCACATTTACTCCCAGAGGGAGATCCCAATCTATTAGTCGCTCTGGTAATAGACGACACTGGCTCAATGGAGGGAGTAAAAACTCAAATTGCCAGAATGTCTACGATTTTCCTGGCCAAAGTCTGTCATTTGTTTCACACCCCTTTTATGGCTACCGCTTTCGGTGAATCGGCTGAGATCGTTAAGTCATTCGAACAAGACTTTGAAAATCCTCAAGAACGCATTAAACCTAAACTAATCGATGCCACCAACGCCAGCGGTTGGTCAACCAATATTCATGCCGGAATGGAAACTACCTTCACAGCCCTTGATACACGTCTCCGTCGCTCACCCCAATCACACGGTTTAATATTTGTGATCACTGATGGGGGAGCCAATTCCGGATTAACCGGAGAAGACCTGAAAGAATTCATTAACAGCCACAAAGGTAGAACTACTATCATTGCCATCGGATTATCCGAAAATTCCCAAGAACGTGAACAAATACAAGAAGCACTAAATTTATACTTTGAAAAACAAAATTGCGTCTATCCGGAAAAATTTACTGATGCTCCTGAACTTATAAGTGCTCGTTTAAAAACTAGCTTCAAGCATTTTAAAAGTCTGAATACCTAATATATAATCAGAATATCTATATGTCCCAAGAAGAAGAGAAATCAACCCTCGACAACGGGAGATCTAAAGCTACTGCAGACGCGAATTTACGAGCACTCAGCTTGCTTACATTAACTCACACCACCGCTCTTCTACCACCTGAAAGATTTCCTGGCGATCAACCCGGAGAAATTACTGAAATTAGAAGTATCAATAATACAGTCGTTGTTTTAGTCTCTAACGGAGGACACACTGAAGCCCGCACCTATGACGCCACTGGACAAGTTACCACCATCTCCCTCGACCCAAGTTTCGCCGAGTTTGCAACTGCCCATCCTGACTCTTACATCAATGTCCGTAGAGCTGGAACAGATAGTAACAAAGCTGCATTTAAAAAACTTGGCTTCTCAGACGCAGAAATTCTCGAATTAGACACAAGTTTTATCGCAGCTGCAAACGACGTTCCTACTAGTCGTTCTAGTTACAATAGTTCCAGCCAGGAACTCACTGATAGTTCTACAGTGGCCAAGCAATCTGGTCACATAGTTTCACCTGACGCCTGGAAAATCGAAGTTCAAAAACACCCAGAAGAGGGCCGGGTTTTTATTGTTACCACCGGGAAATCCCGATTCATCATTAGACCCACCGACCCCAGTGAAAAAAAGGCGGTAAAAGGGGCTTTAGCCACAGAACTTCAAATTATAGAAAACCAGCTCACTCCAAATCTCAGCCTTCGAACCAGGGAAAACATAATCGAAATCACTAACTCCCAAGGAGAGGTTCTTAGTAGCTATTCGGGAACTAAACCAGTCCGGAATCCGACTAGCCCCGACACTTTGTACTTTATTTCCCCAGAAGGCCAAATAAATACCTTAGACATTAGCCAAGCAGCCACTAGAACCTCAGATCCCACTCCACAACCCCAATTCCAACTTGAAAAACCGGCTGAAATTCAAATTGACCCTAATGGTAATTTTTTAGTAGCCAGAACCTTAGATCAAAATCTTCATATCGTTGATATAACTACCGGACAAGAGGCTGCCGTTTTTGACCAAGTAAAAGGCCCTTTCACGCTGGATAGTCAGGGAGACATTTTATTTGTTGACACCCAAAACCGTCTCCGAGAAATCCAAACCAACTTCCTTGCCACCCCCAACGGCGGTGACAAGGAAAGTCTAGTCAAAAAACAAGCTGCCCTAACCCAACTTCAGGAAAAATTCGCCCGGCTCAAACTTGGCGATCAAGCCCAAGAGGAAGGCATCACTAATGAGTCAGTCGCCCAAACTTTAAGACAAACCATTGCTGAACAAGTTAATGACAAGCTAGCCAAGGCCACTAGCCCTGAAGCAGTAGAATTAATATTAGACGACCTCCAAGCCATTAAAGCCCGCCCCGAACTTCATGGATTCACGCAAGTGGTCGATGAGTTTACGGAAAAAGCCGAACAAACCCTCAGCTCTCTTAAAACTCATCATCTAGAAAACCAGGTTAATGGACTAGAATCCCGTTTGGTTGCAGTTAGCTCAGTTGGTGATACTTTGGGACTCGATCGGGATTTTTTGACAATACTTAACCTGCGTCGAGACTTAAACATCACCAACCCCGAACAGCGTGCCAAACTGGATACGCAATTAAAACAATTAGAACAACGGAAAGAAGAAATTGTTAAAAAATATCAGGAAGAATTAATCCAAGCTGTTTCTGAAAGTTTACCCAACATAGGCGAAGTAGTCTCTCAAACCGGATCACTTAACGAAACCTCCGCCTTTCTCAGTTCCCCAGAAGCCAAGCACATAGAACAGATGATCCACAGCATAAGAGACCCGGCAATTCGCCAAGAGTTGATGCAAAAATATCAAACAATCATTACCGAACAACGTCAACGAATTTTAGCTCGCACGGAAGCTCTTGAGGCTCAAACCAGAACTAGATACGCGGAAATAATAGCTCAATCCAGACAAGAGTTACAAACCCTTCAAAACCGTATTGAACAAATCACTTCCACTCAAGAATTAAACCGCATGCAACGAGATCCCGAAGTAATAGCTTTGCGCGCCAAACTTTTATCTCTGCCTGATGAATTACGCCAACCGGAAGAAACTCGCTTGGATATACTTCTTTCTATCCGCCGCCAAACTCTGGATAATCGCAATCGTTTAGGCCAAACATCGACAGATGGTAGTTCCGTAACTATTGGTCACACCACATTTCCTGTTTTCAAAGAAACACCCGTTGTTTGGCAACCAACATTTACTCCCGGTTCAGGTTTCTGGTCTCCTTTGGCTTTTGAAGACTCCCGGGGCCGAGTTTGGAAACCCCATACCGACCGAGATGTTATGGTCACCCCAGATTTGCAAAATCCCCAAACTCAAGCTCTCATAGAAAAATATTCACTTGAAGCCAGAGCTTATTTTGAGGGCCAAACTCGAAATATTCCAGACTTTGACCCCAAATGGAGACTAACTGAATATCATAAAATGCTATTAGAAAAAATTCTTCAAACTCTCAATTTTCAACTTCTACATCACTCAGGCATACTTATTCTTCAGGGTGATGCTGGAACTGGAAAAAATGTATTAATAGATATGATTGCCGCCCTAACCAGACGCGAAATCTTTACCGTACCCTGCAACGTTCACACCGCCAAAGAAGATTTACAATTCGAATATGGCTATAATCCCGAAAAAGGAACCTATCGTTTACCTTCACAGCTGGTCGAAGGAATTCAAACTCCGGGTGCAATTGTTTTTTGGGACGAAATTAACGCTTTACATCCCGGAGTAGCCAAACTTCACAATCCCTTATTTGACTATCGCCGGAGAATGATTTTTACCGAAGGTAGTCTAAAAAAAACTATCCAAGCCGAACCCACAGTATTATTTATCGGCTCTATGAATAGGTCTCCAAATTATCTTGGCACTAGCCCGTTATCTCCGGAAATCAAATCCCGAGCCAGATTCGAAAATATCGGTTATCCTCCGTTTGAAAATCCGAGAGGTGGTTTTTTCAGTCATGAAGCTGAAATATTAGCCCCGCACACCGATTCCATGGCCACATTAACCGAAAGTGAAGTCAGGGCCTGTTGGAATCAAACCTTCAACAACCAAGAAACAGCTACTGCTTCTTCAATTCTTGCCACCAATCCCGAAATCGCGAGGGATCTTAGTCAAATCCACGAGGTGCTCAGAGCTGCCAATAGACTTAGGGAAATGTATAATGCCTACCAACAAGGGGAATCAACCGAACCCATCACCCAACCAGTTTCACTTCGTGAAACTACTGATATCATTCTTGAACTGAATGATAGAGACGCAGCAGTCGTTGACATTGTAGAAAGAATAATTCTTCCCAAAATCGACGATCCTTCCGAAGCTCGACTTGTTAAAGCCAGTATTGAAGCTGAATTGGGACCAAGGACAAGCAGAAGACGCAGTTCGTAATTCAGGTATATACTTTCTTTGTGAGTATCTTTCTTGCAACAGTTTTAGGTCACCATCATCATGTTTTTCCCAAAACATCCCCCTGGGCATTGGTTGTTCCTTTTTCACTGATAGTCTTTCTGGTTGGAGTAGGGGACTCGTTAATGTCATACATCGCCCCTATCTATATCGAAAGCCACGTCGCCGACTCCGGCGTCATGGGAATCATCATTGCCCTATCCTCTTTGGTTGGAATATTCTGTGATTTTACGTTCTCCCGCATTTTTAAAAATAAATCGCATGTCTTCTTTTTTAAGACTGCCCTGATTTTTGCTCTCAGTTATCCCATTCTTTTTCTTACTCTTCCCCCGTACTATCCCGTTTTTGTTTTAGGCATGATCGCCTGGGGCATTTATTATGAATTGCTGCAGTTTGCTGATATTAATTTTGTCGACACTCAGGTACCCAAATCCCACTATGCCAACGCCTGGGGCATTCTCAGCTCATTTCGGGCCACTGCCTACTTCATAGGTCCCGTTGTCGCCGGATTACTACTATCCTTAGGACAAACATCCTATGTTTTTGTGACCGCAATTTGTTTTCATTTAATGGCCGCTTTTGCTCTGACCATCTTTCACCGATTAGCTAAATCTACCCCGCCTATTCAACCTGCATCGAATAATGGCAGCATCCTTCTGGAGCTGGATGCCTGGTTTATATTGTTTAAAAAAGTCTGGCCGGTCTACTTTTTCCTCTTTTTGCTTTTTTTAGTCGACTCCACCTACTGGACCGTCGGCACTCTTGTCTCACAGGATCTACTTAAGTCCCACAGCTCAGGTGCCTTCTTTTTATCGGCATATTCTCTTCCCGGCCTGTTTATGGGGTTGCTACTTTCTCGTTTCGGTAGCCCTACAGGAAAAAAACATTTGGCATTTGTCATGGCCATGCTTTCCGGGATCGTTTTGCTGGGAGTAGGCTTTGTATCCCATCCGCTGGTAATTCTGTTGCTTATCTTTTGTTCATCAATGTTTCTGGCTGTTTCATTTCCGGAAATATTCGCCGTATTCGAAGATTATATTAACCGCCTGGGATCGTCAAAAAACGACATGATTGGACTGCAAAGCTCGGCCATCAGCCTGGCTTACATAGTAGGCCCCATCGTTTCCGGATTTCTGGCCACTATTGTTGGCAACCAAATGGTATTCACCTTACTCGGTGTACTTCTGATCGCATATTCCGCCTTCTCCTTACATCTTGTACCCAAGAAGGTCCATTTTCCGCAACAGGAACTGCAAAGTTTGCAATCTTAACCTTTCCGGATTCCCGCCATATCAAACAACTCCCACAAAACTACTCTAATAAAAAGGTATTTAAAAAAAAGATGGATAAATAGACATTTTTCACACATAGCTCTTTTCACAGAGAGGGGAGATGGGGTAGGGGAGTAGGGAAGTTATTTTACCGGATGAAACTTATGATGAGTATCTTCTGCAAATTTATCCGAAGCATGAACATATCTGGTTGTCGTATCTAATGATTCATGGCCTAAAAGTACCTGAATCGCAGCCGGATTGGCCCCGGATTCGGCTAAATATGTGGCAAAACCATGTCTTAATGAGTGAGCTGAAGTAGGCACATTTATCCTTAATTTTTCCCTATATTCCTTGATTTTTGCCTGCAGATAATTAGTCGAGACTCTTCGGGTTATCTTCCCCCCGTTGGGGCCTCGCAGAGGCACGAACATAGCCGGCGCCTGGTCATCTCTTTTAGATAGATACAGGTTCAACCAGGTTGAGGCCCGTTCAGTCAGATACACAAACCGTTCCTTTTTACCTTTACCGCGTATAAACAGCCTTCCGGTTCCGTCTAACTGATTCTTATTCAAAGATGCCAGTTCTGAGATTCTCATTCCGGTAGACATTAGAACTTCCAGCATTACCCGGTTTCTTAAACCAATTATTTCGTCCTTTTCCAACTTCTGTGGAGACTCAATCAGCCTAATCAATTCATCTAATTCTGCGACCTGTTTTATTTTCTTTGGCGCCTTAATCATCTTAATGGCATCCGGAGGAACCGGCACTTTCTGGTCCATATCGATTAGATACCTCAGGTACGTTCTGATGGACGATAAAATCCTGTTTACTGAGGCTGGCTCAAGGCTATGAGGCGCTGTAAGCCCCGTAAACGGCATTTTCCGGTCCTTGCTGACCAACCATACCTTAAACTGGTTGAACAACTGCTTATTTAGGTCCTTGTAGCGGCACTTTTGGTCTTCGAAGAAATTTCTAAGATAAGTTAAATCCCGCTCATAATTGTAAACAGTTTCTTCGGAATAGTTTTGGGTCTTAATAAATAGGAGAAAGTCGTCAAAGTAGGGTAAAGAGGGTTTCTGGCTTTGAGTGGTTTGTGAGCTGATCATAAAACTATTGTAAGACAAATGTAACACAATACATGGTCTTCTCCATACAGGCTAAACAGAGTGTTAGAGATATTATACTCAGTTATATCATACTCAAATTGATGTCGTCAATTACCAAACGGGGAAGTACTAACCCCTCTCCGGCTTGTTAATGCCAATTAATTGTTTGTCTTAACCATTCTCTCCTCTGGTTCTATCCTCTAAAAACAGCTTCATTTATCCCTTCCCCGGGGATTAGCAGTTATCCACAATGCCTGATATCCTCTAGTGTAATAATATTATGATCAAACTATATCATTTAGCTTCGAAAATGCCGATTTATCGCGATATTCTGTGAAAACTACTCTCCTCCCCTCGTGAAAAGATACCCTATAACTTATAGGATATTGCACAAGGTTTGTCCCCACCCTCTCCCCTCACCTCTGACCCCGGCTAGCAACTTCTTCTTGAGCCTTTTGTTCTGCCTTGCGTTTCCATTCGTCATATTCATCGGTTCCTATTCGCGGCATTCCGGCAGGTGGAGTTCTTCTGCTTGTATAAACGGTCGTCAACCCCTGCTGAGCCATCAAGCTATTTTCCCATGCAAATTGTCTATCGGTAACTGCTGTCCTATGAGAGTTGGCATCCCGTTTTTTTTCGTCTTCAAGTGATTCGTGTCGGCTTCCCACTAATTTCCACAATAAATCTCGATCGTCGAATTTTCAAGAGCCAACTATCCGGTTAAACCCCCCACCCTGCAGTAGCCAACATTGTAATGGTCACCGCCGCCCCTACCGTTACGTACTCCCAAACAGTTTTATTAAACAATCTATCCTGAAAATAATGTTGGGCGATTCCCAACATCACATACAATGCAGTTGACAAAAACAAACTTGAAACTGTAATTCCGATCGGCCAGAAACATACCGACATGGCCAACACTCCCATTGCCAAAGATATACACACCGCGTACGACAATACTCGCCTGTTTAGTTTTGGCAGTAGTTCTACCGACCACAATGCCGGAAGCAACAATCCAAAGCTAGCCAAGCAAACCAAAAGCCCCACTAAAGGAAAAGCCAACCGAAATGACAGTATGGTATCAAACAGAAGAAAACCCGTAACCAGGGTCATCACAAACCCTACCGCTGAGGCTGCCCGAAACAAAGCAATCGTTCTTATTGCCGCCACCGAAAAGATGTTTGCTGTAAGAAGCAGTGCATATTGCCCGATTCCGAATAATAAGGCGATAAGTCCCCTCGCCCACCAGGCTTGTGGCAGTAATATATAAAACAGTCCCACCGCCAGAGTAAAAAATACCGAAGGCAAAACTACCGTTAGCCACT
>Ga0208958_1001392_pt1 | contig 24251 bp, 22 predicted proteins | sample RifOxyB1_FD_184032 | JGI IMG/M metagenome (GOLD analysis project Ga0208958, IMG submission 184032) | Soil microbial communities from Rifle, Colorado - Rifle Oxygen_injection B1 (SPAdes) | ecosystem: Environmental > Terrestrial > Deep subsurface > Rock core/Sediment | place: Rifle, Colorado...
GGCGTCCATCACGGCCGTCAGCTGGGGCACGCCCACGCCCGCGACGATGCGGGTGGTGCAGATGGAGCCGGGACCGATCCCGACCTTCACCGCATCGGCGCCCGCGTCGATCAGGGCCCGCGTCGCATCATAGGTGGCGACGTTTCCGGCGATGATCTGGATACGGTTGTTCTCGCGCTTGATCCGCTCGACCACCTGGCCGACCGAGGCGGAGTGTCCGTGGGCGGTGTCGATCACCACCACGTCGGCGCCCGCCTCCGCCAGGGCCATGGCTCGTTCGAAGCCGGCGTCGCCGACCGTCGAGGCGGCGCCGACCAGAAGCCGGCCCTGCTCGTCCTTGGCGGCGTTCGGAAAGGCCTGGGCCTTCTCGATGTCCTTCATCGTGATCAGACCGACGGCCCGATAATCCTCGTCCACCACGATGACCCGCTCGATCTTGCGGGTGCGCAGCAGTTCGCGCGCCTCCTCGCGGCTGGCGCCCTCGCGCACCGTGATCAGGTCGCCGGTGGTCATCAGAGAGGCGGCCGTGACGTTCGGATCGCTTTCGAAGCGCATGTCCCGGTGAGTCAGCATGCCGACCAGCTTGCCCGACTTGGGATCGACCACCGGGAAGCCGGTGATCTTCTTGCGTTCGACGATCTCGCGCACCTCGCCGAGCGTCGTCGCGGGGCTCACCGTCACCGGATTGACCACCATGCCGCTCTCATAGCGTTTCACGGCGCGGACCTGATCGGCCTGCTCCTCGATGGTCATGTTGCGGTGAAGCACGCCCAGGCCGCCGGACTGGGCCATGGCGATAGCCAGGCGGCTTTCCGTCACCGTGTCCATGGCGGACGACAGCAGCGGGATGTTCAGTTTGATGTCGCGCGTCAGCTGGGTCGAGACGTCGACCATCGCCGGCATGAACTCGGACGGACCGGGTTCCAGCAAAACATCGTCGAAGGTCAGTCCTTCGCGTATCTCCATAGGGGAGTCTCCGTTTTGCGGGCCGCGTATAACGGGATGCGGGGGGCTACGGCAAGGGTCTTGCGGCTTATGGACGTGATAGATTTTATTGGTTTGCAACCCAGCGCCCCAATGACCATTCTCGCATCATGGTCGGCGTCATCCTCAGCACAGCGCGCAAACTGGCTCTGAAGATCGCCAGCTACGGGGTCATGCACCTCGTGGTGGCCATTCTCGTGGCCTTCGCCATCACCCGCGACTGGCGTATCGCCCTGGCCGTCGGCATGGTCGAGCCCTTCTTTCAGACCATCGCCTATTCGATCCACGACCGCGTCTGGCACCGGATCGAACGCCGCCGCATGGCGTCGAACATCGAAGAAGCGGCCGAGGCCTTCACCGCCCGCCTCGACATCATGTCGCCCGAGGAACAGGCCCGCGTCCACGACAACCACGGCCATGGCCACAGCCACGCCCTGCCCCGGTCGCTGAAACAGGTGGCGGTCAAGACCGTGACCTACGGCGTCATGCACTTCACGGTCGCGGTCCTCGTGGCCTTCGCCCTGACCCAAGACATCCGCGCCGCCCTGGCCATCGGCGTCATCGAGCCCCTGGTCCAGACGGTCTTCTTCACCCTGCACGACCGTATCTGGTCGCGAATGGAAGAACGCCGCGCCGCCCGCAGTCCTGCGACGGCCTGAGGGCTGGAGCGGCGTCGACCGTCTGCACGACAGGGCGGGGATGCGTCCGGGGACGCACCCCCTTCCCCATCAGAAGCGGCGGCGAAGGCTGGCGAAGACCTGACGCGGCGCGCCCGGCAGGAAGGTCTGGCGACCCGCCGTATTCTGGAACCCGCCCGAGCCGACGGTCGAGATATAGTCCTCGTCCGTCAGGTTGGTGACGTTGATCTGAACTTCCGTTCCGTCCAGCCAGCCGCCCGTGCCGTCGAACCGGTAACCGGCGGTCAGTTCGACCGTCGTGTAGGCGTCGGCGCTTTCGTCGTTCAGGTAGCTGGAGAAGCGCTCGCCCGTATAGGCGGCCGCCAAGGTTCCGAAGACGGCGCCGTTGTCATAGGACAGTTCGGCCCGGAACAGGTTTTCCGGCGTCGCCACGACCCGCTTTCCGGCGGTCGCGGCGACGAGCACGCCGGCGCCGTCGCGGACGTCGTCCTCATAGGTCGAGTCGTTGTAGCTGTAGGAGCCGAAGGCCGACCAGTCGGGCGCAAAGGCCCAGAGGGCGGCGGCTTCGAAGCCCCGGCTCTTGACCGAGCCGACGTTCTGGATGCCGTTGCCCAGGCCCAGGATCGGCGCGCCCAGGGCGACGGTCAGCAGACGGTTCTCGAACTCCACGTCATAGGCCGCGACCGAGCCCTGCAGCCCGCCGTCGAAGCGGAAGCGCCAGCCGGCCTCGATGGTGCGCGAGCTTTCCGGCTCGAGCGTGTTCTTCAGGGCCGCGAAGCCCGCCGCCGAGGCCGAGAAGGGTCCGCCCGTATTCGAGGATTCTAAGGCGCGCATGTTCTCCGCATAGGAGGCGAACAGCTGATGATCGGCGTTCAGATCATAGCTGACCCCGACCTGCGGCAGGAAGTTGTCTTCCGCCTTGATCGATCCGGTCTTGTTGGCGCCGACGACGGTGCTGGCTTCGTTTTCGACGGTCAGCGACTTGAAGCCGGCGTTGACGGTCAGGGCGTCGGTGATCGACCAGGTGTCCTGCAGATACAGATTGGTCGTCTGGGTGTTGAAGTTGTACTCCCACTCGGTCGCAAACGGGTTTTCCAGGAAGTCCAGCGAGTCGCGGCCGCCGTCGCCGCTGCGGCTCAGACCGTAGTAGCGGCGGGCCTGGTTGAAGTCGTTGTCCTCGACCCAGAAGCCGGCCTCGATGCTGTGGCCGCCCAGGTCCAGCGTCGCCGATCCGATCGCGCCCTTGCGGTCGATGTCGTACTCCGTGGTGCGGACGGCCAGGGGGGCCGGGTCGGCGATGACCGAACCACCCTGCCCCTTCGCGCCCGTCGGCGTGGCCACATAGGGGGTCCACCACAGACCCTGGCCTTCGTTCGTGTGCCCATAGCCGGTCAGCGATATCCGGAAGCTGTCGGTGACCGGATAATCCAGCGTCAAGGCGCCGATGGTGTCGTCGCGCAGACCCGCCGCATCATAATAGGCGTCGTCGACGCATTTGATCGGGCTGGGATAGGCGTTGGTCGTGCAGTCGCCGGCCGGATTGGCCCGGTAGATGTCGGCGACCTGCACCGCCAGGGCGTAGTTGGCCGAGATATTGTCCCAGTCGCGGCCCAGCCGGTCGATCATGTCCAGCGACAGGTCCTGGTAGTCGTTCTCGCGACGCTCGGAATGGTTGACGAAGCCGCGCAGTTCGCCGGCGGCGATGGGCTGGACGAAGCTGGCGTTGATCTGTTGCTGCTTCTGCTCGCCCTCGCCCTTCCACTTGTCGGCGCTCTGGTCGGCGTACGACACCGACAGGCGCGTGCCGACCGATCCAAGGGCGCCGGTGTCCAGGCGCACGAAGCCGCGCAGGGTGTCGTCGCTGCCGAAGGCCCCCGACACATCCACGCCGAACTCTTCCGTCGGCATACGGCTCGTGAACTCGACCGTGCCGCCCAGATTGCTGCTCGAGGCGGTGCCCAGGGCGCCCGACCCCTGGGCCACGTCCACCCGGGCGACGTTTTCGGAAATGATGGCGCGCGAGATGTGCAGACCGTTGTGGTTGCCATAGCTCATGTCGCCCAGCGGCACGCCGTCCAGGGTGAAGCCCAGCTGGTTCTGGTTGAAGCTGCGCAGGCTGATGCGCGCCGACCATTCGTACGACCCGAAGGCGTCGGCCGACTGGAAGCTGACGCCCGGCAAACGCTCGATGGCCTTCAGCGGGCTGCTGCCCGGCGCCTCTATGGCGATGGCCTCGGCCTTGACCGAAGCCTGCTGCCGCGTCTCGCCGCGGCCGAAGACGACGACCTCTTCGATCTCGGAAACCTGGGGCTCCGCCGAAGCCATGGCGACGGCGGCGTCCTGCGCGGCCGCCACGCCCGGAATCATGAACAGGGCCAGCGTCGCGAGAGACGCGCCGGAAAGGAAACGATTGGAAGTCATGTCAGCCCCCGCTGCCGGCGCGGATTGCGCCCTGGCGTGGCTACCGCGCGGCGATAACGCTTCGGCGAAGACTTCGCTGGAGTTTGATGACAGCGATATCCGAACTGCAGATGCACGCCGAGCGTGCTCATAAAGCTACGCTTGCACCGTCTTCGGACGAAGCGCGGGTTTCAGGCCGCGCTCACCGCTTGTTCAGCGCCACCAGAAACACCTCGGCGCTGTCCTTACGGCTGGACTCCGGCTTGACGTATTTGACTGTCTCGAACTCCTCGCGCAGGCGCGCCAGAACCCCGCCGGCGTCGCCGCCCTGGAAGTTCTTCGAGACGAAACTGCCGCCCGGCCGAAGGGTGCGGATGGCGAAGTCGGCGGCGATTTCGATCAGGGCGATGATCTTCAGGTGGTCGGTCTGGCGGTGGCCGACCGTGTTGTGCGCCATGTCCGACAGCACAAGATCCGGCGCCCCGCCGATGGCCTCGATCAGCTGCTGATCCACGCCCGGCTGGGTGAAGTCGGCCTGCAGCAGGGTCGCGCCGGGTATCGGCTCGATCATCAGCAAGTCCACCCCGGCCACGGCGCCGGCGCCTCGATTCAAAGCCACCTGAACCCAGCCGCCGGGAGCCGCGCCCAGGTCGATGACTTTCGAGCCGCGCTTGATCAGGCGGAATTTGTCGTCGATCTCGATCAGCTTGAAGGCCGCGCGCGAGCGCCAGCCTTCCGCCCGCGCCCGCTCCGACCACTTGTCCGACAGCTGGCGCTTGATCCACTGCTGGCTCGACATCGACTTGGTGTCGGCGGTCTTCATCTTCGTGCCCATGCCGCGTCCGGCGGCGGTTCCGCCGGTGGGCGGCCGCACCATTCGACGACGGTCTTGAGGCTTTTCGTCTTCACTCATCGTTCCCACATAGCCCCGACCGACGTTGCGGGCTATGTCCCGCCGCAAATCAACCCCCGAGAGGACGACCGAAAATGGCCGACACCCTGACCTTCACCCTGGACACCGGCGACGGCGAAGCCCGCGACGTGGTCATCAAGCTGCGCCCCGACCTGGCGCCCAACCACGTCGCCCGCATCACCGAACTGGCCCAGGAAGGCTTCTACGACGGCGTCGTCTTCCACCGCGTGATCCCGGGCTTCATGGCCCAGGGCGGCGATCCGACCGGCACCGGCACCTCGGGCTCCAACAAGCCGAACCTGAAGCAGGAATTCTCCGCCGAGCCGCATGTGCGCGGCGTCTGCTCCATGGCCCGCACCGCCGATCCGAACAGCGCCAACTCGCAGTTCTTCATCTGCTTCGACGACGCCACATTCCTGGACCGCCAGTACACCGTCTGGGGCGTGGTCGAATCGGGCATGGAACACGTCGACGCCCTGCCCAAGGGCGAGCCGCCCCGCGCGCCGGGCAAGATCGTCAAGGCGACAGTCAACTAGTTTGCAATCCTGACGTTTCTCGTTGATCGTATCGGTTGCACGCCGATGCGGTCTTCGGGGGACGGGTTTGCGCATACTTCTGGTCATCGAGCCGTCGGGAGGCGGCTCCGGGCGCCATGTCATCGACCTGGCCCAGGCCTTGATCGAGGCCGACCACGCCGTTTCCCTGATCTATTCGCCTTTGCGCGCCGAGCCGCGGTTCGAGGCGGAAGCCGCCGCCCTCTCCCTCCGACATCTCGAACCCCTGCCGATGCGCCGCGCCGTCGGCCCCTGGGACCTGGGGACGGTCCTCGCCCTGCGCCGTCTGATCGCGCGACTGGGCCCGTTCGACGTGGTGCACGGCCACAGCACCAAGGCCGGCGCCCTGGCCCGATTGGCGGCGCCCGCATCGGCCGCTCGGGTCTATACGCCCCACGCCTTCGCGACCCAAAACCCCGGCGCGCGCGGCGCCTGGCTCTATGGAGCGGCGGAGGCCCTCCTGGCCTGGGCGTTCTGCGAAGCCGTGATCGCAGTCTCAGCCGAGGAGGCGGTCCATGCTCGGCGGCGCGGTCTCCCCGCAGATCGGCTGCACGTCGTCCCGAACGGATTGGCGACCTCGCCGTCCCAGACCCGTCTTGCCGCTCGCCGCTTTCTGGGCCTGTCGGACGACCAGAGAGTCGTCGGCTTCGTCGGCCGGCTCAGCCCGCAGAAGAATCCGGTCCTGTTCGCCCAGGCCGTGCGGCTGGCCCAGGCCCGCGATCCGCGCATCCTCGGCGTCCTGATCGGCGAGGGCGAACTGAGCGAGGCCGTCCGGGCCGCCGGGGGGGCTGCGGTGCGCCTGCTGGGCGCACTGGACGCCCGCCCCCTGATGGCCGGCTTCGACCTGTTCGCCGTCACCAGCCGCTACGAGGGCCTGGCCTACGCCATGCTGGAGGCGGCGGCGGCGGGCCTGCCCATACTCAGCAGCGAGGTGGGCGGGGTGTCGCTCCTGGCCGAGGCGGGGGTTCGGATCGACGCCCTGCCTCTGACGGCGAGCCCGGAGCAGTGGGCGGAGGCCCTGACGGCCGCGCTTGATCGCACGGACGCGGCCTCCCCGGGCTCTCCCCTGCCCGACCGCCTCTCCGCCGCCCGCATGGCCGCCGACACGGTCGAGATCTATCGACTGGCCTGCGCCCGCCGCCGGAGCGCCCGTGGCTGAGCCCATCGTCTTCATCAACGGCCGCTTTCTGACCCAGCCGCTCAGCGGGGTGCAACGCTATGGCCGCGAACTGGTTCGCGCCCTGGATCGTCGAGCGGGCGCGGGGAGCCGCTATGTGCTGCTGACGCCCGAGGGCGCGGACGCTTCGAGCCTGGCGCTGCGGTCCATCCCCGTCCGCGCGGCGCCGGGCGGGGGCGGTCATCTGTGGGAGCAGACCGCCCTATCCTGGGCCGCTCGACGGGGCCGTCTTCTGTCGCCGGGCGGTTCCGGCCCGATCCTGCACCCCCGCCACCATGTCGTGATCCATGACGCGGCCGTCTTTCGCCGGCCGGAGCATTTCCACCCGGCCTACGCCGCCTTCCATCGCGCCCTGGGACGAAGCCTGGCCCGCCGCGCCGCCCTGGCCACCGTCTCCCGCTTTTCCCGACAAGAGCTGGCCGAGGTGCTTGGGCGGCCCGCATCGACGATCGCAGTAATGCCGAACGGTGCGGATCATCTGGGACGGGCGGCGCCCGACTTGGGGGTTCTGGCCGCGCTCGATCTGGTCGATCGGCCCTATGTCGTGGCCCTGGGCAATCTGGCGCCGAACAAGAACCTCGACGTCATGCGCCGCGCCCTTGGCCGCCTGTCGGACCCCGACCTGCGGCTTGTGCTGATCGGCGGTCAGGTCGGCGCCGTCTTCGGCGCAGCGGCGGAGACGTCCGATCCCCGTTTGGTGTTCGCCGGACGCCGGTCCGACGCCGAGGTCGCGGCCCTGTTGCGACACGCCCGCGCCCTGGTCTTCGCCAGTCTCTACGAAGGCTTCGGCATCCCGCCCCTCGAGGCCTTCGCCCAGGACTGCCCCGTGATCGCCTCCGACATCCCCGCGGTGCGCGAGGTCTGCGGCGACGCCCCCGACTATTTCGAGCCTCACGACGACGCGACCCTGGCGAACCACCTGGCCGCCCTACTCAGGTCCCCGGCGGGGGCCGACCGCCTCGCCCGGGGCCGCGCCCGCCTGACGCTCTATCGCTGGGACGAGACCGCCAGCCGGGTCGAGGCCTGGCTGGCCGATAGGTAATCCGCCAGCACCTCGCGATAGACCGCGAGATGAGCCTGGACGACCGCAGCCTCGGTCCAAACCGGACGAAAGCCGACGCCCGGTCGGCGCCAGGGCGCGGGATCGCGAACCACCGCCGTCAGGGCCGACGCCAAGCCCTCGACGTCGCCGGGCGGGATCAGGATCGCTCGCTCGCCGCCGCCCGCCGCCGCCTCCGGCAGGCCGCCGATGCGAGAGGCGATCACCCCCCGCCCCCACGCCAGAGCCTCGACCACCGTCCGTCCGAAAGGTTCCGCCCAGATCGCCGGCGCCACGACCAGATCGACGCTCTCGTAAAAGACTTCCGCCCCGGCCTGTCCCAGCCAGGCGATCCGGGGATCGGGAAAGGCCCGACGCAGCCGCGCCACATAGGCCGCCTCGCCCCGCCCCGCGATCCTGAGCCGCCAGCCGCCGTCCACTCGGGTCGTCGCCTTCAGCAGGACCTCGATCCCCTTCTCCGGCTCGATGCGCCCGATGAAGCCGAAGACCGCCGGACCGACGCGCCTGTTCGCGACGGGGCCGCCCGAACTCGCCGCATTGCCGATCACCGTGGCCGGGGTGTCGCGAAAACAACCCGCCGTCCAGTGCCGCTCCAGCAACGCCCGGCTGATCGCCACGACATGGCGGACCTGGACCGTCGCCCGGCGACGCGACGCGCTCGACAGCACGCAGTCCGCGCAGCGCCGTTGGCATACTCGGCCGCGCCGAAACAGGGCCGCCCGGCTGCACAGGGTCGAATAGTCCCTCAGGCTCTGCACCAGGGGCAGGCCCGCCCGCCGCGCGGCCCCGTGGACCGCTCCCGCGAAACCGGTCAGGACATGGGCGTGGATCAGGTCAGGCCGCTCCGCCTGGACAACCTGCGCCAACGCCCCGTCCATCAACAGATTGACCGCCTCCAGCCCATGCCAGAGCATGCGGACCGGCGGCGCCCGTCGCCGCCCGTCATAGGGCCAGTACAGATGGCGCAGCGGCAGCCGGTGAACCCTCACCCCGTCGCGGACCTCCAGGCCTCCGCCGCCCTCGACCAGGGTCGCCGCCGAAACCGTCGCCCCCGCCGCCGCCAGACCCCGCGCCAGCTGCTCCACGCTGCGTTCCGCCCCGCCGACGTCCTGCGGCGGATACAGGCTGTTGACCAGCAGCACCCTCACGGGGCGACGGGCCTTCGCCCGGTCAGGGCCGCAACCAGGCAGATCAGAAAGACGAATCCCGCGCCCTGGGCCATGTCCTCGCTGAACATCATGGTCAGCAGATAGATCGACAGGGGCGTAAAGGCGTCCAGACGCGCCGCCGAGCCCAGGTGAAGCAGCAGCGCCGCGATGGCCGCCGGAATTCCCACCGTCCGCGCCATGAACAGATAGCCGTTGTGGCTGACCGTCAGGGCGCGAAACGTGCCCAACTCCTCCGCCGTGGACCAGCCGACGCCCAGCGGTCGTTCCGCCACGAAGTCCAGAGTGCGGGTCCATGTCTCGACCCGTCCGCGCAGGTTCTCGCCCATCTGCTCCCGGTCCAGGCGCGTGGCGAACCGGCTGACGTCCACCTCGATCCGCGTCACCTGGATCGCGACCAGGCCGCCCGCCAGAAGACAGACGGCCAGAGCCAGGCCCAGGGGATTGCCCGGCTCTCGCCACCGCCGCCCCACGGCCGCCCGCGCCAGCCAGGCCGCGCCTGCGGCGATCAGTCCGCCGCGGGACAGGGTGCAGGCGAAACCGAACACCGTCGCCCCCGCCGCCGCGAGGGTTGTCGTCCGCCGCGACCATTGGGCCTTCAGGGCGACGAAGGCGGCGGGCACGGCCAGGCCGATCATGCCCATGGCGGCGTTCGGGTGCTCGGCCACGGTGGTGATCCGCACACGCGCCAGCACCGAGGTGTAGGCGGCGCGCGGCGAGGCCAGACCCACGGCCTGAAGCCCCTCGCGACCGACCAGCGCCAGAAGACCATAGGTGGCCAGATGACAGACCGCCCCGGCCAGGAGGGCGCCGAAGAACAGCCGCCTGTGGCCCGCATCCTCAGTGATCATCGCGGCGACGGCCGGGGCGATCAGGGCCGCCGCCAGCCAACGGAACCAGAAGGCCGCGTCCGAGAGGTTCAGGGCCTGGCCGATGCTCGACGCCTGGAGCATCAGGGTGATCAGCAGCCCGAGGGCCGCCGCCGGCCCCGCCGCACGCGCCAAAGATCCCATCCGCCGCCATTGCGAAACGATCAGCGGCAGGGCTGCCGCCAGGGCCAGGTCGCCCAGGCGCGGCGCGCTGATCCAGCCGGGAACCAGAAACACCGGAAAGGTCGCCCCGACCCCCAGCAGGATCAGGGTCCAGGCCTCATAGGCCGCGTGCACGTCCGACAGCCGGACGCTGCGAAAAGACGGCGCGCTGAGAATCAGGACGCGCAATATTCCACCGCCGGATCGAACCGGATCCCGTCCACAATCCCTGCGACCAGAACTCCCGCCTTGCGCCATCGCCCCCGCGCCGCCAGCCTCAACGCGATCCGGACGCGAGAGGCCGCATAGCGCAGGGCCGCCCCCGTCCCCTCATGCCGGCGCTTGGCCAGAATGACGTTTCGGGTCAACAGCCGGTGCAGCTGCTCGCGGCGGGGGTCGGTTTCTTTCTCCAGGCTCAGCCCGCCCGGCGCCGCCCGCACATGTTCGACCCGGCTGGCCCCGACCAGAAACCCCGGCCGCTCCGCCGCCAGCCGCAGCGTATATTCGGTGTCGTCGCCCCAGATGAACATGGGCGCCAGCGGCAGTCCGTATCTCTGCACCGCCGCTCGCGCGACCAGCAGGGAGACGAAGGTCGCCTGCCGCACCGGCGCCAGCCCGCGCACCAGCCGCTCGCCCCAGGCGGCGTAACCGAGCGAATTGGTTCTGAGATCGATCTCGGCCGTATTGGTCAGCAGCCCCTCGGGCGTCCGCACGGTGGAGCACAGGAAGGCCGGCTCCACCCCTTCCGCCCTCAGTTCGGCCTCGGCCTGCAGCAGCCGCTCCAGGGCGTCGGGCGCCGGCAGGACGTCGTCGTCCATCAGCCAGACATGACCCGCCCCGGCATCCATGGCCGCCCGGACGCCGGCGTTGAACCCGCCCGCGCCGCCCGTATTGGTCGACAGCCTCAGCCGATCGATCCGCCCCGCCCAGACCCGCTCCAACCAGTCCGCCGTCCCGTCGTCGCTGGCGTTGTCCACCACCAGAATCCGGTCGCAAGGCCGGGTTTGGGCGGCCAGATGATCCAGGCACTGCTCCAGCAGGGCCCGCCGGTTCCAGGTCACCACCACGGCCCAGGTCTTCGACGACGCCCCGCTCACGCCGCCGCCTTCAGTATGGCCGGCGCCAGGGCCTTCTCCACCAGGCTCAGCCCCCGTCCCACCGCCTGATCCATATTGTAGTAGCGGTAGTCGGCCAGCCGTCCGGCGAACCAGACCTTCCCCTCCAACTCCCGCGCCATGGCCCGGTACAGGTCCGCCAGCGTCTGCGACGCCTCGGTCGGGATGGGATAGAAGGGCTCGGTCCGCCCCGGCTCGTGCGGGATCGGATATTCGGTCAGCAGACAGGTGGTCTCGCCCCGTTCGCCGGTCAGATGACGAAAATCGGTGACGCGGGTGAAGTCGAACTCGTTCGGATAGTTGACCGTCCCGACCGGCAGCCCCTCCGCCGCCGCGACCGTCTGCCGCTCGAACCTCAGACTCCGATACGGCAGCGCCCCGGCGATGCGGCCGAAATAGTCGTCCAGCGCCCCACAATAGACCATGCGGTCGAATCGCGCCGGCCCGATCTCCGCCACGTCCGTGTTCAGCGAGACCTGGATATTCGGGTGATCCAGCATCCGCCGGAACAGGGCCGCATAGCCGTCGCAAGGCATGGCCTGATAGCGATCGGTGAAATAGCGGTCGTCCCGGCTGACCGCCACCGGCACCCGGGCGGTGACGGACGGGTCCAGCGCCTCGGGCTCCATGCCCCATTGTTTGCGGCTGTAGTGGGCGAAGACCTTGTCGAAGACATAGTCGCCCAGGAACCGCAGGTCCGCATCCTCCCCCGCCTGCCGCAGATCCGCGATGGTCGGCCGCGCGCCGAAGCCGAAGGCGCCGATCAGACGCTCCGACAGCCGCTCCGCCATGCCGGCGGGGAACAGCAGCCGCATCGAATCCAGGTTGAAGGGGATCGGGACCAGCTGACCGTCCACATGCCCCCGCACCCGATGGAAATAGGGCCGCCATTCGGTGAACCGGCCCAGATGGTCGAAGATGCGCCGGCTGTTGGTGTGGAAGATGTGCGGGCCGTAGGGATGGACCGTGCGCCCACCCTCGTCACGCCGGTCGTAGGCGTTGCCGCCGACGTGGTCGCGCCGGTCGATGACCAGCACCGTCTGGTCCAGCCCGCGCGCCAGCCGTTCGGCCACGGTCGCCCCGGTGAAGCCCGCGCCGACGATCAGCCAGTCATACCGCCGGGACATGACGTCCTCTCGCGAACAGCACCCGCCAGTGCGGCCTCAGGCAGGCCAGGCTAGCCAGCACCACCGCCGCCTCCCCGATCAGGCGCGCCCCGGCCATGCCCGGAGCGCCCCACGTCGGCGCCAGGATCGCCGCCGGGGCCAGGGTCGCGAAACAGCCGACCGCGACCATCAGGGCGAACCGCCCGTCCATCCGCAGCGCCGTCATCAGTTGCAGCCCCAGGACCTGGCTGGCCGCCACCAGCGGCAGGACGAAGACCAGCGTCCGCAACACCCCGACCGCGTCCCCAAACCCGTCCCCGACCAGCAGCCGCACCAGGCTCGGCGCCGCCAGCCACAGCCCCGCCGCCACGCCCAGAAACAGGCCCGGCGTCACGATCAGGCTCCATCGCGCGGTGCGGAAGGCGGACGGCGCGTCCTCGACCAGCAGACCGGCGATCCTCGGCCCGGCCAGCCCCGCCAGCGGCCGCATCAGCGAACCCGCCGCGGCCACGATCTTGTCCGCCACGGCGTAGATCGCTGCCTGCCCCACCCCCGCCAGAGCCGCCACGACGAACCCTCCCGCCCCCGTATAGGCGACGACCGCCGCCCGACTGGCGAACAGGGCGCCGCCCTCGGCCAGCCCCTGTCGCACGAACCCCCGGCCTGGCGGCTCCAGCCGCACCCGGCGCGCCGTCATCACCGCTCCTGCGCCGACACCCAGCCAAAGGCCCGCCGCCTGCACGGCCAGAACGCCCGCCACATCCAGTCCGGGCGACAGCATAACCACGACCGCCGCCACAAGGATCGCCGCAACCTCGGCCAGGGCCGCTGGTCCCGGCTCGCGCAGCCCCTGAAACACCCACACCAGGCTCGCGCCCTGCCCGACGCCCAGGGCGACCCCCGCCCCGACGACCGCCCAGGCGCCGTCCAGCACCGGATTGATCCAGCCCAATCCAAAGCCCAGCACGACCGCCGGCGGGACCAGCACCGCCCGCAACGCCAGCATCCGTCCTATGATCGCTCCCGCCGCCGGTCTGGCCGCTGCGATGTCGCGCGGCCCCGACATAGACGCGCCGTAGTCCACGACCACCGCCGGTATGACCGCCAGAGAAAGGGCCGCCGCATAGAGGCCGAAACCCTCGACCCCGAACCGTCGCGTCAGGACCGGGTAAAGCAGCAGGGGCGCCAGAAACCGCAGACCGTGCGCCCCATAGACCAGCCCGGCGTCGAACACGCCCCTGGTCGACAGCAATGGCCGCCCGCCCCCGTCCAATATCGCCCCCGCGACAGCAACCTGTGCGAGAGCCTAATACACGTCAAATCCCCAGCGGCAAGCCGTCGCCTTCAGTCCGACACGTCCGTCCGCCCGTCGAAGCGCGCCGCCTGAAACTCTCGCCAGGCCTGGCGCAGGCCCTCGACCGGCAGGTCCGCCCCCAGAAGCTCCAACTGCTCCACCCACACGGTCGCCAGTCGATCAACCGTTGACTGGCCCCAGCCCGGCGGCTGCTGACGCGCCCAGTTCTGCACCGACCCCGCATTGAAGATCATCAGAAAGGCGCAGACGACGAACAGGGTCTGGCTGGTCCACCGCCGCGCCCGCGAGGCCGCCCCTTCTTCGTCCAGCGCCGGCGCCGGCGGAAAGGCGAACCGGCCGAGGGCGACCAGGGCGTTCTCTCGCGTCGGCAGATCGTGTGCATCGGCCCCACTGTTCCAGTCGCTGGGCGGGTCCAGCGGCGGGAACGGCGACACCGGCGGATGCGCCTGGGTCGGGAAGGGATCGATCGGGTCCTTGGGATCGCTCATCGGATCAAGGCCTCAGAACTGGAAATAGATGAAGGGCGCCACGCCCTCGGGCCGCATCGCCTCGACCAGCAGGATCGCCGCCCCGATCATAATCCCCAGGGTCGGCGACGGCGCCGTCTTCAGCCGTTCCGCCAGTCCTTCCACCGCGCGCGGCGGCAGCCCGTGCATCGCCAGTCCGCCGACGATCAGCGCCAGCACGAAGGGCGTCACCAAGCTGAACGTCTCGAACCGCCCCAGCCCGACCAGCATCTGCATCGCCAGATCAAAGGTCTCGGCCCGGAAAAGGATCCACCCCACACAGACGACGTGGAAGGTGATCAGAACCCCCAACCAGGTCGGGATGACCTTGCGGTCTCCCGCCACCGCCCGTCCTAAACGCTCGACCACCTGCGCCCCGCCGTGCAACGCGCCCCAGGCCACGAAGGTCCAGGCCGCCCCGTGCCACAACCCGCCCAGCAGCATGGTGATCATCACATTGAGGCACGACGACCAAAGCCCCTTCCGCCCCCCGCCCAGCGGCACATACAGATAGTCGCGCAGCCAGCTGGACAGGCTGATATGCCACCGCCGCCAGAAGGCCTGCATCGAGGCCGCGCGATACGGCTGGTCGAAGTTGCGCGGGAAGGAATAGCCCAGCAGGGCCGCAATCCCGATGGCCATGTCCGAATAGGCCGAGAAGTCGCAATAGATCTGAACCGCATAGGCATAGACCGCCGCCGCTATGTCGATCGCCCCATAGGCCGACGGATCGAAGAAGACCGGGTCCACCAGCCGCGTCGCCAGCTCCGAGGCGATCACCGTCTTCTTGAAAAGGCCCCAGACGATCAGCAGCAGCCCATGGGTCGCCATCTCGCGCGTCAGCCTGGGCACACGCGCGAACTGCGGCAACAGGTCCGAGGCCCGCACGATGGGCCCCGCCACCAGGTGCGGGAAGAAGCTCATCAGCAGCATGACGTCCAGCAGGCTCTCGGCCGGCGCGGTCTTTCCGCGATAGACGTCGACCACATAGCTGATGCCCTGGAAGGTGAAGAAGCTGATCCCCACCGGCAGCACCACCTGCAACAGGGGCAGGTCCCGCTCCCAACCGAATTGGGCAAGTAGATCAACAGCCTGCTCGACGAAGAAGCCGTAATACTTGAAGAAGCCCAAGATGATCAGATTGGCCGCCACGCCCAGGCCGACCCACAGTTTGCGCCGCCCCGCCCGGTCGCTGCGCACGATCAGCGCCGCCACGCCCCAGTTCAACACGGCCGAGGCGATCAGCAGGCCGACGAACCGCCAGTCCCACTGGGCGTAGAAGAACCAGCTGGCCAGCAGCAGGAACAGTTTGCGCCGCCCGTTCTCGCGATCCAGACTCCAGCTGACCAGATAGACGAACAGGAAGAAGACCGCGAAGGCCAGGGTCGGGAACAGCATCAGTCCGCCTCCCCCTTTTCCGCCTTCCAGCGATCATAGGCGCCGGTCAGATCCTCGCTCAGGACCCCGCCGATCCACTCCGCCCCGATCGAGGTGAAATGCACCCGGTCGGGCCGCATATAGGGCTCAGGCAGGGTCGCCAGCCGCTCCGCCGAACATTCGCCCCCCATCCGTCCGTACCAGTCCCAGAAGGCGACGTCGGTCTCGCCCGCGACCCGCCGCTGCACGTCCCGGACCACCGCCAGCGACGCCGGGGCCGCGCGCGATCCGTCCGGCCCGCACCCGCCCGCCATGCCTGACTTGAGCCCTTCCGGCGCGCCCAGGATCAGCAGCGACGCCCCCGGCGCCAGCCGCCGCAGCCGCTCGATCTGTCCGCGCAGCAGGGCGGCGTAGGCCTCGGCCTCCACCCCTTCAAATCCATCATTGACGCCAAAGGCCAGAATGATCAGCGACGGCCGCCACGCTTCCAGCTCCGACGCGACCACGGTCTGATCCCGCGCCGCCAGATCCCGCAACTTCGCCCCGACCACGCCCAGGCTGGACACGACCACGCCCGACCCGGCCCGCTCGATCCAAACGTCGTACAGCATCACGGTCCCCGCCGGGCTCAGCCTGACGGAAGACGTTGCAGCGCCCAGCCGCAGGCTCCGGCACAGGGGCGCCGCCTCGGTTGCGCGGAAGTCCGCCTCGACCGTCTCTTCCGGCGTCGTCACCGTGATCCGTCCCGCCTGCGGCCCGCTGTCGCCGCACATCCCCACGATGTCGAAGGCCGCGCCCGGCTCGGCGGTCAGGCTCAGCACAGCCCCCTCGTCCGCCTCCGACCGCGCCCCGCTCAACCCCGCTCTCAGGGTCGCCGCCCCGTCCGGCCCGGTCAGGGGCGCGACCGATATGGGCCAGTCGTTCGCTGTTACCTCGACCTGCATCGGTCCATAGCCGGCGTAGGGAACCCCTGGCGGCAACACCCCGCGCCCGCCCGCCCCGAAGCGGGCCTGCATCCGGGCGCGCAGGGCGCCGGTGATCCGATCGCCGGCCGTATGGCTGTCGCCGATCTGCAGGATGTGGACGGGCCGGTCTCCCTCTCCCGCCTCGGTCGCCGCCAAGGCCTCGAACACCCCCTCCAGCGCCTCGACCCCGCAAATCCCATCGGCACAGACCGACGCCCCGGGCGCCGGCGCGGGCAGGGAGGCATAGGGGACTTCGGTCCCGCTCTGCATTCCCATCATCAGCACCGCCGCCCCCACGGCCCCCAGACTCATGGTCAGCCGGTCGTCTGCGGCCGGGCCGCCGCCGCATCCAGGCCCGCGTCGCGCTTCAGCCGCTCCGCCACCGGCGCGCTCATGCGGCGATAGCCGGCCATGGTCATGTGGATCCCGTCATTGGCCCGCATCAGCTGCGGCCGCCCGTTCGCGCCGGGCAGATAGGCCGCGTACTCCCCCGCCGCGTCGGCGGTGACGCCGGCCGTCTCGATCAGGGGCACGCCGAGGGCCGTCATCCGCTCGCGCGCCACGGCGTTGATCACCGACATCTTCTCGTCGAAGCTCGCCCGCTTCATCTTGGGCAACCCGACCCAATAGACGGCCACGTCCCGCGAGCGCAGCAGGCCGACCAGATCGTCAATCCGCTTCCCATAGGCCGCCTTCCAGCCGGGCGTTCCGAACTCATGGATCACCCCGTCAAGACTGATGCCCTGGGCGTCATTGGTCCCGAACATCACCACCGCCGCATCGACGCGGTTCTCGCTCAGCTGCCGCGCCGTCTTGGCCTGGATGTCCACATAGTCGTAGCGGGTCAGGCCGGTGGAGACCGCGCTGAACTGGGTCACCGTGACCCCCTTTTCGCCGTGCAAGTCGCGGTACAGGGCGGCCCAAAGGCCGTCCGCCATCGAATCGCCGAACACCCCGATCCTCAACTCGCCCTGCGCCAGCCGCGCTTTCAGCGGCGTCACGGTCGCGACCGCGACTGGCGCGGGCGGCGGGCTCTCTACAGGGGCGATAGCGATCGGCGGACTGGCCGAGGCGTTGGCGGCTCCGCCCAGCATCAGGGTGGGATGGCGCAGCCAGTCGCGCCCGTCCGGCGTCAGGGCCAGGCCGATCACGACCCCGACGACCAGGGCCGCCGTCAATCCGTTGATGCCTGCGCGCACGTCCGCCCCCGTCGAAACAGGGTTAGCTATAGCTTAAGATGGCGCGCTTGCGCCATGCCGGTCCCGTGTCAGGCGAGCGACAGGCGGGTGACGGATTTCAACCGAACCGCCCCTCCGCCCAGCGGGCGGCGAAATAGCCGCCGGTCGCCGAGACGGTGGTCAGGAAGGTCCCCCAGATCAGGTCGATCACCGTCAGCTTGGTCTGCCAGATCGCCAGGGTCGCCTGATTGGTCAGGTCATAGGTCGCATAGGCGACGAAGCCCAACACCGCCCCGCTGATCGCCGCCCGCGTCCAGCCGCCGTCCTTCAGGGCCGGGGCGATGGCCAGGAAGACCGTCCCGGCGATGGAGATCAGATAGAACAGAACCGCCGCCCTCATGTCCGGCTTGTCCGCCAGGATCGGCCCCAGCACCGGCTTGTACAGCCGGTCGGTCATGGTGGTCAGCCAGACGGCGTCGATCACCGCGAAGGTGATCCCGGCGCCCAGATAGGCGAAGACATATTTGATCACGACGGCCTCCTCAGGCGAGTGTTCAGGCGGGTTTCAGGCGATAGTGGCTGACCGCCCAGGTGCGGCCCTCGTCGTTGCCGAACAGACCGGCGGTCGCCAGGTAGAAACGCCGCCAGCGCCGGGTCCACAGCTTGGCGTCGTCGCCATAGGTCTCGCGCATCAGCACGGCGACCCGCGCGGCGTTGCGGTCCATATTGGCCAGCCAGTGATTGGCGGTCCGGGCGTAATGGCCGCCGTTCCAGGTCCATTCCTCCTCCACCGCAAACAGGTCGGGGAACTGCCGGATCAGGCCGCGACTGGGCATGATGCCGCCGGTGAAGAAATGCTGCGCGATGAAATCGCCGCTGTCGGTGTGATCGAACCGGTAAGGGGCGTCGCGGTGGGTGAAGACATGGATGAACATCCGCCCTTCGGGCTTCAGCCAGGACTTCGCCTTGGTCAGCAGGGCGCGCCAGTTGGCCATATGCTCGAACATCTCGACCGAGACGATCCGGTCGAACCTCTGGTCGGTGTCGAACCGGTTCATGTCCTCGGTCACGACCGTCAGATTGGTCAGCCCCCTCGCTCGGGCCTGGGCTTCGATATGACCCCGCTGCCCGTGACTGTTCGACACGGCCGTGATCCGCGCCCGGGGATAGGTCTCGGCCATCCACAGAGACAGCGAGCCCCAGCCGCAGCCCATTTCCAGAATGGTCTGCCCGTCCGCCAGATCGGCGTGGGCGCAGGTCTCCAGCAGGGCCGCGACCTCGGCCTGGTCCAGGGTCTCGCTACCGGTCGGATAAAGGCAGCAGGAGTATTTCAGCCGCTCCCCCAGGCACAGGCGGAAGAACTCGGGCGGCAGTTCGTAATGCTGCCGGTTCGCCGCATCGGCATGTTCGGCTATGGCCCGTTCGGCCATCTCCCGCGCAAAGTCCGCCGGGTCGTGAGGCCCCTCGCGATCCAGCCGCCGACGCGCCTCCGTCACCAGACTGTCGATCGCCGGCCGGGTCACGAAGTCCGGAAACGGCGCGTCCTGCAGCTGGCGAATGGCGACATTGGTCAGGTTCATGGGGCGTCCGTCATCAGGCTTGTCCTGCCCATTACGCTGGTCCGTCATAGACGGATGCACTAGCCTTGAACCCCAGGCGACAGACCCCAAATCCAGTCCGAACGAACGAGGTGACATGCAGGCTGGCCGCAAGCAGGGTTCAGAGGTTTCCCCCTTCGGACCCACGCTTCGAAAATACACGAAAATAGACTCAAAAATTATTGGGTGGATTCCGTCTATTTCGCGCCGCCGCCTCGTCCTCCCGACTTGCCCCCCGCCTGCCCTCGCGTTACGCGTGGTCAAACGCGCCGATATTCATCAGGCAGTGAAAAGGGAGAGCCATGGGTAAGATCTACGCGGACGTCACGTCCGCCTTGGAAGGCCTGACCTTCGACGGCATGACCGTCATGTCCGGCGGCTTCGGCCTGTGCGGCATCCCCGAGAACCTGATCGCCGCCCTGCGCGACAGCGGCGTCAAGGGGCTGACGGTCATCTCCAACAACGCCGGGGTCGACGGCTTCGGCCTGGGCCAGCTGCTGGGCACTCGTCAGATCGCCAAAATGATCTCGTCCTACGTCGGCGAGAACAAGGAGTTCGAGCGTCAGTATCTGGCCGGCGAGCTGGAGCTGGAATTCAACCCCCAGGGCACCCTGGCCGAACGCATCCGCGCCGGCGGCGCCGGCATCCCCGCCTTCTTCACCGCCACCGGCGTCGGCACCCTGGTCGCCGAGGGCAAGGAAGTCCGCAACTTCAACGGCCGCGACTATGTCATGGAGACCGGCCTCGTCGCCGACCTGTCCATCGTCAAGGCCTGGAAGGCCGACGAGCGCGGCAACCTCGTCTTCCGCAAGACCGCCCGCAACTTCAACCCGATGATGGCGACGGCCGGCAAGGTCACGGTCGTCGAGGTCGAGGAGATCGTTCCCGTCGGTTCTCTGGACCCCGACCACATCCACACCCCGGGCGTCTATGTCGACCGCCTGGTCCAGACCGTATCCGAGAAGCGCATCGAACAGCGCACCGTCCGCAGCCGGGAGACCGCATAATGCCCCGCACCCGCGAACAACTCGCCGAACGCGCCGCCCAGGAGCTGCAGGACGGCTTCTACGTGAACCTGGGCATCGGCATTCCGACCCTGGTCGCCAACTACATCCCCGCCGGCATGACCGTGACCCTCCAGTCCGAGAACGGCATGCTGGGCATGGGCCCCTTCCCCTATGAGGGGGACGAGGATCCCGACCTGATCAACGCCGGGAAGCAGACGATCACCGAGATCCCCGAGTCCTCCTACTTCAGCAGCGCCGACAGCTTCGCCATGATCCGCGGCGGCCACATCAACCTGTCGATCCTGGGCGCCATGGAGGTGGCCCAGAACGGCGACATCGCCAACTGGATGATCCCCGGCAAGCTGGTGAAGGGCATGGGCGGCGCCATGGACCTGGTCGCCGGCGTCAAGCGCGTGGTCGTGGTCATGGAGCACGCCAACAAGCACGGTCAGTCCAAGGTGTTGAAATCCTGCACCCTTCCCCTGACGGGAACGGGCGTGGTCAGCCGTATCATCACCGACCTGGCGACCTTCGACGTCAAGCCGGACGGCGCGGGGCTGGAGCTGATCGAGCTGGCCGAGGGCGTCAACCTGGACGAGGTCGCCGCCAAGACCGAGGCGGTCTATACGGTCTCCGAGGCGCTAAAGGCGGGCTGACCCGGCCCGCGCGACAGACCGGAGGCCAGCGCCGTGGATGAACCGGAACCCCAGGTCCCCCGCCTGACCCTGGCGGCCCTCTTCCTTAAGTTCCTCGGTTTCGGCCTCCTGGCCTTCGGCGGGCCCGTGGCCCAGATCGCCATGATCCGCCGCGACCTGGTGGAGCGCGAGCGCTGGATGTCCGGCGCCCGGTTCAATCGCCTGCTGGCCGTCATGCAGGCCCTGCCGGGCCCGGAGGCGCACGAGCTCTGCGTCCACATGGGCGTGATGGCGCGGGGCCGTCTCGGCGGCCTGCTGGCGGGCCTGGGCTTCATGGCGCCCGGTTTGCTCCTGATGCTGGCGGCGGCCTGGGCTTACGGGCGGCTGGTCGCCGACAGCGCCGCCTGGGCCGGCCCGCTCCTGGGCATGCAGATCGTGGTCCTGGCCCTCATCGTCTGGGCCGTGCGGCGAATCGGACGTCATGCGCTTCAGGATCGCCTGCTGTGGCTGGTCGCGACCTTCGCCTGCGCCGCCAGCCTGATCGGCGCCCCCTTCTGGATCCCCCTGGTCGCCGGGGGGCTGGTCTACGCCTTCGGCGGTCGGCCCTGGATCGCCGCAGGCCTCGCCGTCGCCGCCGTCGTTCTGGCCGTTCACCTGCGCGGCGACGGGGCGTTCTCTACGCCCCTGATCCAGCCGACGGGCGCGCCGGCGGGAAGCCTGGACCTCTTCCTGGCGGGACTGAAGGGCGGCCTGTTGACCTTCGGCGGCGCCTATACGGCCATTCCCTATCTGCGCGCCGACACGGTGGGGCGGGGCTGGATCTCGGACGGCGCCTTCCTGGACGGGGTCGCCGTCGCCGGGGTCCTGCCCGCCCCCCTGGTGATCTTCGGAACCTTCGTCGGCTATCTCGCGGGGGGCTGGGCCGGCGCCCTGGCGGTGACGGCGGGGATGTTCTTGCCCGCTTTCGCCTTCTCGATGATTCTGTTCGAACGGCTGGAGGCGGTGGTCGACCACCCGCCCCTGCACCGCGCCCTCGCCGGGGTGGCGGCGGCGGTGACCGGCGTCATCGCCGCCACGGCCGTCCAGCTGCTCTGGTCCACCGCCCACCGCGCCCCGTCCCTGTGGGGCGCGGGCCTGCTGTTCCTCGCGGCCCTGCTGGCGGCCCTTTTCGCGAAGGGGCGCTGGGCGGCGCCGGTCCTCGTCGTCTCGGGCGCCTTGGGCGGCCGGCTGCTCTTCGGCTGAAGCCCGGCCTCAGCGCGCCGAGCGGATGGTCCAGTCGGCGATCTGGGTGTTGATGTCGCGCGTCGCCGTGTCGAAAGCGGCGACGATGGCCGAGACCCGGTTCTCGCTCGCGGCCTGGGTCACGGTGAAGACCCGCTCGACCGAGCGTCCCTCCTCCGGCCGGATCGCGCCCTCGCCGCGACGCTCGGGCGTCGAACGCAGTTGGGCCCGGGCGGTGATCACCACGTCCGGCGTCGCGCCCGGCGCGGCGTAACGGGCCTCGAAGGTGGTGACCGTCACCTGCAGGACCAACGGCGGCGTGCCCGGCTCGCGTCGGCCCAGCACCCGGATCTGATCAGCCCGATTGGCGAAGGCCGCCTTCAGGCTGTCGTCGAACAGGGTGGAGGCCGGCGACACCCAGCGCGCCCCGCCGATATAGGCGGTCTCGGTGCCCGTCACGCCCAAGATCCGATCGTCGCCGCTCGCCTCCGGGAATTCGATCCGGCGGATCGACACCGACAGGGGCGCCGGGGTCTCGCCCTCGACCGAGGGGGCGTCCAGCGGCAGGCCGAACCGGTAGTTCTGCACCGGATCCGGCGTGGACAGCAGCGAACAGCCGCTCAGCGAGACCACCACGCCGGCGACGGCGCCCAGTTGAACCAGGGAACGGATCACGGTTGCACCTCCAGCTCTTTCGATTGCGGTTTCCCGATGAAGTCGCGCGGGCTGGCGCGGACGTCGTCGATCAGGGCCTGAAGCGACCGGGTCGCCTCCTGCAGTTCCTCGATGGTCCCGCTCAGTTGCGGCAGGCTGGAGGTGGCGAAGTCGCCCAGCGGCCGCTCCAGTCCGGAGATCGAGCGATTGGCCGACGCGATGGCGACCCGCGCCTCCGCCGTGGCCTGGTTGATGTTGGCGATGGCCTCGCGGCCGTCGGTGTTGACCACGGCCCGCATGTCGGCGGCCAGCCCCTGGTATTCCAGAATGGTGGCGTTGGCGTTCTTCACCGCCTCTTCCAACTCGGCGAAGATGGCCTTGCGCGCCTCCAACTCGGTCGTCAGGGCTTCGACGTTCTTCACGCTGGTCGAGAAGCTGCGGATATTGTCGTCGGACATGACCCGATTGATCCGGTTCAGCGCGTCCACCGTCTGAGCCAGGACCGTGCCCGAGCCGCTCAGCAGTTCGGCGATCGGGGACGGCTGGCTCTGCAGCACAGGCACGACATTGTCGGGGTACTGTTCCTTCAGCAGGGCGCTGTTGGGCGAGCCGGCCGTGATCTGGATATAGTTCAGGCCGGTGATCCCCTGCGGCTCAAGCTGGGCGCGGGAGGTCACGCGCACCGGCGTGGAGGCGTCAACCCGCACCCGGGCGATCACCTGGTCGCCGCGCTGGGTGTCGATGTTCAGGTCCGTCACCTCGCCGACGCGGATGCCGTTGAAATGCACCTCGCCCCCTTCCGACAGGCCGTTGACCGGCCCGTAGAAGACGATGTCGTACAGGTCATAGTCGCTGTTGAACTGCAGCCGGGCCAGCCAGATGGTGAACACCGCCAGGGCCGCCAGCAGGGCGACCGTGGCGATGCCGACGGCGGCGTAATGTGCGTCTCGTTCCATACCTGGCTCTCCTCAAGCCGCCTTGACGGCCGCGCGACCGCGCGGCCCCAGGAAGTATTCCTTGATCCACGGATGATCCGAGCCTTCCAGCTCTTTCACCGTGGCCTTTTCGACGACCCGCTTGTCCGCCAGCACCGCCACCTTGTCGCAGATGGCGTACAGGCTATCGAGGTCGTGTGTGATCATGAAGACGGACAGACCCAGGTCGTCCGACAGCTGGCGGATCAGTTCGTCGAAGGCCGCCGCCCCGATCGGATCCAGCCCGGCCGTGGGCTCGTCCAGAAACACCAGCTCAGGGTCCAGCGCCAGGGCCCGCGCCAGCCCCGCCCGCTTCTTCATCCCGCCCGACAGTTCGGCGGGCTTCAGGTGATGGTGCTCGGGCTTCAATCCGACCATGGCGATCTTCAGCTCGGCCAGCTCATAGATGACCGCCTTCGGCAGCTTGGTGTGCTCCACCAGCGGCGAAGCCACGTTCTCCAGCACGCTCAGCGACGAGAACAGCGCCCCCTGCTGAAACAGGATGCCGGTTCTCTGCTCGATGTCCGCGGCTTCCTCGCCGGTCAGGGTGGCGCGGTCGTAGCCCAGCACCTTCACCGAACCGCCCTCGGGCTCCTTCAGGCCGATGATGGTGTTCAGCAGCACCGTCTTGCCCGCCCCGGACCCGCCGACCACGCCCATGACCTCGTCGCGTTCCA
>Ga0208958_1001393_pt1 | contig 24247 bp, 29 predicted proteins | sample RifOxyB1_FD_184032 | JGI IMG/M metagenome (GOLD analysis project Ga0208958, IMG submission 184032) | Soil microbial communities from Rifle, Colorado - Rifle Oxygen_injection B1 (SPAdes) | ecosystem: Environmental > Terrestrial > Deep subsurface > Rock core/Sediment | place: Rifle, Colorado...
TCACCAATAGTACCATAAGCACCGGCTACACCCGTGTCTCCCTGAACGCCTTGTATCCCTTGAGGGCCACCACTAGATATTGAAACGTCTATTATGGTTTCCCCAACATTCACAGTGGCGCTATTGTTTCCTGTAACCGTTACTTCAATGGGAGTCTCTGTGATATTTGCGTTTATCGCTGTCATTTGCCCTCCTTTTACATTTTTACCCAGAAAAGGGCAAATCATTCCTATGGATAGTCAACAATCTCAAAGACCCCAGCCAGTACCCGCCTCGTCTTTCCACCCACAGTCCAATCAAGATACCAATGGTGTTTTGCATTGGCAAGACCAGAAAGGGTTGCTTTCGCTAAAGAAATTTGTATTTGTCCGGCAGATAAATCCGTATTTGTGACAGTCAATGGAGCAAGAGTATTTGTAGAAACAGATACCACTTGAGCCGAAAAAGTATACCCAGTTAAAGAAATATCAAAATCTAAATTAAACAAAAAGTCGTCGCCATGTGTGGCCGTTACGTTTAGTTTTCCGGGAATTTGCGTAAAATCAGTCATGCTCCCTCCTTTCAAAATCTTTGTTTTTATAAGAAGGCGCATCGCCTTTTAATATTTTATAGGAAACCAACGTTGTTCGCTATTTCCCTTTGTTTTCAAATTAAAAATATAGACTCTCCTTTTTATCGGGAGAGTCTATGCACGCAATAAAACGACCATTTTATTTAGCGTTTTTTGTTTTATTATTTTTTTGGGGATGGCTAATAGCATCAACCGGAACAACATCGTCTTTTCCAAAAATCACCGCCACCATCTCCGGTACATCAATTTTGTTATCAACAAGAACTTTACGAAGAACAAGAACGTATCCATAAAGTTTGTCATATCTTTTGCGCCAATCATCATTATCGGACATAAGTTCATCCACTCTTTCTTGTAATCGACCAACTTCCTCACGAAGCAATTGCACTTCATCTCGTTTGGCCGAACGCTTTTCTGTCGAACGAGAACTAATAAAAGCAAGCACGCCGGTTATAATAGCGCCTATAGCAAGAAGCATAGAGGCATCTAATTCCATATTATTTTCCCCCCTCTTCTTTTATATCGGACACTATTTCATTGTAGCCAAGCCAAGAGCAAAGGGCAAGCACGGCATAATTTATTACTGCGGTACTTTTGAAATTACCTGCTCCAAATAAGATGGACATTGAAGTTAATGTAAAAACAGATAGAAGCGCGGCCCACATTCGAAGTTTTAACTTACCGATGAATAGCGCCGCCAATTGAAACAATCCAACAATTCCCACCCCTGTTCCCCATATCCATTCTGGGGCAAGTTTGTTCATCATCGAAAAAGCACTTGATGACGCAAACGAAACCCACCACGTATTCCCTATCCAAAACCCCCACAATAAATTAAACAGCGCCGGTATAAACTCTAGATACTTTCTGTGCAGCGTAAAAGTTTTTGCGATGTTCATACTAATACCTGCCCCTATAAAGCAATCATATCTCCGGGTTTAAATTTATCTTTCCAGATGTTTTCGACATGTGAAAGACCATTGCCGACATCAAAGATAACCCATTTTGGTGTTACTAAAACAATTCTAAACTCTTTCTTTTTGTTCTGAGAAACAGAGACCCTATACTCGGAAAGATGAGATTCCTCTGTTTTCTCGATTTTTTTCTTTTTCTTATCTTCTTCCATAATTGCCTCCATTGAAAAATGATAAGGGAGGGGAATTTACCCCTCCCTAAAAATAATCGAACTAGGTTGTAACCGTTGCAACCGCATTCGCTTCAATGGTGTTCTTGGATGTAATCAAAGCCTTGATGAGACTTGTTCCACCAGTGTCCGCAGGGGTCACAAGACCCGTATTTGCTCCCACAGTAGCAATAGCGGTGGAAGCAGAACTAAATGTCAGGTCTGCAACGGGAGGCAAGAACGGAAGTCCGGTTGAAGGAATAGCCCAAACATGCAATGTAACTGTTGCGGGATGCACAAGGGCGAAGTCTCCACCTTCGATAGCCAAAGCAGTAACATTATCGTACCAATTTGCGGAAGTAATGATTTCGACAATCTTGGCATAATAAGCACCAGCATCACAAGCAGCCGAAGTTGTATCGGTATTTGCCAAAGCGGTAGCCGCAAGAGGCGTAGAAGCTACGCCATCGGGAGTCATCTTGATGGTGAAATCACCGGTCAACTGTGCTCTCGGAATAATGATTTGAGCAGTACCAATTTGGTTGGTTGTGCTATCCGAACTATTCAATTGGGCTTCGAGCACAATACGAACAATTGACGGAAGAATATTGGCATTAACTGTAACGCTACGAGCAGCAGCGTCCAACACATAATAACGAACGCAAACCTCGTCGCCTTCTGCTCCACCAGACGTTGTAAATGCCTTGGTACTAAATGTAACCTTTTCAACCGTACCATCTTCAAGAGTTACCCAACCATACACGGTTGTTCCGGTCACAGCTAAAGGAGTATCTGTTACAGAGCCACCCTTGCCAGCGTCCAGCGTAATTGTTTCCTCTTGATAAATATTTTCGCCAGTTGTGATAGATGAACCTAGAATTTGGGATAAGAAATCCAAATTCCACTGTGCATCTTCGATGTTCAACTTCATTTCGGCGGTATGATAGTAAACATATTGTAATTGGTTCCCATATCCACCGCGGATTGGCGTACTTGCCAACGCTGTTTCAATAGACGAATTCAATAATGTTTTACCATATGCCAATAACGCCCCGGTTGAATCATTATACACGAAGGCGTTCGCGACACTAGTTAAGAACTTCTTGGTCATAAGTTTTATCCTCCTAAATTATTTTTTCTTTTTATCATCAAAGGCAAGTTTGCCTTTCATGTTTTCAACATCAATCATGGTGTCTCCCCACCTATCTTTTTCTACACCAGCCATCCAATGTTTCAAAATACTTTTATCTTTGAATTCGACGAACCCAGACATTGATGCGGTTACAAAAATTTGATAATGTAATTTGGTATCAACTCTATACAGAAGTTGACCGAATTTCCGAATCGAAAGTTTGGCAATATCGTCTGGTTTTAATGCGGTAGACGCCATGATACATGTAACCATATCCTCTAATGTAGGAGGGATTGTTCCACTCCGTTTTGCGATAAATTGTCGGGCTTCTTCCATCGATTTTCTAACTTCAGGAGACATTGTTTCGTCGGGAAGTTCCACCCCGTTTTGTTCGCATATCAACAGCCGAAGCTCATTGAAATCATCAGATGTATATTTGTCCCCATTTTTGCCCGCGTTAGCGTCTGAATCGTTTTTGTAAATTATAAAAACGGGGCGATTTTCTTCATAGGCGTAAATAATTACAATGTTTTCCAGTCTCAAGCACATTTTCAAAAGAGCATCAAACTTTTCCAGATTGAATTCTTCATCCCCGTTCTTTTTTAGAATATAGAGATACTCTAAATATGTTTTCGAGATGCCTTCAATCGTTAAGTTTTTCTCTAAAAGAAAACATTGCACAAGAGCATAAAATTCAAAGTAATGCTCCATCAAAGCCGGATAAATCAAAAGATTTTTATATGCTATGGGCTTATCAAAAGCGTAAGCCTGCAAATTAAGCCAAGAAGGAGACATTTTAAATCTCCTTATTGCTCATATAAATACTCTTGCCCTTAAACGGCAATTGCCCAACCGAAAGAACTTTATCCTCTGCCGATTCGACCCCGTTGAAATGCAATCGTCCAATACCAGCAAGGTTGACGCCATTGAGTGTACCCAGTAGTTCTTGTACTCCCCTATCAACACGAGTTTGATAATTGGTCATTTGATTTATTTTGTAGTGACAGAAAAAATCAAATTGCATTAAAACGATACCCTGTGTTCTATTTTCTGCAAACAGTTTGCAAGGATAAATCCGCAATTGACAAATTTCTTTTGTCCATACGTCGGGGTTGCCGCTGTCCATAAAAACACGAAAATTGGTTGAGTCCGGCTGAGAACTATATATCAGAGATGCTTTTTGTGCGTGAGTTAAATTCCCTTTACTCCAAGCATCGCCGTCGTTATAATACAAAAGTTTCCAGATGGTTTCGGTGTTATCCATTAGGTAGTGAATACACTTGTAGGAATAATCTGCGAAACCTTCATATGTAGCATATCCTTCTCTAAATGTATCTGTAAGTTCCATCTCACCACACTCCACGCAAATTTATTTCCAACGTTCCGACTTGCGGAGTTGGAGGGATAGAAGCAATTGCCACACTTGTACAAGTTATTGTCAAATGGTCACTTAAATATTTCTCCACATTTTCAATAGAGAACGTGTTTCCTGGAGTTCCACTGTAACTAAAGGCAAAGTGGTCAACTGGAACGGCATTGGCGCTACACACAAGATCGAATACGTTGGCTTGTATTGTTCCATTTTTATAGAGATAAACGGCATATGCCTGCGTATCTCCTTCCAAAATGTAATTCTTATCGGGCGAGAATATAACCTGATAATAATCGCTAGGACTTGCCGAAACAGTTACAGCACAAGTATCATTGACACTTGAATCTCCTTCGAGATTACAAGTAATTGTTGCTGAACCATTTGCCACTAAAGTAACCAGTCCGGTTGAACTTACCGTCGCCTTATTGGTAGCGGAAGAAGTCCATTCGACTGTTCGTGTAACCGTAGTACCGTTTAAGGTGACAGTCGCATAAAGTTGACGAGTATCTGTTGGAATACCGGCAAGAGTTGATTCACTAATGGTCAATGTATAAACGTTTTTATCTTCGTAGCAAATACCGTTTGTGGTATCATCATTGTCGCTAACATAATCAACAGCCAGAGATAGTTTAATAAATCCAACAGTCGTGTTTCCACTCGTTTGAGTATTCTGAAAGTTGTTTACGCCACCACCAGCGACACGGTAGCAAGTCCAGTTATTGGCATTTCCAAAAAGAAAACGTTGATTAGGACGAATAAGATTAGTTCTATCATTATATTGACAAATGACTTCCAGATTGCCGCTTGGAACAACTGCGCTTGCGGCCACTCCAGTATAATCTCGATTTTGAAGAATGTCGTAACCAATGGCACAAGGCTCGCTGTGAACTGCGCCATTTAGGTCTATCCATCGGAGAGTGTTGTTACAGCGTTTGACGATACAGGATGCCGCAAGATTTTTCGTTTTTTCTGAATTCGTAACCAACCAAACGCTGGAATCAAATTGATAAAGATAACCGAGTCCTGTGGCGTGGTCTAAGTCTTTGAATAAAATCTGTTTATAGTCGTCAGGCATGTATTTACCGGTAGCGGAGTTGATTACATGAGTCACAATTCTGACTTCTACATCTTCATATTCTTCGGATGCGAAAATTGATTCTTCCGAAATAGTCCAGATATCGGAGGCAACCTCAAACTGCTCATCTAAAACGGCTTGAAAATCATTTACAAATATTTCTTTTGTTGTTAGATTTAAGGATGGGGATGCTTTCAAATATTTATAAACCATAAAACCCTCCTACGGTACATAATAGACCCCCGTATACCAGGTTGCCCAATCTGTTGTTCTCAAGCCATAGTTCACAAGTTTTTGAGATATTTCTTCTTTTTGCTCAATATATCTTTTTCTTTTTGCATCTAATCCTTGAGCGTTTGAATGTCTTGTAAAATCTTTATCCTGAAGAAAGTTGTTCATTTGCAAGATGTCATCGATTTCGTGTTCGAGCCATCTTTTTTTCATTAAATCAGCAAGCATGTTCATGTTTACCTGCGTTAAGGTTTCCGTAAAAGTTGTTCCACTATAAGTTAAAACCTGATCGCAAGTATCAAATTCAGCAATTGCCGGAATCAACCAGCCTTCAAGGTAAGATTCGAAGTCTGTCAAGCTTGTGTTATAGAGATTTGTAAGTCGATAATCTTCTTGGAGGGTCATGAATAAATCATATACGCTACTAAAAAGCGTTCCTGTCATTGAACCTCCTTTCTACTTAAATATAGAGACCCTCTTTCAAAGGTCTCTAAAATATTGTTTGTTGCTTATTTAATCTATGCTTCAGGTTGAGTTTGAAGGTTAGAATAAAACTTAGATTCCTCCACTTTCGCTAGAATGTCTGTTTTTGAAAGACGAGAAATTGCATTAACCACATTCAAATCGGGCTTAACCCCTCCGGCCATTTTCCTAAGAAACAAATCAACAATTGCTTCTTGCTGAGTTTTGTTTGCGCTCTTGTAGAGTTCCACAGCATCACTTTCTGTGATGTCGCCACTAAACATTTTCTCAATGGATTCCTTGGTCAAAAGAGTGGCGTAAATATCTTCTAATCCGTGTTTCATGGTAACTTTCTTATCGGCAATATAATAGCATCCTTCGTCTAAAAATCTCGGACTAGCCTCCATTACGTCTACTAAATTTGAATATAGAATTCTCTTTTTTTCACCGAAAGAACGGAAACTAAATATTTTTCCCTTGCCTCCCGGCAAAGTAGAAAGGTTCAGTTCACCGGCGCAAAGGTTGATTACGGGGATATATTTATCTGGCCGAATATCAATTTCTTGCTCTTCTTCTTCCAGTGCCGCCTGTTCAAGAACCTTTGCTTGTTCTTTCTTCAATTTAATGTCCTTTGCTAATTGATTTTCATCAACGTTTTCTTTTGAACCAGCAATGGATTTTACAACTTTTGTAGACATTATTTTCCTTTCAGATAGATTAAATTAAAAACGGCTCTTGTCGAGAGCCATCTTTTTGAATAAAAATTTTGATTACGATTCTGGGATTATGATTTCGCCAGATTTGATTTTTCTTTGGAACTCGTAAAATTGTTCGGGAGTGTTATTGCCAGAACCACACATTTTATGGAAAAGCGAATGTATTTCTTTTGTCAAACAAACTCCTAGCGGATATTTATTATGTAAACGAATGGTTTCATTGGTTATTTCTATTATTTCTTTATCGGAATATTTTCCAATGCTTTCTTTTTCTAATAATCCTAAATTAGAAATACTTTCTCTCAATATCATGTTAAATCCATATAAATGGTGAATTACATCAAACCTATTCCCAGAAACAACACACCTGTAATCACAAGCTTTTGCGCTTTCTTTTTTCCATTCGGTAATATTCTTTTTTACTGAATTAAAAATATCCTCTAATCCGCCTTTCCAGTTCGGGTGTTTACTGCCCCGCCGATTCAAATATTGTTTTATCTTAGTACATGTTTGGCAATTATTTTTTCTATAAAAAACAGCCAACGAACAATCTGTTTTATGACCAAATTGGCAAGTATAAATTATTCTAGATTTTTGATTTTTATATCCATCTGGAAAAGAAACAAACGAAAGGCTGTTTCTTTTTAACATATCCATAATTTTCTCAATAGGAACCCTAGAATCTAAGTCTTGTTTTATTCTCGAACAGACTTTACATCTAGTTCCATTTTGGAGACTAGCATAAGATATTTGGTTGGAATGTCCGCACGGAAACAATATAAGCAATTTACTTTTATTATTTACATATTCTCCGCTTATATACTTACAGTCAAAACCAATGATACCTTCTATGACTTTCTGCATAGGATTTCTTTTTGTTAAACTAATCTTTTTCCCTCTTTGAATATAGCTTTGTTTTATGTCTTTGCTCATAAAAAACATCATCTCTCTCTAAAAATGATTCCCTCAACAATTATTGATTAAACGGAAAGACGTTTGAGAGTTCACGCCCTGTCCAACAGTTGTACGGGCTGTTGTAATCCGTTTAATTCATTATACCACAAAACCCAAATTTCGTCAAGAACCGGTTATGCCACCGTCATAAGTCCAGCTACGGCATTGGTCGCTACAGCAGCTTGCCAATTTTTAATAAATGTAGCATTTTGGCTCAAATTTGAATTATCGAACGGAGCAGTAACGTTGCTCAGAGTAGAGCCTTCAATACAGAGTTTAACCGGCTTGTTAACGCCAACAGCAAGAACATAAACATTGGCGTCACTCAAAGCCAGAGTAAACGGAGTATTCCAAGCAGCGATTTGAGGAAGAACCATTGTATCAAATCCGAAAGCGGTACGGACATAACCGACTTTCACTAGGTCACTTTCAATATCATATCTGTAATTTCCCAATTCATACCCTCGGTTTCCCGATATTTATTAGGGTTTAGAGCACATCTTCATCCTTCAAAAGAAGGAGCATGGCGCTTCTGACTACGGGATTTCACCGCAGACATACTTCCTTTCGGAATGCTCGTTTCACCTTTTCTCAAAGAGAACTAGGCACAGAGTTATCGTGTCTTATAAGATTTAGACTTTCTCTGTTAGCAGGAAAAATAATTTCCCACACCCTGAATTTTCAGGTTCACCATGTTATTTTTTATTGCGTTACCGCAATAGCAGACTTAAATTAATCTGCGGGTAAAACATATTGCAATGCGCGTTGCGTACCAGCAAGAATAACTTTTGCTCCACCGTTCCATGCAGAAACACGTTGCCCAAGAGCGATAAGGGCATCTTGACTATATCCAACAACCTTCATGTAGGCATCAGTGGTAGTAGTCAAAGCACCCATTGCGGTAGCAAATACATTGTAGGTATCGACGGTCATCTGAGATTCAATCGACCTGATTGCTTTAGCAACAAACTCGGCCAAAGATTCTTTGCCAGCCAGAACTTTATAAAGAGCAACTTGAACGGTAATTTGATGAGGAACTGGAACAACTGTCACAGTTGTATCAAATTGTTTGTGAACTTCGCTGGCTTTTTGTCCGTGTCCAGACTTTGAAATAACAAACAGGTCACGACTTTTTATATCGAAACTGAAACTGTCCCCAAAACCGGCAAACTTTGTATCAGAGTATAAACCAATGGAATCCACTAGAACCTCTGGCAAAATTGTATCGATGAGAGCCGAAACCACCGCGAAACTGGCCCATCTCACACTAGGATGAGAAGCCCATTGTTCCAATGGGATGCTTGGGTCAATATTAACCTGTGACACACGAGCGATTTCGCGCTTGAGAGCCGCATTCATTTCCAATTCTTTTTCAGCAAAGGAAAGGGGAGTACCATCTTTTCTAATCTGAGAAAACTCTAAAGTTTTCTTGGAGTTGAAACTGGAATAGTGTCTCCAATAATCCACAAACATTTCGTAAGGGGACGTATCGGTAGCAAACTGTAAAACATTCAACGGAATTTTAACCATCTTTCTTTTCCTCCTATTATTTAATAAAATTAAGCAACAGCCGAAACAGCAAATTTGTATGCCGCCACGCGCTGAGTCTCACCGATTGCACCAGTAGGCTTAGAAACGTATGTGGTTTCCAAATACTTGAGCGTCAAACCGCTTGCGGCAGCCGCAGACCAGTACAACTTGAATTGCCCCGATGTTACAACGGCATATGCGGATTCTACAACGGCACTTGCTGTACTGAGCGAATCTGCGGTCAAGGTAATAATATCTCCAACTTGCGGACGGAATACGTCAATCATATCCCCGGCAATGTTGTAGAAATTCAACGGGTCAGAATCTAATCCTTTAAACTTATTGCTTCCAGAAACAGTTGTTACAATTTCTGGCGAATAAGCCATCCAGATATTGGTAAGCGTTCCGGCAGAAGCCGTAGCAACCCAAACTTCCGATTCCCCAGACGTGGCAGAACGAGTTAAAAGTTCAAAGACCCAGCCGTTATCAATATCGCTTGCGGAAACAGCAACGCGGTTTAAGGCATCAATGTCTGACGCGGCGATTTTATTGGCAACTATAATACCATGTGTCATTTAATTCAACCTCCTATTTTATTTTTGTTTACTCTTACGCAATAGCCGAAACTTCAAAAATGTAGGCCGTCACTCTTTGGGTTTCCCCAATAGCACCGGTGGGTTTGGAAATATAGGTTGTAGCCAAATATTTCAAACTAAGTCCACTAACTGCGCCAGCAGCCCAATTCAACTTGAAATCGGCGCTTGTAGCAACAGCATAAGCAGAAGCCGCGCCAGTACCAGTTGTAAAAGCTTCACCCGTAAGGGTAATAATATCGCCAACCTGAGGCTTGAACACATCAATCATGTCCCCAACGGCGTTATAAAAATTCTGTGGGTCACTATCAATACCCTTGAATGTATTGCTTCCAGATACAACCGAAACAACTTCTGGGGAGTAAGCCATCCAAAGATGAGTAAGTCCAGCAACAGCACTTGGAGCGGTTCCCACCCAAACTTCCGATTCGCCGCTGGTAGCGGAACGGGTAGCCAACTGCATCACCCAACCGTTATCCAAAGCGGTAGCAGAACGAGCTACACGATTATAGGAATCTACATCGGTAGCCTGAACTTTATTTAGAACTGCAACAGCATGAGTCGTCATTTATTTTCCTCCTAAATTATAATTATTGATTTTTAGCGGGCCAGACAGACCCGTTGTTTGCTGGTTTTGGGAGGTTGGCGAACGGCATAGCATAGCGTTTAATCTTGCCTTCATCCGACTCCTTGATTTTCAACGCGAAATTAAACGCCGTTGCTTTACAATTATTCTGCCAAATGTTGATTTCAGCAAAAGAATATTTTTCAGCATCTTCAACCATTGCCTTACGAGAATCGTCTGGAATCACAACCTTTTCGTCAAGTTCGCGAAAGGTTTGGTCAACAGCAAACTGTTTCTGTTGTGCTTCGATACCAGCCTTAAACTCCTTTAGGGCAGACATTTCGACACTCATTTCTGCCGATTTAGTGGCCATCTTGCACATTTTGGCATACATTCCACCTGCAACAACAGCAAAATCAGCCCCTTCGGATTTCTTCAATTCTTCGGCGGCCATCTTGCACATTTTAGCGGGTTCGTCCTCGCCAACTTCTTCTTCCATGTATGCAATCAAATTGGCAAATTCGGCAAATACAGATTTCTTTTCTTCCTCTTTTTTCTCTGCTGGAACTTCCGCTGCCATTTCTTCTTTCTTCTCTTCCGCTACAGGTTCTTTTTCTTCTTCCTTTTTTTCCTCAACGGGAGAGTCTGCGGGTTTTTCCGCCATTTCTACTTCTGGCTTTTTTTCTTCTTTTTCGTCAGCCATCTTTTCCTCCTTTGATTTTTCGACCCACGCAGTACCATCTTTATTGGGTTCGTGAGTTTCTTTAAAGTGTTTGATGGCTGTCGGCCATCCATATTCTCCGCTAATTGCATCCGCTTGTTTCGCTATCGAATTAATCTGAGACAAGCTGAGCGGGGGTTTCCAATTTTTTAGAGACGGATTAGCATCCTCGATATTCTTGTAAGGAAACGTAACCAGCCCTTCAACTTGAAAATAAGCAATTTTACGTTGGTCTATTTTATCCATAGATTCAACCAATTTTTTCGACCAATTCAAGGCGTCTTTCCCGCCTCGAAGTTGCCAACCAATCCAATCTTTCCCCTCTTTGTCATCAAAATTATCCCCCGAATGACGCATAAAATAAGTTGCCAAAGATTTGACTTTCTCTGGAATTATAGTCTCATTCTTTGAGAGAAATCGCCCAATACTTAGCGCAACGCTTGTTCCACCCTTTTTGTGTTTTACGTATAGAGATAATCCTTCCAAAGCAGCGTTTTTTACACCATCTGGGATTTTAAAATCCAGTTCGTCATAGCGCGAAGCAAACTCCGCGAGATATGCATTTTGATATTCTTCGGTCTCTTCTTTCGCAAAAGATAGCAATTCCATTTCTGCTCCGGGCGAAGCCTCCGTCACAAAATCTCCTAGCGCGCAAATGGCCGCATACCTCCAGTCGAGCAAATTCAATAATCCATCCGTCGTTTCTTCGGCATCCAATACTTCCATTTCAACTGAAACAGATTTGTTTTTTGTATTAGTATCGGAAAAAACCCTTAGAAATTTTCCCGAATATTTCTTCCAAATTTTTGCAAAAACTCGAAGCGAAATCCTTCCCGAACCATCCCGCATTTCTACAAATTCGGCACTGTTAGGAACAACAAATCCAGCCGGAACGGTTGTTTTGGCATTGTGACTACCAAAATCTCCAAAGTTAGAATTATATTCAAATATTAGTGGTTTTTCATATATGGTTGGAGCGGTTCTTTGCAATGCTACTAAATCGCAAGTTGTATCGTGGCGGGTTTTTCCTGTGCTAAAAGCGTCTATGCGAGCGGTTGCGAATTGACTTGTATCTAAGTCTTCCACAATTTCGGCATTAGAAACATCAAAACTTAATGTTTTATTCACAAATATTTTTACCTCCTTTCAGAGAGGAGGTACTCGCTCTCTAATTTTTATAAACACTTCGATAATTTCAACCAAAACGGAATTTCTTTAATTGCTTTTTTCAGCAACTCGGTTCTAGCAAACCCAAACATCCTACCCTTTTTACAAAACAAAGGAAGACGCTTTTGCTCTATGAGCCAAGCGCTCACTAAACCATTGCAATAATAAATTTTATCTTCTGATAAAACTTCTGGATTTAAGATATACATCTCAATCTCCTAAGAAAAACTCGCGTCAAATAAAACCAAGTCCTTCACATTCCTTATTTTTAGAGCAAATTCTTGGGCTTCATCTTCCTCTTTCACCTGCTCAGAAAGCATTTCTAAAATAAAGGGTAAATCAACATATGATTTCAATTCCTGCGCCAACTCGTATAAACTTTCAATTGATTCTGTTGTAGATTCCTCAATCTGAATATACAAATCTGCGATTTCAAAGTTTCCTGTTTTTATCTCAGGAGCGGGAACGTCTCCGATAGAAACACTTCCTCCAGTTCTATCGTTTATATATTGAATAAATCGATTGGCATGAACTTTTTCTTCTTCGGATTGTTTTCTAAAATAAGCGGATAATTTCTTGAGTTGTAAATCTTCAAAATAAGATTCGATTTGACTGTATGCCAATTGATTCGAAAACTCTTTTACAACCTCTTGGCATAAAGCGTCATTAAGTGAATTTGATAAGTTCACGTCATTCACCTCCAAACATAATATATAATCCCCCACCATTTTCGATGGGGGATTAATTTGAAAACACACGAATTAAATTACACCAAGAGAGTAATGGCTAAAATTTTTACGCCATTCATTGTTCCGGCAGGAGTAAAGAAAGACGCTTTTGCGGTAGCCCCAGTTGTTACACTGCCTGCATCAGCCGCCCCATCGAAACTCTTTACAAGCACAACACTTGCATTCGGTACGGCAATTGGTAAACCAATTAGATTGCCAACACCGATAGACACAGTATCTCCAGAACCATTTGTTTTAGCCGGGAAATTAATGTTTGTAATTGTTTTAAACGCAACGTCGCCAGCAATTTCAGACGCGGCGCTTAGAGCAATCGTATCAGTAGCCGCAGCGTCATTTATGTCAGTTCCAGTAATAACCACATTTCCAGCAATACCACCGGCGTTGCCCTTTACTGTAGCAATACGAGGAAAATCAGGATTGGTAATACCTGTGGCTATGTCTACTGCTATTGCTCCCAAAGTATAGGCCGCATGAACATAGGTTGCTGTTCCAATGGCTGGTGTAACGCTATATTTAATGGCGGCCATAGGAGCAATAGAACCGGCGGAAGGTGTTGCAACCGTTCCGTATTCCAGGGCATCAATACGAGCACCAAGAGATGCTCTTTGATTTGCCACACAACTATTTGTCAATCCATTTTTATAAGCCGTAGTAAGTCTAGTCATTTTTAGTTCTCCTTTTATGCCCATGTATTTTTTGGTTGCGGTGCAACCAGATAAAGAAATGCCGCAAGGCAGGCAATGCTTGCAGCCAAATCAACGACTGAATAAAAGAACAATTTTATTTACTTTTTGCCACCCCTTGCAATATTTCCCCCGGTTCCACGAGTATTTGCGCCTTCATCGCTTATCGCCGTATCGGATTTTGATGGTCTACCAGCACCGTCTGCGGGCATCTGTGCCCCTGAGATTATAGGTGTGAGTTTATCAACCCACTTATTTGCTCTTCCTTCTGCAAGTTGACGTTCAAACTCGAAGGGAGACATGCCCAGCGCCGCCGAGATTTTTTGGGGAAGAACAATGCCAAGGGGAAGTAGTCCCATTTGTGCATCGAGGCGATTTTGACGATTGGTATAGAAGTTTGTACCTTCAAATTTGAAATGAAATTTATATTTTTTGGTAAACCTGTTTACATGGTAGTTCAAAAATGATTCAAATTGAGGATATAATTTTGTAGCAATTTGCTCATCCACGTTAAGTGATAATTGAGTCTCAATTGCGTTTGGCTTGATGTTTGAACTAAATATGAGATTTGAGTTCACACCACTAGATGCAAGTGCAGTACGCATATATGAGTCGTACATTTCGTTCTCTGCCGGAAATGTAACTCCTTGCATTTGTTCAAGCGGGGCAGCCGTCATCGAGATGCTTTGGCTTAAAGCAGACCTGACCAATTGTAGGAACTTTCCCAAAGTTTCACTTGTCATGCTGATAGCATCCTTTACCTTTGCGTTGCTATCCTTCAAAAAGGGTACTTGGCCCACAAGAAGCCTGCTTGCCGCAGACATGTTGATATTCTTTTGAAGATTTCTCATAAGTGGTTGATTCAACAAATCCAAAAACAAGGGGCTAAAATAGGGAATTCTCGACGCAATTTCTTCCGTTCCCTTAAATACCCAAAAATCTTGCGGCTCTAAATCTTGCCAATAGACCCAAGAAGAATCCCCTCTTATTTCTGGGGGCAAAGACGGGACATATTGCGGATGTTTCCCATTTTGACCTCCCCAAATTTCATTATACTTTCTAGCAAAAAATGGTGGGTATAAATTGATATCGACTCCTGGCAAAAGGAACCACATCATATTGAATGACCCCAAAAGTCCATAATCCCATCTTCCTGTAATTTTTGTATATGCGGGACTTGACGGTAACTCTTGCAAAACAAGCCTATCACTAAATCTTAAGGCACAAAAATACGCTTCATTTCTTAGAAGTTGACGAATCACCTCTGAAAACGATTTCTTGTAATCAAACTTATCAAAGAATTCTTGGACTGTCTTCAAATCCTTTTTGTATGCCCCAGAATCGTAATCTTTTTCCTCAACGTCCGAAGTATAAGTCATATCCCAAGAAAGCATTCCCGAAAGATAATCTATCAGTCGTTTATATGGCATTGACTGCAACTCGAAGTTTTCGGAGAATCCTAGAAGCGCGATTTCCGATTCCTTGGGCGCAAGCATCGCGTTATTAAGCGTTGTTTCTGTTGCCACCATTGGGTTAAGCGAAACGTCTTTCATTCTCGCTGAAAGCAGGTCTGGAGTTAGAACATTCGAGTACCCGAATTGATTTTTAGCGAAAGTAGCAAAATCAAAAACTTGGTTAATTTCTTCTTCGCTCAGGAGGACTTCTTCCTCTTTTGGTTTTGATACATATCTTTTCTTTTTAGCCAAAGTTTCCTCCTCTCACAAAATAAAAATCCCGCTTTCGCGAGACTTATTTTAATTTTCATTTTTCATAATCCTAATTCTTTTGTAAGAATTTTCTCAATGTTATTAAATTCCCAATATGGAATTCTTAAAATATTTATTCTATTGTGTTTACAAAACTCATTTTTTATAGCGTCTCTTTTTTTGCCAGCGTCAAAGTGTTTCTGCTCGACATCCTTTTTTCTGTAGGGTCTGTAATGCAATTCACCATCATATTCTAAAACAAAAGAAATTTTTGTTTTTTCACAATTTTCATATATTATAAAATCAAAGATTAAATGTTTTATATATTTGCAACCCGGTATTGATCTATGTTGATTGTAAAAAATACCATTTTTTCTTAAGAAAGAATCTATCTTCTTTTCCCCTTTGGATTCACAACACTTCGGACAACCCTTTCCGCCAACTCTATTGGCGCAATCGGAAGGATAACCATGACCGCACTTTGGGCAAATCCAATAATAACCGCCACTCCCCTGGGATGCAACACGAGACGGAATAGTTTTATTTTTAGAATAGTCCCATTCTTTTGCTATCTCTGGATATAAATATTCTAAATTATTATATTTTCCTATTCTGTGACTGGCACAAAATGGACACCCATTCCCTTTTGTAAACTGATGCCAAGACATTGGAAATTCTTTCTCGCCACAAACGGAACAATCGAACAATAAATCGTCTGATGTTCCCACATATTTCTGGTTTTCGCAAAGCGAAAGATGCAAATTATTTTTGTGCAACCATAATCTTATGTTTTCTATTGAATAATCATTTCCCTTGTTAACTATGGAAAATCCAATCCCGGATTCATAATTTGTTCGTATGTGTTCAAATGAGAGGCTATAAAAATACCCATTGGAATCTTTAAATTTCATTTTTGTTTTTGCTGTAATGGCATATTGTTTTTCACAAAGAATCAAATCAATATCTCTATAACTAAACCACAAATGTATATTTTCTATTCTAAAAGGATTTGACATATGGAACTTGTCAAAAGAAAATCCCATTCTTATAGATTTAATGATGATTCTGAATCTTAATGCATATTTATACCCATCAGAATCGGAAAAATAAATTTGCTTTGGGGAAGAAAATCCTTCGTTATCTAGTAATTTCAAGTTTGTATTATTAAAAAATTCCTCCACAAATCTATTTGAATAATCTATTTTTTCCATCTTTTCTCCTATTTTCCGTAAATAGTCCGAAGAATAAAATTGGGTGCGGAATACTCGGAATGTACTCTTTTCAGCCGTCGCCTAGCACCCATCGATTATTATACCACAAACTTCTAATCTTGTCAATCCTACATTACCATCGTAACCGCCAAAATTGCTTCTTCATCACTCATCCCATCTTCTTGTCTCAGCAAATCTCTATCAAGAACCGTTGAAACAAAATAGTTAAGATATGATATGGCGGTATAACGGTCTTTTAGTCCATTACCCTCATCGAGTTTAATTGTTCCATTAACTATACTCATCTCCAAATTGAGACATTCCCCAACGAGGAGATTTGATTGGATAAATGGATGCAAAAACCACGTCCTCATAGATAAATCATCTTTTGTTTCCAAAAACTCTTTGGCGTTTGTTTTAATTAAATGGTCTTCCGCGTCCAAGTCGCTACAAAGAAAATCCCAGAGTTTCTTCTGCAACACTCCCCTGAAAGCAACCGCTATTTCACTATTTAATTTTTGAGTCGCTGAAATAGGAAATACAACAGGAAGAGCGTTTACTCCAAGCGTTCTATCTCTAAGTTCTTCTTTTACCTTTTCATCAACGTGCGGAGATTCCAATACGGTAAATGGAGGATATTCAACCCCTCTTTCCGAGTTAACCGTTACGCTTGACATGCTGTCAAATATGGAAATCCCAACCTGCTGAAGATCAAGCACCAAATAATCTGCGCCGAAATCATAAAAAAGCTCTTTTATTCTCAACGCTTGGGATATGGTATTACTCCCATGCGAACTTTCCAAATAGCAAAGTTTTCGGTTATAGCCGCGATGCGTCGGAAGCAGTCTGGCGCAACCTATAATACTATTATCGTTTGCTCGGTTTGCCCGACTAGCAATATCTACGGCGATAACCCTTATCTCCCCATCCTGTTTTGGAATACCATATGGATTTTTCTTAGAAGCATTGTCCTGACGCATAGGATAAAAAGCATTTTTGATATTTCTAGGAAACATTTGAGATTTGAAATATGCTTTTCCAGATTGCCCAGCCGGAATATTCTCATTCTCCAAACTAAACGAGATTGGGTCTGCTTGTTCCCTTTCTGCTTCTATTTGTTTTCTGGTTTTTATTTTATGAAAAACCGTAATCAAATAATCAGTGGCAAAAAACCCGGCGCTTTTTCCTTCTAGCATCATCTTTATTGTGGATACACAGTCTAGCCACCACCACTCTGATTTGAACCCGCAAGAACTGAGACTAATTTTTTTAGGCTCCTCGTCGGGATAATCGGAGTATTCTGGGTTATCTTTAAATTTGGCGGGTCTGACATAGAGAAAAGGAATAAAAACCGTATCTACAATCTCTTTTTTCAAAAGACGGAATTCATCTAAAATAAGCGTGGTTGCTCGATTTCCTTTTCCGCCCTCGTTGGCAGCAACAACCCTCATAATGCTTCCGTTCGCAAAAATGGCTTCGTAATTATTCAGATTCGCAGTAAGAGAAATAATCTCTCTTTCAAGAATGGGAGAATCGTTTCTCATTTGTTGAACCTTGGAGCTTAAAATAAGCCCAGCCTGTTTAATTGTTGAACTTCCGATAACCACCAAACTCCCCGGATAAAGTATGCATCGGGCAATACTGTATGCAGCGCACAAAAACGATTTCGCGCTTGCGCGCGAGCAAACACTCGTAAACACATCCGACACAGACATTAAATATAGCCAAATTTTTTGATAGGGAAAAAGTTTTATTCCCATATACATTTCAATAAACAGTCCGACATTTCTACGAAACAAGGTGTTCCAAGCGATAATATTTTCTCTTTTTTGCGTTTCTATGTCATTTGCAAGAACCATGTCTTTTCGTTTTCTAAAAACATTTTTTGTTTTAGAGTCTTTGCGAAAATCATCCTGAAATGGTCTGTTCGGTCTTCCCCGTTTCTGGTTCATCAAATACCTCCAAGTTCGGTTCATCGTATTCCGTGCCATCCTCTTCGGATATATTAAAATCGCGTGAGCCAGTAACGAAGTTTTTTAAGGGGCGAGTAATAAATCTTGCAATATATTCTTCAATCCCCTCAAAATCTCGGAACATTTCCTTGTTCTTATAGTATTCCGCGGGGGTTGTTTCTTCGATGTTTTTTATAAACATTCCCCAAGTTTCAACGCCTTTTCCTGAACTTGCCGCTGTTTGTTGAGCGGGGGTAAGCGCACCATTTTTCAAAAGTTCTTGCATGGACTTCAGGATGCTGTCTGGACTTTTTCCTTCTTTTCTAGCGTTTTCTAACTCTAATTCTTTTAAACAAATTTGTTTCATAAAGAATCGCTCGGCCTTATTTTGATGAGAATAGCTTTTTTCCCATTCGGCCAATGTTTTTTCTAAAAATCTGTATTCATCTGGGGTCAACCCATCTCCCCATTGTTCAATCACCGATTCCGAACCGGTAAAATCAACGGGGTCACTTCTTTCCGGCATACTTGCATTTTCATACTGAAAAGTCAAATCTCCTCCATGCCCACCCTTATCTATGCTGTCCGAACCCCTCATGGTTGAAAGCAACTTTGCCTTGTAAATTCCAAATACCGTTAGGTCATCGCCCAATTTCTCTTTATTTTTTAGTTGTGTAACCGTTGCCTGAGCCGCAGATTCCGTATACAGAACATTCAAAATTCGACAGCATTTATACAATGCCCGCTCGACTGAATGTTCCACGTTGTATTGACCAACATAAATTTCTCCAATACATTCACGGCATACGGACATAATGCCATTCTGGTCAATAAACTTGTCTGTCGCTAAATAAAACTCCTTTGATGATTTAGTCTTACAACATTTACGACAATAAGCGGGAAATACTTTCCCATCTGCGCTAATTAACGACTTTTTACGCCGCAAAACTTTTGGCATTTTGAAAATCCTTTCTTATGGAAATGTAACCCAATTATCTCCAAGCAACCATCTCGGAAGACCCACCCCATTTGCGGGTGGTTCATAGTTTCGAATAAAGTAACGATTCTCAGATTGTTTCGCAAAAGTTATATTCTGCAAAAACCATTCCGATAAATCTGTAACTGGCTCATTTTCAACAAGTTGGTTTGGATTGATGGTGGAAAGTAAAACTCCGTCCATTCTCCACATTAACGCAGTCCATCTTCCAGCGTTACCTAGTCCGTTTCCGGGGCCTCCACGTTGCATTAACCCCCACCTAATAGCGGTTTCAAAATCCACCTCAACCACCTGATCTTGAAACATAATTTGTCCATATAAATCATTTCTGCGAGAACAATCTACCACAATAAACGGCCCTTCCCAAATGGTCTCATTTGGACGCAAAAGCCATACTGAGTGTCCAATCTCAGATGCAAATTCAGCCGAAACCGCCCCCACAAACCCATCCATAGAAAGTCCTCGAAATGCAGCGGTTGCCTCCATAACCTCTGGGGCATATGCTACAGCAGAACCAACGGACAATCTCGGCAAACGAAGAAATTGAGTGTCAAAACTCGCAAGTCCAGGAATCCAATAATTATTCCAAAAATAACCGTTATATGAATTATTATCCTCATTGGGAACAATGTTTCCCACATCGGGCAATTTAGTTTCGATTGCCAATATGACTGTCGGGATGGGTGTTTCCGTAGAAGTAAGTACAAGAACCGTCGACGTTACTGACGACAATGTTTGTGTAGCGATAGAACGTTCTATATCTGCTCTAACCCAGTTTGTTTCCTGTCTTAAAAAATTGAATGAAATTGTACCTATCAACAATGTAGCGATTATTTCCATCAGCCAAAACAAAGATACAAGATTCAGAATCCGTGCCAAGCGATTCCCTTTTTCTGCGTTCAATTGTTCCTCCACTAAAAATAGGTTATTAAATAAAAAATCCGCTCGGATGAGCGGAAATAAAAAGCCACACACAGGTCTCGAACCTGCCTTTTCAATTCCTACTACGGTTAACTGTTTACAAAACAGCACCGATTAGTGCGGCATAAAAAACCCCTAATATAAGTCTCCAACATCTAAATTGCTATGCTTACTAATAACCGCCCTAGCAATATTTTTCCAATGATTTCGACTTGAAGTAGGAAGTTCCAACCAGCTTGAAACATCCAATTTAAAATATCTGTCTTTTTGTTCTTCGGTTAATCCAACATGCTTTTCATAGGCCGTTTTTCCCAAGACTTCCCAAATTCTATCGCTCATTCCCATTGGACACCTCCTAGAATAAAACTCTCATTTTATTAAACAGATTTTGAAAAATTATTTTCTTGGACAATGCGATACGCTTGAATCTCCCTAAAAACAACACTGTCATAAGTATTTTCAATATCCGCGTAAATTCTTTCTGCTTCTTCGATATCATAGCACATGGTCGATGCTTTGAATTTCCACCCCTCTTGCCAAAAAATAATCTCATAAGAAATATCTATTTCAACAGTCCCAATCTCAAAATTATCTTTTTCTGAATGCTGGTGTTCTGTATAAGTCATCGCAAAACCATCCTCATTCTTTTCTCTGCTATTGAAAAGTATTGGGGATTCTTTTCAATACCAATGAAATCTCTTCCGTAATAATGCCAGAAACGGGCGGGGCCGGATGCTGTGCCACTGCAAGTCCACCTAGTTACTCATCCTAATAAAATTAGAAAGAACAATAAATGGAAGCCCACTTAATGACTGGCAAGGTCGCCCGACTAGAAACTATCTCAACAAACTTTCCCTTTTTGCTTTTGATGTGGAATTTTTTGATACGCGATTTATTGCACCACAATTATTGCAACGTCGCGATTGATATTCGCCCAAATTTGTATAATATGGCTGTCCCAAAATAACCAAATCTTCATACCCGCAATTCTTACAACGAGACGCGTTGTTTTCATAAAACATTCCAATATTGGGATGACGATTATCCCATGCCCTCACCGCAAGATAAAGTTCCTCTTCGCTCAAAATATCCCCTTGGTTATATTGCTCCATTAGTTTCAGAGCTTTCAAATTCCCCTCGGAACATTTTGCCCACAGCGGGAACCCTTCATTATCAACTTTTTCTGTAAGTCCAAGAACTCCGTTGACATAGTTTAAGCGATTATATGTGAATGCAAAGTTATACTTCAAAATTCTGAGAGTATCGATTGTTCGATACGGGGACGGGGGTTTCATTCCATAATAAAGAAATCGCGTATTTGATTTTGGAATATCAAACTCATTGATATTATGACCAATTAGTATTGATGAACTGTCAAACTCTTTCCATAGTCCGCTAACAATTCTTTTATCATTTCTCTTTAGCGCTTCTCTTGGAGTCAGGCATTGACTTCGAATTTCTCCCAGCATTAAATCCTTGGCCGCCCAAGAGCAGATAATCCAATCATCAATTAATTGGGCGGGGCCAATATCCTCTTTCCATGTTTTCCAAGCATATGCCCGCAGAGGAAGAGTCTCAATGTCAAAAATAACCACATGATGAGAATCCAGCCCAATTGTTTTTTGAGGAGCAAAACTTTCTCTCCGGTCTCTTTCTCGCCTAAATTCAGAACGAAGTTTTTCAACATTTTTATATCCGTTCCGCGTTGCTAAATCTTCCCAAAACCCATCTACTTTATTGTAGCGATTCGAATGTTTCAGACAATCTGTGTACAATCGTTCGTCCAATGTTGATCTCCTATTGTTTAGTCTTTATTGCTGGCAGAAGTTGAATCGAACAACCGACTTCTAGTTTAGAGCTAGATATTTTACCACTAAACCATCCGCCAATAAAATAATCTTTTATGCAGGCGCAAGATGACCATTTAAATACTTGCCTCTAACATTCTCATCTAACCCGGTATATTCTGCTTCTACCGTAACCCCAAAATCTCCATTGGTTCGTTGATAAACAATTACAATTTCATTCAAAAATTCTCGTTCGCTAAGTTGTACCGCCCTGTTAATTGCTGAAAATTCTGTGCCATAAGTTGTCATGATACACCTCAAAGAATTAGAATTCAAAATGTAGGCAGGCCTTCCAGTGTTCGGGACTGGGAAGCAGGGGTTGGAATCCTGCGGTTTACCTCTGAGCCTAAAGGCCTATTGACAACAACTCTTTCTCTATTTTTAGAACATCTGGAAGAATAATTCTCGCACCCATTCTTTGTAAATTTAGAACCCTTTTCGCGGACACGATTATACTATTGGCAAAAGCCCCATCCAACACGGGGTGCGTCCTATCTGCCCCAACATATTCAGACTCTATATAGTCAAAGGTTGATGGGCACATATTCTGCACCAAAAAAACCTTATTTTTACCAAAGATGCTCCCAAAGAAAATAGTATCACATCTACCATACTTTTTTATTTTTGTCTCTCTAATTTTCTCAAACTTTGAGATATTAGAAGAAATAGGTATCATCCAAAAAAGATTTGTTTTATTGTCTAAGAAAGAATAAAAACAGGGTCTACCGTGTTTCTGCCCACCAACAGATTCCTTGTTCTGCATAAGATATGGGTCTTGAAATCTTTCAAAATATTCGTCTTTTAAAAAATAAAAATGTCCAATATCCATGTTTCCCTTTCTGATTTTATCGGGGAGTCGTTTCCGACTCCCTAAGATTTGTGCATGGCATCTTGTATCCCGCATACCACGTAGCGGACAATATTAGTTTCTTGGCATCTTATATCCCGCTATACCAAGTAGCGGCAAACATTTGTTTCAGAAAGTCGAAACTTTCTAGTGGAACTGGAAGATTATGATTCTTCAACCTTCTCTTTGCAAAAGAGTTGCTCTCCCACATTGAGCTACAATCCCATTTTAGGGCATATTTCAGTCCCCGTTGCAAGTTTCTACGCAGTCTCCCATAGCTCCTCAGGAATACCCAAGGCGGTCTTAACGACTCTATGAAACTTGCAAACAGTCTTTATGCTGGTAGTTGTGCCTTCACGTCTTTACCCTCCCATATCGGCTCTGGGAAAGACCAGCAAGATTGAGGAACGAACATCTTATTCATCGACATTTGAGCATGAATATTATAGCATAACTTTGAACTTTTGTCAAGTAGCAATATTCCTCAGCTTCGTAGGGCTTACCTGTCCTCAATCCTATCGTAGATTCTACCACATATCTATTTGTTTGTCAAGGGGCAATTTGATTTGCCCCTATGAAATTATTATTTTATTGATTAAAACTCATATCCCATAACATCGAAACTCGCCGTCGTTGCCGCCTGCGGGGTTGTACATTTAATGCCAAAAATGTTTGTTGAAGCACCGATTTTTGCACCATCCATTGGGAATACAAGAATCATTTCGCTTGTTGTTGTAATAGACATAAAGTCTCTTGAAAAACTCCAATCGTCCGCGTTAACATTGAAACCGAATGATGCTTCCAGAGTCGCCAACGCGCCATTTGCGTTTCTGACAACAACGTGCGTGACAGCACAACTTTTTCCGGTTGCCACAGTATGAAGGGTTGTTTTTGTCCCTACGCTCATATCCGCGCTTGTGACCGTTGCCAAAAGTGAAATCTTTCCAGCTGTTCCCGTTACCCCAGTAGAACCAACCGCTCCAGTCACACCGGTAGAACCAACTGCGCCAGTCACACCCGTAGAACCAACTGCGCCAGTCACACCTGTACTTCCAACTGCTCCGGTTATACCAGTATCCCCTTGCGAACCAGTTACGCCCGTACTTCCGGCATCCCCAGTTA
>Ga0208958_1001394_pt1 | contig 24245 bp, 29 predicted proteins | sample RifOxyB1_FD_184032 | JGI IMG/M metagenome (GOLD analysis project Ga0208958, IMG submission 184032) | Soil microbial communities from Rifle, Colorado - Rifle Oxygen_injection B1 (SPAdes) | ecosystem: Environmental > Terrestrial > Deep subsurface > Rock core/Sediment | place: Rifle, Colorado...
CAATTTACCAGCATGGCTGGTAAATATGTACCGCTCGCGGAAACAGTTCGTGGCTTTAAAGAGATTTTGGAGGGTAAGCATGATGATTTGCCAGAGCAGGCATTTTATATGGTGGGAACGATTGAGGACGCGGTGGAAAAAGCAAAGACACTTTAGCCTCACTTATCTGGAATTTTTACCTACGTAAAACATTCCAGATGTTCTCTCCAGTAACTGGAGAGAAATAAAATATGAAAAAACTAATTCTCAAAATTATTAGCCAAGACAAAAAACTACTGGAAACAGAGGCGGATAGTGTCTCTGTGCCTACGGCTGAGGGTGAAGTGACTATTTTGCCCAAGCACATGCCGCTATTTTCTAAATTGCAGACAGGTGAATTGAAATATAAAAGAGATGGACAGGTGGAAAGTGTGGTGGTGGCCAATGGCTTCATGGATGTAAATCCAGACAATGAAGTGGTGATCATGGTGGATACAGCTACTCTGGAGCGAGACTTAAGTGCCGCTCGAGCTCAGCAGGCCATCGCCGACGCCAAAAAGACGATGGAGACGAGCGCTGACCAGCGAGAGTTGATTTTGGCGGAGGCGGAGCTGAGGCGCGCCATGTGGGAATTGCGCGTGGCCCAAAAATCCAAAAAAGCGAGAATTTAATCTAGTTTAATTTCCTTCTTGGCAAAATATTTAGGATCCAGTATAGTACAAATTCATGCCAGCAGCTAAACAATACAAATCTAAAGTTCAATTAACTGCCGCCGGTTTTGCCGACTTACAGGCTGAGTTGACGGAGCTGAAAGATATTAAGTTGCCCCAGGTCATTAATCGGGTAGCTGAGGCCCGCGCTCATGGCGATTTGTCGGAAAACGCTGAATATTCCAACGCCAAAGAAGAACAGCAATTTGTGGAGTCTCGCATTAGTGAGATCGAGGATATTTTAAATACCGCTCAAATTGTGAAAGCCACCAGCAGCCACACTAGCATTGGCATTGGCTCCACAGTAAAAGTCATCATCAAAGGCAAAGGCCAGAAAGCTTTCACTTATCATGTAGTAGGCGAATTCGAAGCAGATCCTACCGATGGTAAAATTTCCGCCGATTCTCCTCTGGGTAGAGCTTTACTTAATAAAAAGGAAGGTGACGAAGTTAAGGTGAAGGCACCAGCTGGGGAAATAATTTATTTAATTAAAGATATAGAGTAGTTGATGTCTAGACTTAACCAAACTCGGGAAGCCAAATTAGAAAAAAGAAAAGCTTTGGAAGCTCAAGGAGTAAACGTTCACCCTTACAATTTCGATAAAAAACAAACTATCACCGAGTGCCGCCAGATGGCAGGACAAAAAGTACAAACTGCTGGTCGCATCTTGGCTAAAAGGGAGCACGGTAAAGTAATTTTCCTAGATTTACAAGATCAGAGTGCCAAAATCCAAGTTTTAGTTCATCAAAAATTGCTGACTAGTAATTTTGCTTTATTGCCTCTTTTAGATGTGGGTGATTTTGTGGGTGCAAGCGGCGAAGTGGATACTACCAAAACTGGTGAATTAACCATTAAAGCGGAAAACTTAGAATGTTTGGGTAAAGCTTTATTACCTCTCCCCTCTTCTTTCAACGCGGCAGAGGACAAAGAAGTGCGTTTTCGCAAAAGATATTTAGACATGCTGGTTAATCCAGCGGCTAAAAAAGTTTTAGATGCGCGATGGTTGATCACTAAAGAAATTCGTCGCTATTTACAAGATAAATATGATTTCACCGAAGTAGAAACACCCATTTTACAGCCTTTGTATGGCGGTACTAACGCCAAGCCTTTTTCGACGCACATGAATGCTTTGGATAGTAATTTTTATTTGCGTTTAGCACCAGAATTGTATTTAAAAAGGTTAATTGTAGGTGGCTATGAGCGCATTTTTGAAATTGCTCGCAATTTTCGCAATGAAGGCATTGATCAAACTCACCAACCAGAATTCACCATGATTGAATGGTACCAAGCCTATGCTGATTACCAAACGATGATGGATGTGGCTGAAGGTCTCATCAAACACTTGGTGAAAAAATTGACTGGCACTAGCAAAATTACCGTTCACGAACAGGAATTGGAAATTGATAAAACTTGGCCGCGGATAACGATGCTTGCAGCCTTGAAAAAATATGCTCAAATTAATTTAGAAAAATTAACGGACGCCGACCTAAAAAAATTATTAGACCAACAACAAATTAAACTCATTGGTGAATTTACTAGCGGCAAAGCCATGTTCTCTTTGTTTGATAAATTAGTCACTGCGCACCTAACTGGGCCGATGTGGATTATTGACTATCCACGGGACATCTCACCTCTAGCCAAAGCTCACCGCCTTGATCCTAAACTGGCAGAAAGATTTGAGTGTTACATTGGAGGTAAAGAAGTTTGCGATGGCTGGAGTGAAATCGTAGATGGTTTAGACCAAAGACATATTTTTGAAAATGAACAAACCAGGATGCGCTCTGGAGATAGCGAGGCTCATCCCCTAGATGAAGATTTCTTGGAAGCCATGGAACATGGTATGCCCCCCTTGGGCGGGATTGGCATGGGCATTGACCGGCTAGTGATGTTTTTGACCAATACTTGGAGTATTAAAGAGGTGATTGCCTTCCCCACTTTGCGGCCTCTCACGGTGGCTCCCGTGAATACTGAAGCTAGTGCTGGCTTAAGTAGCAAAATTGAAGAGGGAGCTCAAGATGATAATTTAGCCCAAGAATTGGGAGTGAAGAAAGAAGTCTCGGAAGAATTACTGGCTAAATACATCAAAAACCCCGCGCTTATCAATCACTCCCAAATGGTAGCCAAAGCCATGGCGGCCTATGCGGCCAAGTTGGGGCAAAATGTGGAGCTGTGGTACATGGCTGGTTTATTACATGATTTAGACTGGGAAGCTTACCCCGACGAGCATCCCAACTATGCAGTGAAAAATCTCTTGGGTGACTATCCAGCAATATTAAAGGAGGCAATCTTGGCTCATGCGCCCGACCGTACTGGTAAGCACCCAGCCACTTTACTGGAAAAATATTTATTTGCTTGCGATGAAATTTCTGGGTTTTTGTATGCGCTGTCACTGATGCGTCCCAACGGCTTTGCCGATATGAAATATTCTTCGGTGAAGAAAAAACTTAAAGATAAATCTTTTGCGGCCAATGTGTCACGGGATGATATTGAGCAAGGGTTTAAATTAATTGGCAAAACTCCCCAGGAACATGTGGAGTTTTTGCTGGGGGTGTTTAGGTAGCTAATTTATTCCGTATTATTTTTGTTTCTTGTGTTATTTCAATAAGTATTTGTTTTCTTGCGTTTAATTCACATGCCACGCAAAAGGATCATAACGCATCAAAATGGGTCTAAGTTTGAATTTGCTGCCCCCCCCTCATATTTTTAAAAAAAGCCGCTTTTGGCGGCTTTTAGTACTTCTACGATACAAAAACACATGCTATAATTAAGTTATAACAATTAAAAACCTAATTATCAGATTTGGTATGGTAGTTGCGATTACAACCTCAGTGTAACTAAAATACTTTTCTCTGTCAATTGGTTTATGAAGGGGGTTCCCTATGTCAGTTAGATTAAGCGATTATTTCGAAATCGACGAAAAAAAACTAGATAAAGAGGGTGTTTTTAATGCATTTATTGATATTGATTCAAGGCTTTTTCTAGATCCACACCTTTTGAAAGATACTAAAATACCTGAATTAAGTAAATCTTATGAAAAGTTGAAGGAACATTTCAGTAAAATCATTGTTCTGTTGAAGGCATCAAGACATAAAAATGATTTAGCATGGCAAGAAGCTGCAAAAAGATTACGATTCAAAGAGACGAAAGGCATATCAATTGGATATGGTAAAAATACAAATGATGGGCATGGCATTGGGTTCAAACTGAGAACCGACCTATTAAAAAGAGCAAGTGAAATAGTTTCTCTTGGAGTCGAGAATCCTGAAATTTTTGAATTAATAGGTTTGTTTACTCAAAAGTTTGGCCCCGATCTTCTCAGTGACATGACAATTAATGTGATTAGAGAAGATTTAGACGCCTATTCATCAAGACTGGTGAAACAACTTGGGATAAAGAAAATAGTAAAAACGAATGGACTTTCTTTACCCAAACATCCAGATGGTAATAAGCCAGTAAGATTTTTGCCCAAACAGCTATTGAGGTCAATTCCTACTGCGCAGTCGAGAGAAGACATATCTCAAATAGTTAACTTTAACGAAAAACTGAGAAAAAAGTTTAACAAATTGATAGCTAAAGTTTGGAAGAGCAATGTAAAAACCTCTGACAGAAAAAACGCCATCAAGTTTTACTTATACCAAAATAATGAAGACTTAAAAATTTTGGTAAATGAATATACTAAATATAATTCTCAGTCGTATGATTTTGAGAAAGACCCACAGGGTGAAGTGTTATGGTTCAAAATCTCTGAAGAATGTGGTAATAAATATCCCTTGAATATTTCTTTACCTTTTAATCCCACCTTGAAAAACATTGAAAATTTTGTGGAAACAATTATCAAGCAATTTAAAAAATTGATTGAAAACAATGGATTGAATGAATTGCTTTACTTAGATGCTGATGGAGTTAAAAAACGGAATGAGAGATTTGCTCAGTTATTGTTTTATGGAATTGCAGACTCTTATTGTCGTGCCAATGATATTGATTTATCTAGAGAGCCTAATGCTGGAGCCGGCCCCGTAGATTTTAAATGCAGCAAAGGATATGAAAGGAGAGTTTTAGTGGAAGTAAAACTGTCTTCTAACAGCAACCTTGTCTCTGGTTATGAGAAACAATTGGAAATTTACAAGGCAGGAGAAGATACCAAATCAGCAATCTACTTGATTATTAAAAATGGTAATAACGATAAGAAAATAAAAAACCTTCAACAAATTGCTAATGACTTTAAAAATCAAAATAGACCAAAGATAATTGTCATTGACGCTACAATCAAGCCTTCAGCGAGTAAACGTAAATGATCTTAAATTAGCAACTGGCAGAATTAGCACTTGCCCTAAGGTAGGTGCTAATTTTATCCCATTTAGATCGCAAAACGAAAATTGACACAAAGTGAAAAAAGAATAGAATGAAGCCATTCGTAGATCCGAGTGAAGTCCAACTTCAACTCAGCCAATGTCCCGCGTTGCGGGATTTTTTGGTTTTACTCACTAATCAGCTTCCTACTCTCCTTATCCAACTGCTCAGCCAACTTCTCCTCTCCCCAACCACCATAAATGTGCAAGTGTAGGTGGTGGATGGCTTGGACTTTGAGGCCGACGTTCATGAATAATTTGTAGTTATCACTAATACCCAGTTGTGAGGCGATTTTTTTAGCCGTATTAATTAACTCTAAATAAAAATTGAGGTCGTCTACCTCTTCTAAAGTGACAATATGGGTTTTAGGAACCAATAACACATGAATGGGAGCCACTGGATATTTATCATCAAACGCCAACCAGTGCTCATCCTCGTAGTGAATTTGCCCGGGAATTTCTCTTTGATTAATTTTACAAAATAAGCAATTTTCAGCCATAAATCTTTTTCACTAAACTAATAAGTTCCTTCAAGGCTAAAGGACTGGCGCTTGTATGCGCCTTTTTGCGCGAGCCATTGAGAAGCATTTTACCAGAATTGTGATAAAACCAATCCCCCACTTGGTCTCGCTCTAAAATCGCTTCATGCAGAGCTTTAAGGTCTAAATCGGCATCGGGGCGGGCTTTAATCCGGATATTTCCCGAGTGAGAATCTTTCTTGATAGCCAAAACACAGCCGGTGAGTTGAGCTAGTTTTAAAGTGTCATCGTTGCCGGTAGCAATGGCCATAGCCCGGCCAGCTTTAATCTTAAAGAAAATACCTTTCTCTTTAATTTTTTGCTCTGCCTCTAATCTATTCTTTAGAGCATGATAAATCCCATCCAGACAAGTCATACCAAAATGTAATTGCGAATCGTCATCGTGCAGTTGCTCCGCTTCTAACCCCGCAATAATTTCATGGATCATGAACTCATATTTTAAATCACTAGGATTGGGCCAATCAATTTCTCTGAAATGATCAATTTGTAACACAAATTTTACTATCTCTTGCAAAGCTAGGTCATTTTTTAATTCTGGATGAAGCTGGCATAAATAATCATGTACTAGGGAACTAGCACAGTATTCTAGGCCGACTTTCTCTGCTTGGTGATGATCAAATTCACCTAAGCCAGTATCAACATGAGTGATTTTTGCTGGAGTGAAGCCCAACGCCTCTAGCTCTAAATCGGAAATCGTGGCGCCTGGGTTAACAAAAGCCACCTGAGCATCGGCGTAATCTTGGCCAGCCCATTTTTTGAGCAGCCACACGGAAGTAATAGCATCTAGGTCGGGGGCGTGATGGGTGACGATTAAGTTGCGTTGAGTAGCCATGGACGTAGTATAACAGAAGACAAAACCCGCCAAAAATGCTAATCGCATATTTAGGCGGGTAAAAATATCCCCCGCCGCAATTGATCTATGTTGACCAGTCGCCGCGGGGTTCCTCACCGGGATATTAGTTATTAATATACCTTTTGACACAAAAAAAACCAGAAACAAAAAGGCTTGAACGTGGGGACAATAATAGATTTTAAGGCAGAGAATAAATATTCTTATGAGCTTACTTTATTCTTGCAAGTTTTGCGATAATTTGCCACCACCACGGCTTTGGGTCATCCTCTCCCCTCACCCAGACAGAAATCACTAAATATTTTTTCTCTTTAGGTAGGTAATCGGCAATCACTTGCACCCTGCGCCCTTGCCATAGCTTAATAAATTTAAAATTTTTGCCTTTAGAAAACTTTTTATCTGAATGATTGATGGTTTCCCACACCATCACCAAGCTTAAATTTCTCTTTTTGAGTCTAGCTTCTGCATGATGAGTGAAAACTAGGTTTTGATAATTTTGCGCCATAAGTTGCCTAGCCAAGATTTAACGCTAAAAGTGTTGGTTTCGGTATTTAATTTGTTGGCAATGGCAGCCTGTTGAGCCAACATACTTTGTTCCAGCTCTTGGAGCTGACTTTGATCAGCTTGATTTTGAGTTTTGTTTCTAATTTGAGTTAGCTCTTTTAATCTAGCTTCAGTGGCTTGCCATTCTTCTCTGGCTTCTTGTAAATCTTCTTCACTGACGCCCCAAAGCAATTTGCTCAGTTTTGATTTTTCTTCAATTTTATCCAAAGCGATTTGTAGTTTTTCTTGTGAGTCATTTTGGCTTTTGGCAAATTCACTAATTTGAGGGCCGAGGCCATATTTTTCATCTCCCCTTTCTTCTAGGAGGATCTGCACTTGTTTGGCCACGTCACTCATGTGCTCTTGGGTTTCTATTCTTAATTCTTGTTCTTCTCCAGCATTCTGTGTTTGGATTTGATTGCGTTCTTCTTTAGCTAAAACCATTTGGTTGGTGGTTAACAAAAAAATTACTAAGAGTGCCAAAAAAATTAGACCTTTTTTCATACAAGATTACTATAACATATTCACCTCATACCCCAACGCCTCAATGGTGCTAATAATTTTTTCCTGACTAATTTTTTGTTCATCAAACTCAACTTTACTTTCTGATTTGGCGTAATTAGTGTTACTGCTTTTGACGCCTGGCAAATCTTCCAACTCGCCATCAATACTTAGACTACAGCTCACACAGTGCAGGCCGGACAATTTTAGAGTTAAATACATACCTATATCACCTCCATCATCCCACTATACATCCCCATCGAACAAGAGAAAGTAAACTTACCTTTTTCTTGGGGAGTAAATTTAAAAGTTTGTTTATCATTAGCTGTCAGCTGAGCTCTAATACCAAATTTAGAAAAAACAAAAGAAGTAGCGCAGGAATAAGTATCTTTAGTCACCAGCGTTAATTCTACTTCTTGATTTTGTTTCACTTGAAAATATTTGGGCTCATAACCCCGATTATTAATGTTAATAGTGATCTTTTGTCCCACATAACTATTTTGGCTAAAACGATCATCGGAAAAAAAATAAGCCATTGGTTGCCACAATTTATTTAAAGTTAATGGTGAATTTAAAACCAACAACACTCCATTTAGGCTGTAAATCGCCATTAAAATTAACAAGATGGCGGCTATTTTTAAAAATTTATCTTTGAGAATTTCACTAAACCTAGCGGTGGCTAAGCCAATTAAAGCAAAAACCGGTGAAGTACCCAAGACAAAACTAGCCATGACTAAAGCACCAGTGATGGGGTTACCCGAGCTGATGGCTAATACCTCCATGGCTTGAGTGACACCGCAAGGGATAAAAACTGTGAATAGTCCCAAAATAGCAGGTGCAAACATGGCTTGATTTTGGCTGTTTTTTTTAAGATATTTATATAAAAATTTAGGTGGTTGGAAAGATAGGTGGCGAAAAATGGGATGTGCATCTAATAAATTCATAGCCGTAGCAAACATGAATAGAGCGGCAAAACCTTGGAAAGCCAATTTCATGCCCAGGCTTAAAGTTAAAACCGAGCCCACTAACCCCAGCAAAAATCCCAAAATGGTGTGGGAAGCTAGTTTAGCTAACAGGAAAGATAAGATAGGTAAATAATCCAACTTATCAAAGCCTGCCAAAGATGTTCCTCCTTGACGGGGCGTTTTAGCTTTCTGATTGGCAATGATGCTAGCGAGCAACCCTCCCTGCATGGCAGCACAAGTCACGCCACCAGTAGTCAAGCCGGTTAAGAAAATAACAAATAAATTCATAGTTTTAAATTTTAATTCTTTTTAACCTCAACGCATTTAAGACGACGCTGACGCTAGAGCTGGCCATGGCCGCGCTAGCTAAAATGGGGCTAATCAGCCCTGCCATCGCTACCGGGATCAAGATCAGATTATAGCCGAAGGCCCAGGCCAAATTTTGTCTGATATTAACAATAGTTTTTTTAGATAAGTTAATAGCTTTTGGCACCAAACTAATATCACTGCGTAGTAGCGTTACTCCTGCTGTTTCCATGGCCACATCTGTACCGCCACCCATAGCAATGCTCAAATCAGCCAAAGCTAAAGCTGGGGCGTCGTTGATGCCGTCCCCCACCATGGCTACAGTCTGTTTTTTAGCCACTAGGTCGGCGATAAACCTCTCTTTATCTTGGGGTAAGACTTCAGCTTTAAATTGCTCAATGCCCAACTGAGCCGCGATAGCGGCGGCGGTAGCTTGATTGTCACCCGTGAGCATGATGGGTGTGATTTGACTTTTTTTAAGCTGGGCAATCACTTTTTTACTCTCGGCTTTAATTTGATCAGCAATGCCAATAGCGGCCACTAATTTTTTATTAACCGCTACCAAAGCTACCGTTTGTGCTTGTTGTCTAAATTCTTGCGCCTGATCTAGTAAGCTGGGCTCAAAATCAACTCGCTGTTGGTGTAAAAATTTTTCGGTACCGATCAAGATTTGCTGACTTTGATAATAACCCTCTACTCCCAAACCAGCATGATCTTTAAATTTGCCAATTTCTAGATTTTTAGCTGTCGACAAATAGTTAGTGACGGCTGTAGCTAGCGGGTGATGAGAGAGTGACTCTAAGGCAAAAATGAGATTTTTGAGTAATTCTTGATTCTTGACCCCAGTAGCCCAAAGCAATTTTTGCACACTGGGTTTGCCTTCAGTCAACGTACCAGTTTTATCAAAAACGATGATTTTTACTTTGCCGGCCACTTCTAGAGCGGCGGCATCTTTGATCAAAATTCCTGCTTGTGCTCCCTTGCCAATGCCCACCATCAGTGAAGTGGGTGTAGCTAGACCCAAGGCGCAAGGACAGGCAATGATCAGCACGGAGATGGTGTTGATTAAACTCAAGAGAAATCTAGGCTCGGGGCCAAAAAAAAAGTAAAAAACAAAAGTCAAGATACTTAAAATAATGACGGTGGGGACAAAGTAACTAGAAATAGTGTCTACTAGTTTTTGGATGGGTGCGCGCGAGCCCTGGGCGGCCTTCACCATAGCAATAATTTGCGCCAACAGGCTGTGCGCGCCCACTTTCTGTGCCTCTATTTCTAGCGCGCCGGACTGATTGATGGTGGCACCGACCACTAGGTTATTTTTCTTTTTTAAAACTGGCAAGCTTTCACCAGTGATCATGCTTTCGTCAATACTACTCTCTCCCTTGACGACTACTCCATCTACGGGAATTTTTTCCCCAGCTTTGATCAAAATTCGGTCGCCTACCTTCACTTCAGTAATCTCGGTTTTCTGCCACTGGTTATTTTTCCAGACTAAGGCAGTTTTAGCTTGGAGCCCCATCAATTTTTTGATGGCGCTACTAGTTTGTCCTTTGGCTCTCAGCTCCAAATATTTACCCAGTAAAATTAGAGTAATAATAGTGGCCGAAGTTTCAAAATAAAAGTGAGTGGCAATATTTAATTGGGCTAAATAATTGGCGAATAATAAGTTAAATAAAGAATAAAAATAAGCGGCGCTAGTACCCAAGACAATCAGGGTGTCCATATTGCTGGTTTTATTGCGCAGGGCAGACCAAGCACTTTGGTAATAGCTCTTACCTACCCAAAATTGCACGGGAGTGGCTAAAAGCAACATTAGCCAAGGGTTAAAACCGACAATAAACAATAGCAAAGTCAAAACAGTGCTGATAATTAGTTTTGTTTTTAAATTTTTCAGGTGTAAACTGTGATCGTGTTCACTATGATCTTCTAAATGAGCGCTGTAGCCCAGTGTTTTAACAGCACTTTGCATTTGGGGAAAATCAATTTGTTTTTTATCAAAACTCACCGTGGCTTGTTCATTGGCGTAGTTCACATGAGCCTCGTGTACGCCGGGAGTTTTTTGCAGTTTGCGGGAAATGTTGGCGGCGCAAGAAGCGCAATGCATGCCGGACACATGGAAAGAAATTTGTTGATGTGACATATTCAATTAGTAGAATATGTTATTTGGTGACAAAAAGCAAGCGGATCTTTCTTGAACTTTTTCAAACAACCCGAAGCACAAAAATAGTAATCTTGATGTTGGTGTTTAATATGGAAGCTAGCTGTTTGAGTGCTTAGTTTCATGCCGCAGACTGGGTCAGTGACTAATTTAGTTATTTTTTTAGCTGGTTGCTGGCGCAAGAAATCTCGAAGCAAATCACAAGCTTGATAAACTTTCTTATCGACTATCTGGTAATAAACATTTTTTCCTTCTTTTTGGGTGGTGACAATGCCCGCGTCGCGCAAGATCATCAGATGTTGACTGACGTTAGATTGAGCTAGATCCAACATTTGGTGCATGGTGCCCACACAACAGAATTTTTGGTCACGAATTAAATTGATAATTTCTAAGCGCTTGGGGTGAGAGAGAGCTTTTAAAATCTTGGCTTGGTGGTGGAAGATGAGGGAGGACATAGTTATAGCTGTAATTCTACACTCACCGGGCAATGGTCGGAGCCGGCAATCTCACTATGAATTTGGGCATCGAGCAAACTAGCTTGCAAATTTTCCGAAACAAAAAAATAGTCAATCCTCCACCCTACATTTCTCTCCCGGGCTCGTGTCCTTTGGCTCCACCAGGAATAGGCGATTTCTTTGGGATGTAAGTATCTAAAACTATCGACAAAGCCAGCGGCTAATAACTCATCGATCCAAACTCTTTCCTCAGGCAAAAACCCAGAAATTTGCGCATTTTCTGCTGGTCGGGCGAGATCGATTTCTTGATGAGCGGTGTTGACGTCGCCACAAACAATAATTTCTAATTTTGAATTTCTAATTTTTAAACTTTTTACGTAATTCAAAAACCGGCGATAAAATTCCATTTTGTAGGCCAATCTTTCTGGCGAGCGTTTGCCGTTGGGGAAATAAATATTGAATAAAGTAAATTGATCAAAATTTACAGTTAGCACCCTGCCTTCTTCATCTAAAATTGCTTCACCCAAGTTTTTAATAATTTGTTGCGGCTTAATTTTAGTGTAAATAGCCACTCCGCCATAGCCTTTTCTAGGACCAGCTTCCCAAATACTTTCATAACCGGCAATTTCTTTTAAATCTTGAGTTAGGTCTGACTCTTGAGCCTTAATTTCTTGTAAACACAAAATATCTGGCTCCTGTTTTCTTACCCAATTTAGAAATCCTTTTTTTTGGGCGGCGCGAATGCCATTGACATTCCAAGAATAAAGACTAAAAGAACTTGGCATAAGTTAATTATAACTATATATTATAGCTATATGAATCTTTCGTCTATCGCTCACGCTGGAAAAATTACTATTGCCGCCTTCGATCATCGGGCTAGCTTGGCGGAAAAATTGGGCTGGGATTTAGCTAAGGCCGAAGACGTGAAAAAGTTTACCCAGTTGAAACAAATTTTCATGACTACTTTTTCACCTATTTGCTCAGCCGTGTTGACAGACCCGATTTACGGCCAAGAAAGTGTAGATTTTAAAGACCCGCGCGCTGGTTTGCTGATGAGTCTAGAAGAATCTGGCTACGAAGGCGGCTATGAAGCAGTGCCGCCGCTAGTGGCCGATTGGGGTATCGATGGCGTCAAATCTTATCACGCGGCGGCCAAACTCCTGTTATATTTTTTGCCGGCGGAAAAACTCGCCGCCGCCAAAGTCAATTTGGTAGCCAGTCTGTTTGAGGAAAGTCGGCGCAAAGAAGTAATATTTTTACTGGAGCCAGTGATTTATCGTCACGAAAACTATGCGGCTGATCTGCCAGAAATAGTACGTTTATTTACCGATAAATGCGATGCGCTAAAGCTGGAATATCCAGGTCTTAAAGCCAAAAGCGAAGCTGAAGAATTAGCGCTTTGCCAGCAAGTAACAGAGTTAGCCACTGTACCTTGGGTCTTATTGTCGCGAGGTATGGAATATGATAAGTTCAAAAAATCTTTAAAAATTGCCTTGGAAGGTGGAGCGGTAGGTTTTGCCGTCGGCCGAGCGGTGTGGCAGGAAATTTATGATTTAAATGGAGATTTAGAAAAAATCAGAGAGTTTTTGGAAAACACTGGCATTCAACGAATGCGCGAGCTAGTAGCCATGGTAGATAGTTTTAATGCTCGTGAGGAATAAGGAAAATAGTCAGGAGCATGGCTAATACTCCCAAGCTCAAGGCTAGCAGGGCTTTATTTTTAGAAATTTTTTCTTCGTGAATTTGGGGTAAGAAATCTGAAGCACCTAAATATAAAAACATACCGGCGGCAATAGCAATCATCACTGCGATGCTTTTTTCGTTATGAGTGACAATCACGAAACTGGCCCCCAAAAAAGTAGTACAGGCCGAAAAGAAATTAATCATCAGTACTTTTTTTCTACTATAACCAGCTTTAAGTAAAATGCCAAAATCACCAATTTCATGAGGCACTTCATGTAAAAAAGTAGATAAAGTAGTGATCAGACCCAATCCTGGGTTTACTAAATAAGTAGCGGCGATAGCCAGACCATCGATGAAATTATGAATGCTATCTCCTACGATGACCAAAACGGCAGAATTTTTAGATTGATGGTGATGGCGGCACTCGTGTTGGTGGTGGTGCAAATCGCAGAAAAAATTTTCAAATAAATAAGAAAATAAGAAAGCAAATAATATTACTAATAAAGATTTTTCTCCGCCCAGCTCCATGGCTTCGGGCAAAAGACTCAACAAAGCCACAGTGATCATCACTCCAGCGGCAAAAGGCACAGAATAAGCTGAAAGGAAATTAGACCAAGATTTTTTAAGCAAAAAAACCACTCCCCCCACCAAGGCAATGATACTACCCAAGAAAGCTAGGGCTAAAACATTAATTAGATCCCACATGTTTACGGACAATGGCTACTACTTCTTGAATAGACACATTAGATTTGATGAAGTAATCATGAGCACCCAAAGCTTTGGCTTTTGTTACGTCGCTATCTTGGCCTAAATTGGAAATGACAATGATTTTGGCGCCTTGCAATTTTTTATCAGCTTGAATAGCCTCTAAAACCTCAAATCCATCTTTGATGGGCATGACTAGATCCAGTAAAATTAAGTCTGGTACCCGGGTTTTAATTTTGGCTAATGTTTGTTCACCATCCAGCGCTAGCTCTACTATAAAGCCTTCTTTTTCCAATTTGCTTTTGAAAATTTGGCTATAAAATTTATCATCTTCGGCCACTAAAACAACTTTTTTATTGGAATTTGACATGAGACTACTTTAACAAAAATTATTTTTTTAAGCAATCTTTAACTTTTTTTACCATTTTATTGATTTAGATTGAGAGCTTAAGTTTTGGTTTAGGGTATTCTTTTTGGGTTTGAGCGGGATGTGGATCACAAAATTACTACCCTTACCCTCTTTACTAGAGAAAGAAGTTTTCCCTCCCCAAGCTTCTACATATTGTTTCACCACAAATAAACCCAAACCAGAACCCTCAGTAATACTCTTGCGGGCATTGTCGGCACGATAAAACTTATCAAAAATATTCTTCTGATCTCTTTCAGGAATACCGATGCCGTTATCTTTGACGACGACTCTAAAATTATGCTCTTCCTTATCTAAACCAATCTCCACTTCACCTTGGAGATGGTTATATTTAATGGCATTAGATAGTAAATTTAAGATGATTTGTTTCAGCCGTGTTTGATCTAAATTAGCCTCTATCTGATCAGCGCCTAATTTTTGAATCAAGCTCACTTTTCTTTCTTCAGCCAGCGGAGCCATTTCTTGGCAGGCTTGTCTAATAACGTTCGCGATATTAGTTGGTTCTGGTTTATCGCTAGTGCGACCCTGATCTATTCTGGTGACGTTGAGCAAATCATTCACCAATTCAATCAAATCTTTATTACGTTGATAAATACTGGCTATAGTTTCTTTGGCTGTTTTAGGTAAGTCTTTTACATCCTCCAAAAGCATTTCTAGACTCCAGCGTATACTGCCCAAAGGCGTCCGCAATTGATGCGCCGCCACTGACAAAAACTCTGTTTTCATGCGATCTATTTCTTGTAATTTTTCCTCTTGGGCTTTACGCTCAGTAATATCCACATGACTAGCGGCAAAATACTCAGCTTGGTGATTTTTATCGAAAATAGTGTTAATAGTGAGAATTACCGGGACTAAAGAACCATTCTTTTTTTTATTGACTACTTCTCCTGTCCAATAACCAATTTTAGGATCCAGAATTTGTGACCACATAAACTGATAAGATTTTTTATCTTGCTGGCCAGAATTTAAAAGGTTGGGATTTTTGCCGATGGCTTCTTTTTCAGTGTAGCCATAAAGTTTGGTAAAACTAGGGCTCACATAAAGCATCTTGGGTTTGCCCTGTTCATATTTCACCAAGACTGTAGAATTAGGCGAGCTGGCAAAAGACTTGTAAAATAGCTGAAGTTTTTCTTCTTCTTCTAAAGAGGTAATTTTATTCACAACAGATTTAATATATCATGTAACTATGTCCTCAGTTTATGACCAAAAGTTTTATGATCTGCTCTTGGATTTGGAGCTAATCCCCCCAGCAGTACTCAAAAAAATATATGCTCGTTCTCAGGAGGAAAAGCGTGATTTTTATGAGGAAATAGTAGCCGAGGGTTTGTTGGCTGACCGCAACTTAGGCAAAGTAATGGCAGATGTGTTGGGCTTGCCTTTTATTGAGTTATCTCAAACAAAAATTGATCTCCAGACCTTAAATTTCATTCCGGAAGAATTTGCTAAAGCGCAACAAGTAATTGTTTTTCGGATAGCTGATGAAGAGATGCATGTCGCTAGCAGTAAATTTAGTAATTATCTATTACTAGAAACACTCAAAAAGAAAATTAATAAAAATATCAAAATTTATTTTGCCACGGCTTCAGATGTTAGACAGGCACTCTTACTTTATAAAGAGGATTTGGAGAGTTTTTTTACTGGGCTGTTAAAAGAAAACATCAACCAAGCCAAAGGGGCAGAAAAAGCTGAGCCGCCCATCATTAAAATCGTCGATACCATTATCGATTATGCTGATGAAAGAAAAGCTTCTGATATTCACATTGAGCCTTTAGATAGAAATTCTTTAGTTCGTTTTCGGGTAGATGGCATGTTGCATGATGTGGTGACTTTGCCGTTAGATATCCACGAGCGGGTGGTGACTAGGATCAAAGTGTTATCTCGTTTACGTACTGATGAACATCAAGACGCTCAAGATGGCAAAATTGAATGGCAGGAAGAGAGAGAAAAAAGACTGGGCAGTTTGGATTTAAGAGTTTCTATTGTGCCTACTACCAATGGAGAAAAAGTGGTAATGCGTTTGCTTTCGGAGCAAGGTAGGAAGCTGTCTTTGGAAGACTTAGGTTTTGCTAGTGCCGAGCTAGAAAAAGTGAAATCAGCTTACCAAAAACCACATGGTATGTTGCTGTCTACCGGCCCCACTGGCTCTGGGAAAACTACTACCATGTACAGCATTTTGAAATTACTGAACACGCGGGAAGTGAATATTTCTACCATTGAAGACCCAGTGGAATACAATATTGAAGGTGTCACTCAGATTCAGGTAAATAAGAAAACCGAGCTGACTTTTGCTAAAGGTTTGCGTAGTATCGTGCGTCAAGATCCTGACATCATTTTGGTGGGTGAAATTCGCGATAGCGAAACTGCTGATATTGCTATCAATGCCGCCATGACTGGGCATCTGGTGCTCTCTACCCTACACACCAATGATGCCGCTACCACTATTCCTCGTTTGATTGACATGGGCGTGGAGCCATTTTTAATTGCCAGTACCATCAATGTTATTATCGCTCAACGCTTGGTGCGAAAAATTCATTTACCCTGCCGAGAGAGCCAAGAGATCACTCATGATGAGCTGAGCCATATTTTTAATAAAAACACGGTGCGAGATTTTCTAGGAAGCAAAAATAAAGCTAGAGCTTATCGGGGTCGTGGTTGCCCCATTTGTCATCAATCTGGCTACGAAGGCCGAATCGGTTTGTATGAAGTAATGATCATTGATGAGGAAATTAGAGAAGCGATTGTGGCTCAAAAAGATGCGGCGGAAATTAAAAAAATCGCTGTCAAGAATGGCATGATTACTATGTTGCAAGACGGTTTAGAAAAAGTAAGAGCCGGTATGACTAGTATTGAAGAAGTAGTGAGAGTTACCAAAGATTACGATTAGCCTCACCCTGCCACGCTAAAACGCTTGGCTTCCCTCTCCTAGGTCTTCCGATTTCATCGGAGCCACAGGAGAGGGAATAAAAGGGTGAGGTAGAAAGTATTATGCAATTGCTAAACAAGATTTCTTTCGCCGAAAAATTATTTTTGACCAAACATTTGGCTACCATGATCAAAGCTGGCATTCCTTTAGGTGAAGCTCTGGAGACTTTGATTGATCAAGACCAATCAAGCTCGCTGAAGAAAGTTTTGCAACAAGTGGTGGCTCAAGTAAAAAATGGCAAATCTTTAGCCGACGCTCTACGCATGCATCCGCAGGTTTTTGATAGTTTTTATGTGAGCTTGGTAGCGGTGGGTGAAGAGTCTGGTACTTTGGAAGAGTCATTACTGTTTTTAGCCGAGCAATTGGGAAAAGATTACGCCCTGCGGCAAAAAGTACAAGGCGCGATGATGTATCCGGCTTTGGTATTTTTGGCTACTTTTATCATGGGTGGTTTTATTTCTTTGTACATTTTGCCACAATTAGTAAAATTTTTTGATGCTTTTGAATTTAAATTGCCACTTAGCACTCGGATTTTATTGTGGGTGGCTAATTTTATGAAAGATTACGGGGTGCTGTTTTTTGTTTCCCTATTTATATTGTTTATTCTGGGAGGCGCAGTAGTTAATTTAAAATTTATCAAACCTCTGTGGCATAGTTTTTTACTAAAAGTGCCTCTATTTGGTAAATTGATGGCTTACAGCCAACTGGCTAGATTTTCTCGCAACTTGGGCATCCTCATGAAAGCTGGCCTACCAGTGCAAAGAAGCCTAGAGGTAACAGCCGTCACTTTATCTAATGTGAAGTTTAGCCGTCATGTGGCAGAAATGAGTGAAACGATTGGTAAAGGGCAAAATATTTATCAAATTTTGGAAAAAAAACAATTTGGCGAATTTCCTAAACTAGTAGCTAAAATGATTGGGGTAGGTGAAAAAACTGGTAATTTAGATACCACTTTACTTTACTTGGGAGATTTTTATGAAGAAGAAATTGATAATTTGAGCAAAAATCTATCCACCATTTTGGAACCAATTTTATTATTGGGCATTGGGTTGATTGTAGGTTTTGTGGCCTTGGCCATTATCAGCCCGATTTACGAATTAACAGGATCGATTCGTCGTTAAATTGGTCTCGATCCCATTTTTGTAGGTTGTTTTTAATATATTTTCTGGTGATCGACAATGATTTTTCATCGCGGATTAAACGTTCATAAAACCGCGATTGCCAACGGAAATCGATGGAATTTTGACGGGCATAATTTGTAACCCCAATTTTAAAACCACGAATAATTGATGCCAAATTTTTTGATTGCGGCCCAAATTTATTTGGAAAATATAACCACAATTTTTGTAGAGACGCAAAATTTTGCGTCTCTACGGATGTTGCCATGGGCGGGTGGTATTTAATCGTCAAAATCCCATGTATATGATTGGGCATAATAACAAATTCGTCCACATTCACGTGGGGAAAATGTTGAGGAATTTGTTGCCAACATTGTTGGGCAATTCGACCCAAATTTGATAATTGTATGAGGTTATAAAACTCAAACATTGCCCGCCTGCAACGCTATGCGTAGCATTGCGGGCAGGCAAGAACATGTCACAAATTGGGGTAATTTTTTGCTATGATAAAAAGGTGAAAGGTTTCTCTTTTATCGAAATTCTCTTAGTTATCGCTATCGTGGCCATTGTAGCGGCCGCCGTGACTCCTTTTTTATCTAATTTTGTCTTAAGAAATAATTTTGATATTACCCGCGACCAAGTTTTATCTACCTTAAGAAAAGCCCAAAGCTATGCCATGGATAAAAAAGACAGCCAAACTTGGGGCGTCTGTTTAACGGGAAATAACATTCGTTTATATAGTGGTAGCTGTGCCTCCCCTATTTTCAGCGAAGATTTTGTTAAATCTAGCAATGTTAATCTTTCTGGTTTGTCTGATACTACGTTTAATTTGCGGGGTGAGCCGAGTGCGGCGTTAAATATCACCGTTAGTTCGGTTTTAGATAGCGCTAGTATTACAGTCAATACTGTAGGAAGGATTAATGTCAACTAAAGGGTTTACCCAGCGTATGCTGGGGTTTGGCCTCATCGAAACTATCGTGGCTTTGGGAATTTTTTCTATCATGGTGGTGACGGGCGTGACTACAGTTTTACACAGCCTGGCGGTCAATCGTTTAACTGCCGAAGAAAATGATGCCTTGCTTTATGCCCAAGAAGGTTTGGAAGCGGTGCGGGCTATTAGAGATCAGAGCTGGTCTTCTTTGACTGTGGGCACTTATGGTTTATCTAGTGAGGGTGGCTCTTGGGCTTTTGCCGGCACTAGTGATAGCAAAGATAATATGACGCGCACGGTGGTATTAACTTCACCTGGAGTGAGCACCTTTTCCGCCACAGTGAATATTAATTGGAATTTTACTCCTACTAGAAATAACCAGATTTCTCTACAAGACACTTTTACCAATTGGCGTCAGCCCTTGGGTGGGATCAATAGCTGTGCTCAGTATTGTCAATCTTTAATAACTTATAGCACTGGCCAATGTCGAGCTACTACTGCCCAATGTGTCAGCAACGGTGAAGTTTATGAGAGCGGAGGCGATACTTATTGTCCTGGTACCCCGGCGGTTGATACTTGTTGTTGTAAAATATGAAAAATAATCGAGGCTTTACTCTCATCGAGCTCATCCTCTACATTGCTTTGGTTTCTATTTTTATTTCGGCGGCTATTACTTTCGCCTGGGATATTATTTACGGTCGAGCTAAATCACAAGTGCAACTGGAAGTACTACAAAATTTAAAATTAGTTAGCCAAAAAATAAATTATGAGATTAGAAGTGCTAGCGCTATCAATAGTGTCACCGCCACTAGTTTGTCTTTAGCTAGTTTGGATGCGGCTCATAATCCCACCGTGATTGATTTAAATGCTGGAGCAGTGAGGATTGGCTATGGTGCCGATGCTAACTGCCCCAGCTCCAGTCCTTGTTCGGTCACTAGTAATTTAGTAAATGTGAGTAGTTTGACTTTTAGTGATCTGTCCACCAGCGTGGTGGATAATATTGCTTATAGCTTAACGATAGAGGCTAATAATTTAGGTGGCCGCCAGGAATGGCAATTTACTAAAAGTTATCGTTCGGCGGTTACTAGGAGATCAAATTAAATGCACAAATCATCAGGTTACATCGCTTTGGCCAGCATCTTAGTGATCTTAGTGATTTTAATAGCGGTGGGTAGCGCGGTCACCTTGCTATCAATATCCGTGTTGCAAGAATCACTGTCTTTTTTTAAAGCTAGTAAAAGCTGGTATTTGGTAGATAGTTGTGCCGAAACAGCTTTGTTTCAGCTTTATAACAATAATTCTTTGCCCACTGCCGTAACTTTACCCACTGGCACCTGCGGTGTTACTATTAATTCACACACCAGCACGGCTTGGGATTTTACAGTGACTGGAACTTTAGATAATTATCCTCGCACTGTAACTATTAATTTAAACCGCGTTGCCCAAATAACTATTAATTCTTGGCGGGAAAATTAATTATGTTCAATCGATTTACAGCTATTTTTCTCTTTCGCGATTTGATTTATGTGCCTCAGCTGGGAACTGTGAGCGGAGTTTCCCAATTATTAGAGTTACTGAAAAATAAAAATATTAAGCAAGTGAAACTCTTTTTTGCGGCCGATCTAACGTACTTCCATTTTTTTACCAACCAAGAAAAAGAGAGTCCGCTAGTTTCTCTGCAAGCAGAAATACCAGAAAAAGTCGGCGATGTTGATTGGTATTTGCAAGATCAGCAAGCTCTGGTTTTTGCGAGCGGTATTTATCGTCAATTGAACCAAGTTTTATCAGCCAATAATATTAATTTCTCTTCTCCAGTGAGCTTACCCTTGGCTTTATGTGAACAGGTGAAAAAAGAAAACAAATTAAAATTATTGATTGCTCAATTGGAAAATAAATTGGAATGGGTGCTGTTTAAAAAAGAGCGGATTTTTTTAGCGCAAAGTTTAAATCTTGACGCCAGCCAAATTAATAGCTTGCTCACCGAAATAGTGGAGGTGGCAAAAAATGAGGCTCAGGAACAAATTCAACAAGTAATTTTTTTGGGAGATTCATTCCCTCTCGTTTTACAAAACTATCAATCACTTTTACAAATTAAATTGCTAAAATTAAATTGGGGTCAGCTAGTCAACAGTTCTAATCGTTATCAACTGCAGAAAGTAAAAATATGAAACAGAAAGGGTTTACGTTGATTGAGTTATTAGTGGTAATTGCCATCATTGCCATTTTGGCCGTGACGGTTTTTGTGGCTTTAGATCCAGTAAAAAGATTTGCCGATGCTAGAAATTCTCGCCGTTGGGCAGATGTGAATAATATTTTGATGGCCATTCATGAATATATTGTCGATAATAATGGCTCTTTGCCAGCTGGTTTGACTACCAGTCAAGCTTCCACTGAGCTAGGCACTTGTGGTGGCTGTGATAATTTATCTACACCTTTGGCTAAATATTTGAAATCTATGCCTCTTGACCCCAGTACTGGCACGGCGGCCAATACTGGCTATAGTGTAGAAGTGGATGCGAATAATATTGTGACGGTGAATGCTGACGATGTAGAGCAAGGTGAGGTGGTTCAAGTATCCAGATAGCTTTTTTTCCCTCTCCTTAGATCACGCCGTAGGCGGGAGCGCACAGGAGAGGGATTAAGGGTGAGGTAATTATGCTAGAATACTCTCGTGAATAAAATCATCGTCACTGGTGGCTCTGGTTTTTTAGGTCGGCACTTGTGTCGAGCTTTATTGCGCGCTGGCTATGAGGTAAAAAATATAGATCTCAAGCAAAGTCCTGATGCCGAAGTAGAAACTATCATCGCTGATGTTCGTGATCAAGGAAAAATGCTAGAGCTCATTAAAGACGCTGATTTAGTTTTTCATTTAGCCAGTTTGATTGAAGCTGGTGAATCGGTGAAATTTCCCCAAAAATTTATTGATTACAATATTTCTGGTACCCTGTCTGTTTTAGAAGCGATGCGAGCTAATGGCATTAAAAATTTTATTTTTAGTTCTAGCGCCGCCATTTATGGTGAGCCGGTGCGAGTGCCCATCAAAGAAGATGATCGGACTATTCCCATCAATCCTTATGGCATGACCAAGCTAGCTATGGAGGCTTTACTCTCCAACTATGTGCAAGCTCATGGTTTTTCTGGAGTAGCGCTGCGCTATTTTAATTTATACGGCCCTGAGGAGCATCATCAGCCAGAAACGCATGCTATCCCTCGTTTTATTAAACAAATTTATGAGGGAGAGGAAGTAACTATTTGGGGCTCTGGCGCACATCAGCGCGACTATATTTATATTGATGACATTGTAGATGCCCATCTAAAAGCTATTAAACTTTTAGAAAAAGAACCACATCAATATCACTATTGCAATTTATCTACCCAAAAACCAGCTACGGTGTTAGATTTAATCAAAATTATTAGTCAATTTTTAAATAAAGAAGCGAAAATCACCCATTTCCCCGATCGGCCGGGCGACCCCTTACAGCTCTATGCTGACGCCAGCAAGGCTCGGGGAATTTTGGGCTGGGAGGCAAAGGTGAGTTTGGAGGAAGGGCTGGAAAAGGTGGTAGCGTATTTTGTCAAGCTATGGCAAAAATAGAAAATTTACAAAGAAAAGAACTTTTAGGCAAGGGTGGTGTAGCTGAGGTTTATGATGGAATCATGGTTGACCCAGAGACAGAAGAAATCACAGAAGTGGCAGTAAAACAGTACAAAACAGAAAATAAGAAGTGGAAAAGCTATAAGAAAAGAGAATCGCGCTTTTTTGCAGACTTAGAGGCATACGAAAAAAAAGTTGGAAAAAAAATGGCTCACTTGCCACACTTAATAGCTGAGGGTGAAGATTGCTTAGTTTTAGAAAAGATTAAATTTACTCACCAGAATTTGGAATTTGATTTAAGGAATCAACAATTTAAGTTTGAAAAAAAACTAGATTTAATCTTACAAGCCATCGCTGCTCTGCAAGAATATTATTTAGTGTCTAAAGATGTTCCTCACCTAGATGTAAAAGTGCGAAACTTTATACTTTCCAGCCAAGAAGTTTTATTTTTAACAGATTTTGATGGCTATAAAATACAAGAAGAAAATACAGATACAGTCTTCGGTACCATGGAAGTCATGGCTCCAGAGCAATGGGGTTCTGGCCAGTCAATTTTAAAAACTGATATTTTTTCTTTGGGAATTTTAATTTATAGAATTCTGACTAATGGGAAAAAATTGCCTTTGGATTTTCCCGACATGTTGAGTCCTGATGGGAAATATAAATATTTATCTCTAGATGATATGGATTTGTTAGCTCAAAGCTCAGTGGGCTTAGTTGAATTAATCAATGCGAAGCTAAAGAGTTGTTTACTTCTTGATCCAAACAGTAGACCAGACTTAAATGACTTAGAAAAGTTTTTTGCTGATATTCAACGAAGAATTAAAAAATAATGTCCGACATCATCCTCGCTTCACAATCGCCGCAAAGAAAAATTATCCTCCAGACTTTGGGTATCAAATTTTTAGTGAAGCCGGCCGATATCGACGAAAAAGCAGTGGTCTACTCCACTCTACGGCAACGAGCCGCCAACATCGCTTTGGCTAAGGCCTGGTGGGTACAGCAAAAGTATCCGGACGATATTATTATCGCCGCCGACACTTACTCAGTTTGTCGGCGGCGCATCCTAGAAAAACCCCAGACTAAAAAAGAGGCCATTGAAATGTTGCAATTTTTGTCTGGGCAAAATTTTGTCAATCACTCTGGCTGGGCCTATTTAGATAAAAAAAATCAGCTGGAAAAATATGGGGTGGCGGTGAGCCGAGTAAAATTTAGAGACTTATCGATAAAAGAAATTAAAAATTATGTGCAAAATAACCCCGTTACCACCTGGTCGGCCGCTTTCTGCCCCGCCTATCATGAGGGCATGTCTTTGATTGCCAAATTTTCTGGCTCTTTGACGGCTTTCACTCATGGTCTGCCCTTGGAGATCATAGCCGAAAATTTACGAAAGTCTGAATTAGGCACGATACTTTCCGGAAAATGGAAAGGTGATTGTGAAAGTAGGTCAAAGCACTAGAATCAGAAGAAATATCGAGATGTTTTCTAGAAACAGTCAGTATGATCGA
>Ga0208958_1001396_pt1 | contig 24232 bp, 21 predicted proteins | sample RifOxyB1_FD_184032 | JGI IMG/M metagenome (GOLD analysis project Ga0208958, IMG submission 184032) | Soil microbial communities from Rifle, Colorado - Rifle Oxygen_injection B1 (SPAdes) | ecosystem: Environmental > Terrestrial > Deep subsurface > Rock core/Sediment | place: Rifle, Colorado...
ACGGCACCACCGCCTGCGCCTACCGCTCCGCCTCCGTCATCCCAGCCGACTCAAGAACCTCCGGCTCCGACAAATTCGCCCCCCGCTAATCCTTCTCCCACTTCAGCTCCGGCCGACGCCGCACCTGTCGCCCCTTCCCCTTCCCCCTCTGAGCCCGAACCGGTATCAGACTCCTCAGTTCCCCTGGCTTCCGCGCCTGGAGTCTCGGACCAGGGTAAAGTTCAAAACGGCCAGTCCGGCGACACCCTGATTGCCACGGGTGACGCCACCAACTCCGGTATTGTAATTTCCGAAGCCAATACCAATTTGGCTGCAGTTCCCAAAGGATCGGGTACCGGCGGCATTACCGTTGCCAGCACCGGCAACGGCGCCGAATCTGCCAGCTCCGGCTCAGTGACTGTTTCTGATACCAATACCACCAATCAGGAGAACTCGGCTACTGTGAGGAATAACTTAAACCAGACCAGTACCACCGGTGACAATTCCGCCTCATTCAATGTGGGCAATTCCGCCATTTCCACAGGTGATGCCAATGTTTCCGGTACGGCGATAACTGCCGTCAATACCAACTTGGCCGGGGTCTCCGTTTCCGAGTTTAATATCGCCGACGACCACCAGGGAGATTATGTTTTGGATTTTGCCGCCAACTGTATTTCGGGTTGCCCTTCTGGTGAAACTTTAGTTTCAAATACCGGCAACGGCGCAGATTCCACCAATACCGGGCAGGTCACTATCAATTCTGCTGATGCCACATTCCAGACCAATGACGCTACAGTGGGCAACACCCTGGTTCTGGCGGCCGACTCAGGCAACAACCAAACCAGCTTTAATACCGGCGGTGACAATGCCATAGCGACAGGTGACGCCAACGTTTCCGCCAACGCTCTGACCTTTGCTAATAATAATGTATCCGGAAACGTCATTTTCGGCGTGGTAAATATCTACGGGGATTTGGTGGGAGATATTATTTTCCCCGAAGAACTGCTGGGAACCTGCTGCGGCACCGACGTTACCGTGGCCAATCAGAAAAACGGTGCCGGCTCCGCCAACACTGCCGCTGTCAATACCACCGTCACGGACAACACCTTCCAGGCCAACGAAGCCACTATCAATAACAATTTGGTTATGGAGGCCACCACCGGGGACAACTCGACCTCAGGCAATACCGGAGGGGACAATCTGATCAGGACCGGCGATACCAATGTCACCGCCTCGGTTCTCAATGTAGCCAACTCCAATGTTTCGGGAGGAAACTGGTGGTTAGTGTTGGTCAACGAAGCGGGCAAATGGATAGGCCATATTATTGGCTCTCCCGATGATGCCAACTACGCCGGCTCACAAGGGACGGAATTTACCGTCGGTCCAAATGGGGAAATTACGGCCGTCAACTCCGGTAACGGTGCCGGTTCGACCAATACTGCCTCAGTTACTCAAAATACCACCAATACCACTACCCAAACCAATACCGCCAATATATCCAACAATTTGGATCTTTCTGCCAATACCGGCGGCAATTCGGCCAATTACAACACCGGCGGGGACAATCTTATTCAGACCGGCGACGCCCAAGTTATTGCCAACATTGTCAACTTCGTCAACAACAATATTTCCGGTGGCGGAAAGCTGTTTGTCACCGTGGTAAATGTCTTTGGCTCCTGGCTGGGGGATTTTGTCGGCCCCGGGCAAAAGAAGGCTCCGACCCAAGCGCAGGCTCTGGCTGACAACCCCGCCCCTGACCCCGTCGGCGGAGAGGATGTAACTGCCGCCGCTTCGCCTGCAGAATCCGCTTTCGTTTCCCCAGATGAGGATGGACTACCCGACTCCTCCGTTCCGTCATCTTCCGCCACTACTGCCAAGTCTAAAACCGTCAACCCCGCCGCTTCGCCTGCAGTCACCACTCTTACCCGCCGGATACTGGGTACTACCGCGTTTACTTTTTCGGCCGCAGGAAACGACGAACCGGAAGCTCTGATTGCCAGTTTCACTGTCGGGGATATCAAAGACGCCATTATTACTCCGGTCCCGACTTCCGGGCGCAACATCCTGCATATTAATTTAGCCTGGTTCTTGCTAATCTTACCCGTGGTTGGTATACTCGGCCTGCTAAAATTCAAACTTCGACGCCTGCCTTTCTAAATTCTTCTTGCCCACTGCCTGATTCCATTACCTGCCGATTTTTATGCGCCAGCTGGCAACTCTCATTTTTCTGGTCTTAACGGTTACTGTCGTAGCCAAAGTTTCTGCTGTTTATGAGCTGGATGTTTCGGGCAACGCCTCAGGATCGGACAACAGCATCGTCGTCCAATCGGGTTCATCTATAAATGTGCAACAGGGGGGGAGTATTGAGCTCACAAACGAGATTGATGCCCGGGCCAATACCGGCGGCAACTCAGCCTCCGGGAATGAAGGAGAAACCACAATAACCACAGGCGATGCCACAACCGAAGTAGAAGTTAACAATTTTTTCAATCAAAACAAAGCCATAATCGGTTGTTGCACTCCTACTCCTATTCCCACCCAGAAACCCCAAAGTGCTCCTGACCCCACCGCGACTCCGGTTCCGGCTGTCGGTGGAGCCCAGCCCACTACTGCTCCGGCCGCCTCAACCGGGGCAAGTACCTCAGGGAGCAGTAGCGGCTCCGGCGGGGGAACAGGGGGATCCTCAGCCGCCGGTGGTCAGGTTTTGGGATTATCGGCGACCAGCGGCCCCGTTTCGGTTCTCGAATATGCTTTTTACCTGGCCGCCAGCATATGTCTGTCAGGCGCCAAACTTCTTCGCGTCTCCCGCGCTTAAAGTTCCGCCCTCCCCGGCGGTTTATCAAGCTTGTCCTGATTGTTTTTGGAGTGGCTTTGGCGGTTTTCCCCCAACTCTATCGTCAGGCCGGGTCGGCCCCGCCCGCGGCTGATTTCTCAACCCCGGGGCCGACTTTGATCCCAACGTCCGCTTCTACTGCCTCTTCTTCCCCTCTTCTCTCCGGAGATCCTATCAAAATCGATCCCGGTTTATTGTCCCCCGGAAACCTTCCCCAATCACCTGTCCGTATACTCATCCCCGGATTAAATATCGATCTCCCCGTAATTGAAGCCCAGGTGGTAAATGGGTATTGGGAACTGTCCGAATCAACGGCTTCTCACGGAGTCGGTTCGGCCAATCCTGGTCAAATCGGCAACACTGTCATTTTTGCCCATGCCCGGGAAGGTTTGTTTTTACCCCTGCGCCGGATAAAAATAGGGGACCCGGTTTATGTATTGACTGATTCCCGCTGGTATCGCTATAGCGTTGATACTTTACAATTCGTCGCTCCCAGCCAGACTTCAGTGATCTCTCCCTCCCCGGACGAAATTCTCACCCTCTTTACTTGCTCGGGGTTCCTGGATTCCCAGCGGCTGATTGTCACGGCCCGGCCTAGCCGTTAAAAAAAGCCCCGCTCGTTAGTCAGCAGGGCTTTTTAGAAAAAACTCAGCCAATCCTTACGGATTTAGGGTGTTGGAAGATCCGGTCACTTTGACTTTTAGCTTGGACTTGGCATTCCCCGTCTTGATCTTCACGTTGCCTGATCCGGTATTGTTATTGGCTTTGTTGTCACCGGAATCGGATTTGACCTTGGCCAATGTCAAAACCCCGGTCAAATTGCCTTGGCCTACCAGAGTAGTTGAATCATCCTTCACCACTACTTTATTGGTAGAACCGTTTCCGTTGTCCTTGATCTTGACTGTGTCATCATCCGGACAGCCGCACGGTTCGGGCAGGGTTGCGGTATTTGTCCCACCGGCCACATCCACCTTCAGTTTTGAGGTAGCGTCACCGGTATTTATGGTGGGATCGCCATTCGAACCGGTCGTGTTGTTGTTGGCACTATTATCTCCGGTGTCGCTTTTGACTTCCGCAATAGTGACCACTACCGTGGCGTTACCCTGGAGCACAGTCGTGGACGATTCGTCTTTGACGATCGCCGTATTGTTTGAATTATTGCCGTTTCCGGAAACAATGACCTCTTCCGCCATCGCCGGCACTACCGCCATAGCCGCCAATATTCCGGCTGCAAGCAATGTTTTGGTAAATTTCATCATTTATTTCTCACCTCCTTTCAGTTGCCTGTTTTTCCACTAAAAAACTACCCCTCGGGGGCAGACCTCAGGATAGTAATAAAACCAAAAAGCAATCGGGCAGGCATAAAAAACTTTCAAAAACTTCCGATTGCGGTTGGTTTCGCATTAGGATAATTACCAGCCGCTTTTTTGTCAATTCGGACAAAATGACTCCAACCATATCACAAATATTCTTTCTGTCCGATGCGCGAATTGACTTTAACCGGTATTTCTTCCAATATGGTACTAATGTCCCTTCTGGCCCACCTTTTTCTGCCGCATCACTCCAACAACCAGCGGGCCCGGCTTCTTCACCCCTCTTCTGTGGCCGTCATCATCTCCTTATTTGTAGTTGTCCAGCTGGCTATTAGCCAAATTTCTTATCGTTATCCCCGGATATTAGGTTACGCTTCTCAAATCCAGCCCGCGCAGATTTTGCAGCTGACTAATACACAGCGTCAGTCAAACCACCTTCCGCTCCTGACTTTGGACAATCAATTAAGCCAAGCCGCGGCCCAGAAAGCCGCTGATATGTTCGCCCGGGATTATTGGGCTCATGTTTCTCCCACAGGGCGGGAACCCTGGGCTTTTATCACGGAGTCCGGTTACACCTATCGTTATGCCGGGGAGAATTTGGCCCGGGATTTTGCCGATCCCCAGTCAGTGATTCAGGCATGGATGAACTCCTCAACCCACCGGGAAAACTTGCTCAGCAATCGTTATCAGGATATGGGTGTGGCTGTCGTCGACGGTACCTTGGGTGGCCGGGACACTACCTTGGTCGTGCAAATGTTCGGTACCCGGGTTTCCAGTCTTGGGGCCACCTCCGGCGGTTCAACTCTGGTGGCCAAAGCCCAGGAAGCCCCCAGTCCGGCTCCCTCCCTTCCCGCCGCCAACTCTTCTTCGGGCTTGACTGCACTCACTTTATCTGCTGGTCCTCAGATCCCGCTCAGTTCACCTTTCCAGGCAACAAAAATCCTGACCCTGTCGGTGTTTACGCTTTTCGTCGGGGTATTACTGTTAGACCTTATCATAGTCAATCGCAGAAAACTCATCCGTTGGACCAGCAAAAGCTTTGCCCATTTTATTTTCCTGTCCATATTAGTTGTTGCCGCCGCAACTATCCTGCGCGGTCAAATAATTTAGCCGCCGATTTAATAAAAAACGATGTCTAAAATAGTTTTTTCAAAAGATTTTTCCCGCCATCCTTTACATTATTTCACTCTGCTGTGTGCTCAGCTGGTTGGTTTATGGGGAATTTTTTGGTTTGACAATCGGCCGGCGGTCCAAATGGTGGTTGTCATCAGCATGGCTGTCTCCTATGTTGTGTGGGGTATAGCTCATCACAGCGAACATCGTGACTTGCATATCAAAATAGTTATAGAGTATATTCTGGTGGCGCTTTTAGCCGTGTTATTGTTTGGCTCTTTGCTGCTTCGAGCTTGACCCATCGCCTGTTCATCGCCATCGACCCGCCACCCTCAATCCGGTCTGGCGTCCGCCGCCTTCAATCCCGGCTGGCTCACTTGGATCTGCCTGTCAATTGGGAAGATACTGACAAATTGCACCTGACTCTAAACTTTCTTGGCCGCATTCCGGACCAAAATTTGGGTCCTATAACCACGACTTTGACCCGGGTTGCCGCGGCGATGACGCAATTTTCCCTGGAGCCTATGTTTTTGGAAACTCTGTATCAGCGTCACGACAATTCAATTATTTACATCGGTTTTGCAGGAGATATCGACTTACTCAAAAAGATGCAAAAATCTCTATCTCTGTCTCTCTCCAAACTCTCCCTTCCTCAACCCCGCCGTTTTCTTCCCCATCTGACCATCGGCCGTCTCAAGCGCACTGACCCAACACTGACCAAAAGATATTTGGATCAGATCAGGGCTCAGAATTTCCGACCTCTGCCGGTCTTTACTGTCGATAAAATTATCCTTTACGAAAGTTTTCTCACTAAAGCAGGCAGCCATTATCAAAAAGTTCGCGAATTTATGTTAAAAAGGGCAAACTTATGAAAGGAGTAATCTTAGCCGGTGGTTTGGGTACCCGACTCTACCCTTTAACTTACGCTACAAACAAACATTTGCTTCCGGTTTTCGATAAACCCATGGTCTTTTATCCGCTTCAGACCTTGGTGCGTGCCGGAATTACCGAGATATTACTGGTCATTGGCGGCCCGCACGCCGGTCATTTCCTGCGCGTGATTAGGAACGGTCATCACTTAGGGATAAAGCATTTGGAATATGCTTATCAGGAAAACGAGGGGGGTATTGCAGACGCTCTCAGTCTGGCTCAGGATTTCTCAGCAGGTCAAAATATGGCCGTGATTCTGGGTGACAACACTACAGACGCTGATATCAGTCAGGATGTCTCATCCTTCACCAAAGGGGCCTTGATATTTTTAAAGAGAGTTCCCGACCCCGGCCGCTACGGTGTCCCCGTATTTTCTCCTTCAGACCGGAAGATTCTACGCCTCGAAGAAAAACCCCGTCACCCTAAATCGCCCTATGCCGTCACCGGCCTTTATCTTTATGATCATCAGGTTTTTGATATCATTCGCCGCCTGAAACCATCAGGTCGGGGTGAACTGGAAATTACCGATGTCAACAACAGCTATCTCAAAAAAGGCCAGCTTCAGTGGCGCCTATTGCGTGGTTTCTGGACCGACGCGGGTAAATTCGAAACTCTCTTCAAGGCCAATTCCTACTGGGCTAAAAAATCCAGAATATGAAAATACTTATTACCGGCGGTGCCGGTTTTATCGGCTTAAACTTTACCCGCTATCTGAAGGAAAAATATCCCCGGTATCATCTGGTGGTTCTCGACAAGCTAACTTACGCCGGCCATCGGGAAAACATTTCGGGATTGGATCTCGAATTCCTTCGGGGGGACATCTGTCACGCCAAGACGGTGGACAAAACCATGCGGGGAATTGACATTGTCGTTCATTTCGCCGCCGAGTCCCACGTTGACCGCAGTATTCTTGGTCCGGATGCGTTTATCCAAACCAACGTTTTTGGTACTTATGTCCTTCTCCAGCATGCCCTCAAACATGGGGTTAAACTATTTCACCACGTATCTACGGACGAAGTATTCGGGGCACTGCCTCTCAAGTCAAAACACAAATTTGACGAATTAACTCCTTATGCCCCCCACAGCCCTTACTCTGCCTCCAAAGCCGCTTCGGATCATCTGGTTCGGGCTTGGCATGAAACTTACGGTTTACCTGTTACTATTACCAACACTTCCGACAACTTTGGCCCTTATCAAGACCCGGAAAAACTTATTCCCCGTTTTATCACCAACCTTATTACCAACCGGAAAGTTCCCTTGATGGGAAAAGGTGAAAACGTCAGGGACTGGATCTATGTTCTTGATCACTGCCGGGCCATCGATATGGTTATTCACGCGGCTTTAAAGGATTCCAAAATCGTCGGCCAGACCTTTTGTGTCGGCGGAAATTCGCAGCGTACCAACCTTCAGGTTACCTTGGAGATACTCAGGCTAATGGGTAAAGATAAATCATGGATTCAACCCGTTGAGCACCGTTTGGGTCACGACGCGCGCTACGCAGTAGACTCGTCTAAAATACAAAGGGTTTTGGGTTGGAAGCCTCAATATAAGTTTGAAAAATGGTTGGAAAAAACAGTAAACTGGTATAAAGACAATGAATGGTGGTGGCGCTCTTTAAAAGAAAACCGTCCCATCATAGATCCTGCTGTTCAAAAAAAATTATTAGTTAAATCCAGATAAGCGGTTTTTTAAAGAATGGATAAAATTCTAATATTCGGTAACGGCCAGATTGGAAATTTCTATCTCAACTATTTTTCTGCAAAAGGAATACCTTGCCAAATTACTTCTACGGACATTACAGACTTAACGCAAATCGAAGTAGCTGTTTCTGCTTTCCAACCCACAGTAGTTATCAATACAGCCGCAAAAACTAATCTCGAATGGTGTGCTCAAAACAAGTTGCAGACATTTAAAGTAAATGTTTTGGGGGCTGATAATGTGGCTCAAGTTTGTGACAAAAAAGCAATTTACTTCGTACATTTTTCCAGTGGCTGTATCTTAGAAAGCAAAGATGAAAATGATTTTAAAAAAGAAGAAGACACTCCCCACCCGATTTCTTATTACTCTTGGACCAAGGTTTGGGCGGAAAACTTAATCCTCTTTAACAAGCAGCCAAATTTTCGATGTCTTATCCTCAGGCCCCGTCAACCAGTTTCTTCTCAGATAAATTACAAAAATATGCTTCTTAAATTACTTACATTCACCAAGTTTATAGATACTCCCAACAGTGGCACCGTTATCGAGGATCTCATGCAATGGACCAGTGAGTTAGTGGATAAAAGAACGACTGGTGTCATTCATGTGGCCAATGAAGGTTGGACAACTCCATATGAGATCGGACTCCTTCTCAAAAAACACATTCTGCCCGATCTTCCGGTAAATAAAATCACCAAAGAGGAATTGAACCGACTTACTCCCGAAAAGAGGGTAGATACTATCCTAAATATTGATAAGCTAAAAAGCATAGTAGGCCCGGTTGGGTTTTATAAACAGAGATTAGAAGAAATAATTATCCAGCTTGGAGATAATTTTAAAAAGACGGATCCCGAGATTATCAAAGAACAACTGGAAAAAACTGTTGTTCAATCCAAGACCCGTACCCAAGTTAACGACCAATGGGAAAAGCTTCTTAAACCCTAGTTTTCTTCCACTCCTCAATTTTCTTGTGGTTTCCCAATACCAGCACCTCCGGTACCTTCCAGCCTTTATACACCTCCGGCCGGGTATACTGCGCATATTCCACCCGCGATGAACTATGAACAGGAAACGATGAACTATCACCAAATGATTCCTCATCAAGAGATGCTGGATTTCCCAATACCCCCGGCAGCAGCCTCACAACCGCGTCTACAATCACCATTACCGGTATTTCCCCTCCCGACAGCACATAATCGCCGATGGAAATAATTTCATCAGCGATATGCTCGTGCACCCGATGGTCCACACCCTCGTAATGCCCGGCAATCAATATCAAATGTGGTTCATGGCTTAAATCAACCGCTTTTTTCTGATCAAACCTGGTTCCCCCCGCATCCAGCAAGACAACCTTGCCGGCTTCGCCAGAATTTTGAGTTTTGAGTTTTTCCACAGCTTTATCAATGATGTCCACGCGCAAAATCATCCCGGCTCCTCCCCCGTATGGCCTGTCGTCCACTGATTTGTATTTATCCGCTGCCCAATCCCTTAAATTATGGATTTTTATCTCCGCGAGGAACTTGTCCCGAGCCCGCTTGATGATGGAATGCTCAAACACCCCGGAAAACTGTTCCGGAAATAAAGTTAATACATCAATATTCACGTACATAATTATAACCCCTAATCTACCGGTGTCCCCCTCTTACGGCGTAAGACGCGAGCCGCAAGCTCGAATTAAGAGGGGGATTAAGGGGACGTTACCGGCTATACATTAGTTTTGACATCCCGTATTATTAACTTATGGCAAAAGTTGTCATCATCATCCCCTCCTACAATGAACGGGAAAATACGGTCAGGATGATCGACACTCTGGCCGAAATAATACCTAAAATTGATTCCCACACAGTCGAAGTCCTTTATGTTGACGATTCCAGCCCTGACGGAACTGCTGACGTGATCAAGGATAAGATACAGCACTATCCCTGGCTGCATCTTCTGGGAGGCGGTAAAAAGCAGGGTCTCGGAATGGCCTACGCCCGGGGTATGCAGTACGCGATGAAAAACCTTCAGGCCGACTATTTAATGGAATTTGACAGCGATTTTCAGCATCCGCCGCAGGATATCCCCCGTCTGGTGGCCCAAATCGACCGGGGTTACGACTATATCATCGGCTCCCGCTACATTCCCGGAGGGTCGATTCCCAGGCAATGGGGTTTCAAACGTAAATTTTTGAGTGTTGTAGGTAATTTGGTCGCCCGGGTGCTTTTGCTGTTGCCCGGTATTCACGATGTCACCGGCGGCTTCAAATTAGCCCGGGTCAAAGGCTTTATGGACGAATTTGATTTTGAGAAACTGTTATCTAAAAGCTTCGCCTACAAAATCCACCTCCTCTTTTATATGGTTCAAAAAGGCGCCAAAATCAAAGAAGTACCTTTCAAGTTTGCCCATCGCACCCAGGGCGAGTCAAAAATTATCAAAAACGAGATGCGGGAAACTTTGCGTGTCATTTTTCTGCTCCAGTTAGCCAACCCCAAAATTCAGCGCTTTGTCAAATTCGGACTGGTCGGCGGCACCGGCTTAGGTATACAGACTCTATTTTTCGAATTCACCGCTGTGTTTACCCGACTTTTAGCCCCCTCAATAGCCGTGGTCATCGGCGGGGAAATGGCTATCATCAGCAACTTTACCCTTAACAACCTCTGGACCTTCCGCGATTATCAGATTACCGGATCAAAACTAATCTTCAAGTTCATCCAATTCAATCTCACGTCTCTGATTGCTTTAATTATCCAGTATGTCATTTTGAGGATTGGGGAGATTGTTGCCGCCGGAAGCCCGATTATCATCCAGTTTTTCTACTTCGGCGCCTTAGTTTTAGTCCTGATTACCAACTACGTTATCTACAACACTATCATTTGGAAAACTACAAAAAAGGACCCCAGTCGGAAATAGGGAAAAAATTGTGGCTGACAAAATTTACCGTATACAAGTAAGCCGGGATCAAAAACAACAGTAAAGTCAGTCTGACCTCTTTTCTGTTCAGCAATTCCGACAAACCGACCAAAACTATGGGAACCAGTGGCAAACTGTACCGGCTGATGTCCCGGTGCGACACAAACAAAATGCTGACAAAAAAGACCGCCCCCCACCACCCCCAAACCCGGCTTTTTTTGAAAGCATGGTAAATTCCCAAAGCTCCGATGAAATAAATCCACAACACATCTTCCAGCCAAAAATTTCCCACCCAGGATTGACTGCTGTCAAACACTTTAAATGGTAAAAGTTGCAGATGAATGTTGTCTCCCGAATGGAAATATGCCCAAAAATCCCCCGTCCTTAACCAGAACAAACCGAAAACGGCGGCCAATGCGGCCGGAATCAGCAAAATCGGGTAAATTTTACCCTCCCATTTTTTAGTTTTCATAAAGTTTTCACCCCACCATAATATGTATGCCGGAAACAGCAAGATCCCCGGACTTTTGGTGCTCACTGCCAGGCTTCCGAAAATTGCCGCCTGCCAAAATTTCCTTTTTTGGAAAAAATATAAGCTGGCGATTATCCAAAGTACAAACAATGTTTCCGGACTGCCCACGACCCGCACTGCCCACATCCTCGGCCAAACAAAAAGCCAGGCCAAGGCTACCCACAGCGGATTACCCCACTTTTGTACTTCCACCACTTTGTAAATCACCATCGCTGCCGCCGCCGTCGCCGCCAGATTCACGGCCAACATTGCCTGTAGTCGGTTCAAACCAAAAGCGGATATAGCGTTTATCAAAGCCGGATACAGAGGAAAGTGCGCCGCATAATATTCCAGTGGAATCGGAAACGAAAAGTTTCTCCCTAAAATCTCCTTGTTATACCAACTTCTGGCTACAGCCACATAATAAGGACCGTCGTAGTTTTCGTAGATTTTTTCCCGGCCTACAGGCAACCACACTACTGCAGTTGACACCAGTATCACAACCATTATTAAAGCAAGCCCCGACTTTGCAGGCATCTCAAAAGCATCATAACACCCGGCTTAGCCAGGTGAAAGTAGCGCTGGGCGTCCCCATGCTGGTATGATTAGCCAAGTCATGAAAAACCTCAGTTTGAGCGTGGTTATTCCGGCTTACAATGAAGAAAAAAACATCGGTGCCTGTCTTACCCGGATTTTTTCGGTCATCAAAAAAATCCCCGGTGTTACCGGATGGGAAATAATCGTTGTCGACGATGGTTCCCGCGATGCTACCGGTGCGGTAGCCAAAAGTTTCCTTGCCAAAATTCCTCATCTCAAAGTGGTCGAAAACCGGCCCAACCGGGGTTATGGAGGTTCTTTAAAAGCGGGATTCGCTGCTGCGTCGAAAGATTTTATCGCTTTCGTACCGGCAGACAACCAATTTGACTTTGCCCAGATCACCCGCTTTCTGGACTGCCAGCAGCGGACAAACGCGGATATAGTCAGCGGTATTCGTCAGCATACCCGGGAAAGTTTTTTCCGCCGCTTCAATCGCTGGAGTTGGAATACTTTGGTCAGGGCTTTATTCGGCTATTTGGCCACGGATATTGACTGCGGTTTCAAGCTTTTCAAAAAGAACATTTTAGATCAGGTCCGCCTCACTTCCGACGGGGCGCTGATTGATACCCAGCTGTTTGCGGCAGCCCGCGCCCGAGGGTTAACCGTTGCCGAAGTGCCGGTCACTCATCTGCTGCGCACTGCCGGCCGGTCTACCGGCGCAAATCCTCGGGTGATCATCAAAGCGTTGCGGGAACTATTTCTTTACTGGTGGCAATTTAAAAAGGAAATATTGGTGGAGAAGGGGAGAGCCGTTTTCCGCTGGGAGGCTCTGGCCATTCTGGCTGTTTTACTCATCGCCTCTTTTTTCCGGCTCTGGAATATCGGTCAGTATTTGACTTTCTTGGGCGACGAAGGCCGGGATGCTCTGGTGATGCGTGCAATTGTGACGGGTGAACATTTCCCCCTTATCGGACCGGGCACATCAATTGGGAATATGTATTTGGGTCCTTTATATTATTATTTGGTTGCACCTTCCCTGGCAGTTTTTGGTTTCTCTCCTGTAGGTCCGGCTGTCCAGGTGGCATTGATGGGGGTGGCTACAGTGGCTCTGCTGTGGTGGATCGGCCGGCAGTGGTTTGGCCGCATCCCGGCTCTGATCGCAGCTCTAGCTTTGGCCGTGTCACCGGTCGTGATTACTTACTCCCGCTCATCCTGGAATCCCAATGTCATGCCTTTTTTTGCTTTGATTACTATGTATGGATTATGGAAAGTGTGGCGTTTCGGTTACTGGCGATGGCTGATAATTGCCGGGGTCTCCTTTGCCTTTGTCCTCAACTCTCACTATCTCGGCCTCTTACTCCTCCCCCCAATTATTATCTTCACGAGCCACGCGGTTAATAAATATCGCCACCCCAAAACTATTAACTATTTACTACTTACTATTACTGTCTTCTTGGTTTTAATGTCCCCTCTGCTGTTTTTCGATCTGCGTCATGGATGGAATAATTTCGGCGCGATACAGCAATTTTTTGCCAACCGCCAAACCACAGTCAACGCCAAAATATACAAGTCAGCTCCCCACCTTTGGCCCCTTTGGCAGGACCTAAACACCACCCTTTTAACCGCCAAAAATACCTTTTGGGGACAGGCGGTCTCATTCCTGGTTTTGGCTGTTATTATCCTTGAACTTGGATTTAAACTTAAACTGAAAAAACTCTCCCCGGATCTTCTTTTCTGCCTGGCCTGGCTGGCCTTAGGTCTGGTCGGATTGGGATTGTACAAACAACACATTTACGCTCACTATTACGGCTTTATTTTTCCCGTCCCTTTTTTCCTTCTCGGTTTCACTCTTCAGTTCCTGTCGTCATATCGCGGCCTCAGGATCGTCTCTGTTTTCCTATTACTATTACTATTTACTATTAACTTACTCGCCAATCCCCTCCGCTTCCCCCCCAATTATCAGCTGTCACGTACCCGGGAAATATCCGAATTCATCATCTCCGCCTCCGGCAATCAGCCTTTCAATCTGGCTCTGATTGCCAAAAGCAATTACGACGCGTCATACCGGTATTTTCTGGAATTGAAGTTCGCTTCCTACTTTACAATTCATGACAAGTTGGCAGAACAGCTGTTTGTAATCTGTGAACCGGCTGGTTTACTCCCTGACGGCTGTAATCCCATAAATCATCCGTTGTGGGAAATTGCGGCTTTTGGTTGGGCCAAAATTGACCGGCAATGGGATTTCCCCTGGGGAGTTAAGTTATATCGCTTGGTTCACAATCCGCAAGGGACATGATTTTTTTCATTCTCGGTGCCGCTTTCGCCCTCAGGACATACCGGACTGCCGATTTCTTGGGTTTCTGGTACGATCAGGGCCGGGACGCCTTGGTCATATGGGATTTATGGCACAAAGGTAAATTCTTTTTAATCGGTCCGACCACCGGCATCGAGGGGATATTTTTAGGCCCTTTCTACTATTATCTGATTGCCCCTTTTTATCTTCTGGGCCGCGGTAACCCGATTTTTCCTGCGGTTTGGCTGGTAATCATTAATTTAGCAGGTATCTACCTTGCATATCACATCGGTACCCGTTTCTTCAGTCGGACTGCCGGTTTTTTTGCGGCCGTATTTTTGGCCTTTTCCTGGTCTATTTCTTTCTCCCACCGCTGGCTTTCTAACCCCACCCCGTTGCCGTTCTTTGCCTTGTTAACAATTCTTTCTTTACTTCATGTTATAAACGGCCGTCGCCGCTGGTGGTGGCTTTTAGGTCTGGCGGCGGGTTTGTCCCTGCATTTAGAAGCCGCTTCCGCTACCTTTTTTCTTCCCAGCATTCTGGTAGTCCTTTTATGGCGCCGTAAACACCTTAAAGCCTCACCCCGGGATTTCTTAATCAGCTTTTCGTTTTTTGGTTTGACTCTTCTCCCCCAGATAGTTTTTGATTTCCGCCACGGTCATCTTCTGTTTAACGCTTTCCGGAAATTCTTGATTGCCGACAGCAGCTTCCAACCCCGGCTGACAGAACTGCTTACCGGCCGACTCAGGTTTTATTTTGATATTTTTACCAATAAATTTTTTCTTTCCCGGGAAATCTCACGTTTATTCGTTGTTATATTAACCGTACTTGCTTTCAGTGCCCGGCGCAGACTGCCCAAAATCCCCACCCTTACCTTACTGGTCTGGTGGTTGGTCCCCGTCATTTCCCTATTGTTTTACCATGGCAACAATGGCTATGTTTGGGACTATTATTTTACAGGTGTCTTTCCTGTAATGGTCATTTTGGTGGCCTCAGTTCTCGCCTCTGCTTTCTCAGCCGGGACTTTGAGTCGGTTGACTGTCATAGCTATCATCGGCATTTTTTTGTATCATAACTTTTGGCAGTTGGGACTGGCTCTCACCCGCCCCCATCCCGGCTCCGTCACTCTTTCCAGTTCTCTGGCCGCTGTGGACTGGGTTTATCAGGATACGGCCGGCCTGCCTTTCAACACCGACGTCTATGTCCCCCCTGTTATACCTTATGCCTACGACTATCTTTTTCTCTGGAGGGGAATGACCAGATATCGTCACCAACAGCTTTCTGCCCTAACTACCCGGCTTTATACCCTTTATGAACCCGACGGTCAGCATCCCCAGTTTCTGGACGCCTGGCTTGCCCGTCAGGCTACTATCGGTTCTGTCGAGGAAACCGTCAGGTTCAATTCCATAACCGTTTCCCGCCGCCATCGTTTTAAGCTGTCCGATTGATTGTTATGCTCAGACGTCATACCTGGCTGTTTATCGTTCTTATTTTGGCCCTCATCACCCGCGGCTATCAGCTCCAGGCCCGGTTTTTATACAGCCATGACAACGACCTGGCTTCCTGGATAGTCAAAGACATTGTGGTTGACAGACACCTTCGGCTGATTGGCCAGCTTACTTCTTCTCCCGGGATTTTTATCGGCCCGTTGTTTTACTATTTACTCATTCCTTTCTACTTGGCCGCCCGGATGGATCCCGTCGGCTCCTTGGCCTTTTCATTGCTGGTAGGTTTGGCCACAGTTACCAGCATTTACTGGGTTTTAAATACGCTTTTTCGCCGCCCGACCGGCAGTATTGCCGCTCTTTTGTACTCTGTGTCATTTGCTGTTTCACAAAGTGAGCGCGAAGTAGTGCCCACTACTCCGGTCTTCTTTTGGTCCGTCTGGTTTTTTTATGCAGTCAGCAGGCTGTATTCAGGGCACAAATCTGCTTTGTATATTCTGGCGGTTCTTTTTGCCCTGGTCTGGCATCTTAACCTGGCCTTGATTTTACTCGTCCCCGTGATTTTTCCGGGTATTTTTATCCATCGTCGGTCTTACCGGATTCGGGATTTAATTTTATCACTGGTAGTTTTCGTGATTCTCTCCGCTCCGTTGTTATTATTCGAATACCGCCATGGTTTTATTCAGTCCCGTTCCCTGGTTTCCAGTTTGGCAACGATCGGGACCAAATCCGGAAAAGTAACCCAAAAATTTTCCCGGGTTGCCCTGTATGCCGCCAGGAATAGCACGGCCATCTTCTTTCCCCGCGCGGATGGAGCGTCCCTGTCTGTTTATTTGCTTCCCGCATTGTGTCTGATTGTTATCGCTCTTTTAGCCTTAAAAAAGGTGATTCCGTCTTTCACCCCCCTGATTATTTTCGCCTGGATATCTTTATATCTTTTATTCTTTGCCGCCCACCCCATTATTTTGTCCGAATACTACTTAAATGGCTTGAACATTCTATGGATCACTTCAGTGGCTCTGTTTCTTTCGTTTCTGTCTCGCCTTCCGAAAACCCGGTTACTGACAGCAATTATTCTGGGTTTATACTTGGGGTATCACCTGAATGTATTTCTCACCTCGCCTATAAACAAAAGCGGTTATTTGGAGAAAAAAGCTCTGGTTCAGGCTATTGCCCTTGATTCCCGCTTGCATGGTTACCCCTGTGTGGCAGTATCATATATGACAAACCCGGGTTATGAGCTGGGTTACCGTTATTTCTTTTATCTGGCAGGACTGCATGTCAATCAGCCAAAAAGCGGCAGCCCCGTATATACAGTTGTTTTTCCTCACCCCCGCGCCAACCGTTTGGATAATACTTTCGGGGCTCTGGGTTTGATTATGCCGGACTATTCAAAATATTCAGCGAGTGAAGTCAAAACCAGTTGTTCCGGCGACAATGCCAACTTAACCGATCCCATGTTTGGATTCACGAAGTGAATCATACTATTCACGAAATGAACAATCAACCATATCTAAGCGTTATTGTCCCGGCATACAACGAAGCCAAAAATTTCCACAAAGGCACCTTAGATTCCATATACGAATATTTGCAGCGTGAGCCGTTTTCCTGGGAACTCATCTTGGTAAATGATGGTTCATCCGACTCTACCCTCAGTCTTTTGGAGCAGTTTGCCGCCTCCCGCCAATCTGTTCGGGTGATAAATAACCCCCATCAGGGTAAAGCCGCCGCCATTACCTCCGGGGTGACAGAAAGCCACGGGGAGATAATATTATTTACGGACATGGACCAGGCCACCCCCATTACCGAAATGGCCAATCTTTTGCCTGAGTTCAGCCGGGGGTATGATATTGTCATCGGATCCAGAAAAGACCGCAAAGGTGCCCCTATTTATCGGCAAATCCTGGCTTACGGGATGATAATCCTGCGCGGCCTTATTCTCCGTTTGCCGATCAGGGATTCCCAGTGCGGTTTCAAGGCTTTTACCGCCTCTTCCGCCCGGAAAATTTTTTCCATACTCGCAAAAATCCACCCGCCCCGGGTTTTATCCGGCCCTGCAGTCAACCCCGGTTTTGATGTCGAAATACTGTATTTAGGACGCAAATTGGGATACAGGTTAGCCGAAGTTCCGGTCATCTGGACTCATCAGGAAAGCAAGCGCGTTCGTTTTGCCCAGGATGCAATTTCCGGCCTGAAAGAACTTCTTCTGGTCCGCTTTCGCTCGCTTACCAATGCGTATGGCCTGAAATCATGACCATTTTCAAACCTTCCCATATATTTGCCGGGCTTATGATTTTGTTAATAGCCGTTATTCTGCGCTTCAGTTACCCCAATTCACTGCCTGTTTTTGCCGATGAATCCATCTATATTCGCTGGGCTCAGATCATGCGTTCCGAAGCTACTTTACGGTTTTTGCCCCTGTCGGACGGCAAACAACCTCTATTCATGTGGGCGGCAATTCCCTTTCTCAAAATCATTTCGGATCCTCTGATAGCCGGGAGGACTCTTTCTGCTATGGCCGGTGTAGGGACAGTTATGGGGGTAGGAGTGGCTGCCTTTATTTTGTTCAAAAAATCCCGACAAGCCCTGTTGGCCGCAGCCCTTTGGGCTGCCCTGCCTTATGCCGTATTTTTCGATCGTATGGCCTTAAGCGACAGTCTATTAACCATGTTTGTCGTCTGGACCTTCAATTTCGCCAGCCTGGCCTTTATTCACCTGCGCCTCGATCTGGCTATGTTCGCCGGTTTTTCACTGGGCTTTGCCTGGCTGACCAAGTCTCCCGCAATATTTTCCTTTCTTCTTATACCTGCCCTTCTTTTTCTGGTTAAATTAGAACTGAAATATCCGATTCGTTTAATTAAATTGTTGGGACTGATGCTCGCTATCTATGTTATCGCCTTTGCCATGTACAACATTCTTCGCCTGGGACCCCAGTTTCATATGATCGCGTTGCGCAACAAGGATTATGTCTATCCGCTATCCGAAATCATCCGCCACCCATTAAGCCCGCTGATTCCCCACTTGAAAGACTCCGTAATATTTTATCTTTATCTGGCCACACCCTTTGGGTTGGTACTTTCGTTGTGGGGCCTTGTTTCCGACAAACTTACCCACTGGCGCCAGCGGCTGATTCTTCTGGTCTGGTGGTTGGTACCCGTGTTTGTCCAATCATTGGTAGCGATTTCTTTCACCGCCCGTTATTTGCTGTTTACAGCCCCCTTTGCCGTCGTCCTCATGTCCCACGCGGCCGAGCATATAGGCGAAAAGACCCAGCGTCATCTTTTGACGTATGCCGCTGTTCTTCTGGTTATAATTCCTTCATTGTGGTTTGTTGGCCGGCTTATTGTTTCCCCCGGCACGGTACCCCTGCCCCGCATCGAACGGGCGGGATACCTGGAAGAATGGACCGCCGGAACCGGAATTCGGCAGGTATCCTACCTTATAAAAAATTACGCCGCCAATGGGCCGGTATTAATCGGTTCCGAAGGTTTTTTTGGCACCCCTTTTGATGCCCTGGGTATGTATTTGGATGGAGTTGCCAACGTTCGTGTCATCGGCGTCGGGGTGTGGATAGACAGCGTCAGCGACAAACTCAAGTCTGCTTTGGGGGACAATCAGGTCTTTTTGGTTGTCAATTCATCCCGCTTTCACGGCGATCCCGATCGGCTGGGTCTCAAATTATTGGCCAGTTATCCCAAAGCCGTCTCTCCCGAAGGCAGCCAGGAATTCCTGCTGTTTTTTGCAGTTTTTCCCCAAAAATAACCGATGAAAAAAGATGTGCTTTTGCTCTGTTTAATTCTCTTGCCGGCTGTTTCCTGGTTGGTTCAGCCCGGCTATTTTACGATGCACGATGATTTGCAGGCCATGCGCCAATTGCAGATGGATAAATGTCTCAAAGATGGTCAGATTCCCTGCCGCTGGAGTCAGGATTTGGGCTTCGGATTTGGATATCCGCTGTTTAATTTCTACCCGCCTTTACCTTATTTGCCGGGCCTCATATTTATTAGGTTGGGCTTGTCATATTTAGACACAGTCAAAGCAGTCGGTATCTTAGGGTTTGGTTTGACCGCGTTTTTTATGTATCTTTTGGGTAAGCAATTCTGGGGTAGGTTAGGAGGGGTAGTCAGTTCTGCTTTTTATACTTACGCCCCCTATCACGCTCTCGACTTTTTCGTCCGCGGGGCGATGAACGAGTTTTGGGCCATGGCTTTTTATCCGGCCATTTTCTTCACCTCTTATAAACTTATTGAGACTTCTAGCAAAAAATGGATCCCCCTACTTTCTCTATCAGTCGCCGCCCTTATGCTCTCCCACAACCTCATGTTTATGATATTCACTCCTTTCTTCTTGCTTTGGATTATTTTCTGGTGGATCAGGTTCAAATCATTTAAATCCCTTTTTCCCCTTGCGGTTTCCAGCTTTTGGGCCGCGGGGTTAGCCGCTTTTTTTACTTTGCCGGTAATTTTTGAGCAGAAATTTGCCCATGTCGAGACCTTGGTTATAGGGTATTTTAATTACCTGTCTCACTTTCTTGATATAAACCAGATATTTTTTAGAAATTACTGGGGTTATGGTGAATCGATTTACGGACCGGGAGACACGATGAGTTTCTCTCTCGGTTACCTGCACTGGCTGGTCCCTCTTACGGTCTTACTCCTGTTGCTGTTTGTCAAAAAAATCCGTAAACTTTGGTACCTAATCCTATTACTATTACTATTTACTCTTACTAGTTTGTTCATGTCCCACTCCAAAACCACTCCTATCTGGATCGCGGTTTCCCCTCTCAAATTTCTCCAGTTTCCCTGGCGTTTCCTCACTCTGTCCGTCTTCTTTGTCTCCCTTATTTCCGGTGCAGCCGGCTTATTATTATCGCGAAAAATTATTCCCTATTTACTATTACTATTACTGCTTCTTAATGCCAACTTTTTCCGTCCCCGCCTCTGGCACCCGGACGCTACAGATACCCAAAAATTTTCCGGTGATTCCTGGCGTATGCAGGTCACTTCCGGTATTTTCGATTACCTGCCTGTCTGGGCCCCCTTGCCTCCGCCGGATCCGGCCGGGGACGATGTTAATATCATCACGGGTCGGGGGATATACTCCCGGCTGATGAAAAAGACCAACCGCCAAAGGTATCAGATCTTCATCACTACCCCAACGGCTGTCGCCGAATTACAAACCTTTTATTTCCCCGGCTGGCGGATCTGGGTTGACGGCCGGGAAGTGGCTATTGATCCTTCCCGGGATAAGTTTTTAGGTAAAATGCAGGTGGATCTAACCTCCGGCCGCCACGATCTCATCGCCCGCTTTACCAACACCCCCGTCCGAACCGTAGGAAATGCCTTGTCCCTGGTCAGCTGGATAGCTCTTCTTTTTGTGTTATTATCGAATAAATATGCCCCCTCTCTGCGAGATCGGTCAAGGCTGGCTCAAGGCGTTTGATAATGCTCGTTTAACTGCTGATAATTTTAAGAAAGCCTCCTTATCTCCGGTTCGAAATGATTATGGCCAGTGGATGGAGAGAGACAGTATCAGCAGGATTATACTTAGAAATCAGGGCGAATATGCCCTAGGAATCGTGGAGGAAATAGCCCGTTCTCTGGTTGTACATACCCAAAGCTGCAGTCTCTGTACCGGACCACTATCGGATCTTACTCTGCCTTAGTCACCCCCGGCTATCTCTTGGGCACTTCTATTATTTGCATTTTTCCCCGCGATATTTCCAAAAAAGTTCTAGCCACTGCGGCATAGTTATGTTTCTCTTCCACTTCAGCCGCCAGATTCTCATGTCCCTTTTCACTTAAGAGTCTTACCAGCAGTTGGTGTCCCTCGGCTTCGCGCCGGAAGATTCTTCCCCAAAACCCCTGGCTTTTATGTGCATCCAGCAACAATTCCGCCACCGAATTCGCGTGTTGAATTTCAGTCAGCTGATCCAATGCCCGTTGCATCTGCGCTTCGACGCCCATTGTGACGTTAATTATAATATTTAGGTGCAATATCAAACCTGAGTAAGTTAGAATAGCCCTATGGGTACGGAGGTCACGCTGGGGGATATTGACTTGGACACCGTCAAGGCCAGATCAGTAACCGGAGTTGTCACTTTGGTCAGTCGCTCTTTTGTCATCCAAATCATCTCCACTATCGGCTTTTTTCTCCTGACGGTTTTTTTAGGCCGGCCGGAAATCGGGTTGTTTATCGCCGTCAACGATTTAGTCTCCATTCTAGGCTATTTTTCGGACATTGGCCTGGCCGCGTCATTGATTCAAAAAAAAGCCCGGGTTACTCTGACCGACCTGCGTACGACATTCACCCTGCAGCAAATATTAGTTGTAGTCTTGCTCTCTCTATCTCTATCTCTATCTCAATTCTTATTTTCTTATTATCATGTTTCCGGTTCCGGTACCTGGCTTTTTTACAGCCTGTTGACTGCCTTTTTTTTGGCCTCTCTCAAAACTATCCCTTCGGTTGTACTCGAACGCCAGCTCCAATTCAGGACCTTGGCCGCAGTCGAAGTCGCAGAGACCATCATCTTTTATTTGGTGGCTGTAGTCCTTGCCTGGCAGGGGAGGGGAGTAACCTCCTATGCTTGGGCAGTTATCCTTCGCGGGCTGATTGGCACCTCTCTGATTTATTATTTAGCTCCCTGGAAAATCGGGTTGGCTATTTCCGGTGACAGCCTCCGGACACTTCTCTCATTCGGACTCCCCTATCAGCTCAATACTTTAATGGCAGTGGTCAAAGATCGGTTCCTAAATATTTTCTTATGGAAAATAATCGGGGCCGACGGAGTAGGTATCATCGGATGGGCCCAGACTTGGTCCCAAAAACCCCTGCGCTTTGTTATGGACAACGTTACCAAAGTCGCCTTTCCGGCTTACTCCCGCCTCCAGGATCATACCGATCAATTGCAGAAAGCTGTAGAAAAAACGCTGTTTTTCATTACCCTCATCACATTCCCTATTGTGACCGGATTTGCCGTTATCGCCCCTTTATTGGTAAAAATTATCCCCCGCTATTCCAAATGGGAAGTCGCCCTATTTCCCCTGGCTCTTTATTGTCTCAATTCCGCTTTGGCCGCAATATCCACCCCTCTGACTAATTTATTCAACGCCGTAGGCAAAGTCAAAATCAACACTTATTTGATGTTAATGTGGACCGGCTTGACTTGGGGTTTGACTCCATTCTTGGCTCTAAAATATGGGTTTATGGGGGTAGCGTACGCTACAGCTATTATTTCCTTATCCTCAATCGTACCGGTAATTGTTGCCCGCCGCTTCGTTCGGTTTAATTTGTTAAATGCATTCGGCAAACCTGCAATTGCCGCCTTAGTCATGCTTATCGTCTCATACTTATTCTCCCTTTCACTTACACTTACACTTACCAACATCATTCTGAATATAGTCAGCTCTGCCCTAATCTACTCCCTTGTTATCTACATACTAGTCGGAAAATCTCTTCTCACCGACGGTCTCAAGCTGGTAAATGCTCTCCGCAACCGCTAAAAAACGGCTCCTGATTTTGATAGGTACTCTTGCCTGGTCAGCCACCATGGTCAAAAGCGGCCTGGTTTACCCCTTTGGTATGGGTTTCTGGGGACCGAACGGTCATGATGGGGTTTGGCACATATCTCTGGCAGAAAACCTTTCCCGGGGTAATCTCAATATGCCGATTTTTGCCGGAGCCAAATTGCAGAATTATCACCTGGGTTTCGACCTTATTTTGGCCACTGTTCACAAACTGACCGCAGTCCCCGTTTCTGTTCTCTATTTTCAGATCCTCCCGCCTCTCTTGGCTGTCCTGATTGGCCTGGCCGCGTATTACTGGGTCCGACTTTGGACTCAAAATGACATTTGTGCCTGGTGGTCGGTCTTTTTTATTTATTTCAGTGGCAGTTTCGGCTGGCTGGTGTCGTGGGTAAGGACGGGGCAATTGGGGGGGGAATCCATGTTTTGGTCCCAGCAGGCTATTTCTACTCTCGTAAATCCCCCCTTCGCTCTTTCGATCCTGTTGTTACTGATTGGCCTTATCGGTCTGGTTGGCTATCAGCAGACCTCTTCCCCGCGTTATTTCTGGATGACTTCTCTGGCTTTCGGTTTGGTCGGTTTTGTCAAAATATATGCCGGCGTAATCGCTCTTTCCGGCTTATCTCTCTTAGCCTTCCGTCACCGTCGTCTGCTGCCGGTTTTTTTTATCTCCCTGACGCTTTTTTTGGTTCTGTTTTTACCTTTAAACCGTAATTCTTCTCAACTTCTGGTTTTCCAGCCCGGTTGGTTTTTAGAAACCATGATGGGATTGCCGGATCGGTTCAACTGGCCTCGATATTACAGTGCTATGACCAATTATCGTCTGGCGGGTGATTGGTTTCGGGCTGTTCCCGCCTACGCCGTTGCTCTGATTATTTTCATTCTCGGCAATTTCGGCACCCGGATTTTGGCTTTCCTCCGCCTCAAATCACCTCAAAACTCAGCTGTTAACCTCTTTCTCTGGCAGGGGATAGCCTTAGGCCTTATTTTCCCCATGTTATTTCTGCAGGCAGGCACCCCTTGGAATACTATCCAATTTTTTTACTATACCCAATTTTTCGCCGCCATCCTGGCTGGCATCTTCATCGGCAGACTGCCGGAGATTATTAAGAATCGTAAAATCCTATTCACAATTTACTCTTTACTATTTACTTTTACGCTTCCCACT
>Ga0208958_1001397_pt1 | contig 24189 bp, 19 predicted proteins | sample RifOxyB1_FD_184032 | JGI IMG/M metagenome (GOLD analysis project Ga0208958, IMG submission 184032) | Soil microbial communities from Rifle, Colorado - Rifle Oxygen_injection B1 (SPAdes) | ecosystem: Environmental > Terrestrial > Deep subsurface > Rock core/Sediment | place: Rifle, Colorado...
TAGCTGGGGGTAACTATATATAAAACTTCATATGCAGGATAACTTTCTATCGGATCCCATGTGCCGAAATTGTATCTGCCGAAAGAGGAAACGGTATTGAAGCTGCTTGATTCCGTTTGGTCATACTTGACGGTTTTTAGAAGATCCGGCAGGGGGGTTTTTAGGTAAAAAAGGAAAAAAATGTAAGGCTGCTGTCTGATCTTGTCGACGTAAACTTTGACATACTCGGGATGTTTGAGTGCATAAATGGCCGAATCTTTCATGCCGTATTGCCATTCTATAGCATTATCTTTTGCATAATCCGTAAAATAATAGGTTAAGTAATGAACCGCCTCCGCGGACAATAGTACGGTAATCACGGTTGCGATACCGATCTTCATCCATTTTTTCCTGAATAAATTTACAATCCATGACGCCCCGTTTCCGGAAAGAAGCAGCACGGGTCCTATCATAAAAATCCCCCTGGTGGCGCTGGGATCGAATGTGGAAACAGATCCCGGAATCGGGGATAAAGCCAGCCATAAAAAAATGATGGCAAATGCCTGCCAATTTCTCATGAGAAGCAGGGCAACAATGCCAAGTATGCCAAGAACCAGGTCAATTTTGTAAAATTCCCCGATCACTTTTACGGAAGCTCTTGAACTTTGGTCTCCCTTATCAAAAAGATATGTATATGTAAAATATTTTTTGTAGTTACTAGAATATAGCTGAAATTTGCCTCCGTATTCGTCAAACTGCTCCTTTGAAAACGATGTCTGATCTACCCTCGCCAGTCCAAGAATCCTCGGGTTTTTAATTACCAGTGCTCCGAATAAAAGTCCTACCAGGATACAGGCAACCAGAATTCTTTTATTTTCAAATATTTTCTTAAAATGTAATATACAAAGCACCAAAACTACGGGGGGAACAACAACCTTGGCCGAGTGATACGAAAAAAAACTTAACCCGAATGAGGCAAATGAGGCAGGAAGCATCCAGTTTTTCTTATCAACACCGTATAAAAACAGGGTAATTCCCAGGATAAAAAAGAAGAGTGCAAAATTTGCCTCCCAGAGGCCTCTTGAATAGTGAATGTGGCGGCGCTGCCGGCTCTTGCCGAAAAATCGGAAAGGCCGAATACTTTCACAATGAGTGCAGTCAGATAAATATGAACCGGGTGTTTGTCGTCACCGAAGGATTTAAAAACGATTGGAAATTTATTTCCGTACTCGTCTGCTCCCCAGTTTGCAATTGTGTAGGCATTATATCCTGCCGCTACCTCGTCCCAATTAAGGGACGGCGGAACCTGGTCCAGTTTAATAAACCTTACAACCGCAGCCGCTATTAAAATCACTGCCAGGATGTATAAACCTGCCTTTTTCATTTAAATTCAAAGCTATTAAAAGAGGCCACTTTGGAAAAACCCCATTCGCTAACGGGGTTTAGCTTTACCTCTTGCCTAAATCTTTCAGGAGGGTACTTAAGATAGTAAAGGGCGAAGATGTACGGCTGCCCGTATTCGTCCGTGATAACTCCGCTTTTCTGATCAGCAAAAATTTCTTTATATTGGTATTGCCAATCTGCCGCCGTTTTTGCAGAATACTTAGTCAAAAAATCGATCGCGTAAAGTTCGAATGAGGAATAGTAAGCCGCGATTATTATCAAAAGGATAACCATGCTGAATTTTTTAAAGTTATCCCGCAAAAACCCCACCCCCAAAGCAGATATTATGGCAAATGACGGGGCTGCAAGAAGTGTTCTTAACGCATGGGGCGATTCTTTCGTCAGGGCTGCGGGGATGGGTGCAATAAGAAGTGCTGCCAGTGGCAAAAAGTAAAGGACGTTTTTACTTTTTAAAATTGCAACCAGACCAAGAAGCAGTAAGGGTAGTTCAAAGAAATAAAGTTCACCGTGACCCGGGATTTGACTCCGCGGGTTGGTATCCCCTTCGAAAAATAAAAACTTGGGATCAAAATGGGAGAAATAATTTTTTACAAAATCTAATTTGGATGTAATTTCCACCTGTGCAAAACGCGCTCCTCCCGAATCATATTTATAAAGTCTGTAAATAGGAATCAGACTTAGCAGAAAAAGTGTTATCGAAAGCACCCCTACGACCACGTATTTTCGGCTTTTGGTAAATTCACGATATCTGTATATGAAAAGCAAAATAAGCCAAATGGGAATAATAATCCGGAAAGAATTGTAGCTATAAATGGACAGGATAAAACTTAAGGTTGCTCCCAGCACAAAATATTTATTTTTATCCAAGGAAAGAAACAGATAGGTTCCAAGTAAAAAGAAAAATAACCCGGCCGTGGTTTCGTACCCGGTTCTGGAAAATATAAAAAACCAAGGAGATAAGCTAAGAATATAACTTGCCAGAATTGCAACCCATTCCTTGCCGGTAATTTTCTTTGTCAATAAATAGACGATTACTAAAGTTCCCAGGGAATATAAAACTGCAGGGAGTCTGACGGCGTATTCGTTAAGACCGATTGCTTTGACAAATACCGCTACCGTATAAACGTAAACTGGAAGTTTGAATTCTCCGAATGCACGAAAGTGCAGGGGAAGCTTCTCCCCCCACTCGTCTTTTAAATCGGTTGCAATTGAAAAGGCGTTATAACCAATCGAGGCTTCATCCCAATAAACCGATCCCGGGATTTCGGCTATTTTATAAATTCTCGAAATAAGAAAAAGAATTAATACAAAGGCTAAAATTATTTTACTGCGCATTTTTTTCAACTATGTCAAAAGCCCTGTTGCCGTTTAGAAAATCAACCGTCAGAAGTCTTGGCAAACTATCGGGGAGGTCTCCTGACTTTCCGATAAAAAGTATTTTCTTTCCGGGATTGGCGTTAACTATATCCTGATAGTGTGTCCCGGAATCTCCCAGGTCGGGAAAATAAAACTTGTCAAAATTCAAAACCCATATCCACTGGTAAGCTTCAAAACGGTTAAGATTAGGGTCATTTTGGTAGCTTGCCGGGTTCCAATTAAGGAAAAAGAGAGTAAACATATGCGGCTCCCCGTAGGTCCTGCTAAAAACTATCAAATCGTAGTTGCTGTAGTTATCTTTGATATATGAAACAGCCTCTTTATATCCGTACTGCCAGTCGCGGGAGTAAAGTTTGGGGTATTCATTGTAATAATTATTCAGGTATGCTTTAAAACTGGTTACAAGCACTATTGCCGAAGCGGCAACCATAGCCCAACGAAGAAAATTTTTCCTGTTGAGCATTTTAAATATTTCGTAAAATCCCAGGGCTGTAATTATCTGGTAAGGAATTGCCGCCAGAAGCGTTCTTAAGGCGTTGGGAATGCTGTCAACCGTTACCGATACAGGAATAAATGCCAAGAGTAGCCACGAGGTAAGAAGCCATCTCCATTTATTGTTCTTTTTAAACAAGAAGTAAAGACCAGCTAAAATAAACGGCGCCTGGATAGCGTAAAGTTCCCCTATCCCTTGGACATGGTGCTGCTTATGACCAGCACCGTTAATAAAGAGGAAATCCGGAGTAAAGTGGCTTAGATAGTTCCCAGCAAATACATATACAAAATGAGTTGCCTTGTTGTGGATCAAACGCGGTAAAGGTTCGGGAAGATTGGTCGCTCCTCTGGCTTCGTTGATCCGCAGCGTAAAACCGGGATCATCCGTGATGCTCACCAACTGAAGTCTTGCCGTTGCTTCCCCGCTTATGACAAAGCTTGCCAAAGGTATCATTGATAAAGCAAAAATAAGAATGCCCAGAATTACCGTCTTTGTATTTTTTAAAATTTCTTTCCGGTAAATAAGAAAAAGTGCGATTAGAAACAGCGGGGTGAAAACCCGGGCGGCGTTATAAGTGTATATTGAAATCACGAAGGGTATAACAGACAAAAGCCAATATTTTTTGTTGGTAAACCCCTTAACAAAAAGCCACACGCCGAGAGTAACCCAAAAAACCGAGAAGGATGACTCAAACGAAGCCCTGGTAAGCTGTATGTGCCAGGGGGAAATGGCAAGAAGGAAAGCCGAACCCAAACCGACCCACCGATTCTTGAATAGCTCTCTTGCCAGAAAAAAAAGAAGCAAGACGGTCAAGGTGCCATAAACGACCGGGGTTATTCTTACACCCAACCCGTTTAGGCCGAATATGGCAATTCCGGGGATTGAGGCATAAACTTGAGCAGGAAGTTTATATTCTCCATAGGATTTAAAATGAACCGGAAGCAACTTTCCCCACTCATCCCTGCCTGTTTTAAGAATAGAGTAAGCATTGTAGCCGATTGACGTCTCATCCCAATTCAGTGCCGGAGGTATTTCGGCAACCTTATAGAACCTTAAAAAAAATGCGAAGACTATTACTAATCCTAGAAGAATTTTATTTACGGCTTCGGGTCTTGACATCTTCTTAGGGGATTTGTGGTGTATGCAACCAATCCATCATAACCTGAAATATCCCTAATTTCAAACTCAAAATTCAGATTGTGGTCTTTTGCCTGACTTTGCGACACCGACATGATATCTCCGATCACTAACAACTTCGGGGTACAATCAACCTCTCCCCAATCTAGACACTTGAATTCGATTGCCTCCATCGAATAATCTTCGTAAAGAGAAACGTCTCCCGAGTAATAAGGTGTCTTTAGCTGGGTCCGGAGCTTCTTCTGTAAATCCAAAGGGTCGTAACTTGTTAAATATGCAATTCTTAGACCCATTCCCGGGTTTCTCGCCGAATCAACTAGTATTTTGTATCCTTTATAATTCTTTAAGTAATCATTTATAAATATTACTGAAGAATTGGCGTAATCCCTTGCTCTCTCATATTTGAATAAAATAAAATAGGATATATAAAGAGAGAAAAGGGATTGTACTATCACAGCCGTCAGAATCAGAAACCTCCATCCTTTGTTCGTTAATGAGTCCAGGATTACGAAGGCTCCGACTGAGGTAATCAAGCCAATAATCCAAAGAAGGCTAAGTACCCGAAGCGGGTAATATTCGTCACCCGTAAGAGCTGCTGCTATGGGCAGAATGGCAATCAGAAAAATAAATAATCCAAAGAATTCCTTTTTAATAAACTTCCTGAGATGAGTAAGCCCCACAAAAAATGGGATTATAAATATCGTATAAAAAACTCCAAGGTTCGGGGGCATTCTGCCCAGATCACTACCCAAATCAAAAAAAATATTTCTCGGGTCAAAATAGATTAAATATCTTTTTATAAACTCGATAATAAAGGGCTTGTTGCCAATGTATCCTACTTGGGCAAGCCGCCGGGTAAGAGCCCCTGAGGTCAAAATGAATACATGGGGAAGCATAACAATTACAAAAATAGTTACGCCCATCATCAACCATCCTCTGTTTTTATTCCAAAGATATTTTCTGAAAATATAAATAAAAACAGGAAGAAAAAGAACTGCTATAACACGTTCGCTATAGTATGCATGGGTCGAAATGCCCAAAATCAGGGTCGCTAAGGGAAATAACCAGACTTTTTTCAAGGAGAGAATAAAAAGAAGAAGGCTTAATGCAAAAAAGGTTACTCCCAAATTTCCCTCTGCAACCAGACGGCTAAAATACACCGACCATGGTGAAATCGCCACAATCAACGCAGCAATCAGCGCTAACCAGTGCTTCCCTTTTGCACTAAAAAATTCTAAAACAAAAAAGTAAGTTATCAAAACCAATATGATGCCTGTAATAGCAGATACCGACCTTACGGAAGCTATGGTATTTCCAAACAATCCAACTGGTACCACTGCTAAATATGTATAGACAGGAGGTTGGTAAGAACCGAAGGATCTAAAAAGAATTGGAAATTTTTCTCCATATCGGTCGCGTCCCGTTTTAAGAAGAGAGAATGCGTTATAACCGTGAGACTCTTCGTCCTGATGAATTCCGGCTGGAATTTCTCCAAGCTTAAAAAATCTCAAAATGAAGGCGAGCACAACTATTAAAATCAGTAGGAAATATTTAGTTTTCATATTATGGATGTGCTAATTTGTAAAGATACTTATTGGCAAAGGGGAACACCCTGTTCAAGTAGACCCTCATCAACGGATTGCTTGTATAAAAACTGCCCATTTCCGTCGAATAGAATCTAGTCCTGTTGCTTACTTCAATCATCTCCAGTTCCGATCGCGCATAAAGATTCTTATCAAAAAGCGGGTAAAGTAAATAGGCAACGAGAAGAAGAATAAAAATTTTTCTGACCATTATTTAAATCTTTTATCCCTTTTAATCCCCAGCTTATGAAGATAGAGTGCAAATATTGCATAAAATCCTTCCAAGACGAATTTAGTACCCTTTATGAATTGTATCGAAGACGCCTTCTCGTGGTAACGTGTGGGGATTCCTATCTCCCCGACTCTAAACCCGTAAGAAAGAGATGATATTGTCATCTCCTGGTCAAAGACAAAATCATCCGAGAATCTCTGGAAAGGAACCGTTTTTAGAAGCTTTGGGGAGTAAGCCCTTAAGCCCGAAAAATGTTCCGTAAAATTAACACCCAAAGCCACATTCTGGATGAGGCAGACAAGTCTGTTTATGTAGTATTTAAGGGGTGGCATTCCTCCTTCGAGGGCGCCTTTTTTGTTTGCAATTCTGCTTCCGAACATAAAATCATATTTGTCCGACAGGATCGGACCGATCAGATCCGGAATCCGGGTTGCGTCATATTGGTAATCGGGGTGAAGCATGACGACTACATCGGGTTTTAACTTTAAGGCTTCCCAGTAGCAGGTTTTTTGATTTCCGCCGTAACCAAGGTTATTGGGGTGTTGAAAGACTTTTATTCCAAGTTTGTCGGCTACCTTTACCGTATTATCCTTACTTTTGTCGTCGACCAAAATAATGTTTTCTCTGAGGTATTTCGGAACCTCTAAATAAGTATCACGTACGGTCTTCTCCGCATTATATGCCGGCATAACTATTACAATTTTTATATTCTTTTTCATTCCAAACCAATCGCGTAAAAAGCTACAGCTGTCGTTTTAAAGTAAAACATCTTAATAATATTTGCTTTTTGAACAATATCAACGGGTAAACTCCAGGGACTTGCAATAATCAGGGTCTTGTCAAGGTTTTGGTCAGTGGGCCAAAAAACCGATCTTATCGAAAATTTATCAAAGGTTGTTTCCCGGTAAGCCTGGTCCCCGATTTTAAATTCCTTTTGCATTCTGGCGGGGTCAAAATGTCCGTAATAGGCCAGGTAGTATTGTGCGCCCGTCCCAATCCAGGGTGCATACTGTCCGAACTTCGGATCAAAATAGATTTGGTCATATTTGTCGTGATTTTCCCAGGCGAAAATGGCAACGTCCCGGAAAGGATAGTGAAGGGCTTCACTTCTTTCTATCGAATAGTTAACGATATACCGCTTGGTAAAGAAGGCAAAATTGGCGGCCAGTAAAATCAAGGTGGCTATTAAAGCCCAGCGGCCAAAACGCCTATATAGATAGTAGATACCGGTGGAGCCTACTATATTAAGCATTGTAAAAACGGCAATTGCCCTGTGGGGACTATATTCCTCAAATGTAAGACCGCTCGGAATCATCGTTATCAAAATCCAAGCAAAAATAAAAAGTGTTGCCGTTTTATGTTTTTTATCTTTTGCCAGTAAATAAATTCCAATCAGCAAGAAAGGAATTATTACGGGAAATAATGGTCCGACATCCCGCTTCCCGTCGGTTAAATCAAGCCCGTCCAAAAATAAATATTTTGGACTGAATTGTTTGATGTAGCGCATCGAGGCGCTCCTCAGAAGCTTTATCTTATCAACCTTGCCAATGGTCTGGTCCTGAGTGATAAAGACAGCCTTTGTACGGTTACTTGCTTCCGGATTTGTAAAGATAATGAAATAAAGTGGGGAGACAACTAAAATAAAAATAGTAACTATTTTAAGAAAGTTTCTGCCAATTTCTTTTCGAAAAATAACCAGGAAAACTATTAGCAGTATAGGCACTAAAACCGCCTGGGCAAAGTATACGTAAGAAGAAATTCCCAGTAAGGTTGCTCCCCAAACATATTTTTTCTTTTTCAGAAGAGTAAACCCAAGAAGCATGAAGAAAATCCCAGCCTGGTTTTCAAAACTCTTTCTGGAATAAAAAATTTCAAAAGGACTGATCGCAGTCAAAAATCCGGAAAAAAGAGCTATACCCTTATTTTTCAGGAACTCGTTTACGAAAAAATACACACCCAGCACCATCAATGTTCCGAAAAGAGCTCCCGTAATTCTAACCGTCACGTCCTGCCAACCAAAAATTTTGTACGCAACAACCGTGGCATATGTGTAAAACGGGGGTTTGTAGTCGTTAACGGATTTAAAAATGAAAGGGAGGCGATCCCCGTACATATCGTTCCCCGTTTGGGCTACCGATATAGCATCGTAAAGCTGGGAAACTTCATCGTGTCCCAGTTGAATCGGATATTCGGAGAGTTTGAAGAACCTTAAAAAACCCGCCAGAAGAAAAATCAAAATTAAGATCTTATTTTTCAAAACAAAATTCATATTTTACAAATAATTCTCCCACATATTTTATAGTTTTTCCTAAGTAATTTAATTGTAGGAGATCATAACCTTGCCATAATTCTTCGGATACCTGCCGTACTGATTTATAACCAAGTTGGGATCAACTTTTGCGTAAACTTCATAAGCATATTCGATATTGTCAATTTTTGTTGATAAAACTACGGGTTTGCCGGCTTTTGAATCTTCAATTGCCCTTTCCGATGCAGCTTTTGCTTCTGCAGACCAGAAAGAAGCAAATTTCACCGGTGCTATCGTATAAATCCTTAGCAGTACATAAAGAAACTGGATCGCCATTAAAAATACGGCTACGTACGCCATACGTTTGGGGATTTTTGTTAATGCGAATGCTGAAAGTAAAATTAGGGGCGGCAGCATCAAGCCGTTTCTGAGGGCATGTGCTTCGGGGAAAAACATTGTTGCAAGCGGAGTAATCAGAATCCAGGCTAAAAGTAAAATAAATTCCTTTCTTTTGTTCTGATATAAAAACGCAAGCGCTATCAGCACTAAAGGTAAATCAATCAAATAAATCATACCCATCTCGCCGGGGTTGTGTCTCGGGTTTCCGTCACCCCGCAATATTAGAAAATTGGGAGATATGTTATCCGTGTAATTTTCAAGGGCGATCCTAAAGTATTCGATACCGCGGTTAATGAATACGGGTTTAAATGCATCCGGCAAGGAAGAAGCCGTTCTTTCATAATTTACCCTTTGAATAATGCTTTCTTTGAGGTTCTTGTCTACAAAAATGTTTTGGCTAAGAAATCTCTGTTCGCTTAAACCCGCAAAAGATTCTTTAATGGCCAAGCCACCAAAAAGTGCAAGAATTACCAGAGAAGCGATGAAAATTTTATTTTTGATAACTTTCTTTATCCCGCTATACCAGATAATAATAAGAAACATCAAAGGCAGGGTTAATTTAAAGGTCGGGTATGTAAAAACGGCCAGCCCCCAGGTTATTGCCCAAGGGATAAATTTTCCGTAAAGAAATAACACTATACCCGAAAGTGCCAAAAATAAGGCAAAGTGGGCTTCAAAGCCTCCCCTTGCGAGATAAATATCCCAAAGTGAAATTGCGGTAAGAAAGCCCGCGACTAACCCGGCCTTTTCGCTTAACAATTTCCTGGCCAATAAATACATCAAAAGCATTATTCCCACGGAAGAAAGGAGAGAAACGCTTCTCACTCCCCACTGCGTCGGACCAAAAAGGTAAACGAAAGGAATGGAGGCATAAATGTAGCCCCCGGGTCTGCCCGCCCCCATTTTGAAAGTCAGCGGAAATGCCTGTCCGGTTGCGTCTTTGCCGGTTTTGAGAATCGAATAGGTGTCATATACCATGGTCAGCTCATCGCCGTACATCGGCAGTGATTGGATCCTATAAATGCGGATCAGAAGGCCTATCAATACTATTCCAAGAAGGATTAAAACCGATTTCCCCGTCATGTATCAATTGTAATATACTTTACGTATGGAAAGAATACTGATGGGTGCTCCCGTAGTTTTTGCCGCCGTTACCCTTCTTACCTACATCCTTATCGCTCTCAAAGTTCCCATTTTGATTATCCCCATAGTGGTCTTGGCAATAGTATTTTACTGGAAAACGTTTTGGGAGGAAGTCAGAAAAATAAAGGTCGTGTTTGATAAAAAGACTTTCATCATTCTGGCCGTTTTTATTGTCGGAATTGCCGGCCAGCTGGCGATAATTTCGCCGAGCGGAAGGATTGTGGACGGGAATTTGGTATTCTGGAGTTCCCACGCTCACGATGCGTCCTGGCACATAGCCCTTACCGACGAGATCCAAAGAGGCTGGCCCTTCCAAAATCCGGTATTTTCCGGCGAAAAATTAGTAAATTACCATTTTTTCTCGGATATCGTCCCGGCGGTACTCAATAAGTACCTTCGAATAAGCAGTCTTGATTTATACTTCAGATATCTGCCTCTTTTGTACTCCCTTCTTTTTGGAACATCAGCTTACTTTCTTGCAAAAAAAATGACTGGCAGTTTCTGGGCGGGTATCTGGGCATTGATGTTTTCGTATTTTGGAGGAAGCTTTGGCTATATCGCGACTTATATTAAGGATGGTTCAATCGGAGGGGAAAGCATATTTTGGGCGAGTCAACCTCAAAGTTCAAGCGGGAATCCTCCTCAGATCATATCTAACTTTTTGGTTCTGACTTTTTTCTATTTTGTTTATTCTTATATCAAAAACAAAGACAAACGTTCCCTTTTTGCTTCCGTTTTAATTCTCGGAACATTAATCGAATTTAAAGTATATGCTGCCGTTGTCCTTCTTGGGGCAACGCTTTTAAGCGGAATATGGCAAGTTGCATTTCCGGCCGGAATCATGGCGGCGGCTTTGTACTTTCCGAACGCTTCCGGGGGTACCTCTTTTTTAATTTTTCAACCATGGTGGTATATAAGGACAATGATAGTGGAGCCTTCGAAACTGGATTGGCTTGACCTTGAAAGGAGAAGGCAGACCTACATATACGAAAACAATTGGAAAAGAGTAATTTCAATCGAATTATCCGGTTTTCTGATGTTCTTTTTCGGAAATCTGGGAATGAGATTTATCGGAATCTGGGAATACTTGAAATTTGCCAAATCATCACTCAAAAACCGTTTTAATTTGTTGTTTATTCTTACAATTTCCGCATCACTGGTCCTTCCGCTTCTTTTTCTGCAAAAGGGTGTTGCCAGTAATACCAGTCAATTTTTGCAATATTTTATACTGCTTTTTGGAATCCTTGCGGGTATTACAACTGCCAATTTTATAAAAGTTCTCAAACACCCCCTGTATCAAATTGTTGCCGGAATCCTACTTATTTTACTTATGGTTCCCACACAAGCGGCGCTACTCTATCAATTTTATTCCCGCACTCCCGTTTCAAAAATTTCGGCGGCAGAGCTTGAAGCGCTAACTTTCATAAGTCAAAACTCGGATAGGAATGCCGTGATCTTAACCCCTTTCCCGGATCCTTTTTTTAGGATTGAAGGCCCGACACCCAACCTTTGGGGGTGGACCGACACGGCATATGTGGCCGCCTTTTCCAACCGGCGGGAGTACTTTTCCGACAAAGAACAGGTGGATATCATGGGTTACGATTACGCTTCAAGAGAGGCGCAGCGAAAGACGATCTTTGAAAGCGACAACTCTATGGTGGTTAAGGAAAAAATCAGGGAAACTGGGGTAAACCTAATCTATTACCCGAAGGGACTAAGTCCTGAGACGGACTTTGGGGATCTTGGACTTAACTTGTTTTTTGAGAATTCAGATGTAGAAGTCTGGAAAACCAATTAGAATATATATCCTTTATAACTGCGAATTTACTTACGGGCTTAAAGTATAGAACAATAGGAAGCCCCCCAGGTTGTACCTCCTGATCGTACGTATATTGCTCTATCCAACCTGGCATGTTGTGGGAATAAAAAACTTCAATCATTTCCTCGGGTCCTGCATCGGGTGACGAAAGAGAAATAAAGTATGTTTTATTCTCTGAATTGGGAACTATCTCAAAAACAAATTTTATAAAGTTTCCGTCCTCTACGTTCTGACCGTTTATAGTGGTTGTTCTTATAATTTCCATGTTTTCATTAAAGAGAGTCAGAATAATATCCTTTTTGTTTTTTAAATTGGGATTTCTTATCGAGGTCCCTATCGCTGATAAGTTTGCGTCTTGCGACGTAAATTGTTGTGTTACATTTCTGGTCTGATAGATGCTTAAACGCTGTGCCGGATCGTAGCCTGGCTGATTCTCTCCGGGGATCATTTTTATCCCCAAGGCGAGAAAAGCGGGGGCAATAAATACTAAAAATAATATAGTTATTGTGGTAAACCAGATTAATTTTTTCATAACACTTCTTTTTCTTTGAAAATTTTATACGTCATGACCAAACTTCCTGCAGCAAGCACCGAATGCAAAAACGCCATAAGGTTATTTGAATCGTAGACTTTCTGAATAATGGTAAATGGCGTAGGAACCAGATCATACCAAGTGCTATAAATTCTAAAAAGTGAAATGGACATAAACCGGTCTTGATAAAGCACCGGGATGGCAAGCGCCACCATGCCAAAGAAAAATATTAACCGGGAATATATTGATTTCTTTACTGATAATATTACCAAAAACGGTGCTATCCAGAGAAGCCACTGTGTATGAAAAAGTGTAAAGGAAAAAATAATCAAAAATAGGCTAACCCAATAGTTAAACAGGTTTATTTTTTTATCGACAAGAACTGCATAGAAGAAAAGAAGTGAAAGACCCAAAGTTGTAAAGTCGGACGTAAATATTCCGGTGGTAAGACCCGAGACGAGTGCCGACTGGAAAAAAGCACCTGAGATAAACGGTAAGATAATAAGTCCAAAAGTTACCAGGGGGGTTGCCGCCAGAATAAACTTTTCTTTCAAATTACGCCCGGCCAAAAAAAGAAACGGAACAAATAAAAGCGGGTATAACTTAAAACCGGATGCCACACCCAAAAGTACGGATGCCGGGAATAGCTTTTGTTTTTTGATCATCAAAAATGCCAAGATCGTGAATATTACCGGAAATATGTCAACGTTGGAAAACACGTAAATCATGATAATTGTGAAAGGATTGAATAACCAGTAAACAAAGGCTTTCTTTTTATCCTCCTTGTTTTCAAAAAAACGCATCAAAAGAAATGCAATGACTATGTCTAGAATCAGATACGGAAGTTTTAGAACCACAAGATATTTAAATATGTTCGGGTCTTCCACCACGGAACTTGATCCGGCGCTTGCTACCCAACTGTCAAAACTTTTACCCAAAATGGGGGATGCTATCCACTGATAGCTGCCTACAGCCAAATAAGTCAAAGGGAAGTATACAAAATCATCTTTTAAGGGTAAGGATTTTTTATTCTCAACGAGATATGTGTAAATATTAAAGACTCCCTTTTTCAAAAACGATGCCTGATAGTTGTAAGTTTTTATATCAGGGTGGAATAAAAATGCAGCTACCAAAACTCTTAAAAAAATTGCCAAAACGAGTAGTTTTCTCATGGCTTGACTAAATAGATATTAACATCTTCATTTTCAAAAATCTTAGTCATTGGATATTCCTCTTCAGCCATCGGAAGGTAATAGGTTTTGGGTAAATACACGTAGCGAATTCTTGAATCTTTTAAAAATTTACCCGACCAGCTTAAATCCTTCTCTTCAAAGAAACGGTTTGCCTCCTCTACCCTTGTTTGATAATCCGTATCAAGGATTATCTGTTGCTCCGCGTCCTCAATAAAAACGGGCTTTCCGGAATATGCCGAAACGTATGCATTATCGGCATAGGCAAATAACGGATATGGGTCGTCGTATTTAGTTCTTATCTTTGTGTCATACGGATGTTTTAAAACCGTTCCGGGTGCTTGTAGTTTAAGAAAGTTAAGCGCCTGATACTCATTTAAAGGTAAGTACGCGGGAGGGTTCGGGTAAAGCAGACTGCGAAAAGTTGCGAATGAACTGATTGGTGTAATCAAAAGAGCCAGAACAATAATGGGAATTGAATATTTTGCTAGAGCGGAGGCGGCGTATATTCCCGCAAAGTATAGAAAGTAGTAAAAAAATTGAATGACATTCCAAGGGTTTCCTTTTTGAACAAAAATTAGGGTCGGGATGACGGATGCTGCCATCAATAAAAATATAAAAAGGTGGATATCGGACTTTAAAAAATTTTTTCGGAATCCCCCAAAGCCAATTATTCGGGTACCCAAATTTCCTACAAAAAATATAACCAAACTTAAAAATTCAATTGCGGCGAAATTAAGCCATTTCTTGCCACCCAAATATGCAAATCTCTTTGCCGTAAAATCCGGAATACCGACCCGGTCCCCAGCATCAATCATTGTATTGATTAACCAAAGCGGCTGAAATCCGATTAGGCCTGCGGCACCTTTCCCGATTGATAGGTAGATAGCAACAAAGATAATTGATGAAAAGATGAAAACCGGCAAAAGACTAAAATTCTTATCCAATAATATTTTCTTTATAGTCAAAAGAAAAAGTGCCATCACTGCAATTGCTCCCGCATATGCTTTAAAACCAACCAGAAGCCCTATTCCAATGGACAAAATTACACCTTTAACGATGTTTGGCTTTCTAATAAACAGATCCAGCAGAAGAATCGCGAATATAAGTATCACGAGAGACGCGGCGTAGGGAGGATTAAGATTCATAGAAACGGGCTGATTAGCCCAAAAAGCCGATTCTCCAGCCAAAGGTTCGCCTTTGAAAAGACTTACGATCCAGCCGAAGCTGCTTCCGAAATATGCAAAAAATACTGCGAGTACGCTTACCAATTTGCTTTTAAAAAGCCTTTGGGTAAGTAAATACGTCCCAATTCCCAAAAGAACGGAAAATATTACCGGGAAAAGCCGGTATATGAGAAGGGACGAATTAATGTTTAAAAATCTGGAGAAGGCTGCTACCACCAGATCATAAAGATAGTGATAATTGGAAAGCGTTTGTCCGGCAAACCCAGGATTTTGGGGGGGAACGGCCAGTTTTAACTGATTAACTAATGCTTCATGCCAAACTCCGTCGCGCGCGAGGGGTCCGAAGTATCCTACGCCGTAATCATAAAGCATCCCGCTCCGGAACATACCCACTCCCTGGAAAATCGTCCCCAAAAAAATAATAACGGCCGGAAAAATCATAATAATAAATATAAAACCGCCAGTAACGCTCCCAAAGATACTATATCCAAAACTTTTCTAAACAATGTTTCCTTGAAAGCAATTTCAACTGCGTGTTGTCCGGGGGGAATCGTAAATGTTATCTGACCATAAGGATTACCTGCTTTAATGGCAACCTCCTTACCGTCAAGTTTCGCAACCCACCCGGGGAAATAATATTTGTAGTAATTGAAAGTGGTTTCTTCCGTATAATCCGTAGTAAAAGAAGCGTCCAATCCCGGATTCGGAGAAACTTTATCGGGACGTACTTGGGTTGAAACCGGTAAACGCAAATATTCTTCTCCGGTTTTAAGATACTCGGCGGATGCAACCGGATACGGGATATACCTATTAATATAATATTCGTCGGTTCTACCCAAAAAGTCGTGGGGCTTAAAATTTCCAAAATTCAAAATGATTGCTGCAAGAATGATGAAAAGGCCTACTTCTCTGCCGAATTTTACCTTGTCAAAAATAATTACAAGAATGGACGTTGCGAATGCGGTCAAACTTAAAAATCTCCACGGAAACTGGAAGTAAGGAAGAAGCGGAACCGTGTTCCAAACAAACGTTGACCTGTAATTCATCATGAATATGGAAATAAAGATCATGCCAAGAGCCCAAAGAGAAAATTTATTCAACTTTTTGAAAAACACAACGGCAAATACAACCAAAGCAATATTTATCGCACCCAAAAAGAAACTCATGCCGTCGTAGGGACCGGGGACACTTGCGCCGTATCCGAAATAGGGAGTTATGAGTTGTTTTAGGGTTGGGAAGTGATCAACAAAATTGAATACCGTATCGTATTTCATAAGCCTGCTTTCGGTAATCGCCGGCAACCAGAAATACAAACTTACCAAAACGCCCAAGATAAATCCGTAGGCGGATCTTGCTATTCCTTTCCGTTGCCAAATAGCGATAAGTGCCAAAAAAGGAATAAACATGTAGGCCATAATGTTGTGTGACAGAATAAGTCCGGCAGTTGAAAGTGCCAATAGGCCTATCCACCTTTTTGCTTTGTCCTTGGCTATTTTTGAAATTGCATATGCGGCCAAAGGAGGAAAGACAAAAGCCACTATCTCTCCTATTGAACCCCTGACGTAAATATCAGTAGCTCTATAGGGCGTGTAAACATATAAAACCGCACCGGCAAGAGCCAGGATGCTTTTTGTGTGCTCTTTCAAAAATTTGTACATGAAATACATTGAAAGAGGCACGCTTGAGACAAATACGGCTTTAATACTGTCGACAAGCGTCAGACCTAATTTATGGAAAATTTCCCCAATATAAAAAGGCAACGGAAATACAAAGTTAAAAAGCGGATAGCCGAAACCAAAACTCAGGTCGGGAACAAATCTGGGGGGAAATTTACCGAAGTTTACCACTCTGTCCATTTCAAAAAGCCAACCGATATGCAAGTCGTCGCTGGCTCCGTAAAACCCGTGAACAAAAAGCGCCCGGACTGCGGGTACCGACAAAAGGACGATTATTAAAAACGAATACTTAGCCAAAAATTTTTCTATTTTTTCCATATTTGATGAAAAGTAGCGCTCCGCCAAAACTTACCAGGGATAAAATATTTGCCAATGTTCTTATCGGGGTATTCCTAAACTCTCCTTTGACGCGGTATCCGCCTTTGGGAAGATTAATTTCTATCCTTCCCAAAATATTATTGTTGGAGTGGGGAAAAACGTTGCCGTCCACCAGAACGGTCCAGTTTGGAAAATCAAAAACGGGTATGACTATACTGGCGTCCTGGTTAATAACCGCGTCAAACTCCCACCGGTTTGACTTATTAACAAAATTTTTAATTTCCCCTGTGCCCTCGGTGAAAAACGGTGCTGTCGGAGCCGGTTCTCTCGGCTCAAGGGCCGTTTTGGGAATGTAATCCAGAAGGGCCCCGGCCTGTTGATCGATGAAACTTTGTCCCGAAAGAAGTTGAGAATCCGTTAAGCCGTAATAAAAATGTTCGGGTTTAAAATATTGCCAATTTAGGGTGACGGTAAGAATGATAATGGCCGCCGAGACGGCGGCCAACTTTTTTTCTTTGAAAAACGACATCAGGTATCCTCCCAGTAAACTTGATGAAAAGATAACTATAGATAAAAATCTCCACGGGAACTGGACATAAACCAATATATTTATAAATTCCCAAACAGGTGAGGATTTGTTATGTGTCATGAATACTCCCGACACAAACGTCAATAGAAGTAATGAGAAAAGAGGTATACTTTTTCTCTTTTTAGCGAAAATTACTGCAATAAGAGACAAAGCCACCAGCCACCACAGAGGCCAACCTATTTGATAAGAGATGGTATTTGTAGATTGAGGCTGAGAACCTGCGTAGTTCCAAGATCTGTCGATAAATAGCTGCGAGACCTTTACAAATTGTGCCCTAAAGTTAAGCTCGGCTCTGGTTAGTGCTTCTGTCTGCACCAACCCCTTTTCAAAAAATGCCGGTAAAATAAAGAATGCTGATATTCCGAATGCCAGTCCCAAACTTAGAAGAGAAATTTTTAACCCTTTCCATTTTTCTTTATGACGTCCGATAGACGACATGTCAGCCTTCATGCTGTCATAAAGCCAAAAGAGTACCCAAATAATTATTAAAGGGGTGAAGATTAGTGTCATGATATTGTGCGACACAAAGAACAGGAAAGTTGTAAAAGTAGCAAGAGCAAAATATTTTCTGTCTTTTTGTTTTACCAAGCGTAAAAAGAAGTAAAAAACAAATGGAATTATGGCAAGCGCAAAACTCTCCCCCACCGCTCCCCTAACATACGAGTCAAGAGCCCTATATGGCGCAAAAAGATAAAGTACCGCAGATACCGTTCCCGGAATTTTTCCAAAAAGCTCTTTTGCCAAAAGGTACATTCCCACTGCCGCGAAAACCAACGGCAGGAAAAATAGAAATTTTGCCGCGCCTATATAGCCCAAAATATAACTTGCGGCTGCTCCGAGGTAATACGGCAACGGTCCGTAAAAGTTAAATAGAGGGAAACCGTTTCCGTATCCCATGTCAGGAACCCACCTGCAGGGAATTTGCAAATCGACTAGGCACTTCCTCATTTCAAATATGCGCATCACCTGAAGGTTGTCATGATGCGAAAAGTAACCCGAAACAAAAAGCGGCCAGACAACCAGGGCAGATAAAGCGAAGATTAATATTAAAGGCCAGTTATTTAGAAAGAGTTTTTTCATATCTATTTGATTTTATTACTAGATAAATAATAACTCCAAAGCTTATCAAAGTAATAATGTTTCCGATCTTTCTAACGGGGGTGTCTTTTAATCTCGCTTCAACTGCATGACGGCCCACGGGTAAATCAAAAGTGATAAGGCCCAGACAATATCTTTCACCCGTGCAGTCGTTATTAATGTGGGATGTAACTTTCCCGTCAACCGTAACTTCCATTCCGGGAAAGTCAAAAAGGGGGATGCGGATCCGGGACTCATTTGAAACCTCAACCACTCCGGTCTGAAAGTCACTTCCTTTTTTGTATTCCAAAAACTTTACGTTCCCATTTAAAACTTCGGGCAAGTCTGGAGCTTTAGCGTACGGTGGAAGTTTTGCGTAGACCGGCAAGTAGTCAAAAATACTTATTGTCAGCTGTTTTTCCCAAGAATCCCCTGAAAACTTATCTGCATCGGAAATATTCAACCACGCCTTAGGAACATAATAATTGATGGTTAACGCAAAAGAAGCCAGTACCATTACTATTCCCAATATATACTTGTACTTTCCGGCGAGGTAAACCAAAAGCCCGGTAAGTAAACAAAGTAAGAATATCGAAACTGCCAAAAACCGCCAGGGAAACTGCATGTACCACAAAAGGGGAAGGCGCGCCCAGATAAAACTCGACTTCATATGAATCATGAAGATGCTGGCAAGAGTTACTCCTACCAAACCCAAAATCAAAAGCGAGGTTTCCTTGTGTTTTTTCAAACCCAAAAACGCAACGACCGGCGCAATGACAAGACCCGCGATCCACTGGACCATGCCCAACGATAAATTAAGTTTTTCGTCGGGAAATCCGCTTGACCCATACCCCCATTCCCTTGAAATAAAAAGTTTGAATAAACTTACAAAATGCTGACGGTAATCAAAATACCCGGAAAGAAGTCCTTCAGTATGGGTAAACTTCCTCTCAAAAAGAACGGGGAGGACAAAAAATGCCGAAACCCCAAATCCCAACATTCCCCCCCAAATAATTTTTAAAAGGTTCTTCCGCTTACTCTGATACAGCCAGAAGGCTGCCCAAAGGATTGCAACGGGTACGAAGATCATGGTCATAAGAACATGAGTGGTCATCAGGAGAAAAATGGAAACAGACATCCAAATCAGATATTTTGTTTTACCTGACTTAATAACTTTATAGATCGCCCAAAGGATAAGGGGGAAAAATATTTGGGCCCAAAACTCACTAAGGGCGCCCCGCACATAGACTTCTACCGCTTTATATGGAATGTACGTATAGACTAGTGCGGCGATCACCCCTGCCCATTTGTCTTTCGATATGGTTTTGACAAGAACATATAGGGTTATTGCCGAGAAAATATACCCCAAAATAAAGAGGATTTTGACCGAATCGATATATTGAAAACCGATCCTATGAAGTCCCGCACCCAGGTAGTATGGCAAGGGAGGGTAATAATTAAACTGCGGGTAACCGTACTGGTACCCCGCGTCGGGTACCCACCGGCAGGGAATCTGCAAATCGGTGAAACATTTGTCCATCTCGTAAACCCTGAAAGCCTGCAAATCGTCCTGCATCGGGAAAAAACCGGGTTTAAGCAATTTGGAATATGCGGGAAGTATTAATATGATTAAAACAAAAAACGGTATCAAACGCTTCCACCAACTACCTGGCCTAAATATTTTTTTGAGCATATCCATATTTAAAACCTGGAAAATATTGCTTCATCGGAAATCTTGGCTTCCCTTATCTCCCTTTTCCTTGCTTTGGTAACTGTACCGACTTTTGTCATTGCGGCCAAAACTATCCTTATGTAGCCCGGGTGTTTAGCCAATCTTTTGAAAAGACCGGCAACGTGCTTTCTTAAAAGATTCGTGCTTGTAAGATTTTTCCAGATAAAAAGAAGTTGGTTCCGTTCCGTTATTCTCCGAGCATATTTTTTGGGAAAACTACCTATGGTGGCTTCGTGCGTGTGTTTAACTTTTGCGTTGGGTTCCCAGATAAGTTTATAGCCTCTTTTAAGTGCCCGGTAGCACAGATCCACATCCTCCCAATAAAAAGGCGACAGAAGCTTTTCATCCATTCCTCCAAGCCTCATCCAAATACTTCTTCTGAAAACCCCGCTGCCGCCGCTGACCCAGAAAGTGTCATGCGGGGTCGATACCTTTGACCCGCTGGTGTGTCCTATAAATCCGTCAATAAAGGTCCCCCTGGCCCAAGCAAAATCCCCGATTTCATTCAAAGAAACAGCAAAAATTTTCGGGTTTTCAAAATGCGGAAAAACAGGCACCAAAAAGCTCTTTTCCGGTACAACATCCGAATTAAGAAGACACATCAGTTCCCCTTTTGCGGCTCTTGCCCCCGTATTTACACTGGCCGAGAATCCTCTATTGGTTCTGTGTTTTATTAATTTTACCCGGGGAAATTTTGAGGTAATTAATTTGACGCTTCCGTCCCGGGACCCGTCATCAACTATTATAATTTCTATTATGTTATTGCCGGGGTTTTCCACGGCTTTAGTTAGAAACGGCAAATTTTTTTCCAAAAGCCGTTCGCCGTTAAAATTAGGAACTATTACGGAAACCGTTGAATTTTTCATTTTTTAACTTTTACCAAATGCAGCATCCCCAAAAGAAACTTCTTGTCTACCACTATTTTAAATCCAACTTTCTTTGAAATCTTAGCCAAAAAATTTCCATTGTATGTTTGAATATGGGTATCTCTCCAAACTTTGCCCCTCGGGTAAAAATGCAGCCACAAAAACCAGATAATTCTAAAAAGGAAGTTGTCAGACGGCACCAATAAAACCGCATATCCGTCTTTTTTTAGAACCCTCTTAACATCGGTTAATACTTTTCCGGGATCAAAAACGTGCTCCAAGACCTCCAAGGCAAAAACCGCATCGAAAGTTTGAGCGGGAAAGGGGATATCCTTAGCATCCGCAACAATAAATTTCATTTTCCCTGTTTTTTTCCAATGACTGTTGGCCCAATCCACGGTTTTTTTAACAACATCAATCCCCACCAGCTGACTTGCCCCGGAGGCATCAAGAATGACTTTTGAAAAAGTCCCGTCATTACAGCCGATATCAAGAATCTTTCCCTTTACCGGTTCTATTACGGCAGATACCTCCCTAAACCTTTTCTTATGCCAAAACCTCTGAAATAAATCTACTTTTATTGATTCAAAGTACCAGTTCTCTGGAACATTCTTGTGAAGTTCTTCTGCGTTTAAATTATTCTCATTCATTTTTGAAGTATACCCGAAATGATATTGTTTTCGAATGAAATCTCGGAGTATTTTTCGGCCGACTTTAAAGCATTTAATGCAATTTTGTGAAGCAGCCTGGGGTCGGTTATTAAACTCTGTGTTTTTTTGACCAAATTCGCCGTGGTGTTCCACAGGAATCCGTTTTCTTCATTGATCACGATTTCCCTATGCCCGCCTGCGGCATAGATAACGGGGACTACCGCGCCGGCCATTGCCTCAACTACCGTAATTCCGAAGTGTTCGGTTCTTTCCGGATTTTTTCCCTCATTTTCACTAAAGCCGGATGCACTCCAAAAGATTTTGGCCCGTCCGTACAAATCCTTTAATGTTTTATAATCCGCACTTTCTATAATTTCCACCGGATAACCCTGCGCCAAATTCCGTAAGCTTTCGATATAATTTCCGACCCCGACTTCGGTTCCTCCGGCCAGAACAAGCTTCCAGTCCTTTAAGCCTTTATCGCACATTCTCTTAAACGATTTGATCAGGATATCCTGTCCTTTACTCTGAAGGATTTGGGAAAACCTCCCCACAAAAAGTATCAGGTTTTCCTTTCTTTTGGGTTTAATGCTTAATGTGTTAACAGGAGGGTATATTACGACACTTTTTATTCCGAATTCCTTATCAATAATGTTTTTTGTGAAGTTTGAATTGCATACAACTTTATTTATTCTGAAAAATTTCATTTTATTTATCAGGCTTTTTCCGTTAACTCCGTGAAAGGGCACCTGAAAATGGAGAATGTTTTTCCTTGCGTGAAGAATGGGAATGCTCCCATCCGAAACCCAGAAGCAAAGGTCATATCCGTCGCCCCTTTTAACGTCGTTAACGACATTAACTCCGTCCAAGGTGATTCCAAACCGTTTCTCAAGGGCACCTTTTATCCCTGTGTCTTTCCACTGCATATCAACCGCATACCCGTTTTTTGCAAGAACTTCTGCAAAAACTGCTGAGTAGCGTTCCCCTCCTCCTAATGTGTCCAGATACGGATTATATATTGCGGCTCGCATTTTTCATTTGTAACTCCCAAAGTTTGGAATAAGTAATCAGCCGACTGAAAGTTTGGTAGATTATCTCAATAATCCCGACGGTTCCGTCCAGAAAACCCAGTTTTCTTACTCCCCTATACCATACCTCACGGAACCCGGCGGAAAAAAATCTAAAAATATTCATCTTGGGGTGCCCCGAATCAAATAGAAGTTTGGCTTCGATCTCCGACCATCTGTTTGTTTTTTCTACCATATCGGATAGATTTCTGTGACTAACATGAATCAGGGGCTCTTTAAGGTGACAAACCGTTCCTGTTATTTCGGGCTGTTCATGCAGCTCCCCCTTCCAACCCTTCAGCCGGTCTTTCCTGATAAGCCTTAGAACAAAATCCGGCCGCCAACCACCCCACTTCATCTCATGGCCTAATAATATATTCCTCCGGGGAATTGCGTATGCCGCGAATTCATCCGATGGGATGACTTGAAGAATTACTTCTTTGAGTTTTCCCGAAACCTCTTCATCGGAGTCGACGTAAAAAAGCCACTCGCTCTTTGCCCTTTTTGCTCCCAAGTTGCGCCAATCGGCAAAACTTCCTTTTAGTCCGTCTGTTTCCACTTTTACAATTTCACTTACCCAGGAGACGGAATCCAAACACCTTTTTAACAAAGTTTTATCGTAGCTGCCGCCTATTAAAACTATCGCTGAAACCCCGGGTGAGATGGCCATATCAAATTTTAAGCTTCCTCCGGATTCTGTCACTTAGGCTCCCGCTCTGCTTAAAAAGAGAATCGGATACCCAGTAATGAAGATCTTTTTCCTGCTCCCTTATGACCGATACAACTTCGTCCAACTTCGGACTTTGGACGGTAAATTTTTCTTTCTGCCAAATTTTAAGGTAAACCGTAAGTTCAGAAAAGGCCTGAAGCAGGGATAAAGCCAGACCGTGAATTCCGTCTTTATACCCTTCTCCGAAAAAATAGCGGCTGATAAATTCATTTGAGGGTTTTAAAATTAAGTCCTTCCAGGAAAATTTATATCCTTCTTTGCTAAGGAGGGCCGCGTGTAGGGTTGAGTACCTGTTCATCCGTTCGAGATACGCTTCGACCGAGTCGTAGTTATGGTGAACCAGGGCATACTCCTCCCTGTCATCAATCGCGCCGCCAACCCCTTGAGTCATGGGAACTGAGTGAATTACTTCATTCCAGGAAACTGCATTTTTCCTAAATAGGCGGATATTATAGTCGGGCCACCAGCGGGAGTGTTTCATCCAGTGAGCGAAAATTATATTTTTCCTGGGGATTCTATAATAATCAGCCTTGGGACTTTTTAGGATTTGTTTGATCTTTTGTGCAAGTTTGGCGGGAACTTCCTCATCGGCGTCCAAAACCAAAACCCAGGGGTTTCCTGCTTTCGAAATAGCGTAATTTCTGGCGGGTTCAACGTACCCTGTTTTTTCGTGGGTAAAGACCTTTGCCCCAAGAGACCTCGCAACCTCCGCGGTTTTATCCTGGGATTGCATGTCGACAACAACTATCTCGTCCGCCATG
>Ga0208958_1001398_pt1 | contig 24121 bp, 29 predicted proteins | sample RifOxyB1_FD_184032 | JGI IMG/M metagenome (GOLD analysis project Ga0208958, IMG submission 184032) | Soil microbial communities from Rifle, Colorado - Rifle Oxygen_injection B1 (SPAdes) | ecosystem: Environmental > Terrestrial > Deep subsurface > Rock core/Sediment | place: Rifle, Colorado...
GGGCGATGCGGACGCGACGACGCCGGTGCCGTTGAACGTGCGCGGCCCGGCCTCGATCGCGTGGCCGCAGTACACCGGGCCGCTGAAGTTCGTGGCGAAGTGATCGCGCGCGCGGGGCAGTGGCGATGAACGTGCTGAAGGTGGGCTTCTTCGCCGCCGTGGCGGCGCTGGCGGTACTGGCCGCGCGCGAATACCTGCCGCGCGATGCGGTGAAGGCGGTGGCCGCGCGCGTCACCGGCGAGGCCGCGACGGAATCCGGCGCGGCCAGCCGCCACGGGTTCGTCGACATCCCGCTGCCGGACGGACAGTCCGGCCATCACGTGGTGATCTTCGCGCCCGCCAACTGCCCGTCCGACGCGGCGCAGCGGGCGGAGGCGCTGGCGCGACGATTGGACGACGCCGGCATTCCGTACACGCGGTCGCAGAGCGCGAACTTCAGCACGCTGTCGTCGCAGGACGAGGCGAACCGGGTGATGTCGGTGATGAACGGGCCGATCCCGATCGTCTTCGTGCGCAAGCGCGCCCGTGCCAATCCCGACGCCGAGGCGGTGATGGCCGAGTACCGCGGCGGCTGAGGCCGCAGCGTTCCATCCGCAGGGTCGACCCTTGCTGCTGCGCCGCAGCATAATGGCGGGATGGATGTCGCACCGCCCCCCGTTTCCTCTTCGTCCGTCGCCGAGGCGCTGACGCCCCGCCAGATCGGCCTGATCCTGTTCGCGCTGACGCTGGGCGGTTTCGCCATCGGCACCAGCGAGTTCGCCAGCATGGGGCTGATGCCGAACATGGTGGCCTCGTTGCGCGTGACCGAGCCGCAGGTGGGTCACCTGATCAGCGCCTATGCGCTCGGCGTGGTCGTCGGTGCGCCGCTGCTGGCGATCCTGGGCGCGGGCTGGAAGCGCAAGACCCTGCTGCTGGCGCTGATGGGCTTCTACGCCCTCGGCAACCTGGCCAGCGCGCTCGGCCCCACCTACGAAAGCCTGCTGGTGTTCCGCTTCATCGCCGGCCTGCCGCACGGCGCCTATTTCGGCGTGGCCGCACTGACGGCGGTGGCGATCAGCCCGCCGAACAAGCGTGGGCGCGCGATCAGCATGGTGATGCTGGGGCTGACCCTGGCCATCCTGATCGGCAATCCGCTGGCGACCTGGCTGGGCCAGGTGATCGACTGGCGCTGGGTGTTCGCCTTCGTCGCGCTGATCGCGCTGGCGACCGCCACGCTGCTGGCGATCTGGTTGCCCAGGGGGATCGATGGCGCCAAGGCGCATCCGCTGGACGAACTGCGCGCCTTCCACCGTCTGCCGGTCTGGCAGGCACTGGGCATCGGCGCGATCGGCTTCGCCGGCATGTTCGCGGTCTTCAGCTATCTCGCGCCGACGATGCTGCAGGTGACGCGGGTGGCCCCGGCGTGGATACCGCTGGGCCTGGCCGGTTTCGGCGTGGGCGGGGTGATCGGCAACTTCGTCGGCGGCTGGCTGTTCGATCGCATGCAGCTGCGCGGCGCATGGATCGTCCTGGTCTGGGCCACGGCGATGCTGTTGCTGTTCCCGCTGATGGCGCAGACGCTGCCGACGATCCTGCTGGCCACCGTGGGCATCGGTTTGATGGGCGCGCTGGGGCCGATCCTGCAGTCGCACCTGATGGACGTGGCCGGCGATGCACAGACGCTGGCGGCAGCGTCGCACCACGCGGCCTTCAACACCGCCAACGCGCTGGGTCCGTGGCTGGGCGGCATGGCGATCACCGCCGGGCTCGGCTGGACCTCGACGGGCTACGTCGGCGCGGCGATGGCGGTCGCCGGCCTGCTGATCTACGTCGGGGCGCGCCAGACGCTGCGGGCCCGGTACGCCACGGTGGAGGCCGCCTGTCCGTCGCGCTGAGCGAGTGCCCGATCCTGCCTGCAGGCTTACTCCGGCGACGCCGCCGCAGGCGGTGAGCCCGACCGCCAGCGCCGCGTGGTGCGCTGGAAGAACTGGCTGTTGGGAATCTGCAGCACGGTGTCGCCGCGCAGTGCATCTTCTTCCAGCAGGGTCGTATAGAGCAGGTTGATGTCGATGACACGGCCGCGCAGGCCGGGCTTGTCGCCGTTCTCCAGCACCTCGATGTGGTCGTGCACGCGGAAAGGTCGCGTGGTCAGGATCAGCACGCTGCAGAAGATGTTGGACAGCACGCTCCAGGCGGCGAAGAACGCGACGGCGGCCACCGCGGTGAAGCCGGTCAGGGCAGTCCACAGCACGCTGGCCGACACGCCCAGCCGCCCCAGCGCGACCATGAACGCCGAGACGTAGACCACGACGCCCAACAGCCGGCGCGCGCTCACCGCCACCTGCGCCGGCAGGTGGTAGTGCGCGCACAGGCGCTTCACCACGAGGCGGAGCACGCGCAACAGCAGCCAGGCGGCCAGCAGGACGGCCAGCGCCTGTGCGATCGGGATCGCCGCCTCGGTGCCTTCGCGTACCCAGCCGGCGAGTTCGGGCCCGCTCATCGCCCGGCCTCGAAGGAAGCCGCTGTGGAAAGGATCTCGACGCGCATGTTCATGCCGGAAGGGTGGCCGCGTGCATGCGAACGGTCAAGGTTCGAAGGGATGCGCCTTGCCGCACGCATAGACATGGTTGTAGTCGCTGGACATGCACTGGTAGAAATCCTGGCGCGCGCCGGTGGCGGCCTGGCAGTCCTGCACGGTCAATACGGCCAGCAGTGCCTCCAGCGCCGGCGTGGCGGCGTCGTAGGCGGCCTGGCTCAGGTAGCCGCTGCGCAGGTTCTTCCCGCTCACCTCCAGCATGGTGTCCACGCCCCAGCGCGCGTTCTCCACGGCCTTGTCGCAGTCAAGCGCGGGTGCCGCCTCCTGCACGCTCGACAGCTGCTCCGCGATCGCGGCGACGTCGGCCTGCACCTGGGCGGGGAGCGTCCGGAGCGGTGCATCGGCCTGCGCGCCCGCTGCAGCACTCGTCAACGACAGGACCGGCAATGCGAGGCGGACCAGCGTGCGGGGGATGCGTCGGGCAGAGACCATGGTCGCCAAGTGTGATGTGGGTGCAGTCCGCATTGTAGGTCGACGCGCTTGTGGCGACACTCGCCCCTTGCAAGAATGCCGGGGCGCCGGAGCCGGCGCCGGTGCCGGCAGGAAGCGGTGCCCGTCGTACCGGATCGATCGACACTTCCACTCTGTGAGGACCACATGACCTACAAGCTACTTGCCGCCATCGCGCTCGCCCTGACGACCGTGGCGCCCGCCGCCTTCGCGGGTGAATGCGAGGACAACTTCAGCAAGTCCGGCAGCATATTCTCCGGCACCGACTTCTCCAGCCGCGTCACCGTGCCCGATCTGTCGGTCAAGGACGCGATGGGCCAGATGCGCGGCATCATGATCGCCGAGAAGATGGACGTGATCACCGAGGATGCCGAGACCGGCACGATGCTGGTCGAACAGCGCTCCACCAACACCACGCGCGCCATCCCCACGCTGATCGCCATCAGCGCCGAGGGCGGTGCCGCCACCGTGCAGATGACGGTGAAGACCGAAAAGGGTCAGATGGCCAAGCAGGACGCGATCCGTCCGTACATGTGCCAGCTGCTGGCCAAGGTGAAGGGCGGCAAGGAAGGCCGTGCGGCCGCCGCGCAGGGGGCGAAGACGCAGAACAACGCCGACGTGACGGTGAAGGATGTCTACGTGTTCTCGCGCGAGATCGCGCGCGAGGCCAAGGGCAATGCGGTGGCCGTGACGGCGCGCCACAAGGGCCGTCATTACGCCCTGCGCGGTCGAGTCGATTACGTGCAGGAAGACGGCCAGGACTACAACGTTTCCTTCGACATCCCCGAGCAGGGTTCCGGGCTGCTGCAGGTGCCGGGCGACAACGAGCCGCGCGTGGGCGTGGCCTGCCTGTTCAAGCCCAACCAGCTGGCCAACGTGCTGACCTTCCGCAAGGGCGACAAGGTGACGTTCAAGGGGCAGTTCCTGCGCTACGACGACTTCAAGCGCGTGCTGTGGCTGCAGAACTGCGTGCAGACCCGCTGAGCCGTATCCGCGCCTGAGGGTGGAACAAGCGAAGGGCGCCCGGAAAGGGCGCCCTTCGCCGTTGCGGCGTGCGGGACGTACAGGCTGCGGGTCAGTCCGCCTGGCGCCGGAACACCCCGACATTGGTGTAGCTGCGGCCGTCGCTCAGATGGCCGCGCATGCGGATCACCAGCGTATCCCCGTCGACCAGCTCGCGTTCCGACCACTGCACCTCGCGGCCATCGTGCCAGGTGGTGGAGTGCAGCAGCGTGGGCGAGACCGATTCGAAGCTCAGGGCGTCGGCATGCGGCGTGTCGTGGAACGGATAGGGCGCCCCGTCGGCGCGGCCGCCGAACGCGGCGCGATGGCGCTTGCCGTTCTTGCCGAACCATTCCGAGCTGATCGAGAGCATGCCGTCTTCCGTGCAGGCGAGGCGGTAGTGCCCGCTGCGCGGCGGGTGCCCCAGCTGGTAGTCGCATTGTTCGGGGAGCAGGTGCCAGGTGCCGGCGAAGGCGGCGGCGGCATGGGGGGGCATGGACACTCCTTGTACGGGACGGACGCGGTGGTGGCGGAGAGCCACCATGCTAGCGAGCCCCCGGGGTGGGGGAGTTGCTAACGCCGTCGCAGTTCCGCACGTCGATGCAGGGATGAACACGCATCGATGCGCGTGCGCGGGCGGCAATGTGAGCCGGAATGCGACGCACGCCACAGCACGCGGCGGCCCTTCGAGCTTGCCGCACCTCAGGAACGCGCGCGGCCGGTGAGTGCGTCCAGCAGGCCTTCGGTGGTCAGGATGGCGTGCGCGTACGTGGGGGCGTTGATCTCGTGCGCGGCGTGCATCGCGGCCGCGCTGGCGGCGGCGGTGGCATCGCGGACGAGGGTCACGTGATAGCCCAGTTCGGCCGCGGACCGGCCCGTGGCCTCGACGCAGGTGTTGGCGATCAGGCCCACCAGGATCACGTGGCTGATGCGGTGCTGCTTGAGCAGGTAGTCCAGGTCGGTGTTGGCGAATCCGCTGCTGCCCCAGTGCTCGCTGACGATGATGTCACCGGGCTGCGGGGCGAAATCCGGATGCCACTGCCCGCCCCAGCTGTCGCGGGCAAAGGGTTGCATGCGCGCCGCCCCCAGCTGGTAGGGCGTGGGATGGTCCCAGCCCTTGAAGTCGTCGGGTTCGGAGCGGTGGTGCGGCACGATGAACACGGGCAGTCCCGCCTGCCGGATGCACGACAGCACGGCCTCGAGCCGGACGTGCAGATCCACGTGGCGCGCCACCTCCGCCACCAGCGGCCACAGCTTGCCCTCTTCGGCGAGGAAGTCGTTGTAGGGATCGATCAGGAGCAGTGCGGTGCGCCCCGCAGGATAGGCCTGCATGGACATGGTGGCGTCCCGTGTGGCGCGAGTGGCGGCCCGCGTCGCCAGCATGATGCAGTGTGCGTGGATCGCCTTGCATCGGCGTGCGGGAACGCGCGGGTGTCCCGCCCGCTGCTACGTTGCGTCGCGCGAGGCTGGGGCGGCTGCCGGGGCCGCTGTGCGAGGCCGCGGGGCCGGTCCGCCTTCCTGCAGCGCGTGCACCTGCCAGGGAGGAACATCCAGTGCATGATCCAGCGCGTCGGCCACCAGCAGCCGCACCAGCGCGTCATGCAATGGGCGGTCGCGCATCCTCAGGGCGGCCAGGGCGGCAGCCTGGTTTTCGTCGTGCATGTCCGAGTACGCATCGAACAGGCTCATCGCCCGCGAGAGCGATCCTGCGTCGGATTCATGTGCTGCCACCCGGGGCGGGTCGGCGGGCGTACCGTGTTCCGGCATGCGTGGCCGTGTCGGAGGAGGGGATTCGTATCGGTTCACACACCAGAGTTCGCCCTACGGGCGTGGATCAGGACGCCGTCGGTCGCACCGGCGTCCGTGGGCTACCACTGCTCGGGCAGCTCGCCTTCGCCAAGGTGGCTGAACAGGAAAGCGCGCGCCTTGCGCCAGTCGCGCCGTACCGTGCGTTCGGTGACCTTCAGCACGTCGGCGATCTCCAGTTCGCTGAGGCCACCGAAGTAGCGCATCTCCACCACCTGGGCCAGACGGGCGTCCAGCTTGCCCAGGTCCGTCAACGCCTGGTCGAGGATCAGCAACTGCTCCAGCCGCGAGGTCTGGACCGGCTCGGTGGTCTCGTCCAGAGGCAGCAGGTCCATGCCCTCGCCGCGTTTTTCCGCCAGTGCACGCCGTACCTCATCGAGCAGCACGAACCGCATGGCCCTGGCCACCAGCGCCACCAGATGCGCGCGGTTCTCGACGCTGAAATCCGCGCTGGCCAGCTTCAGCCAGGTCTCGCTGATCAGCGACGTGGGCGAACGTACGTGCGAGCGGCGCTGCTGGCGGATCTGCGCACGCGCGATCTGGTGTAGGTCGCGATAGAGCAGCGCATAGATCCGGTTCCACGCGTCGGGTTTCCCGCTGCCGGCATCACCCAGCAGGCGGGTCACGGATTCCTCGTCCGGCATCGGCATGGCCGCGTCGCCTTGCGTCCACGGGTCCAGGCGGGTGCTTGCCGTAACGCTGCCTGGTTGCCGCCGCGCTGTCATGTCCGGACTGGGCCTGTCATCACGATTCCATCCCATATATGACCCCGCGGGCGATTCGCACGCAAGCCGTAACACAGGTTCTGTGCGAGCGGTCCGTCGGGAGCGAAGGGAGTCGCGCTGGCCTGGGGAACGAACGGCATGGAGATTTCCACGTAGATGATCGGCAACGAGTATGTCATGCGCGGGTTTAACGAAGCCTGCAGTCGGATGGCGTCAGTCACGACGGAGGGGTGGGGGGTGGCCATGGCCGGAGGTCGCCCGCATGGGGAATGACGGAATGATGGAAGGGCGGCACCCGCAGGACGAAGGCAGCGTGAGGAATGCCCACCACGACGCGGCCTCGCTACCCGCCAGAAACTGGCCCATTCCCCCGGGGTTGGGGCCGCGCGCCACGAGTCAGTGGCCGATCATGCAGCGCCTGACCGAAGACGAATGGAAGGTGCTGATGCAGGCCCTGCCGGGCCGGGTCGGCGCGCGTGCGCGTCAGGGTGGCAATGCGCGCCGTTTCATCGAGGCCGTGCTGTGGGTGGCGCAGACCGGTGCGTACTGGTCCGACCTGCCACGCGAATTCGGTTCGTGGCATGGCATCTACGTGCGCTTCATACGCTGGGCGCAGGACGGCAACTGGGAGGGCGTGCTGGCATGTCTGGCTCCACAGGACCCGCGTGCGCTGGACCTGCATGCCCTGGTGCAGCGCTACCTGCATCGCAACAACACCAAGCATCTGAGTAGGGCGATGCGGGCGTCATGAAACATCGCCGGAAGCCTCGAGGGCCAGAGGATGCCGGCCAGGAAATCCAGAGGGGAGGACGGACCAGCCGTTGAACGTGTCTGCAGGCCGTCCATGACCCTCTAGGTCTATCTGCCGACGTCCCCTGTCTGGCAGTTAGAGGGCGCCTCCCCTCCCCAGGGGGGCGACCCTGTCGCCTGCCATGCCCGACACATGGCAGGCATCGCGCTTCGGCGCCAGAGGGGGAGGTGCAATGCCTCCCCCTCGCTTTTTTCTTCGCAATGCTCTGCAGGACTCAATGCGGTGGGGCGTATGTACACCCTCGATGCGCCGCGGGCCTGATCGCCTTCTTTCCACGGCGTGACTGACATTGCAGCGGTCCGCTCCGCACCTTCCACGCAGACGTCCTGTTGCATTGCAGCGCGCGACGCGGCGCGTATGTCGATGACCGGTCGGCCAGCCGGTGCGCACTCGTCGTGTGATGCCCGCTATCGCACTGATTTTCATGGCCAAGTCGCGGGTCGTCGCGTTTACGTTACTCGATAATCACCGTTTTTCTTGCGATTGTATCGATCCAAATTTGACGCGATCGATGGCGCACGTCGAAGCTCCGGCCCGTCACGCTCCAGCGCTCACATGCGCAAGGGGTCCGACGACACGCACAGCCAATCCATCTCGACGCAAGGAGTTCACGATGTTCGATCGATTCCGCCGGATCCGGCGCACGAAGCGGTCTCTGCTGCTCGCTGCGCTTCTCTGTCTTGTTTCGTTCCACGCTTCCGCCGATTCGGCCATCTATGGCGGCGGGCCCTTCTATCATGGAGGGCAGGCCGTCATGGACGATGTGCGCGCGTCGGGCTTCACTACGGTGATCCTGTTCGGCGTGCATGTGCAGACCAACGGCGATCTGCACTTCAATAACGATCCGATCATTTCCAACGGCACCTACATCGGCGACCCCGGCTGGCCTGCTCGCCTGGCGACGCTGAAGACCGCGCCGACCTCGGTTACCCGCATCGAGGCCTCGGTCGGCGGTTGGGGCACGGGCGATTTCCAGAACATCAAGAACCTGATCGCTGCGCAGGGCACCGGTCCGACCAGCGTTCTCTACAAGAACTTCCAGACACTGAAGCAGATCACCGGCGCCGATGCGATCGACTTCGATGACGAGAGCACCTACGACCTGGGCTCGTCAACTGCATTCGGCAACATGCTGTGGGGCCTGGGCTATTCGATCACGCTGGCGCCCTACACCAACATGACCTACTGGAAGAGCCTGGCGGACAATCTCGCCGGCAAGGTCGACGGCATCCACCTGCAGGTCTACGACGGAGGTGCTGGCAACAATCCGGCCACGTGGTCCACCACGCTGGGCATGGCGGTCGACCCGGGCGTCTGGTCGAAGCACGGCAGCGGATGTACGGCGGGAGACAGTCCTGCCACGGTCCAGAGCAAGATGACGAACTGGAAGAATTCCGCCGGGATCGTCGGTGGCTTCATCTGGCTGTACGACGATATCCAGGCATGCTGGTCGCAAGGCACCACGGCCCAGTACGCTGGCGCGATCAATGCGGTGTTCGGCGGCAACGCAGCACCCGTCGCCAACTTCAGCTCCAGCGTCGCAGGGTCCACCGTGGCCTTCTCGGATGCATCCACCGACAGCGACGGAACCATCGTTGCGCGGCAGTGGACCTTCGGCGATGGCGCCACATCCACGGCAACCAACCCCAGCCACAGCTATGCCGCCAATGGCACATACACCGTCACGCTGACAGTGACCGACGACGACGGCGCCACCGCGAGCCGCAGCAATGTGGTCACGGTCGGCGCCAACCTGGCGCTCAATCGGCCTGCGACGGGATCGATCGTGTGCAACGCCAATGAAGGCGCGGCGAAGGCGGTCAACGGCAGCGTTTCGGGCGGCACCACAGACAAGTTCTGCTCGCTCGCATCCTCGAAATGGCTGCGCGTCGACCTGGGATCGTCCCGTACGGTCCGTAGTTTCGTGATCAAGCATGCCGGAGCGGGCGGAGAAGCCACCGCGTGGAATACCAAGGCCTTCACGCTGCAGACCTCGACCGACGGCGCCACATGGACCACGGTGGCGACGGTGAGTACCAGTAGCGCCAGCGTGACCACGCACGCAATCACTCCGCGCACGGCGCGCTACGTACGACTCAACATCAGCACGCCGACCCAGAACGGCGATCCGGCCGCACGCATCTACGAACTTGAGGTGTATTGATCCGCCATGGACGCGCCGTGCGTTCGCTCGATGCGCACGCACGGCGCCAGCGTCAGTAGACGGCGGAGGCGTGCAGGGGAGCGGGGTGCGTCCAGCCTGTGCGCGCACCCAGGAAACCCAGTTCGACCAGGACGGCCGTGCCCACGACCTGTGCGCCCTGCCGCTCGACCAGCATGAGAGCGGCGTTCAGCGTGCCACCCGTCGCCAGCACGTCGTCGACGACGATGACGCGCGCACCGGCCGGAAGCGCATCGGCATGGATCTCCAGGCGGTCGCGTCCGTATTCCAGTCCGTAGTCCTGCGACAACGTATGCCCGGGCAGCTTGCCGGGTTTGCGGACCGGCACAAACCCCACATCGAGTTCGCGCGCCAGTGCCGCCCCCAGGATGAAGCCGCGGGCCTCCACGCCGACGACGGCATCGAGCGCCACGCCGCGCCACGGCTCGGCCATCGCGGCGATCGCGTCGGCGAACGCATCGCCATCGGCCAGCACCGGCGTGATGTCCTTGAACAGGATGGCGGGCTTGGGGAAGTCGGGGATATCGCGCAGCAGGTCGGTCCAGGCCATGGGCGGTGGAATTCCAGGTGGGCCGATGATGCTATCGCAGCCTGCGGGGTCTGGGATGCAGTCTCCCGCGCCGGGCGGCTAATCAGCGTGCCGCCGCAAGGCTATCCTCGCATTCCACCTCTCCCGGACATGCCCCATGAGCAACGCCCTTTCGATGTACCAGGCTTCGGTCCCTGTTCTTCTCCGTGCGCTCGCGAACCTGCGCCACGTGCTGGCGAAAGGCGAGGCGCATGCGCGGGACAAGGGCTATGAGCCCACGATCCTGCTGCAGTCGCGGCTGGCGCCGGACATGTTTCCGCTGGTGCGCCAGGTGCAGTTCGCCACGGATACGGCGAAGTTCGCCGTCGCCCGCCTCGCCGGCGTGGAATCGCCGCGCTTCGACGATGTGGAAACCACGTTCGAGGAACTGTACGCGCGGCTGGATGCGGTCAGCGCCTATCTGCGCACTTTCGACGAGGCTGCGCTGGAAGGCAGCCAGGACCGCAGCATCACGCTGACCACGCGCACGCGCGGCGAGCTGAAGTTCGACGGCCGCGGCTACCTGCTGGGCTTCGTCCTGCCCAACCTGTTCTTCCACGCCACCACCGCCTACGCGATCCTGCGCCACAACGGCGTACCGCTGGGCAAGCTGGACTATCTCGGCCCCCAGGCCTGAGCAGACGCCGGGGCGGCCTGTCCGCTCCGGCCACCCACCGGCGTTGGACAGGAAGAGCCGCGCGATCCCTGCCGCGCGGCGGCTTCCTCCGAGAAGCCGGTCGCCTGCGGCGACGGAGTGCTGCGTGTGTCACGGCATGCGACGTGACCCTCCGATACTGTCGTCCGGGCCTCCACGCCTTGCGACAAGCGTCGCCTGCGCGGATGCCGGGACCACTCCAGCGAGGGAAGCAGCGATGGCGACCGCACTACGGATCCTCTGCGTACACGGCGTGGGCCAGCATCCGCCCGGCGGGGCGTGGCAGCAGGCCTGGGAGGCCGCGATCCACGAGGCGTGCCGGCAGGTCGATGCCGAACGCGCGCTCGATATCCAGTACTGCCACTACGACGACATCTTCGCCCAGCACAAGGTGGGACTGGGCGACACGCTGGAAGCCCTGGCGCGCCTGCTGGCCAACGGCATCACCGCCCCGTTCCGACGCGCGCGCGGCGACGATTCGCGCCTGCGGCATACCGCGGGCATGGTGGTGAAGTGGGTCGAAAGCCCCACCTTCCGCAAGCAGACGCGCGACCGCCTGGTCGAGCGCATCGAGGCGGTGAAGCCGCATGTCGTGCTCGGCCACAGCCTGGGCTCGCTGGTCTGCTACGACACCTTCACCCACGAGGAGTCGCGCGCCACCGCCAGCGGGCGCTACTTCGTCTCGCTGGGCTCGCAGATCGGCAATCCGTTCGTGCGCGGCGAGTACCAGGCCGGGCGCCTCAGCGCCATCGAGAAGGCGCGCTTCTGGTACCACCTGTACAACCGCTTCGACTCGGTGTTCACGGCGCGCGTCTCGATCGCCGCCGACAACTTCCGCCAGGTGGACACGCACTTCGACATTCCCGGCAATGCGGATCACGCCGCCGAGGAATACCTGCGCCATCCGCAGGCCGTCAGCACGTTCTGGTACGACGTGCTCAACGACGAGACCGCGCGCATCACCCGTGCGCTGCGCGAACAGCGCCCCGTATCCGCGCGCGTGGCCACGCCGCGCAAGCGCGCGCTGCTGATCGGCATCAACGACTACCCCGATCCGGACCAGCGGCTGGCCGGCTGCGTCAACGACGTGTTCCTGATGAGCGCCATGCTGCAGGAACAGGGCTTCGACGCCGGCGACATCCGCGTGGTGCTGGACGAGCGGGCCACCGCCGACGGCATCCGTGAGCGCGTGGACTGGCTGCTGGACGGAGTGCGTTCCGGCGACCAGCGCATCCTGTACTACAGCGGCCACGGCGCGCAGCTGCCCACCTACGGGCTGGGCGACCGGGTGGACCGCATGGACGAGACGCTGGTGCCGTACGACTTCGACTGGACCGAGGACACCGCGCTCACCGACGACTGGCTGTTCGAGCGCTACGTGCAGCTGCCGTACGACGTGGATTTCAGCATCCTGCTGGACTGCTGCCATTCCGGTGGCATGGCCAAGGGCGGCCCCGCGCGCATGCGCGGCCTCAATCCGCCCGACGACATCCGCCATCGCGCGCTGAAGTGGGACGCCGCGCGCGAAATGTGGGTGCCGCGCGAACTGGAGGTCGCCGAGCGCAAGCAACTGGCCGTGGATCAGGACACCATGCCGCTGGGCGACATGAGCGGGCGCCTGGGCTACGCGCTGCCGGTACGCACGCTGCCGCTGGGCGAAGCGCGCCAGCTGCGCAAGGCGCTGGGTCACAAGGGGCCCTACATGCCGCTGCTGGTCTACGCGTGCCAGGAGGGCGAGTTCGCCTACGAGTACGAACACGGCGCGATCCAGCACGGTGCCTTCACCTACGCACTGGTGAAGAACTGGCGGCGGATGCTGCGCGGTGGCGCTGGCGACCGGCGCCGCCTGAAGGTCAGCGACCTGGTGAAGTACACCTCGCAGGAACTGCGCGAGCTGGAATACGACCAGACAGCGGCGCTCGCCGGGCCGGAAATCCGCCTGTCGCGCTGGATGTAGTGCGCCTCAGCCCGCCGCGGTGCATTCGCGCGCGCGCGCCAGCAGCAGGGCCTGCTCGCGCGCGTTGCGGGTCATCGCGGCGGCGCGCTCGAACTCGGCGCGCGCTTCGTCGTGCCGCGCCAGCTTGAACAGCAGGTCGCCGCGCACGCTGGGCAACAGATGGTAGTGCTTCATCGCCGGATCGTCCTGCAGCCGGTCCACCAGCGGCAATGCGCTTGCCGGCCCGGTCGCCATCGACACCGCGACCGCACGATTCAGTTCGACCACCGGCGACGGATTCACCTGGGCCAGTGCTGCGTACAGCGTGGCGATCCGCACCCAGTCGGTGGCGTCGGCCGTGCGCGCGCGGGCGTGGCATGCGGCGATCGCGGCCTGCAACGCATACGGGCCGAAGGCGCCGCCCAGTTGCTCCGCGCGCGCCAGCGCCTCCAGGCCGCGCCGGATCAGCAGCTGGTCCCAACGGCTGCGGTCCTGGTCGAGCAGCAGCACGGCTTCGCCGTCCTTGCCCACGCGGGCGTGCAGGCGCGAGGCCTGGATCTCCATCAGCGCCACCAGCCCGTGCACCTCGGGTTCGCGCGGCGTCAGCGCGGCCAGCATGCGGCCCAGCCGCAACGCTTCCTCGCACAGCGCCGGCCGCACCCAATCATCGCCGCTGGTGGCGGCATAGCCTTCGTTGAACACCAGGTAGACCACGCCCAGCACGCTGGCCAGGCGTTCCTGCAACGCGTCGCCGCGGGGCACTTCGAACGCCACGTCGGCTTCGGCCAGCGTGCGCTTGGCGCGCACGATGCGCTGCGCCACCGTCGGCTCCGCCGCGAGGAACGCGCGTGCGATCTCGTCCGTGGTCAGGCCGCACAGCAGGCGCAGCGTCAGTGCGACCCGCGCGTCCATCGACAGCACCGGGTGGCACGAGACGAACACCAGCCGCAGCAGGTCGTCGTCGATGTCGTGGTCCAGCGCGTCCTCGTCGCGGCTGCGGCGTTCGTCCTGGATGTCTTCCAGTTCCCGCGCGAGTTCTTCGTGCTTGCGGTCGAGCAGCTGCAGGCGGCGCAGGCGGTCGATCGCGCGGCGCTTGGCGGTGGTCATCAGCCACGCCCCCGGATTGTCCGGCACGCCGTCACGGGGCCAAGTCTCCAGCGCGGCGACCAGCGCGTCCTGCGCCAGTTCTTCGGCCAGGTCCAGGTCGCGCAGCATGCGGGCAAGGCCGGCGATCACGCGCGCCGATTCGATGCGCCAGACGGCATCGATCGCGCGATGGGTGGGCGATGTCGTGGACATGGCGCGCATCAGACCACGGCGCTGCGGCCGGTGAAAGCCGCAGCGCAACGTAGGCAGTCAACATGGCGTCCACGCCGCGTCCGCACCGTCATCACGCATCCTTCTCGCAGTTGATCATCCACGGCACGCCGAACCGGTCCACCAGCATGCCGAAGCGCACCGCCCAGAAAGTCTGTGCCAGCGGCATGGCCACCTGGCCGCCGTCGGACAGCGCGGCGAAGATGCGCTCGGCCTCCTTGATGCTGTCCACCGACAACGACACCGAGCAGCCCTTCACGCCCTCGTAGGGTTGCGCCGGGTGGTTGTCCGATCCCATCAGCACGGTCTGCCCGAACATCACGTGCGTATGCATGATCTTCTGCCCGTATTCGGGCGGGATGTCGCCGCAGCCCTCCATGCCGTCGAACCGCATCATCGGCCCCAGTTCGCCGCCGGTCGCCTGCGCGTAGAAGGTGAAGGCGGCTTCGCAGTCGCCGTTGAGGATCAGGTACGGATTGACGTTCATGGTGGGCTCCTCGGGTGGTCAGGTGCAGGGCCGGCATGGCCTGCTCGTGTTCTCCGACGAATCGGCAGGGCCGGAATCGACAGCGTCGGAGATGAAGAGGCATCCGGTCCGCGCGCCCGTCAGCGGACGGCGTCGCCGGGATCGGCCCCGGCGATGGCCTCGCGCTGGCGCCGGCTCAGCTTCGTCAGGGCGTGGCGGTACGACCACGCCACCAAGTCCTTCAGGTAGGCGCCCGGCACCGAGGACACGTCCACCACGGTCACCCAGCGGTGCTTGCCCAGCCAGCGCGCGGGCTTGATGCCCGGCTGGTCGGTCAGCTCCAGGAAGCGCTCCGGCGCCACCTTGAAGCTGAAACGCCAGCGCTCGGGCTCGCTGGTCTTGAAGTAGGCGAAGCGCTTGCCGCCCACCTCGTACACCAGGATGTTCGAAGGCTCTCCATGCAGCGTTTCCACGCTGCCCGGCAGGGCGCGGCAATGGCGTTTGAGGGCGGCGACATCCATGCCGAGATGCTAGCGCTGCGAACGCGCGCGTGGCGTGCAGGCTCGGCGGGTCGAGGGCGGTGGCTGCCCTCGAAGCGGCATGAGGCCCGCCGCACGGCGTTCCGCGGCTCCGGCTACAGTGGCGCCACGTCGTTCACCCCTGATCCCGGAGCCGCCGATGAGCCGCCCATCCGCCTTCACCCGCCTGGCCAAGAAAGCCTCCACCTTCACCGGCCGTCCCGCCTGCTTCGCACTGGCGCTGGGCATCATCGTGGCCTGGGCGGTCACGGGGCCGCTGTTCGGCTACAGCGATACCTGGCAGCTGGTGATCAACACCGGGACCACGGTCATCACCTTCCTGATGGTGTTCCTGATCCAGAGCACCCAGAACCGCGACACCGAGGCCATGCAGATCAAGCTGGACGAACTGATCCGCGTTTCGCGCAGCGCCAACAACGCGCTGCTGGACCTGGAGGAGCTGGAGGAGAAGGAACTCGACGACCTGCGCGCGCATTACGAAGACATGGCGCGGCAGGCGCGGGAGATGCAGCAGGCGAAGACCAAGCGCGGATAGCGGCGGCACCGCCGTCCCTACGCCCACCGCTTCTCCATCCGGTAGTTGTGGATGTCCACGCCGTCCAGCACCAGGTCGTTGCGGCCGAGCAGGGTGAAGCCGCGGCGTTCGAACAAGGGGCGGGCCAGTTCGCTGGCTTCGACGAAGATCCGGTGCAGGCCGCGGCGCCGTGCATGCGTTTCGATGGCGCCATAAAGATGCGAGCCCACGCGCAGGCCTTCGGCTTCCGGCGCGACGTAAAGCATGTCGAGATGACCGTCGGCCTCCAGGTCGGCGAACCCGAGGAGCCTGCCGGCCTCATCCTGCGCCACCACCACGTAGCGTCCGTCGCCGCAGCGCGCCGCCGTGTGGGCGACATCCGCGGTCGCCGCCCACACCGCAACCTGCTCGCGTGTGTATGCGCGCGGCCCGTAATGGCGCACGGAGCGGACGTACAGCGCGGTCAGCGCGGCGGCATCGGTCGGGCGGTAGGGGCGGAGGGTGGGCATGACCCGCTCTTCTCACACTAAGGCTATCGCGAGACCGAAAAAGGTCCGCTCTTCTCTCACCAAGGGTGTCGCGAGGACCAAAAAGGTCCGCTCTTCTCTCACTAAGGGTGTCGTGAAGCCGAAAAAGATCCGATCTTCTCTCACTAAGGGTATCGCGAGGCCCAAAAAGGTCCGCTCTTCTCTCACTAAGGGTGTCGTGAAGCCGAAAGAGATCCGCTCTTCTCTCACTAAGGGTATCGCGAGGCCCAAAAAGGTCCGTTCTTCTCACACTAAGGATATCGCGAGACCCAGAAAGGTCCGCTCTTCTCTCGCTGACGGTATCGCGAGGACCCACAAGAACCATTGATGGCTGCCGGGGCGCATAACCCGGGGCAATGTCACGTGCGCAGCAGGTCGTCCAGCGCCCTCTCCAGCGTGGGGAAGCGGAAGGCGAAGCCCTCCGCGAGCGCGTGCGCGGGCAGCACGCGTTGGCCGGTCAACAGCAACTGGGCCATTTCACCGAAGCCCAGGCGCAGGGCGAAGGCGGGGGTCGGGATGACCGCTGGCCGGTTCAACGCCGCGCCCAAGGCGCGGGCGAAATCGCGGTTGGTCACCGGCGTGGGCGCGGTGCCGTTGTAGGCGCCGCCGGCCTGGTCGCGTTCCAGCAGCCACTGGATCATCCCCACCAGATCGTCGCGGTGGATCCAGCTCATCCACTGCCGGCCATCGCCCATCGGGCCACCTGCGCCCAGCCGGAACGGCGGCAGCATCTTCGCCAGTGCGCCGCCGTCGGCACCCAGCACGATGCCCGTGCGCACGCGGCAGGTGCGCACGTCCAGGCCCTCGGCCTGCATCGCTTCGGTTTCCCAGTCGCGGCAGAGGTGGGCGGCGAAGTCGTCGCCGGGGGCGGCGGATTCGTCCAGCGCCTCGTCCCCGCGCGGGCCGTAATAGCCGATGGCCGAACCGGAGACCAGCACGCGCGGGCGGACCGATTGCCGCGCCATCCAGCCGATCAGCGCGCGCGTGGTGTCCAGCCGCGAGGCCCGGAAGGCCGCCTTGCGCGTGGTGTTCCAGCGTCCGGCCATCAACGGTTCGCCGGCCAGGTTGACCACCGCCTCCACATCGCGCGCCTCGTCCAGCGACGCCAGCACCCGCGCGGCGGGCGGCACCTGGGACCGCGCGCGGGCGGGATCGCGCGTCAGCACGCTGAGGGTATGGCCGGCCTGCAGCAGCGCGGCGCAGAGCGCCTGGCCGATGAAGCCGGTACCGCCGGTGATCAGGACATGCATGGGAAGGCTTCCGTAAACCCGGACAGCTTACGCAGCGGCGTGTGTTGCGGATGTGGAACGGACCGTCGGCGGTGGCCGGCGGTCGGCCGACGGGGTCGCGCCTACACTATGCCGATGCTTTCCCTTCCCCTGGTCCTGCTGCCCGGCCTGCTGTGCGATGCGCGCCTCTGGCGCGACCCCGCGGCCGCGCTGGCCGACCTGGCCCCGGTCCATCACGCCGACCTGACCCAGGACGACAGCGTGGCCGGCATGGCCGCGCGCGTGCTGGACGCGGCGCCGCCGGTGTTCGCGCTGGCCGGGCTGTCCATGGGCGGCTACGTGGCCTTCGAGATCCTGCGCCAGGCGCCGCAGCGCGTGGCGCGGCTGGCGCTGCTGGACACCAGCGCGCGCACCGATCCCCCCAAGCGGCGGGCCGTGCGCAAGGCGGGCCTGGCACTGGCCGAAGCCGGCCGCTTCGCCGGCGTGACCCGCAAGCTGCTGCCGCAGCTGGTGCACGAAAGCCGCGTGGACGGCGAGGTGGGCGAAGCGGTGATGGCGATGGCGCAGCGGGTGGGCCGCGATGCCTTCCTGCGCCAGCAGCGCGCCATCCTCGACCGTCCCGATTCCCTGCCGCTGCTGCCCACCATCGCCGTGCCCACGCTCATCGGCGTGGGCGAGGACGACCGCATGACGCTGCCGGAGGAGTCGCGGCTGCTGCACGAACGCATTCCCGGCGCGCGCCTGCACGTGTTCGCGCGCTGCGGCCACCTGCCCCCGATGGAGGTGCCGCAGGAAACCACGGCGGTGCTGCGCGACTGGCTGCAGGCATCGTGAGGCGGCGGGCACGCACGCCGGTGCACGTCGCCGCCACGCAGAGCGGCGACAATGGCGCATCCTTTTCTTCTTCGTCGAACGCACGGGAGTACACATGGAACTGGCGATGATCGGGCTGGGGCGCATGGGCGCCAACATGGCCGAACGGCTGGTGCGGGGCGGTCACAGCGTGCGCGGTTACGACCCCGGCGATGCGGCGCGCCAGCAGGCCCAGGCGCGCGGGATCATCGCGCACGCCAACCTGCAGAACGCGGTCGCCGCGCTGCCCACGCCGCGCGTGGTGTGGCTGATGGTGCCCGCCGGCCAGGTGGTGGACGACACCCTTGAGCAACTGCGGCCGCTGCTGGCAGCCGGCGACACGGTGATCGACGGCGGCAATTCCAACTACAAGGACACCCAGCGCCGCGGTGCGCAACTGGCCGAGGCCGGCATCCACTACATCGACTGCGGCACCAGCGGCGGCGTGTGGGGCCTGGCCGAAGGCTACAGCCTGATGATCGGCGGCGACGCCGACGCGGTCGCGCGCCTGCAGCCGGTGTTCGCCACGCTCGCGCCCACGCCGGACACCGGCTGGGGCCGCGTGGGGCCGAGCGGGGCGGGCCATTTCGCCAAGATGGTCCACAACGGCATCGAGTACGGAATGATGCAGGCCTACGCCGAAGGCTTCGCGATCCTGGAGAAGAAGCAGGCGATGGACTTCGACCTGGGGGCGCTGGCGGAGATCTGGCGCCATGGCAGCGTGGTGCGCTCGTGGCTGCTGGACCTGACCGCCGACGCGCTGAAGAAGAATCCGCGGATGGACGGCATCGCGCCGTACGTGGCCGACTCCGGCGAAGGCCGCTGGACCGTCGCCGAGGCCATCGACCTGAACGTCTCCGCGCCGGTGATCACCTTGTCGCTGCTGGAGCGCCTGCGCTCGCGCGACGACGATTCCTACGCCGACAAGCTGCTGGCGGCGATGCGCAACGAATTCGGTGGGCATGCGGTGAAGCAGGGCTGATCACCCGGCCTTATCGCCCGCAGTGCCAGTCTGTGGGCCTGCACGGGAGGACATTCCATGAAGATCCTGATGGTACTGACGTCGCACGACCGCCTGGGCGATACCGGGCACAAGACCGGCTTCTGGCTGGAGGAATTCGCGGCACCGTACTACGTGTTCAAGGATGCGGGCGCGCAGCTGCTGCTGGCCTCGCCCAAGGGCGGGCAACCGCCGCTGGACCCCAAGAGCGATGCGCCGGACGCGCAGACCGCGGCCACTGTGCGCTTCAACGAGGATGCGGAGGCGCTGTCGGCGTTGGCCAACACGCGCCGGCTGGAGGACGTGCTGGACGAGACGTTCGACGCCGTGTTCTATCCCGGCGGCCACGGCCCGCTGTGGGACCTAGCCGAGGACGCCGATTCGATCCGGCTGATCGAACAGGCCTTCTCCGCCGGCAAGCCCGTGGCCGCGGTCTGCCACGGCCCGGCGGTGTTCCGGCATACCCGTGGCGCCCTGGGCGAGCCGCTGGTGAAGGACAAGCGGGTCACCGCGTTCTCCGACGAGGAGGAGGAGGCCGTGGGCCTGGCCGGGGTGGTGCCGTTCTCGCTGGAGGATGCGCTGAAGAAGAACGGTGCGCACTACGAGCGCGGCCCCGTGTGGCAGTCGTACGTGGTCACCGACGGAAAGCTGGTGACGGGGCAGAACCCGGCCTCGTCCGAGGCGGCGGCCGAAGACCTCCTGCGCCTGCTGCGCTGAGGCTTCACGAGGGCTTACCGCTGCGCGCGTAGCGTGGCGCCCGCAAGGAGGTGGTCCATGAGCTCGGCACCAGACCATCTTTATACCCGGCAGGAGGACATCGCGCGGATGGAGGCGCTGGTGTCGCAGCTGCCCGACGAGGCGATGGTGGAACTGCACCTGACCGATGGCGGATCGATCACCGGCGTGGTCACCACGCGCCCCAGCGTGCAGGTGTTCCGCGATGGCGACGGCCACGAGGGCTTCAATGCGGTGGTGCGCATCGACGACCACCGGCGACCGGATGTCACCCATTACCTGTGGCTGGACCGCATCGCGTCGGTGACGCCGCTGGGGTCGGCCTGATGCCGCAGCTGCCGACGGCCGACATCGCCTGCCCGTACTGCGGGGAAACCATCACCCTGGTGGTGGACGATTCGGCCGGCGACCAGCGCTACGTCGAGGACTGCCACGTCTGCTGTCGGCCGATCGAAGTGCGGGTGAGCGTGGACGATGAGGGCATGGTCTCGGTGGATGCGTGGGGACAGGATGAAGCCTGACGGCGTTGCAGAACCGTAACGCGCGTATCGCCGTCAGCGGCGTATGCTCGGCCCCGGTCCTGCAACCAACCCTGGGGAGGGGAGATGAATACGACCACGCACGCTGCAACCAAGCCGTCGCTCGGCTTCTGGATCACCGGCCTGGCCGCGCTGGTGTGGAACCTGATCGGTGTGGCCATGTGGTACCTGCAGGTCAACATGTCCGCCGGGCAGCTGGCGGCGATGACCGACGCGCAACGCCAGGTCTACGAGGCCACGCCCGGCTGGCTCAACATCGCCTTCGCGGTGGCGGTGTTCGCCGGCGTGCTGGGCGCGCTGGGCATGCTGCTGAAGAAGAAGTGGGCGGCGACGATGTTCCTGCTGTCGTTGACCGGCCTGCTGGTGCAGCTGATCGGCGCCTATGTGGTGACACCTGCCTGGGCCGCCTACGGGATGGTGGGACTGGCGATGCCGGCGGTGCTGCTGGTGATCGCGTTGTTCCTGCTGTGGTACGCCAACAGGGCGCAGGCGCGCGGCTGGCTGTCCTGAGCTTCGCTCGATAAAGAAGAAGCCGCCGGGAAACCGGCGGCTTTTTTATTCCCTTCTCCCCGCGTGGCGGGGAGAAGGTGGCCGGAGGCCGGCTGAGGGGCGAGCGCGATGCTGGACTGAGCAAGCGCTGCGCTTTGGGATAGCGGCGTCGGAGGTGGCGATGCCGCGTCGATGACACTGGCTTCGTCGCCCCTCATCCGCCCGCGTATCAGGTACGGGGCAGGCTTTCGGCACCCTCTCCCCGTTTCACGGGGAGGGGGGATGTGATCGTCTCCCCGCTGCACCAGGTGAGGGATGGAGCATCACGCCTCGACATCCTCCAGATCCACGCCGATGAAGCCACCGGACTGGCGGCGCCACAACGCGGCGTACAGGCCATCCTGTTGCAGCAGTTCCTCGTGGCTGCCGCTTTCGATCACGCGGCCACCGTCCATCACCACCAGGCGGTCGAGCACGGCGATGGTGGACAGGCGGTGGGCGATGGCGATCACCGTCTTGCCTTCCATCAGCGCGTAGAGCTGTTCCTGGATGGCCGCCTCGACCTCCGAGTCCAGTGCCGAAGTCGCTTCGTCCAGCACCAGGATAGGCGCATCCTTCAGCAACACGCGCGCGATGGCCACGCGCTGGCGCTGGCCGCCGGAGAGCTTCACGCCGCGCTCGCCCACCTGGGTGTCGTAGCCGCTGCGGCCCTTGGCATCGGTCAGCCCGCGGATGAACTCGTCCGCATGCGCGCGGCGCGATGCCTCAAGCAGTTCCTCTTCGGTCGCATCGGGCCGGCCGTAGCGGATGTTGTCGCGGATCGAGCGGTGCAGCAGGGAGGTGTCCTGGGTGACCATGCCGATGTTCCGGCGCAGCGACTCCTGGGTGACGTGCGCCACGTCCTGGCCGTCGATCAGGATGCGCCCGCCTTCCACGTCGTAGAAGCGCAGCAGCAGGTTCACCAGGGTCGACTTGCCGGCGCCGGAACGGCCGACGATGCCGACCTTCTCGCCCGGCTTGATCACCAGCGACAGGTCGTCGATCACCTTGGCTTCGCGGCCGTAGTGGAACTTCACGTGGTCGAAGCGGATCTCGCCCTGCGCGACCACCAGGTCCTTCGCGCCCGATGCATCGGCGATCGCCAGCGGCTGGGCCAGCGTGCCCATGCCGTCCTCGACGGTGCCGATGTTCTCGAACAGGCCGGCCACTTCCCACAGGATCCAGTCCGACATCGAGCGGATGCGCATCACCAGCGCGATGGCCACCGCGATGGCGCCCATCGAGATGGAGGCCTGCAGCCACGCCCAGATCGCCACGCCGGCCACACTGGCCAGCAGGAACGCATTGAGCGTATGCAGGGCGACGGTCAGCTGGGTGACCAGACGCATCTGCGCGTGCACGGTGACCATGAACTCGTCCATCGCGCCGCGCGCATAGTCCTGCTCGCGCATGGTGTGGGCGAACAGCTTGATGGTCTGGATGTTGGTATAGCTGTCGACGATGCGGCCGGTCATCTGCGCGCGCGCGTCCGACTGCGCCATCGAGACCTTCTGCAGGCGCGGCACGAAATGGAACACCAGCAGCAGGTAGCTCGCCAGCCACACCACCAGCGGCAGCACCAGCCAGATGTCGGCCTGCGCCACCAGCACCACCGTGCCGACGAAGTAGACGACGACGTAGACGAACACGTCCATCAGCTTCATCACCGTCTCGCGGATCGAAAGCGCGGTCTGCATGACCTTCTGCGAGATGCGGCCGGCGAATTCGTCCTGGAAGAAGCCCACGCTCTGCCGCAGCAGGTACCGGTGCGACAGCCAGCGGGCGATCATCGGGTAGTTGCCGAAGATGGTCTGGTGGATGATCAGCGACTGCACCAGCACCAGCAGGGGGTAGGCGACCACCACCAGCAGGCCCATCCACAGCAGCTTGTCCCCGTGTACCTGCAGGAAGCTGTCGCGGCCGGTGCTGCCCATCCAGTCGACCAGCTGCCCCATGTAGTCGAAGAAGGCGATCTCCAGCGCGGAGATCACGCCGGTCAGCACCGACATCGCCAGCAGCCACGGCAGCAGCGGCCGCGAATAGTGCAGCAGGAACGGCAGCAGCTTCCGTGGCGGTGTGGCGGGTTCGCCCTTGGGATAGGGATTGATGCGGGTTTCGAAGAATCGGAACATCGGGTCGGTCCATCGTGGGCGCACGTAGGGCGGCGCCGGGAAAAACGTACCGGCTCAGCCGGCGGGATAAGGCCAGGCCGCGCGCGCCTGGCGGAGCGCATGGCCGTACCAGGCCAGCTGGTCCAGCATGCGGCGTGCGGCGCGCGCGCTGGCATCGCCGTCGCGCGGCCTGCCCGTGGCGTCGAAGCGGTCCCATGCCTGCGGGAAGTACACGCCGTCGCGCACCGGTACCGCATGCAGGCCGGAGAACACCTGCCGCAGCTGCTCGGCCGCGCGGACGCCGCCGCTGTGGCCCCCGTAGGCCACGAACGCGACCGGTTTGGCCTGCCAGTGGGCCTGGACCGAATCGATCACGAATTTCAGCGCAGCGGGGTAGCCGTGATTGTACTCCGGCACCACCACCACGAAGGCGTCGGCGCGCCAGATGCGTTGCTGCAGATTCACCAGGTCGGCACTCGGTGCGCCGCCGTGGCGGTGCGGCAGGTCCAGCAGGGCGGGGTCGATGGCGTCGACGGTGTAGTCGCGCCGCATTGCCAGCTGCGCACGCAGCCAGTCGGCGACGGTGTCGCAGAAGCGGCCCTCGCGCGTGCTGCCGTACAGCAGGGCCAGATGAAGCGGATCTTGCATGGGGACGGGTTGCCAGGAGAGGGGACGGCAGGGTAGAACCTCAAGCTTTCTTTAGGTCAATGCGCCATGCCGGGAAAACAGCGTCCCCCCATCGAAACGGAGCTCACCGTCGGCCAGGTGGCGGCACGCGCGGGCGTGGCGGTCTCCACCCTGCATTTCTACGAGTCCAAGGGACTGATCCACAGCTGGCGCAACGCCGGCAACCAGCGCCGCTACCCGCGCGAAGTGCTGCGTCGCGTGGCCGTCATCAAGGTGGCCCAGCGCACCGGCATCCCGCTGGCGGAAATCCAGGCCGCGCTGTCGTCGCTGCCGGAGAACCGCACGCCCACCGCCGCCGACTGGAAGAGGCTATCGGCACGCTGGCGGGATGCGCTGGATGCCCGCATCGGCAGCCTGACCCGCCTGC
>Ga0208958_1001407_pt1 | contig 24014 bp, 18 predicted proteins | sample RifOxyB1_FD_184032 | JGI IMG/M metagenome (GOLD analysis project Ga0208958, IMG submission 184032) | Soil microbial communities from Rifle, Colorado - Rifle Oxygen_injection B1 (SPAdes) | ecosystem: Environmental > Terrestrial > Deep subsurface > Rock core/Sediment | place: Rifle, Colorado...
TGCTGATCATCTCCACTCCGCGCGACACGCCCAACTTCCAGGCGCTTCTGGGCGACGGTTCGCAGTGGGGAATGGAGATCCAGTATGCGGTCCAGCCCAGCCCCGACGGCCTGGCTCAGGCCTATGTCATCGGCGCGGATTTCGTCGGCGACAATCCGTCGGCCCTGATCCTAGGCGACAACATCTATTACGGCCACGGCATCACCGACCTGTTTACCAGCGCCATGAGCCGGCCGGACGGCGCCACCGTGTTCGCCTATCACGTCAACGATCCCGAACGGTACGGCGTGGTCGAGTTCGACCAGGACATGCGTGCGCTGTCGATCGAGGAAAAGCCCCAGGCGCCCAAGTCCAACTGGGCCGTCACCGGTCTCTACTTCTACGACAAGGACGTGGTCGAGATCGCCCGCGACCTCAAGCCGTCGCCGCGCGGCGAGCTGGAGATCACCGACGTCAACCGCATCTATCTGGAGCGCGGCAAGCTGTCGGTCGAGATCATGGGCCGGGGCTACGCCTGGCTCGACACGGGCACGCCCGACAGCCTGATCGAGGCGGCGCAGTTCGTCAGTGTCCTGGAAAAACGCCAGGGCTTCAAGATCGCCTGCCCCGAAGAGGTCGCCTACCAGAAGGGCTTCATCGATGCCGCTAAGCTCGAAGACCTGGCCGCCAAGCTCGGCAAGAGCACCTATGGCCAGTATCTGCGCGACAACGTCCTGCGGCGCGGGGCCTAGCCCGTGGATAAGCCTGCCCTCTATATCATCGGCACCCGGGGCGTTCCGGCGGCCCACGGTGGTTTCGAGACCTTCGCCCACCACTTCGCCCTGCACATGCGCGACAAGGGTTGGGCGGTCACGGTCTATTGCCAGGTGGACGAGGGCCCGGCCGGGCCGGTGATCGACGAGTGGGAGGGCGTGCGTCGCGTCACCTTTGCGGCCGACAGCGGCGCCTTCGGCACGATGAAGTTCGACTGGGCCTGCGTCCGCCACGCCCTGAAGGAACGCGGCGTCATGCTGGTCCTTGGCTACAACACCGCCGCCTTCAGCGCCCTGCTGCGTCTGACCCCGAATCCGGTGCTGACCAACATGGACGGGATCGAGTGGAAGCGGGCCAAATGGCCGTGGCACGGCCGCATCTGGCTGTATCTGAACGAGTGGATCGGCGCCCTGACGTCGAACAAGCTGATCGCCGACCACCCCGAGATCGCCAACCACCTGGCCCGTCGCCGCAGCCGGCGCGACATCGTCATGATCCCCTATGGCGCCGATGCGGTCACCGACGCGCCTGAGGCGCCGGTGCGGGCCCTCGGACTCAACCCCGGCCGCTATCTGATCTCCATCGGCCGGATCGAGCCCGAGAACAACATCCTGCCGATGATCCGGGCCTTCGCCGCCAAGCCGCGCGACCTGCAGTTCGTCTGTCTGGGCAAGCTCGAGCCGGACAAGAACCCCTATCATGCCGAGGTGATGCAGGCGGGCGAGGGGCGGGTGATCTTCCCCGGCGCCATCTACGACCCCGCCGTGGTCAAGGCCCTGCGCTTCCACGCCGCCGCCTATTGCCACGGCCACAGCGTCGGCGGCACCAATCCGTCCCTGGTGGAGGCCCTGGGCGCCGGCAATCCCGTCGTCGGCCACGACAATCCGTATAACCGGTGGGTGGCGGGGCCGGAGCAGTTCTATTTCGCGGACGCCCACGCCTGCGCGGCGGCCTTTGACGCGGTGGAGGCGGGCGGAGACCGGCTGGCCCGCGCCGGCGCCGCGTCGCGCCAAAGGTTCGACACCGCCTTCCTCTGGCCGGACATCCTTGGGGAATACGAAGCCGTGTGCGTTGAGAGTCTTCGCTCGAACCCGCCGCGATAGAGTTTGGACCGGGACACCTTGGGGGCCGCATGGTCAGATTGCTTCATGTAACCAACGCCTACCCCTATCCGGAGGTGCCGGAGTACGGGATATTCGTCAAAGAGCAGATCGAGTCCGTCGCCGCCGCCGGCGTGGACAGCGACCTGGTCTTCATCAACGGCCGGCTCGAGGGCAAGACGGCCTACCTGAAGGCGATCAAGACGATCCGCGCCAAGGCGCGCGCGGCGGACGTCATCCACTGCCATCACCTGTATTCAGGCCTGGCGACCTACCTCGCCTTCACGGGCAAGCCGGTCGTGCTCTCGTTCCTGAACGACTGGTTGCACGAGATGGACGGCGTCAACAGCACCGTCGTCCGAAAGATCCTGTGCAATCTGGGCGTCGCCCTGGCCCAGTGCGTGATCTTCAAGAGCCCCATCCCGCCGCAGTTCGTCGGCCGGAAGAAGTTCGTGCATCTGCCCAATGGAGCGGACGCCCAACGGTTTCACATCACCGACAAGGCCCAAGCCCGCGCCCGATTGGGGCTGGATCCCCGGGCCTTCTATCTGTTGTTCGTCAGCTCCAAGGATCAGTACCGGGCCCAGAAACGCTATGACCGGTTCAAGGCCTGTATCGACCGGTTGCAGGCGGCCCATCCGGATCGCGACGTGCGCGAGCTGATCCTCGTCAACCAACCCCGCGAACGGGTGCTGGACTTCTTCAACGCCGCCGACGTCCACCTGATGACCTCGGATTTCGAAGGCTCGCCCAACTCGGTGAAGGAAGCCCTGTGCTCCGGACTCCCGGTCGTGACTACCGATGTCGGTAATGTGCGCGACATGCTGGACGGCGTGCCGCACGCCTATGTGTCAGACGTCATGGAGCCCGTCGAACTGGTCGCCTTGGTCGAACGGCTGTTTGCAGCCCCGGTGGACCGGCAAGCCATCCGGGACGGCTTCCTGGAGAAGGGCATCAGCAAGGAAGCTGTTTTGGCGCGGCTGCTGGACGTCTACCAGCGGCTGGGACGGGGGCATGTCTGATGCCCGAGATGTGGTGTTGATGTAAAAAATGATCGACCGTCGCCGGCTGCTTTTTACAGGAGCCACCTTTGGCGGCTTGGCCATGCTCAGCTCTATGGCCTGTGCGTCATTGCGCCTTCCCGCGTCATTAACAGGCTGGGCAAGCACATCTGGCGGACTGGGAGGCCCGATTTTGAGGGTCCGGTCTTTGGAAGGCAGCGGCCCAGGAACACTTAGGGATGCGCTGAACCGTGACGGCCCCCGCATAATAGTTTTTGAAGTGTCTGGCATAATAGATCTCGGGCACCAAAACATCGTCGTAACTAATCCATACGTCACTATAGCTGGACAGACTGCTCCCGAACCAGGAATAACGCTGATTCGCGGTGGTTTAGAGATCAGAACACACGACGTGATAGTCAGACATATTCGAGTCAGGCCTGGTGCGGCAGGTTTTCTCGCTCGGAGCGGATGGGAAGTCGATGGACTTACAACCACAGCCGCGCACGATGTGGTCATAGATCAATGTTCGTTTTCTTGGGCGACCGACGAAAATCTATCTGCATCGGGAGGTAGGTTTGTCGGAGGCGACGACGTGGATTCGTGGAGAAGACATACTTCTAGGAGGATTACTTTTAGTAGAAATCTTATATCAGAAGCGCTTTCACATTCGTCTCACGCCAAGGGTGAGCATTCCAAAGGTACATTAATCCACGATAACTGCACCGATATCATGATCGTGGGAAATATATTTGCTCACAACAGGGAACGAAATGTGATGTTCAAGGGTGGGGTGCATGCGCTCGCGGTTAACAACGTCATTTATAATCCAGGCCATAGGTGCATGCATTATGCACTTATAGAAGACGAGTGGCGCGGTAGACGGTGGGAAAGGGGTAAGATTTCTCTGGTTGGAAATGTCCTGCGAGCAGGGCCCTCTTCTGCGAGAAATCTAGCTTTTATGACGGTTGAGGGCCAGGGCGGGCTTGATGTTCACATGTCTGACAATAGGGCGTTCCACCAAGACGGCGAACCAATGGAACAAATTCGAGCAAGTAGACACCTCCAGCCATCTGTGACGTCTTTCGATCAGCCGCTCAAAGTTCCAGATAGTTTCATCGCTAGGGGCGCTTCGAGCGTTGAGGATTGGGCATTTTCAAGCGCAGGCGCCCGGCCGTGGGCTAGAGACGGCGTTGATCAACGAATCATACTTGAGGTGGCGCGAGGCGGCGGAAAGATCTTGGACAGTGAAAACGATGTCGGCGGCTACCCCTTCGTTACTCCCCGATATGCTCCCTTTGTAGAGGACGAATGGGACCTCGCCACTATGACCAGATCAGCCGACATATAGCGCGATCATCTAGTTCCCAGACTGGATTGAGCTAGCGGCATATCGTTAGAGGAAGAGCTTGATCGCGTTGGTCTTCCATTCCCGCTCTTTGCGACGCCCGCCCGCACAGAGCGGCGGCGGCGCGAGGCGTCATTTACGATACATGCCATGACTATAATCAGGAATAGACTAATGGTGATCGATTTGGATCCGATCGAAAGGGCCGAGGCAGAGGTAAGAAAGAAGTACGTTACAAGCCAAAATCCATTAGCTCCCAATGGTCGAGCGACTCGGAAAAGTAACGCAAAAGTGGCAACTGTTATCACGAGCGCAATAGGTAAGCCGTAGTTCGTTATGAGCGCGACTGGAAAGCTCTCGAATCCTTGCGGCGTCTGGAGCTGTATCAGCATTGCGGCCCTGTGGGATGGGGTAATTCCAATCAGCCACTCCGTAGGAGAGAGATAGCTTAGCATTTGTATTGCTGCTAGCCGCGTGTCCGCGCTCCCTCCGTCATTTTCAAGTCGCTCCATTAAAACGGCCCCAAGTCCTGCCGCCAATGCTAGTGGAATGGCAGCAAATCCGCCGTAAGCCAGTAGGCCAATGCTTTTTATGGAGCGAAGTTTTCCTGTAAATAAACTATATATCGCATATATACCCGATATTGTCAGAGCGATGACCAATGCAGCGCGGCCGCCAAAAGTGACAAGTGCTCCCAAATGCAAGAATGTCTGAAAGAACCGACTGAAAGTAAATCCATCCTTTAGGGATTTAACAATCAAGTAGAGGAAATAAACGCCCGTCATTTGTGCGTTTATTAACGGGTGCCCTAGCAATGCTGTTGGTCTGGCATCGTACGCAACTACGACTTCGCCCGCGATGCGGGGGAGCATGTTGAATCCGGTCAGACTACCTATAACGCCTAGGCAAGAGTTCACTAAGAAGAAGATCGGGACAAAAGCCGCCGCCCTCCGGAGGAAGGAGTCATCGGTCCGGGTGAATGTGTACATGAAAAGAGCAGGCGTCAGGAATGTGACTATTGGAGAACTCAACTCTCCGGCATTGTTGGGCGATACCATAATCCAACCAATGACCAATGCCGCCGCTGCCATCAGAGCTAGGGAGTAAGTTCTGAAACCGGTCGCTGCGATACGGTTCATGTGAGGTTGATATAACAAGCACACCAAGGCGCTAATCAGCGTAAGGTAAAATGAAGGGTGCAGCTTCTCTAAAGGATTGCCGCCCTCTGACATGTAAGATACGCCCAAAACATAAAGCATGTTGTTGGACAGCAGGAGTATAGATAGAGCAGAGATTGCAATTAGGGCGTTCATAGGGCGCATGGCGGTCCTCTCAGCTCGATCAAACGGCGACGTCTTGCGGGCGTACGATGGCGAGGTAGCGGTCCACGACCACCGCCGGAGAATAGTCCCTGGAGCGCTCGATCAATAGATCCGCCGGCGTCGGCTCGTCCAGCATGGCGCTCATGGCCTCGGCCATGGCCGCAGCGTCGTCGACGGGAACCAGGCGTCCGAAGCGGCCCTCGTCGAGAATTTCGGCCGGGCCGTGAGGACAGTCCGTACTGACGATGGGGACGCCGCAGGCCAGGGCTTCGACCAGGACATTGCCGAAGCCTTCGAACCGGGAACTCAGCACGAACAGGTCGGCGCGTTTGAGGAATTTCAGCGGATTGTCCTGGAACCCGAGGAAGGCGACGCGATCGGCCACGCCGAGCGCCTCGGCCTGGGCCTTCAGCCGCTGTTCCAACGGGCCGACGCCGCAGATCGCCAGTCGGGCGGGCCTTGTGGCGGACAGGCGTGCGAAGGCCGCGATCAGGGTGTCGAAGCCCTTCTGCGGGTTAAGCCGGCCTATGGCCAGAACCACGGGATCTTCCGAGGAAAAGACGGGCGCGTCTATCGGCTCCGCCGCGAGCCGTTCGACGTCGGCAGGCGCGGCGGGATTGTAAAGGACCTGAATACGCTCGCGGGGAAAGCCGACCGTTCTGGCCATGTCGTCGGCGATGCCGGCGGACACCGCGAAGACGCCGTCGGCTCTGGGCAGGATGAAGCGGTAGAACAGGGGGATGAGCCCCTGTTTCGACCCTTTGGCGGATTGGGAGCTCAGATTATTGTGCTGGGTCACGAAAACTCGGGCGGGACGACCGGCCAGTCTATTGCCGATCACGGCGGCGATGTTGTGATAGCCGAGGCTGGAGATCACGATATTCGGCCGGGTCTCCCTTAAATAGCGGGTCAGAGGCGCCAGGCTGGCTATGGAGCGTTTGGCCTTCAGGTCGATAACGCGCACGCCCTCCGGCACCTGGCTCATATATTCGCCCTTGGCCTGGCACAGCACCAGATCCACGCGATAGCCGCGCCTCACCAACTCACGGGCGATCACCAGGCGCATCTTCTCTGCGCCGCCCGAAGCCATGCTGGTGATGTGCAATGCGATGAGCGGCGTGCTTGTCGATGTCGCCGGAGTCGATGTGTTCATGGCGAGAGCCGGGAGCTGTGTGAAAGGGGTGTTCAGGCGCGGGCGTCCACGTCGAGGCCGCGTGTGGACGATCGAATGCGCGCCAGCGACCATACCGTGAAGACTATGCTGACGACCATCGAGACGAGGGAAAAGGCCGTGATCGCCCATGCGCCGTCATGGAAGACATAGAGGGTCGAAATCATGGCTGTCGCTCGCAGGCCGACCTGCGCGATGTTGTAGATCAGGTTGGCGGACTGCTGGTTGGTGATCGAGACCGATGCGCTGAGCGGCAGGGTTCCGACCAGGCAGGCCAACATCGGGCACAGCAGCAAGACGTAGGTGGACGACCGCAACCACTCGGGGTCCAGGAAGAAGCGGGTGATGATGAAGCTGGGCACGGCGGCCAGAAGGACGAAGGCGACGCCTAGCCCATAGGCCATGAGTGTTGATTTCAGTAGGTAGTGGTAGCGCTCTCTTCGCCGTGTATTGCGGATCTTGGCGAGGTAGATGGGGCGCAGGCTGGAAGAAATGACCGTATAGGGAGAGAAGAGGAGATTGAAGGCAAACCAGTAGATTCCGGTTTCGTCGCTCATCCCTCGGGCAGAAAAGACATAGACCGGAATCTGGAAGGCGACCGTCGAAATGGCGTTCGCGGGCAGGCCGAGAACCATTTCCTTATACGACGTCCGCACTAGACGCAGAGCGCGCTTGATCGAGAGGTGCCGGATGGAACCCACTGCCTCTTTGATCGATCGGAGCGCGACCAGGCTGCCGAACGCCGGGCCCGCAGTACGAGCCGCGGCGAGCAACAATGGGTTCGGGAGGAAGAGAGCGGCCAACACCTGGGTGATCGCGATGACCCACGCGTTGACCTGGGCCATTAGGCCCACCGTGCGTGGGCGAGGCGGATGGGCGTTTTGCGCGGGAAGGATATAGAGGTTCAGCGATGTCGCGAAGATCGCAAGCGGCACAAGGGCGGCGTAGGGAGAGACGCCTTTGCCGCTCGCCACCGCATAGACTCCCAAACCAGCATAGGCCGCGACCATGAAAAGCCCGTTGGCCAGATACGCCAAGGCGAAAAATGTCGCTTTCGTCGTGGGCAGGTGCGTGACCTGCGCCCGGATCTCCAAACGTAGGCCGGAAGCTGCGGCGCCAAGTGCCACGATGGATGTAAAAAGTCCGACCTGGCCGAAGTCGGACGGAGAAAAATAGCGAGCGGCGAATAGGGTCGATAGAAAGATAACCGCCTGCCCGAAGGCGCGGCCTCCTGCGACGGTCGCGATTGGCCAAAGCAAATCCCTCATCGTCGCATGGTTACGCAACTTGCTTAGGTGTGACGTCACCATGCCGATGGGTTTCTGCTAAGCCGTTAGGGGGATGGATCGGATGCCTGCTGTCGCCATCTCACCATATTCGTTGCGCCACCACGCCACGAACCGCTCTAGCCCCTCCTTCAGCGGCACCTTGGGCTGATAGCCGGTCAGGGCGTTCAGCTTGGACACGTCGGCATAGGTGGCGGTGACGTCGCCGGGCTGCATCGGCCGCATGATCTTCTTGGCCTCGACGCCCAGGGCCGTCTCGAGGGTCGTGATCATCTCCATCAGGCCGACGGGCGAGCTGTCGCCGATATTATAGACCTCGTGCCCGCCTGCTGCGGGCGGGTTGTCCAGCACGCCCACGATGCCATCGACGATGTCGTCGATATAGGTGAAGTCGCGGGCCATCCGGCCCTCGCCGTACACCTCGATCGGCTCGCCGCGCATGATCTTCTGCGTGAAGCCGAAATAGGCCATGTCGGGACGGCCCATCGGGCCGTAGACGGTGAAGAACCGCAAGCCCGACTGAGGGAAGCCGTACAGTTTGGCGTAACTCTGACTCAGCAGTTCGCACGCCCGCTTGGTCGCCGCATACAGGGAGACCGGCGTGACGGTCGGATCGTCCTCGCGGAAGCCCGCCCCCTCCAGCGGCCGGTCGCCGTAGACCGAGCTGGACGAGGCGTAGACCAGATGGGTCACGCCGTTGTGGCGCGCGGCCTCCAGCATCGACAGATGGCCCGCCAGATTGGACCGCTCATAGGCGAAGGGGTTCTCAAGCGAATAGCGGACCCCGGCCTGGGCGGCCAGGTGGACGATCCGCGCCACGCCATGGTCCCGCACCAGGGCCAGCATCCGCTCATGGTCGGCGATGTCGGCGCGCACCATGGTGAAGCCTTCGCGCGCTTCCAGCCGCGCGGCGCGGGCCTCCTTCAGGGCCGGGTCATAATAGTCGTTGAAATTATCGACCCCGATGACGGTCTCGCCTCGATCCAGCAGGCGCTCGGCCGTATGCATGCCGATGAAGCCTGCTGCGCCGGTGACGAGGATGGGGCTCGACATCAGCCGCGCCCGATGTCGCTGTACTTGAATCCGCGTTGGGCCATGTCGTCGGCGCGATAGACGTTACGCAGATCGACCAGCACGGGCTGCGTCATCAGGCCCTTGACCCGATCCAAGTCCAGAGCCCGGAACTGGTCCCATTCGGTGATGATGACTGCGGCGTCGGCGCCTTCGACGGCCTCATAGGCGCTGGCCTTCATCTCCACGCCCGGCAGCAGTTTGGCCGCCTCGTGCATGCCTTCCGGATCGAAAGCCTGGACCTTGGCGCCGGCGGCGATCAGGGCCGGGGCGATGTCCAGCGAGGGGGCGTCGCGCATGTCGTCGGTGTTGGGCTTGAAGGTCAGGCCCAGCAGGGCGACCGTCTTGCCGGCGACGCTCTCGCCCAGGGTGGTCTCGACCCGGCCGGCCATGGCCTTCTTGCGCGCGTCGTTCACCTCGACCGTGGTTTCGATCAGGCGGACGGGCGAGTTGTACTGCTGGGCCGTGCGGACCAGGGCGATGGTGTCCTTGGGGAAGCAGGAGCCCCCATAGCCGGGGCCGGCGTGCAGGAACTTGGACCCGATCCGCTTGTCCAGGCCGATGCCGCGGGCCACCTGCTGCACGTCGGCGCCGACGGCCTCGCACAGGTCCGCCATCTCGTTGATAAAGGTGATCTTCATCGCCAGGAAGGCGTTGGCGGCGTATTTGATCAGTTCCGAGGTGCGTCGACCGACGAACTGCAGCGGGCTCTCGTTCAGGTTCAGCGGGCGGTACAGTTCGCTCATTACGGCCTTGGCGCGCGAACCGACGTCGCCGTCGATGTCGTTGACGCCGATCACAACCCGGTCGGGGCGCTTGAAGTCGCCGATGGCGGCGCCTTCACGCAGGAACTCGGGATTGGAGACGACCGCGAAATCCGCGTTCGGATTGGCCTTGCGAATAATGGCCTCGACCTCGTCGCCGGTGCCGACCGGGACGGTGGACTTGGTGACCACCACGGTGAAGCCTTCGATGAGACCGGCGATCTCCTCGGCGGCCGCATAGACATAGCTTAGGTCGGCATGGCCGTCGCCGCGACGGGTCGGCGTGCCCACGGCGATGAAGACGGCGTCGGCGTTGCGGATGGCTTCGGCGCCGTCCAGGGTGAAGAACAGCCGGCCTTCCTTGACGTTGGTGGCGACCAGATCGTCCAGGCCGGGCTCGAAGATCGGAATTTCGCCCTTCTCCAGCCGCTCGATCTTCGAGGGATCCTTGTCGATGCAGGTGACGACGTGGCCGAAGTCGGCGAAACAGGCTCCAGACACCAGGCCTACATAGCCGGTGCCGATCATTGCGACGCGCATCTAGAAATCCCCGTTAATCTTCAGGAAAGCTTACGATCCATCATGTTGCAGTGCAACAGCGTCGTTTAGTTAAAAACACGTTCTGTAGAAGGCGACGGCGAAAAATCTGTGGCCTGTCGTCCGCCCGTATTCGACTTGTCGTGATAAGGTAATCGATGGCCGCCGCAGCTGCGGCGGCCATCGCTGAGACCGGACAAGAAATCAGGCCGTATAATATTTCTTGTACTCGCTGTAGTAGTATCCGGCGTCGCCATATCCTTGCTTGGATTGGGCGTTCACGTCCACCTGGGTCAAGGCTGCGCCCAGTATATAGGCGCCGGACTGCTGCAACATCTTCACAGCGCTGCTGATGGCGCGAGCCGGGGTTTTCCGCCAGCGGGCCAGCAGGATGGTCATGTCCGCCTTGGCGGCGAGCACGCGCGTGTCGGCGAGCGCCAGCACGGGGGCGGTGTCCATCAGGACCAGATCGAACGAGCCGCGCAGCTTGGCCAGCAGATCGTCCATGGCGGGGGTGCCGAAAACGTCTTGCGTTGCCGTCGCGCTCGACAGAGGCATGACATAGGCCCCCGAGGCCTCGTCCAGCTTCAGCACTGATTCCAGGGTGGCCTTGCCCTGGATGACTTCGACCAGACCAGCCTCGGTGTTCAGGCCGAGCGCGCGGGTTACGGCGCGGCGACGCAGGTCGCAGTCCAGCAGAAGAACGCGGCTGCCGGCGATGGCCGAAACGCGCGCCAGGCCCACCGACGTCGTCGTCTTGCCTTCGCCGGGCAGGGCGGAGGTCAGGACGACGATTTTGCAGCCCTGGCTGCCGCCCGCATAGTTGATCGACGTCCGCAGCGAGCGGAAGGCTTCAGCAAACACCGACAAGGGTTTCTTCACGGCGAAATCGAGCGGGCTGATGCTGCGATCCGCGCCTTCCGCCACCGAGGCGACCAGGGGAATGGAGCCGATCGCCGGCAGGCCCAGCTTGCGCTCGACCTCGTCGGTCGTGCCCAGGCCGGCGTCCAGCATTTCGGCAAGCACTACGGCGGCCAAACCGGCGCCCAAGCCGAGGATGACGCTCAGCGCTAGGTTCAGCATGACATTGGGCGAGCTTTGTTTGGTGGGAATGGAGGCGCGAGACACGATGGTGGCGTCGGCCTGCTCAATGCCGGACTGAGCGCTGGTTTGGCGATAGCGATCCAGGAAGCTCTGGTAGACGGCGCGAGCCGCATCGGCGTTGCCTTCCAGTTCCCGCAGCTGGACCGAGGCCCCGCTGTTGGTGGCCAAGGCGCCGCGCGCTGAGGACAGGCTGGCCTGGACCGACGCCGTACGCTCCTGAGCGACCCGGACCTGAGCCTCCAGGTTGGAAATGATGCGGCGGATTTCGGCCTGGATTTGCGCGTCGATGTCGGCGAGTTCCCGTTGCGCCCGGACCATGTCGGGGTGCAGCGGGCCGTAGCGGCTGCTCATGTCGGCCACCCTGGCGCTGATTGCGGCGCGTTGCGAACGAAGGTTCTGGATGACCTGCGAGGTCAGGGCTTCGCCCACATCGTCGCCGTTCGAGCCCGACGCCATCTGAGCGCGCGCCGTCCGAAGGCGAGCGAGCTGTTCAGCCTCTTGCGCACGCACCGCTGCAAGCTGCTGATTATAGGCGGAAATCTCCTGTTCGGTCAGGGTCGTGCCCTGCGAGCTCAGCAGGTTGTTGGCGATGCGGTAGCTGGAGACGGCGGCGTCGGCCTCCTGAACCTGGCGGCGAAGCTCTTCGAGGCGGGTGCGCAGGAAGCTGTTAGCCTCGCCGGTGGCGTCCAGTTTTCTATCCAACTGGGAGGCGAGATATTTTTCAGCGAAGACATTGGCGATCCGCGCCGCCTTGACCGGGCTTTCCGACGTGAAGCCAACGTTCATGGAGTAGGTGAGGCCGACGCGCCGGACGCTGAGGCGTTGGCCGACCACATTGATGACCCGCTGCCGTTCCGCTTCCCGTTCCGCATCGGTCGAAGGCGGCGTGCGGTCGGCGCCGAGCCCGATCCAGCCTTTCACCGTCCCGCCCAAGCCGGGCTTCTGAAGGCGAGCATTGAACTCGGGATCCTCGACCAGCCGCAGATCGTCCACGACCGTCGCCGCCAGTTCGGGCGATTTCAGCACCTCGACTTCGGTGTCGACGACGCTCGTCTCAGGCGTAAGGCCGGACAAGACCGCTTTCGAATCGACGACCTGTTCGGTCCGCGTATTGATCTGAAGGTTGGCGGTCGCCGTGTACATGGGCGTCTGACGCAGCATCACCACAGCCACTGCCACGAAGACCACGGCCGCCACGGCGGCGAACAGCTTCAACCGGCGACGAAATACGGCGATGAGCCGTTGGACGTCTATTGTGTCGCCCGCGCGGCCGCCATTGGAAGGCGAATAATCGTTCGTCTCAGTCATCGCACCATCATCAGGACTTCGGCCGCAGCCGGTTGCACAGGTCGGGTTCCGGTCGGATATCGGGGAACATACCTCTATACCGCACTGCACAAAAACAGCCTAGCAGCAGCGAGAGGTGTGGTCGAAATCGATACGTGGCCCAGACGCGGTCGTTCGCAATGCACTTACCATGCCGCATTGACACAATAGAAACGATAAACGCAATCAAGTCTCAATCATGGTTTCTCATGCACCCGCGACAAGCCCGCAGGACGCTTGACGGTCGCGAGAAGCGATAAGCCGTGACATGCTGAAACAAGGCTGCGACCGTGTCGCTCTTGGACAGGCCTCGCGTCCGATGAGGGGTTTCGTGAATTCGATCATCGTCTCCGCGCTTCTCGTTTTGGGACTGTCGGCCGACGGGTTCCAACACCCGGCGACGGGCGCGCCGGCGGGACATGAGACGCCCGTGGCCCCTCCCGTCGCGCCGGCCTCCGCCTCAGCCTATGCTTGGCGCCCTGTCCCCATCGGCGGCGGCGGCTTCATAACGGGACTGAGCATTGACCGCCTCGGCCTGACCCGGGTCGCCCGGGCCGATGTCTATGGCGCCTATCTTTGGCGGGAGGACAAGGATCGCTGGGTCCATTTGGCGACCTCCGCCAACATGCCCGACGCCGCCGCCATGACCCTCAACCAGGGTGTCTATGAAGTCGTGGTCGCTCCATCGGATCCGAACAGGATCTATATGGCCATGGCGGGCGGCGTTTATGCCTCCACGGACAGGGGCGTGCGTTTCGAAAAGGGGGCGATGCCGACCGTAAGATTCGACGCCAACAGTCCTGCCCGGCATTTTGGACCCTATATGGCCGTGAAGCCGGACAGTCCCGACGTCGTTGTCCTGGGTTTGCCGCAGGACGGCGTCTGGCGCTCGGTGGACGGCGGCAAGATCTGGTCGCGAAGCGAAGGCCTGCCTCTCCCGGTGGAGGCGGCCGGCGCGGAAGGGGCGGGGGTCAGTGTCTGGTTCACCCCGGACGCCAAGTCGCTCTGGGCCTCGGTTCCGGGGCGCGGGGTCTGGATCTCAAAGGACGACGGCAGGACCTTTTCTCCCTTGGCGCCTCGGGCTCAGCCTGGGCCCCAGCGGCTGAGACGAGGCGTCTTCGCTCGCAACGGCGTCTTTTGGGGCGTGGAGGTCGACGCCCGCAAGGTCTGGCGGTTCGCTGACGGCCGCTGGCAGGATCTGACCGATCGACCAGGCTTGGGTGCTGCGGCCTTCGCGGCGGTGGCTGTCAATCCGCGCAACGGCTCTGTATACGTCTTCGACGTCGGGGGAAGGGGGCGCCGCAGTCAGGACGACGGCCAGCACTGGTCGCGCCTGACCGGACGTCCCGGCGTTGGGGAGAAGGACCCCCCCTGGCTTCATGTCGTCGATAACGGCTTCTTCGCGACGGGCGATGTGATCTTCGATCCCGTGGCTCCGGATCGTCTGTGGAATGCGGCCGGCACCGGCGTTTACGTCGCCGACCTGGGCGAGGACCACAACCGCGTCGACTGGAAGAGCAGGGTGCGGGGAATAGAGGAACTGGTGGCGAACGACGTGGTCGCGGCGCCCGGCCGTTTGCCGATTTTCGCCGCCTGGGATTTCGGCCTGCATGTGCGTGACGACCTGACCCGTTTTTCCACGGGCTACGGACCCAAGGAGCGGGTGCTGATCGGCGTTCAACAGGTCGACTGGAGCGCCGCAAACCCCGCTTTCATGGTCACCAACGCGTCCGACACGCGCACCTGTTGCTCGGAAGACGGGGAGTCGGTGCTCGCCGGTTACAGCGAGGACGGCGGGAAAACCTGGAGCCGGTTCGCCAGCCTGCCGCATCCCCCGGGCACGGAGGCCTCGGATCCTTGGCGGATGGCCTTCGGCACGATCGCCGTATCCTCAAGCGACGTGAACAATATCGTTTGGGCACCGGCCAGAAACCGCTCGCCCTTCTACACGACTGACCGAGGGGTGACGTGGAAGCGGGTGGAGCTTCAAGGCGAACGTCTCCCGGACACTGGGTCCTACGCCCGGTACAATTACCACCGCAGGACCTTGGCGGCGGATCGGGTGCGGCCGGCGACCTTCTATCTCGTGCATAGCGGGGACGGCGAGAACGCTCGTCTCGCGGGCTTGTGGACGACCACGGACGGCGGACGGACATGGACGCAGACCTTCAGGGGGGAGATCGCGCCGGACAGCCGGTTCAGCGCCAAGCTGCGTGCAGTCCCAGGACAGGCGGGCCATCTCTTCTTCACGTCGAACGCCCAGGATTCCGCCGACAAGAGGCTCAGGCGATCGGTTGACGGCGGGCGCACCTGGCTTGCGATGGACAGAGTCGAGCATGCCCACGACATCGCCTTCGGCAAGGCGGCTCCTGGAGCGGATTATCCGACTATCTACATTACCGGCCGTGTCGGCGGCCGCTACGGCGTCTGGCGTTCCACTGACGATGCCGTCAGCTGGACACGGGTGGGGACGTTTCCGGTTGGCGCCCTGGACGAGGTTGTCACCATGGATGCGGACAAGGATGTGTTCGGTCGGGTATATCTGGGGTTTAAGGGGTCCGGCTGGCGATACGGACAGCCGGCCGCTTGCCGCCCGGCTTCCTACGCGTTTGGCGCGGATCTTGAGTGCTTCGAAGTGGATCGTATCTTTTAGAGGCAAGCGCCTGGTTTTTGCCGTTGTCTTGAAGTCGACGGGGGCCGACGAGAGGCGATTTCAAGTCGAGGATGGAGGCGTTATGCGTCAGTTTGAGATAGACGGCCTCTCGAGGCGAGCCGTGTTCAATGCCGCTGGTTAGACCGCGCCGGAAAGGCGTCCAGAAGCCCAAACGCTTGCTGCTGGTCGCCTCTGCGGGAGGCCACTGGGTGCAACTGTGTCGGCTTGCCCCCGCATACGAAAACCTCGAGGTCAAGTTTGTCACCACCGTGCGCAGGGGACATGCGCCCATGGGTGAACGACCGGTGGCCACGGTCACCGATGCGTCGACGCGCCGGCCGCATCAGGTGGCTCTTCTGATGCTGCAGATGGCTTGGGTTTTCTTTGGTTTTCGACCTGAAGTGATCCTCAGCACTGGGGCCGCCCCCGGCGTCGTCGCCATCTGGTTAGGGCGGCTGGTGGGCGCTCGCACCATCTGGATCGATAGTATCGCCAACTCCGAAAAGGTGTCGCTTTCTGCAAGGCTTGTCGCAAGCCAGGCTGATGTTCGCCTGACGCAGTGGCCGCACCTTGCCAACGAGACCGATAGACTGGGCTACATCGGAGCGGTGCTTTGATCCTGTTGGCTGTCGGCACCCAGCTTCCGTTTGACCGGCTGGTTCGCGCCGTGGATGATTGGGCGCGCGAGACGGGGCGTGAGGATGTCGTGGCCCAGGTTGGCGCCACCGCCTATAGGCCTCATACGCTCAAGGCTTTTTCATTTCTGTCGCCAGAGGCCTTTCAAGCGCTTCAGGCCGAAGCGATCCTTCACATCAGCCACGCCGGAATGGGCTCCATCCTGCAGGCCATGGAGCACGGCAAGCCCATCGTCATAATGCCGCGAGACTTCAGCGCAGGCGAGCACCGCAACGATCATCAGATGGCGACGGCGCGGCGTTTCGCCGGCAAACCCGGCGTTCATGTTGCTATGGACCGAGAAGAACTGTGGCGTCTCCTCAGCGATGTCGGCGGGCTCAGCGGGGGCGCTCCGATCTCCTCCTTCGCGCCAGCCACCACGACGGATGCGCTACGGCGACTGATACTTTCCGATTAGTTCCTGTCGTGGGTTATCGCATGGACGAAGTCAGGATTAGCCAGCTTCAGTCTCTCGGCCACATATCGCGCGCCCGGGCCGGTCAGGTGCGCGTAGTCGAAAGCGATGGGCGCGCCCGTGGGCGTTCGCGTCCGACAGGCGCCGTCCGCGCAAATGCCGTCCTGGTGTGACACATAGACAGCGCCCGTGCGTCCCACCGCCTCCCGCATCCTGCGGTCCAAGGCTGCGGGTTCGCTTCTTAAGAAGGACTGGGGCCGGATGCTGGCCCCGAGCCACGATTGCCGCGCCAGGACTGCGGGGAGGGCGTCGGAATATTCGGGCGCGGGCCCCACAACCACGACGGTCTGGCCCGCCGCCTGGAGGCGCCGAATGCTCCGGATCAGCGAAGGCATGTCCTTCTCGATCCAACGCCCGCCGAGAACGACCGCTTGATAGTGGTGACGATCCAGCCGGTCATAGATCGTGTCGAGCATCGGCCGGCAGTACGGCCGGCCGAGCGCATAGTCGTCGATCGGCTTGCAGCCGGCGGCCGTCGCCTGGACGAAATGGGTGCTCGGGAAGGCCGAACGAAGTCCGGGCAACAGATAGGCGATATGACTGTCCCCGAAGACCAGTACATCCGGCCGATCGCCGTCTTCGGCGAGGCAGGTCTGGAGGTTCAGACGGGGGCTGGGCGATTCATCTGTCAGGAAGCAAAGATCGCGAGAGACTTCCGCGCGGCTTTCAGCCCTTTGATCATAGTTCAGATAGGCCAGATCCCGCGCTGCTTCCGGGTCGCGCAGGATCAGGCTGGCCGGAGCCAGAAGCGCCAGGGCGGGCCCGGCTGCAGCCATGCCGAGCAGACCGGCCATCGCCGCCGCCAGCACCTTCTGCGGACGAACCCTTGTCCATGTCCGGTTCCGGAACGGCTTTTCTATCCAGTGGTAGGAAAGAACGGACAGGCCCAGCGAGATGGCGACGCAGGCCGCCAGTCCCGACAGACCCAGGTCCGCCCCCATGAACTGGCGGACGATAACCGCAACCGGCCAGTGCCAGAGATAAAGCGAGTACGAGACCTTGCCGATCGCTCGGGGCAGTCCTGAGCCGAGGCCCCTCCCCAGCCATGTGCCCTGGCCATAGGCGATGATCAGGGCCGCCCCCACGCAGGGCGCGAGAGCATTGGCCCCGGGGAAGGTCGAGGACGCGTTGACGCTGAGCACGCCAAAGCCGATCAAGGCCAGGCCGCAGAGGCACAGGACCTCTCGCAGCGCCCGGTGAGAGACGGCAGGCGAACCGCCCAGCGCGACGACCGCGCCCAGCCCCAGCTCCCAGGCCCGCGGCGGGAACATGTAAAAGGCGATCTTCGCCTGATCCGTCTCCAGCAGAAACACGCTGAGGGCGAACGATCCGGTTATCGCCGCCCACACCAGAACGGCCGCCATCCGACGCGCGAACCGGAAGGTCAGTCCCAGAATTATCGGATAGAGAATGTAGAACTGCTCCTCCACCGCCAGAGACCAGGTATGGAGCAGCAGCTGGGTGTCCGCAGAGGGGTCGAAATAGAAGACCTCGCGCGCGAAATAGAAGTTCGAAAGAAAGCCCGCCACCCACGGCAGGCTTCGGGCCAGGGTCTTGATGTCCGTCGGGGTCAGCAGGACAGGAGCCGAGAGGCAGAGCACGACCAGCAGGAACAGCAGGGCCGGCAGGATGCGCAGTGCCCGTCGACGGTAGAAGTCGGCGATGGAAAAGGCGCCGGCGTCTAACTGGCGCTGCAGTATGGCGGTGATCAGATAGCCGGAGATGACGAAGAAGACATCGACCCCGACGAACCCGCCGGACAGGGAAGTGACGCCGAAATGGTAGAGAACCACGGCCAGAACTGCTATGGCGCGCAGCCCGTCGATTTCGGCCCTATAGGTGATGGACGACACGCGATTCCCCCGCAGAACCCTTCACCCCTACCTCGTCGCCCGGCCATATGAAATATTGAGCTCGGGTATGAGGGGTAACTCTGAACTCGCTACGTTGTGACAGACCGCCGCCGCCTTCTTAGGGCGCGGAGCAAGGTTTTGATCAGCAGATGATTTCGCACGAGCTCTCCGGGCTCGGCTGGAGAAGACCACGTGAGAGTGACTGTCGGCATCAAGGCGTTGAACGAGGAAGCGCGCATCGGCGCCGCCCTTTCCAGCGCCGTGGCGGCGGTGCAGCCGTTCGGCGGCGAGGTGGTGCTGGCCGACAGCGGCTCAACCGACCGCACCCTGGAGATCGCCGCCGGCTTTCCGGTTCGGGTCGTTCAGTTGGAGAACTCGGCCGAACGCTGCTGCGGCGCCGGCGCACAACTGGCGTTCCAGCATGCAAAGGGCGACTATTTCTATCTGCTGGACGGCGACATGGTGCTCGACCCGGGGTTTCTCCCCGCCGGCATCGCCTATCTCGAACAGAATCCCCACATCGCCGCCGTGGGGGGGCGCGTGCGCGAGATGAACACCGAGGCGCACGAGTTCCAGATCCGCGCGGCGACTGTCGCCCAGGACCGCAACTGGTTGCCCGGACTGGTGGATCGGCTGGACTGTGGCGGCCTTTACCGCGCCGATGCCGTGCGCCAGGTCGGCTGGTTCGCCGACCGTAACCTGCATGCGTTCGAGGAGTTCGAGTTGGCGGCCCGTCTTCAGGCGCGCGGGTGGAAGCTGGCGCGCATCGATCATCCGGCCGTCGAGCACTACGGCCATCAGATGGGCGGCTACAAACTGCTTTGGAAACGTTTCAAGTCAGGCCACTCCGGCTCGCCTGGCGAGGTGTTGCGGGGGGCGCTGGGACGCGCGCACCTGCCCGTGGTCCTGAGGCGACTCAATCACTACCGCGTCGTCGCAGCGGTCGTCCTTTGGTGGTTGCTGATCCTGGCTTGTCTGGTCAAAGGCAGCCTGATCGGCCTGGCTGGGCTCTTGTTGGCCCCTCTGGCCTTCCTGACTTTCAGACGGCGCTCGGTGAAGCTGGGTCTCTATTCACTGGCCTCGTGGAACATCAGCGCTTTGGCGGTCATCCTCGGCTTCTTCCATCCCCGCACCCCGCCGCACCGGCCGCTGTCGTCGCGCGACCTCACGGACCGGTTGAAGGCCTCGGCGGCTAAATGAGCCGCGACCGGTCGGCCCTGGCGGGGCGATTCTTCTGGTCGCTGGCCAATTTCGCCTCGTCTTATGGACTGAGGTTCGGCTCGAACATCGTCCTCACGCGGCTTCTGGACCCGTCCGTCTTCGGGATCATGGTCATCGTCAATGCGATGCGGCTCGGGATCGAGCTGATGACCGACGTCGGCATAGAGCAGAACATCGTTCGCCACGCCCAGGGCGCCGAGCCCCGCTTCTTCAACACCGCCTGGACGATGCAGATCGTCCGGGGCGTCTGCCTGACCGTGCTCTTCCTGGCGTTGGCGCCCGTGTTGGCCGGGTTTTACGCGGTCGATATCCGGATCTTTCTGGCCATCGCCTTTGCGCCCCTGCTGACCTCCCTACACTCGACGTCGATCTTTCTGGCCGTGAAGAACCTGGAGGTGAAGCGGCGCACCCTGTTCGAGTTTTCCGCCGAGCTATCCGGCTTCGTCGTCACCCTCGGCCTGGTTCTGCTCATGCCGAACGTCTGGGGCCTCTTGGCCGGCACGCTCTGCGCCGTCGCGATCCGCTCGGGCCTTAGCTATCGCCTGCCGCATCCCCCGCACCGCCTGACCTTCGACCGGGGATATGCCCGTCAGATTCTCAGTTTCGGCGGCTGGATCATGATCTCGTCGTTCATCATGTTCGCGGCTTCCAATCTGGACCGGCTGACTCTCGGCAAGATCGCGCCCCTAGCCCTGCTCGGCATCTACGGTCTGGCGCGCACCATGGCGGATATTCCGGCCGCCATGGCGCGCCGTCTCGGCTATCAGATCATCTTCCCCATGCTGGCCGACGCCCGGTCTCGCGGGGACGAGACGCTTGTGCGCGACGTCTCGCCGGCGCGGATGAAGCTGGTGCTGATGGCGGCGTTGGTGATCGGTCTGGGTGTCGGGACGGCCGACTGGGCTGTCTCCATCCTCTATGACAGTCGCTACGCCGAAGCCGGATGGATGCTGTCCCTGCTGCTGTTCGGCGCCTGGTTTTCGGTTCTGTCCAACTTCAACGAGGCGGTGCTGATGGGGGCGGGACGGCCCGCCTATGAAAGCGGCGCGAACGGGGTTCGGTTCGCCGTCCTGGCTGCGGGGCTGTGGCTGGGGTATCTCTGGGCAGGACTGGCGGGCACCATTCTCGCCATGGTCCTCGCCGAGCTGGGCCGCTATCTGTTCGTTCTCAACGGTCAGAGGCGCGAGCATCTGTCCTTCGTTCGCCAGGATTTCGCGGCCACCGCAGCCATGCTGCTCGTCGTGGCGCTTTGCCTCGCCGTCAGAATGCCGCTGGGCCTGGGCGATCCGTGGCGGCTGATGCTGGAGGGGCTGAAATGAGCGAGCCGATGGCGACCGACCGGAAACGCATACTGATCGTTCAGTACGCGGGCGACTATCGCGAGGCCTATCTCCGGCTTCAGGCCACCGGCGCCGAGACCTACTACGGGCACCGTTATGTGCTTGAGCAGCTTGAAGCCTTGCAACGCGATCAGGGCGACGTCGCCATGGTCTGTTGCCTGTCGCCCGAAACCTATCAGGAGGTTCTGCCCAACGGCTTGACCGTGATCGGCGCCGGCGCCCACCCCCGCCGCCAGGCGGGTCGCATCAAGCGGATCATGGCGGACTGGAATCCGACTCATCTGGTCGTGCTGGGCCCCCTGACAAGCTTGATCCGATGGGGTGTGGAAACCCGGCGGCGGACCCTTTGCCAGTTCGCCGATTCCTTCGACATCCCGCCCCTCCTGCGGCTGCTGAAGTACGGCGGCCTGGCGCCCTTGCTGAACGGCGAGGGCGTGGACTGGATCTCGAACCACGGGATCAACGCCTGCCGATCCCTGGTTCGGCTCGGCGTCGCGCCCGACAAGGTCTTGGCCTGGGACTGGCCCTATGTGCGCCGGCCTCATGAGGCTCCGCCCCGTCGGCTCGGCGCGGGGCCGCACAGCCTGCTCTATGTCGGCACCATCCAGCCCAAGAAGGGCGTGGGCGACGCCATCGCCGCAGTCGCTGAGCTGAAACGCCGAGGCCTGGACGTTGCGCTCCGGATCGCCGGAGGCGGCCAGGTCGCTCGGTTCCAGGCCCAGGCGGCGCGGCTCGGCGTCGCCGACCGCGTCCAGTTCCTGGGCCTGATCCCCAATACGGCGGTGTTCGAGGCCATGCAGGCGGCGACGGCGGTGGTGGTGCCCAGCCGCCACGACTATCCCGAGGGCCTTCCGCTCACGATCTACGAGGCCCTGTGCGCTCGAACCCCCGTCGTGGCCTCTGATCATCCGATGTTCGCCGGCCATCTGACGGACCGCAGAACCGCCATGGTCTTCAAGGCCGGACGGCCAGCCGAAATGGCGGACAGCGTGCAGACCCTGCTGTCGGATCCTGCGCTTTATGCCGCCCTGTCCGAGGCGACCCTCCCGGCCTGGGAGGGCATGCAGAATCCCGTCAAATGGGGCGACATCCTCCGCCGCTGGGTGCAGGATGGGACGGAAGATCGTCGATGGCTGTCGGACCATCGCGCCCCGTTGTGACCCTCGCTAGGACCTCCCCATGGAACTGATCATCGGCCCCCGCACCTATTCGACCTGGTCGCTGCGGGGATGGCTGGTCATGAAGCGCACCGGGGCGGACTTCACCGTCACCGACGCCCGTTACGAAACCGAGGCGCAGAAGGCGGAGCTGAGGGAGGTTTCCCCGTCCGGCTTCGTGCCGTTGCTCAAGGTCGACGGAGAGCGGATCTGGGACACCCTGGCCATCGCCGAATGGGCCAATGAAAACTATCCCGAGGCGCGCCTTTGGCCGGCGGATCCGGTCGCCCGCGCCCTGGCGCGGTCGGCGACGGCAGAGATGCACGCGGGCTTCTCGGCTCTTCGCAACCTCTGCGGCACGGGACCTGATCGGCCCATGGTCGGGGACGCCCGGTCCGAGACCCCGTCCGATCCGGCTCTGGATCGCGACCTGGCCCGCTTGGTGGCTCTGTTCGGCCAGATGCGGAGGCGATTCGGCGCGGAGGGGCCGTGGCTGTTCGGCGACTGGTCGATCGCCGACGCCTTCTTCACCCCGGTCGCTGCGCGCTTCCGCCATTTCCAGATCGACCTCGCCGCGCACGGCGACGACGGGACCGCGGCGACCTATGCCGCCGCCCTGCTGGCCCAGCCCAACTTTCGTCTATGGGAGACCGAGGCTCAGGCTTAACGGCCCGGAAACCACTCCCGCGCACCCTGTATTAAGCTGACGTCGTTATCCGTGGAGCACACACGGAACCGAACGTTCCGCCGGGAGGAAGACCAATGCGGGCTCCGGCCATCGAAACGACCCAGGGCGAAAAGGCTCGGGTTCAGGTTGTCGCATCGCGACTGATCAATCCCGTGACCGGCTACGCCTTGGCGGCCGTGGTCAGCGCTGCCTTCTGGGCGATGCTGCTGACGGCGATCTTCTAAGGCTTAACGGCCGCCCGCGACGCTGGGCTCCTGGGCGACCAGTATCGGCTCGGCCGTGGGCGCGGGCGGGACATAGTCCAGCGATACCGGCACCAGTTTCGCGCCCGAGGCCACTGCGTCCAGGGTGTTCAGCGGCCCGCCGAACATCCGCTGATAGATCCAGTAGCCGGCCACGACCTTTTCCACATAGTCCCGCGCTTGAGGCACGTCGATCGTCTCGATCAGCAGCAGTGGGTCGGCGTCCGGCCCCAGCTTGCGCAGGGCCGTCAGCATCGGCCCCGGCCCGGCGTTGTAAGAAGCCACCGCCCGCAACAGGTCGCCCTGGAAGGCCGGCAGCTGCAGCATCCGGTTGATATAGGCCTGGCCCAGCCGCAGGTTGACGGCCGGGACCAGCAGCTTCGTCGGTTCGGTGATGAAGCTGCGGTCGCCCGTCATTTCCGCCGCCGTGGTCGGCATGACCTGCATCATCCCATAGGCGCCGGCGCCGGACCGCGCGTCCGGGTTGAAGTCCGTCTCCTTGCGCGCCAGGGCGTAGACCAGGGCTCGTTCGATGGTGAAGCCGCCCTCGGGCTCTAGCACCGGCATGGGGAAGCGCGTCGCGTCGATCCGAGTGGCCTCGCCCCCGGAGCCCGGCATCATCACCCGCGCCAGGGCCGTCCACAGCCGCGCCGCATCGCCCGCCGCCGTGCGCAGGCCGGACCGCAGCTCGTTCTCGCCCTCGGCGCGCCGACCCACTTCATAATAGGCGACCGTGCGGCGCGCCCGGGCGTCGTTGCGGACGAAGGCCTCCAGTTCCTCGGCGTCCACCGCCGTCAGGCCGGGCGAATAGAGGGCGCGTTGCAGGCGGGGTTCGGCCTGATAGGCACGGGGCCCCAGGTTCTCGATCGCGGGCTCCTGACCCAGCTGACGCAGGGCGATCTGGCCGTAGAAGGTGGCGGGCCACTG
>Ga0208958_1001408_pt1 | contig 24011 bp, 45 predicted proteins | sample RifOxyB1_FD_184032 | JGI IMG/M metagenome (GOLD analysis project Ga0208958, IMG submission 184032) | Soil microbial communities from Rifle, Colorado - Rifle Oxygen_injection B1 (SPAdes) | ecosystem: Environmental > Terrestrial > Deep subsurface > Rock core/Sediment | place: Rifle, Colorado...
GATAGGGAAGCAATTCCCGAAAATAGGGGTCGGGTTGAAACAGGAAAATCGCTACTAAGGCCTAAAACACGACGTTTTAGCCGGCCGCTGAAAAGCGCTGCCTTAGTTTAAGCCGACGACTCCGAGGAGAGAAACTTTAAAGATTTTCATTACGTGGTATTAAAAATTACTTTTATTGGGATTTAAATAATGATAAAAATAGTAAGTAGTAGTAAAAATATAGTACATTATGCCTGTAGTTGCGGTACTAATGGTAGGTGCATTATAAGACCACTAGGGCATGGGGACACTGTCGTAATGTCCATAGAGTGTGCGGCATGTGGAGCTAATGAAAAAACAAGTTTAATGCAAGAATCAAATACTGTTATTGAAAATCCAACAATGGTATGGTCTTTAGTGCTTACAAACGATATTATTAGTGTGGATTGATGGAGGTAATGTATGGAGTACTTTTTGGCGGATATAGAAATACCTAAAATAAAGGGGTGGTTTTCGAGAGCGTCATGGAAAAATAAAAAAGAACGTAGGCCAACCAGGTTAATTATCTATGACTGTATACAGTATGAAGAAGGGCTTACAGATTTTGTAGTAGATATTAGGGATATATCTAAATTTAAGTATGAAATAGTTTCTTGTGCTGGAATAAATCCAAACACAGGAAACCCCTCAGTGCTTGTAAAACGAGAGTCTACTAGTGGAGGAAATTAATGAGGTTATACACAGAGGAAGAAATGATAGCAGATGTTTGTAGTGCTATAGAGTCTATGGGCGGTGTTGTAGATGTTATAGACAAAGACAATCATTATTTTAAAGTAACAATAGACCCAGAATTTGAAGAAGAGGCAGCAGTTGTCATAGAAGAAATAATTAATACTTACCATTTAAAAAAAGAAGAGGCTTTTAAAAATAACCCTTTACTTAGGGCCAAAGATTTAAGAGACGAAATTTACGGTAAAGGAGACTAGGGTTTATGTCTGTATTGTTAGATGATGAATTTTATAATAAAATAGAAAAACACTTTAATAACGATACTAATAGGATATATGATTTTGTAGCCAAAGGTGATTGCTATATTAATACCGATATACGTAATGTAGTTGTGGGCTCAAGTATTATTGATTGTAAGTGGAAACAAGTAGTTAACAATGTTATTTATTTTTTTATGGACAATAAAGCTCTAGTAGTTACTGAAAAAGAAGTTGTTGCTATTATATGTATAGTTTTAATGGATAGTGGAGAATTAATATTGGGTTTGGAGAAAGAAACAAATACATATATAAATATAGAAGAGAGCCCAACCTATAGTTGGGATGAATATTTTTTTAATATAGCTAAGCAAACTGCTAGAAATTCTAAGTGTTTTTCTAGAAAAATAGGGGCTGTTTTAGTAAAAGATAATAGTGTCATAGGGACTGGTTATAACGGTGCTCCGCGTGGTACTCCAACATGCGATAATCGGTGGGGAAAAGATCCCTCTTTATTTAGTTTTTTATTAGTACCAAATACTGATACTAATGGTATATGTCCTCGTAAACTAATAAGGGCTAAGTCCGGGGAACATTTAGATATATGTCCAGCGTCACACGCTGAAGTTAGTGCTATAACAAATGCGGCTCGTATGGGTATTACTACTAAAGATGCCTCCTTATACCTTACCTGCGAAATACCTTGTTGTAAATGTTTACCAGTTATAATAAATGCAGGCATATCTGAAATTGTTGTTGTAGGCCTTAGTTATTACGATAAATTATCGGAATATTTACTAAGTACCTCTAAGTTAAAGGTACGAAAGTATGCTTTCGTCAAATAAACTAACCTTTTTATAGTTAGATAATAAAAAAGTTAATGTTTTTATTTTTTTGTCCTATATATATAATATAGTGGGTTAGAAAATAAAAACTTTAACATTAAATTAGGAGGTAGTTAAGATGGCAGATGTTTATAATTTTGACGGTTTTCAAATTCCAACTATTGGTGTAGTTGGGGGTATGACTGGTGATGTTGCCGCACAAGGAAGAGAATTCGGAGTTAAGATGTCTAATTTCGGGGCTCTAGTTGGCGGACCTCGTATGTCCGATGATTATACTAGGACTACTTTAGGGTCAAAAGATAAAGATGAATTAATGAATCCTTCTGTTCCATCTTTTACAATGGATGGCGATTTCAAGGAAAATCCATTTGTTTGGGGTTCTACTGTAAAGAGAATCAGAAATGATGAGTTTATGGTTATGGGTATGGGTAACAGAATAAATAATGCTAACCATGATGCTCCTAAAAAGGACATATCTGATACAAATTTATCAGTGGATGATGGGACAAATAAACCTAAAAGTTTTCCTACCGAAGGATGGCATACTTTTGGCGGTAGAACTGCTGGTCCGTTTGGTTATATCACCCCAGGAACTCAGGCCGTTTAGTAGTTATTTGAGAATGAGCCCCGGTTTATAAAAAGTCGGGGCTATTTACTATGGAAATTTTTTGTGTATGTAATGGATGGGAGGCTATAAAAGATAGCAACCCATCATTATTTAGGTGGGACAGTGTATATGGTTGGCTAATAACTTGGATAGAGTTGACTGATGAGCAAAGCTATACTAAAATACATAATTATGGTATATCTATAACATATTGTCCGTTATGTAGCAAAAAACTAAAGGAACCATAAGATATAAACATGTCCCAAGAAAATAACATTTCAGAACTTGATGAGCTTAGAAGAGACTGGTATAGGCAGGTTTTAGCCACGGTAGAACGTCTTAATAATGAGTTAGACGGCCTAAGCAGAGATTTAGTTTCTAATAAAGACGATTTAAGGGTCTATATACAAAAAGCTGATTCTGAACTAGAGAAAAGAATTGGTAATAGATTTGAAGACCTTTTAGAGAAAATACTAGATATAAAGTCTAGTTTTTCTGATAAAGAGAAAGACGATAGGGTCGGAAGAAGGTGGCTTATAGGTTTATTTGTTGTAGTTGCACTTTCTTTAATTACATCTTTTGGTGGTTATCTTATTACTTTAAGTGTGGTAGAGACTAGAGTAGATAGTATAAATGAGAAAGTAAATATGGTAAGCTCTTGGACAGACCAGCACCATGATAAAGTAGAAAATGCTTATACTACTTCTGAAGCCAATAAATATTTACTAGAGGCATTGATAAAACCCTTATCAAAAGACTATAAAAATGAAAAGTAGCTTAATTGGTTAAAATGATATGATTAATGAGCTTATATCTTTAAGAGAACTTACCCACACTTTAGTAACTAAAGATGATTTATTGGTAGAACAAACCAATAACTGGAAATTTATACTAGACGCAGTTCCAGACTTAGTGTTTATAAGTAGTATTGACGGTAATGTACTTTTTTGTAACAAGGCACTAAAAAGCAGACTAAGTAATAAAAAGTTAGAGGAAATAAGAGCACTTCCATGTTTAGATAAAATAAAACAAATGTTAACCGAAGACGGAGCTTATTATCAAACAACAATTACTGAAAAACCAGAGGAGATTGAACTTAGAGATTTAAATGGCTGGTTTAGTCATTCTATATCACCTATAAAAGATGAGTTTGGTTTATTAATTGGATTTATATGTTTATTGAAGGATATAACAGACAGAAGAAAGGTGGTAGCAGAATTAGAAAGAAGTGAGAAAAAATTTAGAAGTATTGTAGAAGTGACTATTGATGCCATAATTGTTGCAAACCAAGCAGGTAGGATAATTGATTGGAATAGTGCTGCTGAAGATATGTTTGGATATACAAAAGACGAGATAACAGATAAACCGTTGACTGTTATTATACCTGAGCGTTATAGAAAAAAACATCTAGATAAGTTTAACAAACGTAGACGTAAGACTGATCCATCTTCTGACTATATAGGTAAGATTATAAGACTAGAGGGACTACACAAAAATGGTACAAGTTTTCCTGTGGACCTTATAATATCCTCATGGGTAATAGACAACAATGTTTTCTTTTCAGGTATAATAAGAGGCATGGCTTACTCAGAAGATTTTATAAATATGACTGCTTAAAGTTTTATATGATACTATATGGATATTCTAATTTTAGAAGACGATGGTTTTAGAATTACTACTTTTATTGAAAAGTTTTATAAACACAATATAACTATAACCGAACAATCAAAAATAGCCATAGAACAACTTAGGCAAAAAAGATTTGATTATATTTTTTTGGATCACGATTTAGGTACAGGTAATGGTTCTGGCTCTGATGTAGTTTCCTTCTTGTTTAAGCATCCGTACAATTCCAATAATACTTCTAAAATAATAATACATTCATGGAATATTCCTGCGGTTACTAATATGCTAGGTAAATTACAATATGCCGTACATATACCGTTTAATACAGTTGACTTTTTTGCAATAAATATTGACAAATAGAAAAAAATGATTACAATATGGATTGGGGATTTTTGGATTATAAAATAGGAGGATAAAATTATGTATACAAAAGCACTTACAAAAGTAACTGACCCCATAGGTAGTATTCTTGGTCCAGTGCGTTTTAACGACATGTTTAGCCAATTGGATAGGTTTGTAGACTCATTGTGGTCAAATAGTAATTTATGGGAGGCCAAGGTTTTTGAGGAAATACAACCTAAGACTACGTTACCTAAAGTTAATGTTTGCGAAACAATCGATAAGTACGAAGTAGATATTGCTGTTGCTGGGTTTGATAAAAAAGATGTATTTTTAGAAATAAAAGATAATTGTCTTTTTATAAAATGCGAACACAACGATGAAGTTTCTACAGAAGAAAAAACTTATTTAATGAAGGAGATTTCAAAGAGGTCTTTTAGGAGAGTTCTTAGGTTTCCTAAAAAAATAGATGTAGGTTCTGCATCCTGTGTTTTTAATAATGGTATAGTTTCTTTTGAGATCAATAAAAAAGAGATTAAAAAAGAAGAAGACAGTGTTAAAATAACTATCGATTAATATAATAAACAATTAATATAATAAAAATCCAAAAATCCCCATCAATCAATCTTAGAGGAAAATATATGAGTGATAAAAACAAAAAAAGAAATGATAATTACAAGAATAAAAATATAAACAAAGAAATAGCTTCTGAAAAAAAAGTAAGTTCTGAGGACATTTTAAGGCTAAAGGAACATTTTGATAAAAAGTACGGAAAAATTTAAAGGTTTATAGAAAAAGAATATGAATAGTTTGATATGGGCATTTTTAGTAAATTTGGGTGCTGCCATTATCGTTATTTTTTCAACCCAGATTTTTTTAATAAGAAAAGGAAAAGGGGACTAATATGAGATATGAAGATGTAAATGATGAACTTGTAGAGGTATTTTTAAATACCATAGAAGAACGTTTTCCACAGTATGACCATTTAAAGTTTAAACTTATCTTTGATACAAAGAAAAGAATTAAAGCTGGAAAAGTTATACTGGCTACTATAGAGTTAGCAAGTGATAAGATAAGGTTTTTTTCGAAAGACAACTTAGCTATCGAGGGTTACGACTATGTTTTAGTGGTTGACAAAAAAGCTTGGGAGTTGTCTAGTGAAAAAGATAAAGTAAGGATTTTATCACATGAACTACGTCATGTGGTAGTAGATGAAAAAGATAAATTAAAAATTAGAGATCATGAGATTAATGATTTTCATGCCGAAGTAAAACTCAATGCTGATGATCCTGAGTGGCTAAGGAAATTAACTACATTAGTAGAAGATATTTATACACAAGAAAAGGAAGAGGGCGAGAATAAAAAAGGAGAAAATGTATGATCACACTAAGACTTAGTATTGATGACATTAATAGTATATACAAAGCATTAACTACGGACGAGCAATACACAATATTAGCTGAAAAAATAAAATTAGCGGCCGAAAAAGATGTTAGTTCCTGGGATGGTTATGTAATAAATGAGGTCAATTCTTTATTAGATGTTTTTGTTCCAGAGGCTGCAAATGGTAATATTGGTGTAAAATATAACAAACCGATAAAAGAAAAGTATGAGACTGGTCCCGTATATGACGAGAATAAGGCCACCTCCGTAAACATAAGTGTGATACTGACGTTTAATTCTCCTATAGATATAAGTACAACATAAATTAAATAACCTACTATTATTTGTAGATCTAGAATTAATATGTTATCCGGCATCAATTACTTTAGGGATGGTATTATAGTAGCAAAGAGTGGTAATGTTGTTGTATATAGTTTGAATGATAAACTGTATTTAGAAATAGGACCAGGCCATAATCTATGGGCACTTGAAAGCGAAATAGATGAGTACAAAAAACAATTAGGAAATATTCCTGGCGGTAATTGCTTAGAAATAGGTTTAGGACTAGGAATAGCTTCTAGATGTATATTATCTTATCCACACGTTGACAGCTTAACTACAATTGAAAAGAATGTTGACGTAATTCAAACACATAAACAGCTTTGTCCTACACTAAGTACAAAAGAAAATAAATATGGGTGGGTAGACTATTCTAAATGTGTTCATAGAATATATAATTGTGATGGGTTGGAATATTTATATGTAACAAAAAATAAATATAATTTTGTTTTCTTAGATTGTTGGGATAGGATAGATGAAGAAACTTTGGTTCAAATAACTGATTTAGTAAACGCAGCTAGGAAAGTTTTGACTGATAACGGAAAAGTTATTGGCTGGTATGATCCCTATACACCAGAAGAATTTAGACCCTTTTTTGATAAAATCTTTGTATAAGGAGTTAAATTATACCTTTACCAAAACCCAGAAAGAACGAAAAGAAAGATAAGTTTATTGAACGTTGTATGGGGGATTCAGTAATGAATAAAGATTTTGAGGCAAACAATCAGAGGTATGCGGTGTGTATGTCTCAATGGGCAAAAAAAGAAAAAGGAGGAGAAGAAATGATAAAATTAGGTACATTAGGCGAACTGATTAGGAGGGCAAATAGGGCGATGGGCAAGGAGTCCTCAAAGAAGTATTCTACTGAAACTAGAAAAAAAATGAAAGAGTCTACTTTCTGTGGACCTGGAAGGTCATTTCCAATTGCAGATTGTCAGCATGTAGGCACAGCACGTGCTTACCTAAATAGAAGTAAATTTTCTGCTTCAACTAAAGCTAAAATTGCTGCATGTATAAATAAAAAAGCTAAGGCTTTAGGTTGTGGAAGTAGTAAAAAAGAAAAATCTTATTTGGAATATTCGTATGAAAGTTTGTCAGATGAGCAGAAAAAATTATATGATTCAGAGGTTTTTAAAGAAACACAAGAGTTTGTAGAGCAATCAATTAAAAATCCAGGACTAGATTTGGATTTTGCTAATTGTGAGAGTTGTGTATAAGGTGGATACTAACTACAAAGATTTTATTACTGTTAAATGGTTATCTGAGTGGAGTAATTATTTATTAGATTATCCTATTACTATAGAGAGGTATTTTGAGTTTAATAAGGAGAAGTTTACTCTTTACTGTAGACAACAAGAAAGTAGTTGGATCTTCTATTTAATAGACGAGCGTCTTGGTATATTTAAAGTGATAGACGAATTAGTATTAAATAAGAGCGCTATAAAGGATGTTCAAATCTTTGCAGAAAAATTACTAATAGAATTTTTAATAACACAACAACAACCGTGATTATATGAATTTAGATGAACTAAAATTACTAGCCTCTACTTGTACAAACTGTGAACTACATGCAGGTAGAATTAAACCAGTGTTTGATAAAGGCAACCCGAATACTCGTTTATTTATTTGTGGAATGGTTCCTGCTAAAGAAGAGAATTACTCAGGAATACCGTTTTATGGTAAAGCTGGAAAACTTTTAGATGTTATTTTAGAACAAACCGGTCTTACTTTAGAAAGTGTCTATATTACTAACCTAGTAAAATGTTTTTTAGCTGCCGGAAAAAAATTAGATCAATCATGTATTGATAACTGCATACCATACTTGATTAATCAGATAGTACTAATTATGCCAAAAGTTATTATAGCCTTAGGTAAGGATGCTACTGTTGGTTTAATTGGCCCAATAGATTCAATGAAAGCTGTAGTAGGAAAACCACAAAAATATCTTAATGATATAATAGTGCTCCCTACTTACCACCCATCGTATCTACTTAGAGCTGGGGGAGAAAAGCACAAAGACTTTGGCGAAGTAATAGGTAACTTTAGGATGGCAAAGACTCTAGCTGGTATCTAAAATGCAATGCATGCTTTCGGATTTAATTATTGAATTTGAAGCTACAACGTCTTCAAATTTAAAGTATTATAAAATGTACTATGAAGAATCCCCTAACCCGGTAACTTATCTATCTAGAAGTGTTGTTTTAGGAAAGAAAACTACCGTTGTACTGAATGAGTTGAACGATATAAGTAAACTATGCGGTATATATAATTTAGGTATAGTGGCAGTGGATTTAGCCAACAACGAAAGTTGTATGAGTAGAATAAACGACTTTCCTATTATATTTGATCCTCCTTGTGCTCCTGGAGAGTTATTATTTAGAAGAAAGTATAGATGTCCTTGTTAAATGTTTATAGGGTGGTTTTTTTATGGAAAAGGTTATTGTTTTAAATGCTGATTATAGTTTTTTAAATATGGTAGATTGGCAAAAAGCCATTAAACTTATGGTAAAAAATAAAGTAGAGGTAGTAAAAGCCACTACTAAATTAATTACTAATTTTGAAGGTACGTTTAAAGCACTAATACCAAGTATTATTAGGTTAATTAGTATGGTAAGGGCAGTATATAGGAATAAAGTACCCTTTAGTAAAAAAAATATTTATATTAGAGATAGTTTTACTTGTCAGTATTGTGGTACTAATACAAAAGAGCCAACAGTAGACCACATTATACCAAAATCACGTGGCGGAAAGTCTGTGTTTGAAAACTGTGTAACAGCTTGTCTTAATTGTAATCAACGAAAAGCAGATAAAACTCCCAAAGAGGCTTTAATGTTTATTAAACGTACTCCGGTACAGCCTACTATAATGGAATTTATGTTAATAAGAGCTAAACTGCTTGGAGATAAAAACAATTTAACTGAGTTATACGAATTACAGTATTGACAAGTATTCAACGAGTGATTATATTATTAAGTAATGATATAAGATGATATAAATTGTAGAGAGGTATTTAATGTTTATAAGTAATAGTAGCGCAAAGGATTTTCTTACTGGTTTTAAGGATGATTCTATTGATTTAATATTAACGGATCCACCATACATAATTTCAAAAAAATCAGGTTTCAAAAGTAAAGGCAAAAAAGGCGTAGATAGATTAATGATAAGTACTGATTTTGGTGACTGGGATAATATAGATATATCAGAACACAATAAGATGTTGCTTGATTTTTTTGATTTGGCATACAAAAAACTAAGAAAAGGCGGAACTATAATAGTATGGTATGATTTATGGAAATTAGAGACGCTAAAAAATTTAATGGAAAAGGCCGGAAACGGCTTTAAGATGATTAGATTTATAGAGATGTTGAAAAAAAACCCTGTACCAATAAATAGCAGTGTTAGTTACCTTTCGAATGCCAGGGAGGCAGCAATTACAGCAGTTAAAGTAGGAAAACCAACCTTCAATTCTTTATACCACAATGGGGTATTTGATTTTCCTATACATAGGGATGGTGGTAAAAGACTGCATTCTACGCAAAAATCACTAAGTCTAATGAAAGAATTAATAAGAATACATTCCAACGAAGATGATTTAGTGGTAGATCCATTCAGTGGTTCTGGTACTACAGTTTTAGCTGCATTACAATTAGGTAGAAAAGCAGCAGGGTGCGAACTAGACAAGGAAATGTGTGTTATAGCTAATACACGAATAAAAGAATTAACTTAGACATGGAGGAGAATTGTTATGTCAAAAAAAGCAGAATTTAAAAAGTTCAGAGTTGGATCAAAAGTTCAAAAAATAGAAGCTTTATTAAACCCGGATGTATTAGGAAAATCCTCACCAAGATCACTAGAAGACATGTCTAAGATTTTGGGTTTTCCATTAAATAGTAATGGATGTGCTTTCCTACAAAACGATAGAGGCCTTGGATTAAAATATAAAATTGATAAATATTATCATAAAGGCAGCGTTTCTCATGTGCGTACCGTTGGTTTTGCTGAAGAGTCAGTTAGTAAATATATTCCAGATGTAATAAAATTACCGATGTTAAGTGGCGGCAGATGTGTTTTTACTGGAACAACTTCTGATTTAGTAATCGACCACAAGGACGGAACTTACCCTGATATGGATATTTATGATGTGGATAATTATCAAGTAGCATGTAGACATAGTAATACAAAAAAACGTGAGGAATGTAAAAAATGTGTAGCTACAGGAAAAAGGTTTGATGCGAGGATTTTAGGTTACACTGCTGGTTGGATAAAAGGGGGTTTGTATAGAAACAATGAATTAGGATGTAGGGGCTGCTATTACGCTGGACCAGAAATATTCAGAAGTGCCTTTGTTTTAGAGAGCAATGAGTTACCTAAGGAAATGGAGGTTGAGTTATAAAGTAAAAATACTAATATATCAGGATGCATTGAGCAGGCGGTGAGCTCCCTTGGCTGTAAACCAAGTGCCTTGTGCTGTGTAGGTTCAATTCCTTCTGCATCCAAAAAATATAAGGAGGAATGACCGAGAGACTAAAGGTAGCGGTTTGCTAAACCGTCGAGGTAAAACTCACGTAGGTTTGAATCCTACTTCCTCCGCCATATTATAAAGGAGGTTTTTGTGAAAGAGTCAAAACGTTCTATTAGAAGACATCACAGAGAGCGACTTAAAAATAAAAGAAAGCATTATTGGGGCTATATGGATAGATATTTTAATCACATTTCCTTACCCGATGATTTTTTAGGCAAAGTAGTAGATACGCCAACCCCATGCAGTTGTTGTATGTGTGGTAATCCTAGGAAATACCAAAAAAAGAGATTAACTATACAAGAACTAAAACAGGAACAAATAGATAAATGGGACAAAACAACCTACTACGATTAGATTTATATGGAGTTAAGCACCAGGATGCTAGAAGTAAAACTATACGTTGAAGTAGCACATGGATGTGCTACGGCCCGCCGATCTGGTTGGTATCTCTTAGCCAGGCGGGAAGTTTATCTCTTAATAAGAGAGAAACTAAAGCCTGTGGACCGGCAAAACCACTTGATGATAGGGAAGCGATTCCCGAAAATAGGGGTCGGGTTGAAACAGGAAAATCGCTACTAAGGCCTAAAACACGACGTTTTAGCCGGCCGCTGAAAAGCGCTGCCTTAGTTTAAGCCGACGACTCCGAGGACATAGTACCAAGATGAGAGGTATAATTTTAACGGTTGTCGAGTAATATAAACTATCCTATGATATAGGTAGGATGTATGATTTAGATAATAGTAGAATAATTATTTTTATAGAATAAAAGGAGAATATATAGTGTCCAATATACAGGCCTATAAGGAATCGTTTACAGGGCTTTCACCACAATATCAAGGTATGTTAGAGAAGATATCTGGTAATTTTCCAGTTATAGCTCGTGCTACAAAGAATTTTAATAAAACACAATCTCAGTTTATGGATTCAATGCTAACAGTTAACCATCCTACGCCGCTAAGAAATTTACGTCAGATTTTAGCTGAAATAAATAAATCAAAGATGGCTCTTGATGAGGCTTATTTTGGTATTAAAAAGAAAGAATTGGATATACAGAAGAAAGAAGATGAACTAAGAGAGCTAAACGAAAGTGGCGGGTTTTTATATGATAAGCAACAACTAATTAAATCAGAATACCTTAAAGTAGAAATAGGAGAATTACAATCACAAATAGATAATACTATGGGTTTTGTTGAGGGCGCAGTTAGAAGAATAAGTGCTTATATGAATCAGTATAATTCAATTTTAAAAGCTATTGGTAAAGAAGAATTAACAGAGGAAGATTTTGAGAGAGAAGAGGAACGTTATCATATAATGAAAATGTTTGAGCAGGCCCTCTGTGCTGCCAGGTCGCACGGCGGAGTGATAGATGAAGGTAATCAAATTTATGCCCATCAGATAGGTATTAATGGTACTGTTGCACAAGCTGAAGTTTCTAGCTACTTAGAAGCCGAATATAGCCTACTAAAAAAGAATGAAATTCCAGCACATGCTATGACCATGAAGTGGTTAAATGTTATGGCCAATAAATATGAAGGCTCTGCAAAAGTATATGCCGAGGGTAAGGGCATGACTCTTTTAGACACAGACTCTTTGGCTACATTGCAGGAGGATAAAAATAAATCAAAAAAAGGAGGCAAAAGAAAAAAATGAAAAAAGAGCTGGTTTCCGTTTTTGACCAAATTATGACAATTATAACTTTTGCCGAAGCTAGTGAAATAGAAGAAGCTAAACGGCTTATAAAGGCCATAGATGTACCAAAAGAAATCGAAACTGGATACTTTAGTTGTAGAAACTATTCTGTATGTAGAATTTAAAGGAATTCCTCAGTAGCTCAGCGGTAGAGCTGGAGGCTGTTAACTTCTAGGTCGGTGGTTAGATTCCATCCTGAGGAGCCAATATGGTTTGGTGCTATATGGGGTTTTATAAGTACTATCCTAATAGAAAAGACTGGCGTAAACAGTATACGGACTCCAGATCCTTTGATAGTAGTTGTCGGTGCCATGGTGCTTGTGGTTATTGTAGAGAGAACAGATTATATCAGTATACAAAGGCTAAAAAAGAGGCGGAGGCTAAAATCAAAGAGTGGATGAAACTAAAACACTAAGTGTATAAGGAGGTTATTGTGGAAATAAAACAATTTTTTATAGATATTGGTAATCTTTTACAGATTGGATTTAGTAACCAGCCTAAGTTAGTAATTACTTCTAGTTTGGTAGGATTTTTTATAGGGCTTATGGTAGGTTTTGCTGTTGGATAATTTATTAAAATTTAAAGGAGATGTTAATTATGAGTATTATGAATTTGGTAGAGGGAATGAGTGCGCTTTTAGTAGAAACAGCTATTGACGCTGAAAAAGCAGATAAGGGAAATAAAGCGGCTGGGACACGTGTACGTAAAGCAATGCAGGAAATGAAAAATAAAGCTACAGAAGTACGTAAAGAAGTTCTTGCAGCTAAGAACTAAAAGTGGTTGTATGGTGACGGTAGCTCATTGGTAGAGCGTCAGGTTGTGGCCCTGGATAAGAGGATTCGATTTTCTCCCGTCACACCAAAAATTTGTGAGCCTAGATAGCTCAGTAGGTAGAGCTGCTGCCTTGTAAACAGCAGGCCGGGGGTTCAATTCCTCCTCTAGGCTCCAAATAAATCGTATTCTAAGGAGAAAAAATGTCAACTGTAGAAAGTTGGAGGCAACTACTTTCAAGATTAAGAAATTCAGATATCAACACAAAGCTAAATGAAGTAAATGTTTTTTTTAATGACAATATAGAATATTCTACTGATAGTATACTATGGAATAGTAAAGACTATTGGGCTACTCCAGTTGAGACATTATTAAAGGGAGCTGGCGACTGTGATGATTTTTCCATAGCAAAGTATTACTCTTTAACTAGGGTTGGAGTTGATGCTAGAAGATTATTTATGTTGTATTCAAAGCATATTCCTACTAATCAACCACACATGCTTCTTATGTACGATGATGTTATAATGGATAATATAAATAAAAATATATTAAAGTTATCGGATAGAAGTGATTTACTTCCTATATACAGTTTTAATGAATTCGGTATGTGGTTAGAAAAGGACAATAAAAAAATACCAATACCAAAAGTAGAGCTTAGGCTCTGGAATGAGGTGTTGTTGAAATTAAAAGATGTAGATAAACAGTTATCAATAGAATAATGCGGATATCGTATAAGGGTTATTACTCTAGCCTTCCAAGCTAAAAATGAGAGTTCGATTCTCTCTATCCGCTCCAAAAGTAAACTTGACAAGTAAATACAGAATGATTATTATACAGACTATGATAGAAATTTTACAGCCGTTATGTGATCTTGTATTATTTACTGTGGATTTTATTAATAGTAGTAAGGTCTTTCTGTTAGTTACTGTGCTAATATTTCTTTTATATATAAAACCAAAAAACGAAGATAGAAAAATAGATTTACTAGAAAAAGCAAGCATAGAAGATAACTGTAAAGAACTAATTATATTTTATAAAGCTTCAAAACAATTCGATGTACCGAAAGATATAGGACAAATAATAAAAGATTATACAAAGTACAGGCACTATAGCGGTACTAGAAAAGTGCTTCCCTACTATGTTAGACATTACTTGAGGAAGAGATTTAAATGCTAACTATAGAAATGGTTCCTAAATCTAATTGGTTTATTAATTTAAGGTCTGAGTTATCCAGGGGTGATTGGGATAAGTTACGAAAAAGTTGTTATAAAAAAGCAAACTATAAATGTGAAATCTGTAACGGTAAGGGAGAGAAACACCCGGTCGAATGTCATGAAATTTGGGAATATGACGATAAAGCCCTTGTACAGAAATTAATCGGGCTGATCGCACTTTGCCCAGATTGCCATCAAGTAAAACATATGGGGTTGGCTGAAATAAATGGCAAGAGAGCGGAAGCTACTAGACATCTACAAAAAGTAAATAATTGGACTAAAGATGAAGCTGAGCATTACGTAGAGGCTGCTTTTGTACAATATCATAGACGAAGCTGTTACGAATGGAAAACAGATATCTCTTTACATATTTAAGGTCCTGTCATCTAATGGTTAGGATAGCAGGTTTTCAACCTGTCAATCAGAGTTCAATTCTCTGCCGGACCGCCAAAACAAATAGTAAGGTTAATTACTTATGAAACATAAATTAAAGTATATAATCTTAGGCCAAGATAAAAATGGTAATTCTATAGACGTACCAGAACCAAACTTTGAAAGTATAAATATAAGTAATTCTGAGTATACGCATAAAAAGTTCAAAACGTTAGTTGACAGGTTGCCTACTAAAACTAAAAGACGTATTATAGATAAAACAAAAGATTTATTGAAAAAACTTTAATGGTGGTAATAGATGCTCACAGTAAACGATATACAAACATTACTTCCAAATACTTCTATTTGGGATTCCTTACCAAAAATAAATAAGCCGGCGGGTAATTACAAACAGTTTCCTTTAGCTGATATTCTTAATAGTAAATATAGCTATGAAATAAAACTATTTCAGTTTAATAAAAATACTGGAGTGGATATTGATTCCGGAGATGATTACGAAAAGTATCTTCAGGTAGGAGATAAGAATATCAAAGCGTTAGCACAATCCATAGTTGCGCCTGGGGATTCAAACGATACAAAGATGTATAAAATAACATTGAAGTAGCACAGGGATGTGCTACGGCCCGCCGACCTGGTTGGTATCTCTTAGCCAGAAGGTCGTAGCGCGTTGTATCTTTCGTCGGCGGCGATTTTTCCATGGGTTTAACTAGCTTCCTTAATAGTATAAGATTTAACTTGCTTCTAAGAACGAGTTAAATATTACGTTCTATAAGATTTAACTTGCTTCTAAGAACGAGTTAAATATTACGTTCTATAATATTTAACTTGACTTTAACTAATTTGTATGGTATGATCTATTTTTAAACTTAATCAGGAGCATTAATGAGAGCTTTCAAATTCAGAATCTATCCCACGCTTAAGCAGCGCAAACAACTCCAAAAGGAGTTTGCTGCGTCCCGCTTCGTCTGGAATTGGTCTCTGGATCAGAAAGACTCCATGTTCAAACTCTACGGATTTAAGCACAACGTAGTAACCTTAAGCAGAGATTTAACTTGTCTTAAGAAGCATGAGTCTTGGCTTTTAAAAGCTTCTGTAACGGTAATGACTAACACCTTGTATGATTTGGATGAAGCCTATAAGAAGTTCTTCCGACATGAAGCCGAGCATCCTAAGTTTAAGAAGTTCAAGAATTCCGTGTGTTATCAAATGGATAAACGTCAGGGAACTCATATCTTCCAATCAGGTAAACTTCTAAAACTTTCCAAGTTAGGACCAATCGACGTAAAATGGTCTGATGAAGTTCCAGTCTTCCCCAACAGTGCCACTATTTCAAAAAGGCCTAATGGGGATTGGTATGTTTCTCTACAGGTCGACTGCACGAAACCAATGAAGCTCAAGTCTCATAACAAGATCGGACTTGACCTTGGTATTCAAAGTTTTATTACCACTTCGGACGGAGATAAAATTGCCCCACCAATACCTTATAAACTGTCTAAAAGGAAGCTTAAAATCCTCCAAAGACGTTTTAATAAAACCAAGAAGAAAAGCTCTAACAGAGCCAAAGCCAGAATAAAAGTAGCAAATCTCCACCAGAAAATAAGTGATCAGCGGAAAGATTTCCTGCACAAATTGAGTACCACTATCGTAAGCGAAAACCAAGTGATAGCGATAGAGGACCTAAAAGTGTCGAGTTTAGCTCAGGGAAAGCTAGCCAGTGCGGTTACAGACTGTGGCTGGGGCATGTTTACCATTTTTTTAACGCATAAAGCCCTCTGGAATGGTAGAGAGCTTTTGAAACATCCAAGATACGAACGAAGCACAGGAGTTTGTCCTAATTGCAATTATGTTACGGAGAAACTCCCGTTAAATATTCGTAGCTGGAAATGCCCTTGCGGACTAACTCACGACAGAGATATAGCCGCAGCTCAGGTTATACTGAAGCATACCGTCCAAAATACGGTGATACTAAATACCGCGAGGAGCGCGGGAAGTTTAATTACTAAAGCCTGTGGACCGGCAAAACCACTTGACGATAGGGAAGCAATTCCCGAAAATAGGGGTCGGGTTGAAACAGGAAAATCGCTACTAAGGCCTAAAACACGACGTTTTAGCCGGCCGCTGAAAAGCGCTGCCTTAGTTTAAGCCGACGACTCCGAGATTCACACACCTGTTTACCAGAAGATTTAGAAAAAATATATGGTATTGGTATGAAAACTTCTCGTTGTTTTATCCTTCACAGCCGTAAAGATTCCAGATATGCCGGTCTAGATACGCATATACTTAAGTTTTTGAAGGGATATGGTTTTAAGGTTCCAAAAGCTACACCAGCTAAGAAAAAATACCTAGAATTAGAACAGCAGTTCCTGTATATTGCGGATAGTCAAAATAAATCGCCAGCAGAGCTTGATTTAGAAGTCTGGAATGCTTATAGTTTACTTTAACGCTGAAGTATTATATAAATTTAAAGATTGGGGAGAATTAAAATGGATGATTTAGTTTTGAAAAAGCTGTATGAGCCTTTTGACATAAAAACAAAGCCTGGTTCTCAGGGGTATAAGTACATTAAAAGCATAGATGTTATAGACAGAATGAATAAAGTTTTTTCTGGAAGATGGTCTACTGAGGTCGAACACCAAGAACTAATTGAGGACACTGTTTTAATTAGAGTACGGGTATCTGTAGGTAATGAGTTTAGCCATGTTGGCTATGGAAGTAGTTCCATAAAAAGATTTACTTACGGAGACAATAAAGGTAAAATAGTTGATTTAGGTGCTGTATTTAAAGCAGCTGAGGCTTTAGCTATTAGAAACGCTTGTTCTAGATGGGGGGTAGGTTTAAACTTAGAAGAATCGCCTGATGAGATTATAGAGTCTTCCGAAAACATGGCTCTAAATAGGAACAAAACAGCTGCTTCTGATTTTACTATACCAGAAACAGACATTGCTAAGGAAGTAAGTATTTCTAACAAAGAGACTAGAGAAAATAAACCTAAAAACGATACCCCATTGAATAATTTCGATGGGGGACTTTGTTGGTCTTCTGAGATAATAGGAGAAGCATCAGGCGCGTTTGATTACTCCTTACCTCCTTTTCCGGCTGTCAAAAGCGATAATACCGTAGTTAAAGATAAGACCAGCGTTACTAAAAAAAACAAAGCACTGGAGTTAGAAAAGGCAGTTGAGAATATAGAGGCATCTTTTCCTAAGATTCCGATGCCTTTAGCAGAAGTAAATAAAGTACCATCAGTAAATAGTAGTGATTTACCGCCAAAGAAAAATGTTGATATGATTAGTGATGTTCAAATTACAGCCTTACGTGGTTTACTAAGTGTAAGGGGAATGGATTATAAAAAACTGGCCCATGATGCTTTTGTGGACAAGGGTTTAGATCCGGTTACTGTTCCAATAAGTCCCGAAGGCTTAACTTATAAGGAAGCAGTTATAGTAGTTAAATATGGTAATGAGTTGTTCAGAAAAAATAAATAAAGGAGTTACTACTATATGTCAAATAATAGTGATTACAAGGTACATAAGGTTTTTATAAAAGAAGCCGAGTTTGAAATACTTATTTTGGAGATACCAGTAAATGAGATAGAGGATAAACTGGCTTATTTAGCCAGAGAAAAAGGTAAAATAAGTAAAAATTTCTATGAGGATTTTATTATAGCTACCTGTATAGCTAATATCAACCAACTTTTGTTTCATTTAAATCAGCAGGGTATTGGTGCTTCCATTGTACTTAAAATAAGAGATGAGGTAGTTAGCGCTATATTAAAGTTTAACCCAATATTAGATCCTTTAAAACTAGTATTAAATAACAATTATGTTGTTAAAATAATTAAAGATACTGAAAGTAATGACAAAGAAACTAGAAAACTTGTAGACAACAAACATTGGGATTTAAGTTATTTTGAAGATGAGGCTGTTGAAGACGACCTAACAGCTAAACCTGCAGTACCAACCAAAGACAATAGGGGTAAAAAGGGACAAAATGCTTCAGATAATCCAGTAGATAAGGATATAAAATCCTTAGAGTACCAGGTAGTACAGAAATGGTGGAAGCGTATAGGCCAATATGTTTCAATAAGGCAGTTTAATGCAGAAGATGCAGAAGTTATACTTAAAAAACGCTATTTTCATAATAGAACTAGTTTCGGAACCTTTGTTGTATCTACCTGTGTAGAGGATTTCGAGGAGCTTTTTTCTTTGTTAGATAATCTAGGTATTCCTAATAGAGTAGCTCCGCCATTACTAATGCATGAGTTATACGAATTATGTAAGTCTGTAAATGAGTTTTTAACTTTTGAAAACGCACAAAAACTTTCAGATAAAGAGGGCGAAGATGGCGATGAGGACGATGCCTCTGAATCCACAGCAAGAAAGAAAAAGTCAGCTTCTAATAACATGAAGCAGTACATGAAGACTAAACCAAAAAAGAGATTTAAAGATTTACCTAAAGAAGACCTCATCAATCTTGCAGATAATATGAAGGTATTTTTAATTGGTCAGGATAAAGCCGTAGACTCTCTTGCTGAGGCAATTCAACGAGCAAGTGTCGGGCTAAAGGATCCCAATAAACCAATTGGTTCCTTCCTATTTGCAGGAAAAACCGGCTGCGGTAAAACTTTAGCAAGCAAAGTACTAGCTGATGAACTGATTAGGGATAGAAATAATTTAGTAAACATTGATTGCTCGGAATATTCTGCCGACCATGAGTATTCAAAATTAATAGGGGCGCCAAATGGGTACGTTGGTTTTGAGGCCGGTGGTTTTCTTACTAATCACATGTATAAAAATCCATTCAGTGTAGTGGTGTTTGATGAGGTAGAAAAAGCTAGTAGAAAGGTGCACGAGCTTTTGTTACAAATCATGGAGGAGGGTAGGCTTACTGATGGTAAAGGTAAAACCGTTTCATTTAAAGATTCAATTATTATTATGACTTCAAATGTTGGCGTTTCCGAGATTGCTGCCGTCAAAAAGACTATAGGTTTTGGTGATGTTGCTGTGCTAACTGAGGAAAAAAAAGAAGCAGCTTTAGACTCAGCGTTAAAAAAGAAATTTAAACCGGAGTTTTTAAATAGATTGGATTCTATAATTCACTTTAATACCCTAAAGAGGGATGACTATATGAGAATTATAGATATAGAACTTTATAAGCTCAATGATAATTTACGAACAAACGATACTGAATATAAGCATGTAGAGTTAAAATTTGATAAGAAAATTAAAAATTTTATATTTAAAGATGGAATAGATGATGATTTTGGTGCTAGGCCCCTTAAAAGAAGTATTGAGCAGAAAATTGCCACCCCTTTGGCTAGGAGATTGTTATCTGAAGATGTGAATAGGCTTGCTACAGTACATGTTAGTACAAAAGCTAACGATGTTATGTTTAGTTTTGAAAATAAAAACGATGATCCGCCTTTTTATTTAACTGACGGTGGAGAGAAAGCTACGGCTTCAGTAACTAAAGCTAAGCCCTTATTTGATCCAGATATAGAACCAACGTCTGGTTGTAGTGGTGGTGCATGTGGCGACGGCTGTGATGGTAGTGGTAAGTGCCATGATGATAAAGAGGATGAATAATGTTACTAAATGAACTTGAAATTGATTTGCAAATTATGCTCGATGCGCTAAGGCTTGAGTTTAAAAAAATTTATTTAGTAAAAGAAGTATCTGTTCAATTTATAATAGAAGATTTTGGTGTGATTCTTTGTGGTATAGACAGAACAGAATACAGTACAATAAATGAAGCAATAATAAAGCGTTTTGGAAAAGGTTGGAGAGTTGTATATATTACTACTCAAGACTTATTGTACGAAAGGAAAGATACTTTTATTTGGGAATTAATGCGCAGTGGGTATATGCGTTATATTAGAACTAAATTTCCAAGACAATTTAAAGAACTGATAACAATACAAAATTTTGGAAAAAAGATAATAGAACAAAGACTAAAGATATGGGCCGATGATCCTAAATATAGGTTTCTAGTAGAAGAAAATAAAATAGCGCTTACTGTAGTAACTAGTTATATTTTATCTGTAGATCCTAGTTTTTATGATACTATGCCTGAGTTTGTGGGAGGAGAATAATATGAGACAAGAGAACGGTAGAGTAAGGCCAGCTTCAAAAGAAGAAACAGCTAATTTTAAAGCTAAAGGTTTAAAGTGTTTAGGATGCGGTAATACGATAACCGCCAAAATCACCTTTGGAGAAGTTGCCATATGTAATATTTGTGGCGCAGATATGGTACAAGATAAAAACTAATTAAACAAAAAGGAAAAGGAGAATTATTATGGGGACAGAAAGCTATCAGTATGCAATAAATGCAATTAAAAATAAAAAAGAGTATATTAATTACAACGAAAATATTAGAATTACTGAATCAAATAATTATTTTAAGCGGGTTGTGGCTAGGGCTATATCGGACTATTTATCGGCAATAAGTAGACCATGGGATACTATTTATAAAGAAGATATTAATGCTAAATTACTAGCAAAACATTTAAATAATATGTTTCCTGAATTTAAAGATGGGTGGGAGTTTAGAACTATCCATTCTCAGGGAACTTTTGATATTGTATGTTTAGGTGCTAATGTAATTATTGAAATGAAAGCCGTTAATAGAAGAAATAAGCGTTTTGTTTCTAACGCCTCTGTTTATCCTGACACGGTTACTGTTAAGAACGCTCTTTCCAAAAAATTTACTTATCCCGAGACCAATAAGGATATTAAAAACACAGTGCTAGATGTGTTAGTAGTTTGTGTTAGCTATAAAAAAGATATTATAAATGGTTTTGCTATTGTTGACGGCCATTATTGGGATATAAATGAACGGCTCTACGTAGACTGCCATAAATACTTTGGTGATTTGAACAAACATACAGACAAAATTAACGAATTACTTTCAGAAAATAATACATTTGCTGCTGCAATGTTGGATGGTACTTTAGGTAATGCTGTTAGTTTAAAACTTAGGAAACTTATCGAGTTGACAAACCCCATTGGTAGGCTTAATGTGTTAGGAAAATGGGGGATTGTGTTTTAATTTGAAAGTATAACGCCTTACATCACCAGCGGCGCTAAAAAGCTTGAATAAAAAACTCCGAGCTTCTCGCCGTCTGGTGGATGTAATTGTTATCTGGAGGTGTATATATGTTTAATATAGTAATGTTAGTTTTATTTGCTGTAATGATTTTTACTTTACTTGATATTATAGATTTTGCTCCGTTACTTATGGGACTTTTTGAGTATGTTGTAATACCTGTTGCTGTTATTTCAGTTTTAATAAAGTTAGCAAGCGATTTCGCAAGCGGTATGTGTCCATAGATATTTGAAGTTTTTGTTCCCACGACTGCCATTCAGCTTCTGGTTTATTAATATAAATCCATTTTTTAGCCAGCGCTGGAAAGGTACTTAATAAATGAGTTATTTGATGATTAAGGTTTTCTGAACTATGTTTAATACAAGTGTCTTCACAATGCTCAGCTATTAACTTTGTAACTGAATGTGAGTTATCTACAATTAAACTTAAGTATATACTTAATGTTCTTTTCCAATTGTAGTTTCTTAAAAGAGACCATATAGTTATCAATAATGATATCAGTGTGGTCCAGTGGTTATTAATTAATTCAAGTATTGTTGTAGTCATTTTTTAGTATTTTTATTTAGTTTGAAGATAACACCCTGGTTAACCTGACGGCCAATAAGGGTAATTTTTTAAACAACAAGTGCTGGTTCCGTTCAGGTTGAACCAGTTGTTAGCACGCCGTTTTTCTTTAGGTTTTTTATAAATCTCCTAACGAAGTTTGGCGGCTACAAAAGGAGATTTATATGGAACGTTTAATAGTTAAAGATGTTCGAACAGAAAATAAAATGTGTCATGATATAGCTTCATTACACCCTGAAGCAAATTTACACATAATTAAAACGAACGGGGAAGTTCATAACTATACACCCTACCTTATACACTTTTTTAAAGACTGGATAATGGTTAAATATAATGGCGACCATATATGGTACAATATGTCAGATATTAGCCGATTAGTTGAGCAGAAACCAGAGACCCCAATAAATGAGGACAACACTTCTTCGCGCGAAATTTAATTGCTATGTTAGCGAGTTGATACCATTACTACAGTCAAATGAAAAACGGTGTAGTTGTTTATTATTTTGGTCAAATATAATACCGTCCACAGAATATTCAGCTTTTCTATTTGATTCTAATTGTATGGTGATAATATTTTGTTCATAGATATGCTCAGGAAATTTCTTTAAATTTATTATTTCAGTAATTTTATTTTCTATAAAAGTTCTGGCTTGTGGGTTATCAATAGTTTTAATCCATGTAAACTTGATTTTCATAGGAGTTTCCTTTGTTGGTTTAAGTTTTGTAATTGTTTTGCTAACGTTATTAATCAGCGGCGGCTGCCAATAAGCTCGCCGCGCAGCGCCTCAGCAAGCTTCCAGCCGTCCGCTGGATTAACTTGTTGGGCAAAAGGAGGATTTATATATGAAAGAACTAAAATCTAAAGAAGAATTAAATCCAAATATGCCTTTATACGATTTCATAGGTAAAACAATAGAGACATTAGAATGGTCACATACAGGGGTTGATATTAAATTCACTGATGGTACTTACGGTTATTTATCAATTTCACTATCTAGTGATGTCAATGTTAATTTTAAAACAAACCCGTATCCTGGTATGGAAATCGTACCTGAGCCAGTTTTGTATAATCTATGTAAAGCAGAGCAGTTAGAAATATACGGTGGTTTAATTCCTGCTCATGTGCTTTGATGATGTTTAGACCAATGATGTCCACCTGTATGAGTTTTGGCATCTATTATAGCTTTTTCAATTGTATCTGATGGCTTACTTGGGGTTGTATCTGAGTTAACATTACATGTTTCACAAAACCACCAACCACAATATTGATTATCAACATATGTTACGTAGACAGTGTAAATAATACTATCTCGTTCGTATGGTTCTGAATGAACTATATTTTTGAAGTCTTCAAAGTTCATAATGTAGCTTCCTTTATCATTGAAGGAATTTAAAATTAACTGGCTACCTAGATGTGGCCCAACAGAAACATAACCTGCTTGTCAGGTTGATGTATTGGTTGAAGGGGGTTGAATATGTTAAGTTTTTTACGTAAAATCTTTCAATGCTACTTGTTTGACAGCCATTGAAGTAGCACAGGGATGTGCTACGGCCCGCCGACCTGGTTGGTATCTCTTAGCCAGAAGGTCGTAGCGCGTTGTATCTTTCGTCGGCGGCGATTTTTCCATGGGTTTAACTAGCTTCCTTAAT
>Ga0208958_1001409_pt1 | contig 24000 bp, 27 predicted proteins | sample RifOxyB1_FD_184032 | JGI IMG/M metagenome (GOLD analysis project Ga0208958, IMG submission 184032) | Soil microbial communities from Rifle, Colorado - Rifle Oxygen_injection B1 (SPAdes) | ecosystem: Environmental > Terrestrial > Deep subsurface > Rock core/Sediment | place: Rifle, Colorado...
GTGTTTCCCAAGCCGATGTTACGGTCTTCACTCGTCAGCTGGCGACAATGACCAATGCTGGCTTGCCCATTGTCGAAGCGCTTTCAATCCTCCGCATGCAAAGTAAAGCCAATCTCCAAGCTGTTTTTTCACAAATTCTGGCCGACGTTGAAGGTGGTGAAAGTTTAAGTACCGCCATGAAAAAGCACACACGTGTCTTTTCGCCCACTTATCTCGCCCTTGTCAAGTCTGGTGAAACGGGCGGTGTTCTCGATAAAGTTCTCGATCGTCTTGCCGATAATCTCGAAAAACAGCAAGAATTCAGGGGCAAAGTTAAAGGCGCCCTCATCTACCCCGCCATCATCGTTGTCGGGATGATTATTGTGGCTATTGTCATGATGGTTTTCGTTATCCCAAAGCTCACCGATCTCTACACCCAGTTTGACGCCGAGCTTCCCTTCACTACGCGCATTCTTCTTGGCGCAACCGGCCTCTTTACCAAATACTGGTATCTTGCCGCTATTGTAATTTTTATCGCTGGCTGGTCATTCTCATTTTATAGAAAAACGACTCAGGGAAAGCACCAGATCGCAGAGATTATGTTTCAAATTCCTATTTTCGGTGACCTCCAAAAAGAAATTATTCTTACCGAGCTAACTCGAACCCTTTCTCTCATGGTTGGCTCCGGTGTCCCTATTCTGGAGGGTCTCTCAGTCACCGCTGGCGTTGTCGAAAATGTCATTATTTCGGACGCCCTAAAAGATGTAAGTAACCAAATTGAAAAAGGTTTCCCGGTTGCATTTGCCTTTGCTAAGCACCCCGATGCTTTTCCTTATATTCTTTCTCAAATGGTCTCAGTTGGTGAAGAAACTGGCAAAATGGAAGAAGTTTTGGCCAAAGTGAGCCACGTCTTCGAAGTTAGTAGTGAACAGAAAGTGAAAGCCTTAACCGCCGCCATCGAACCCGTCATCATGATCGTCCTAGGTATCGGTGTCGCTTTCTTAGTTATTGCCGTCATTTTGCCCATTTATAACCTCACCACTGTCTTGTAGCTTGACAATGAATAAAGAATTATCCAATACTGAATTAAGAACGAAGGGAGGTGATAACTTATGAAGAAAAATTTACAAGGTTTTACACTCATTGAACTTTTGATTGTTATCGCCATCCTTGGCACGTTAGCTGTCGTTGTTCTCTTAGCTCTAAACCCAGTCCAGCAATTAGCCAGGACGCGTGACGCTGGTCGTAAGTCAGGTGTTACTCAGCTAGGCCACGCCGTCGAAGCATATGCTACGACACATAATGGTACGCCGCCTGCAGAAGCAACATGGGCCCAAACATTAGTAGACGCGGGAGAAATTCAGGTCATCCCCAATAAAATTGGAGCCACAGCAAGTGGGTCAGCAGCTTGTACATCCAACGCGGTTACTGAAACTTGGTGTTACGATATGAATCTTACTGACTTTGTTGTTTATGCTCGCTTAGAATCAGATTCAGCTGTCAGTCTTTGTGCTGCCGGCCAAGTTGCCTTTACGGCCTATTCCAACGGGAATGGTCGAGGTGGTACTGTCTGTGCCGCCGGTGGAACAACAGTTTTAGCACCAGGCGTGCTAGTTTTTGTTGACTAAAAAACACACACCAGCATTTTTGTTTGATTTCCAAATTTGCTGGTGTTCGTGTTAGCATTATTTATGGTCATTTTCGCAACAATTTTTGGTCTTATCATCGGCTCCTTCCTTGAAGCCTTTACAAGCCGAGCGCCAATCGGTGATAAAATTAGTAAAGGCCGCTCCCGGTGCCCCCATTGCAAAAAGCAAATCTTAGCAAAAGATAATATTCCCCTGATATCTTTCCTTTTTCTTAAAGGTAAATGTCGTAACTGTCACAAACCTATCCCCCGCCGATGCCCAATTATTGAGTTGTCAACAGCTATCATGTTTTCTGCCGTCTATATTTTTCAGCCGCAAATAGTGAGCAATGTCCCCTGGCTAGGGAACTTACCTTTTTTACTAGTTACTAGTTACTTGTTACTTGTTACCGCACTGCTCGTAGCAGTGCTCATTACCGATTTTGAATACCAAATCATTCTCGACGAAGTCGTCTTTTTGGGGTTAATAGCAACTCTTTTACTTTTAATTTTTTATACCCCCTCATTTTTCTATAGCCATTTAGTTGCCGGTTTCGTTTCCGCACTCTTTTTGCTTAGTTTGCATCTCATTACCAAAGGCCGCGGTATGGGTTTAGGAGACGTCAAATTAGCTCTTTTTGCCGGTACCATTCTTGGGCCTTTTTCTTCATTTATCTGGATGTTTTTAAGTTTTATCATTGGCGCAATTTTTGGCCTCATTCTTTTGGCAGCCAAAACTAAGAGGTTCAAAGATAAAATTGCCTTCGGCCCCTTTCTTGTGGTCGCTTTTTTTGTTTACATTTTCCTGGCCCAATATCTTGATCCTTATCTTTTGTTCGTTAATTAATTACTCTTATGTTTGGTTTTAATAAAAAAGACACAAAAATTATTAGTTTGATTTTGCTTCTGATCATTTCATTGACACTTTTTAACTTTCAAACATCATTAAGAAAAGCCCGCGATAATCAACGCAAAAACGACCTCAGGAGTATCTTCGACGCTCTAAACATTTATCAAGACGAAGAAGGTTCCTTCCCGGCCTCATCCTCCGACGGCAGGATAATGGCCTGCGATGGAAAACTAGGAGAAAGTAACATCATGATTTACGAACCATGTGAATGGTATCAAAGCACGCTAACAAATCTTCAGATGCTTCCTGGCGACCCTCGACAAGGCCAAGGCCGCTCCTACTACTACATTAGCAATCAGAAACACTATCAAATCTATGCCGCTCTCGAAAGTAACCGTGAAGCCGAATATGACCAGAGTATTGTTTCCCGCAACCTGCCTTGCGGTAAGCATATTTGTAATTTTGGGCGTGGCGATGGCAAAACCCCCCTTGATAAATCATTGGAAGAATACGAAAATGAATTAAAGCTTTATGAAAAATAAAAAAAACCTGCCTGCCGGTAGGCAGGGTTTTACCCTTCTCGAACTCCTCATCGTCATTGTTATTCTTGGCACCCTTGCCACCTTCATTATTATTCGACTCACGGGTGGCGAAAAATCAGCCCGCGACGCTCGTCGCCGCTCTGATCTCAGGCAATACCAAACTGTAATCGAGGCCTATAAAAGCAGCCGTGACGGCTATTTCCCCAGCCGCGTTAGCATCCAGTACGTTACCCAGTATCTGTGTCTTGATTTTAGCTTAACAGTATGCCCTGATGACCCCCAGAGCCCCACATCACGTTATCGGTATGTCACCAATGGCTCAGGTAGCGCGATCATAAACGCCACAGATTATCTTCTTTGGGTAAAGCTGGAAAAACCCACCGTCAACACATGGTTCGTCGTCTGTTCAAATGGTGCGCTTGGTGAAGTCACCGTTGAACCAACTACTTACACCTGCCCAATATGATAAGAACAAAAAAACAAAACACAGGATTCACCCTAATAGAGCTTCTAGTCACACTCGCCATCATTGGCATATTAATTTCTATTTCCACTTTTGCCATTACCCAAGCTCAGCAAAGCGCCCGAAACAATCGCCGTAAAGCTGATTTAGAAACCATTCGTTCTGGTCTCGAGCTTTATCGCAGTGATTGTGGTCAATACCCTCCGAGTCCTCTTGGCAATTCACTCGTTGGCTCCGGTGCCACCCCCGCTTGTGCTGCAACAAATATTTATCTCCGAGCCGTTCCTGCGGATCCTCAAAGCTCATCAGGCAAATTTTATCGTTATGAAAGGCTAAGCACATCCACTTATGAACTTTGTGCACATCAAGAAAGCTTTAGTACCGCCGAAGAAGTAACTTGTAATGGAAACAATAATTGTGGCACCGCCAACTGTCACTACAAAGTTCAAAGTCCATAAAAATGCTCCTAAACCAAAGCTTGCCCGTCTGCATTGAGCGAAACGATTTGCGTCGTGGTTACACGATTGTTGAAGTCTTGGTTGTTATTGCTATCTCCGTCATTGTTGTCACTTTCAGTTACGCCAACATTCGTGACTTTCAAGCTCGTCAAAAGCTGACCAACATCGCCAGACAGCTTGACGCTGATTTAAACTATGCCCAACAAGCCGCTCTTGCCGGCTACAAACCTGACGACGTACACTGCACCGGAGCCAATTCCACCTTCGAATCTATCCGGTTACTGGTGGACTCCGATGCCAAGACCTATCGCTTTTTCCCTCGTTGCAGTGGTGGCAATGCCGCCGATCTCATTTTTCGAACACTACCCAGTGATGTCACATTATATATTTCTCGAAATAATCTCGACTTCTACCCTCTTACGGGCGGGACAAGTGCGACCGCAGGTAATCCCGTCAGCGTGGGCGTTTGCGGTTTTGGCGTCGCCAAGGGCTTTACCGTTACGTCAACTGGAGAAGTCAGTCAGAACGCTACCTTTACCTGCCCATGAATAATTCAAAGGGTCAGTCTCTATTCGAACTTGTTGTCGCGGTTGGTTTAATTGGCTTAGTTTTAGTGGTGCTTGTTGGTCTCACTACCAAATCACTAAGTAGTTCAACCTACTCCAAAAACAAATCTCTCGCCGCCAGGCACACCCAAGAAGCGCTCGAATGGCTCCGTGGTTTACGCGATCAAGATTGGACTACCTTTTTCAACTACGATGTAGCGAATGGTACAGGTACATATTATTGTCTTAGCGCTCTCACGAGTCCGCTCGCAACCAGACGCAATTGCAATCCCAACGAATATGTTACCGGTACCATTTTTGTCCGTGAGGCCTATCTTGAGAGCCTCGCTGGTTCGCCAGAAACTGTTGAGGCTACTGTCACTACAAGATGGACCGATTCAGCAGGTGTTCACCTGTCTGAATCAAAAACTAGCTTTACCAATTGGCGCAAAAAATGACAAACCAAAGAAATGTTTTAGGCTTCTCATTAATAGAAACGCTTATTGTTACGGCCATTTTTGCTGGCCTCGCGATTGTTTCCACCCAGGCCATAATTGTCACGCTCACAAACTCCAGAAAAGCTGAGTCCTCGGTTCAAACTAGAGAATCGCTTCAGTATGCCCTAACAGTCATGGAGCGCTATCTTCGAAGCGCTTCAAACATTAATGCCGCCGGGAGCGGAGTTATCTCTTTTGTCGATGAAGCAGGGTTAACAAGCACCTTTACATGCGTTAACGCCTCCTCGGGAAGCACCGATGGCTATCTTCGCTTAAATTCTAACCGAATCAGTAGTAACGATATTACGCTAACCAATTGTTCCTTCTCTTCTGTTTCGGGGACTAGTGACATCCCCGATCGTGTTATGATTTCCGTCACTGGCCAAGCCAAAAACCTCACAGGCATCGAACAAACGCCGATCACAGTTTCAACAATTGTTTACTTAAGAGTTTATTAAAGGTTATACTGATTTTATGAATTTTTCTGCCAACAGTCGTGGTCAAGCTCTCCTTCTTGTTCTCCTCTCAACTGCGGTTGTGGTCACTATCGCCCTCTCTATTATTTCTCGAACTATTTCCGATGTTGCCGTAACCACCACCGAGGAGGAATCACTCCGAGCCTTTTCCGCCGCCGAAGCGGGTATCGAAGAAGTCTTGGTCTCGGGATTAGGCGAAGGCGCCTCTACGGGCGATGTTGTCGTTAATAATCCCGGCACTCCAGAAACTGTCACCTACAACGTAAGTATCACCGGTTTTCCAGAATCTGCCAGCGAATTTATTTACCCGGTCGATCTTGCTTCTGGAGAAAGCGCAACTGTTTGGCTTATGAGCCATGATTCTAGCGGCAACCTAACATGTGATAACCCTCACACTTGTTATTCCAGTTCACGCGTCGATATTTGCTGGGGCCCAATTGCGACTCCTACTTCACCAAGTCAGCCCTCAGCCGCCGAGATCTCTATTCTTTATCAAGATACCGCCACCTCTGAAATTAGAACCGCTCGGGTCGTTATCGACCCCACCGGCACAATCCCCGGCGCCGAACCCGCTGATGGTGGATACTGCACAATAGCTGGTACATACTTTGCTTACGGGAAACGAATACACTTCAATGTTCCCGGTCTAAATATTCCTAATTACAATATTCCCGGCACCCTCAAGCTCATCAAGATCCGCCCCCTCATGAATGCCAGTCCTCAAACAATCGCTATTCATTCAGCTGGTACTGGTGGAAGCTTTCCCTCTCAAGGCAAAAAAATACAATCTACCGGGAATTCCGGTGAATCTCTGAGAAAAATTGAAGTCTATGAACTCTACCCCAGTATGCCCTCTCTTTTTGACGCCGCAATATATGGTAAAACAGGAATCATAAAATAAAATGAGTGTAGGACTAGATATTGGAAGTAAAACAATCAAAGTTATTGAGCTCGTTCCAAGCGGAAGCACTTTTGCGCTTAAGGCCGCGGCCGCCGTTGGTTACTCTAAACAAATTGATATCGAGGCTATTAAAGACGAAAAAGAGTTATCTAATCTCTCCCAAATAATTAAAAAGCTTTTCGCCGACGCTAAAACCAGCTCTAAAAGGATCTCTATTGCCATCCCAGAAGCACAAGCTTTCACTCGAATTATGAAGTTTCCTCTTCTTAGTGACCAAGAGATCGCCTCCGCCGTCAAATGGGAGGCCGAAGAGTATATCCCTATTCCCGTCAAAGACGCCATTATTGAACATCAAATACTTGAACGCCAAGAATCTGGCAATCCGCCCCAAGTTGTTGTTTTGCTCATTGCTGTTCATCATGATCTTGTCGAAAAATACATCCGATTATTAAGCCTGGCCGGCTTGGAAGTTGTTGGTGTTGAAACCTCGCTCATGTCCTTAGTACGAAGCGTCTCACCAGCGAATCGAACCGCTATTATTGCTGATATTGGCGCCAACTCTACAAGTATTGGTATCGCCAAAAATAAACAGCTCTTTTTCTCTCGCTCCATCCCGACGGCAGGTACCGCCCTAACGCGTGCTGTCGCTCAAGGAATTGGTGTCTCACTTGAACAAGCCGAGCAATATAAACGCACCTATGGATTGGCCGATGATCAATTGGAGGGTAAAGTTGGTCAGTCTGTTACTCCCGTTATTCACTCGATTATTGAAGAAGCAAAAAAGGCCATTCATTACTACCAGCTCGAAAGCAAAGGTGATAAACCAAGTTCATTTATTCTTTCCGGTGGTACTGCTGGTTTACCAGGGCTTCCCGGGATTTTAACCAAATCAATTGGCACCGAAGTAATTATCGCTAATCCTTTTACCATGGTGACAGCTGATCCCAAAACCATGCAAAAATTAGCCAGTTTCGCTCCACTTTATTCTGTTGCCGTTGGATTAGCTATGAGAGGAGACTAATGCCAGGGAATATCAACCTTTTACCCAAAGAACCAAAAAAAACAAAGGAAGTAGAAAAAGCCACCCGGTTAATTAAAAACGCCACCTACTTTATCGCCATGATCCTCACAATTGTCGGTCCCTTGGGAGGGCTTTCTGTTTACAAATTCACCCGCGACTTTACGAAGCTTAAAGTCGAAAACGAAACTTTACGTAGTAGTATCGCTAACCTCGAGTCAACCGAACAAGGGTTAGTCCTTCTCAAAGATCGTGTTGGGAAAATTCAAACAATATTGGGAAACCGCCAAAGTATTGCCATTCACGCTAAGCAAGTCGAAATCATTGAGGCGCTTCCAGATGGTCTGACTCTTAGTGAAACAGAGCTCAAAAGCGATGTCTCTCGAGTCTCACTTCTCGCTACAAGTTCAAAAGCGCTCGCAGGTTTTCTTAAGGATGTTTCGAGCAATAACCACTACCTTAGTCTGATTTTGTCCGATTTAAGTTTTAACCCTTATCTCGGGTTTACTTTTGATCTTCAAGTGTTTTAAAGCCTATGGATAAAAAAAATATTTTTGCTCAGTTTAGTCAAATCCGTAATCCCCTCCTTGTTCTTGTTGTCACATTTCTAATTACAGCCTTTACCACCTTTTATATGTATGGACGAATCATGTTTTTGAGAAGAGAAATAAAGTCAACCCAGGATCAAAACAAAATTTTTGGTGATCGAGTTGCGACCCTTCAAATTATTAGGCCAGACATTGAATCAGACGTCGCTAAAGTAGCCCTTATTTCACTCCCCTCTCAAAATCCATCCCTCTTTGTTATTTCGCAAATTAACACCTTTTTGAATGAATATAGCCTTAGTCTTACCCGTCTTGACTTAAATCTACTCACAAATCCTAACCCCGAGGAAACCCTTTTTGAAGTTTCTATTAGCTTTAACGTCGAGGGAAGTTATCAGAATATTTCCGATTTTATAACAAAGCTTGGTGATATCACCCCTTTGGTGAATCTCAGACAGGCCGACATTTCAAATAGTAGCGAATCGGCAGAAGCTATAATCGAACTTAGTAGTTTCTGGTCTCCTTTCCCCACCGAGCTTCCCCCGCTTACCACGAGCCTCGCAGGTCTCACCGATGAAGAAAAGGAAACTTTAAAATCACTCTCCAATTTTGTAAGCCCCACTTTTGATGAAAGCTTATCGCCAAGAAGGTACGATCCACGGGCAAACCCATTTAACTTAGACAACAATTTTAACCCCGAAGAAGCACTTTAAGCCTCGCTCACCGATATATTCACAATTTTCTTTTCCGGAGTTGCTTTTACAGAGAGTATTCTTCTTAAATTCTTTATAGTTTTTCCCTCTTTTCCGATAATTAAACCCAAAATGTCACGCCCAGCTTTGATTTCAATCTCCACCCTATCATTTTCAGCTTGTTCCGTCACCAAAAAATCATCACTCCCAGTTATGTTCTTTATTAAAAATGTTACTAAATCTTTCACTTTATTTATTAAAGGTTGCCTTTTACTTTGCCATCAATTTCTTAACAGTTACGGAAACTTGAGCCCCCTTCTCCTCCCAAGCCTTAATCTCTTTTAGTTTAAGCTCCAATTTTTCCTCTCTCGGTTGCCAGTATCCAAGCACTTCAAGAACCTTTCCGCCTCGCTTACGTTCCCCACTAATCGCTACCACCCGATAGACAGGATCTTTCTTTCGCCCAATTCTTGCTAATCTTATTTTTACCATGTCGATGAATTTTAGCCTCTTACCTCAATTTTTACAAGTGCAGCCGAAGCCGCCGCTTGTTCAGCCTGATTCTTGCTCTTTCCTTCTCCCTTAGCCAATACTTTCTCGTCCACAAGCACTTCCACCACAAAAACCTTATTGTGATCCGGCCCGGACTCACTCGCCACTTGGTATCTCGGCGTCGGTTGCCCCTGCGCCTGCACCACCTCCTGAAGCAGACTTTTAGGATCTTTTAAAGGCTCTTGTAATTTCTGGTCCAAATCAGAAAGGAGATTCATCTCAATAAACTCTGAAGTATCACCAAAACCCCGGTCAATATATATCGCTCCGATAATTGCCTCAACCGTGTCCGCCAAAAGGCTGGGATTACTTTCACCGCCACCAAGCTTTTCGCCTCGTGACAAAAGTAATTTTTCCCCCACACCAATTTCTTCTGCCAAGCTAGCCAAATTTTGTGTGTTTACGATATTGGCCCTAAGGGCTGTTAAAAACCCCTCTTCTTTATCAGGCAACTCACGGTATAGCCTGTCCGAAACCACAAACTCAAGAATTGCGTCCCCCAAAAACTCCATTCGTTCGTTACTCCTTCGTTCTCCCTTGTTTTCATTTACCCACGAGCGATGTGTAAAAGCTTGTTCAAAAAGCTCTTTATCTTTAAATTCCTTTGCGATTTCACTAATTGTTTTCTTCTTCATCATGTTTTTCCGCCTCTGTCTCTTTCCCTGCCTTGACCAAAATATTTCCCAAGACACCGTTCACGAATGACGGCGAATTCTCCCCCCCGTATTCTTTTGCTAGCTCTACCGCTTCATCAATAATCACTTTTGGTGGAGTTTCTGTGTTCGTCAACTCGTAAGTGGCGAGTCTCAAAATAGCCAAATCAATCCTGTTCAATTTATCTACCGGCCATTGCGGTGCAGATTCTGAAATCACGCTATCCAGCTCTTCGTTTTGGGATATCACCGCTTTTGCTAGCTCCCCCGCCTCTTGTTTTGAGTAAGTATTAGCGAACAACTCCCTCACAGCCAATTGGCGCTTTCTGTGTCTTGGGTCATAGGCAGACTTCATTTCAGAACTCTTTTTTCAAGCCCTTTGCCCTTTGAGTAAGCCGCGTAAAGGTCTTTCTTGGTTAATCTCACATTGTTTCTTCGTCTTCCAGTTCGACCTGGTGTGTGCTTTCTTTTTGGTAGTGGTGTCATGGCCTCAATTCTATCTTAATTTACTGTTTCTGTAAACGCCCCAAAAAATGGCCGCTTGCACGCAATATCCACAAGCGGCCCGACCACCGTCAATTATTTGTTGGTGGCACTCGCTCCAGCCAGATGTTGTTGTTGGATATTGCTTTCCTCATCGGCCCCGAGACCCCGTGGAGGGTTAAATTCATCCCGCCACCGCCGCCAAGGTCGATATTCTCGAAATCCACCCAATAACTCGGTGAACTTCCATAGGCCTCGGGTGGGCTAGTAAGTCTCACCAAGGTCTTTCCCATGGGGGTACACATGTTAACCCGCATCCCCGGCGTGAGTTCACCAACATCCAAGATAATGAGATCTGAGTTTGGTGCGACCATCTCTACACCCCTTCCTTCTCTAAAATGGCAAGAGCTGATTAATTATATCAAATTATAGGTTTTTAATTCGCCACCACGCGCTTTTTAGTAAAGTGTTTTATCACTGTTTGATATTTTGTGGGGTTACCCATTACCACACCGCTAAATTGTTTTGCTTTTTTAATTAGTTCTACATCCTGCCAATTAGCAATTTTTAGTTCGGGAATGCCATGCTGGCGATGACCAAAGATTTCTCCCGGACCTCTCATTTGTAAATCCATTTCAGCTAACTCAAAGCCACACTTTGTCTGCCTTAAAACCCGAAGTCTCTGCACCACTTTTTCCGATTTTGTTTCCGTGAGAAGCATGCAGTAGCTCTTTTTCTCCCCTCTGCCCACTCTCCCTCGTAGCTGATGAAGTTGGGCCAAACCAAATCTCTCCGCCGCTTCAATTATCATTATTGTTGCATTTGGAATATCCACTCCTACTTCGACTACCGGCGTCGCGACCAAGACATCAATTTTCTTTTTACGAAAGTCATCAATTACAATATCTTTTTCCCTAGACTTCATTTTTCCATGAAGCAGTCCAAATTTTAATTCCGGGAGCACTTTTTTCAGCCGTTCATACTCCACTGTTACCGCTTTTGCTTCACTCATTGCCAGAGACTCACTTTCCTCGATTAAAGGGCACACCACAAATGCCTGTACGTTAAATTCCTTAATTTGTTTTTCCATCCACTCATAACCGCTATCTCGTTTTTCGGGCGGCACCACCCAAGTTGTGATCTTTTGTCTTCCCTTTGGCATTTCGCGTAAAGACGAAATGTCCAAATCTCCATAAAACGTCAGCGCGACCGATCTTGGAATTGGCGTTGCCGTCATGGTCAATACGTGCGGTACTTTCGTGTTACTCGTAGCAAGTTCTTCAAGAAGTGCCCTTTGCTCCACTCCAAACCGGTGCTGCTCATCAACAATCATCAGAGCCGTATCCTCAAAATTTTTCGGCGTGTGAAGTAATGCGTGTGTGCCCACGATCACACTTGCCTCATCGTCAATGACTTTCTTACTTCCCGTCACCAGAGTTATTTTCATTCCCATTTTTCCCAAAAATTCACCCAAAGTTGTGTAGTGCTGGTTTGCCAAGATCTGTGTCGGCGCCATCAAAATTGTCTTATATCCACTCGAGTGAGCCACCACTGCCGCCGCTGCCGCCACAACCGTTTTTCCACTCCCTACGTCGCCTTGCAAGAGCCTGTTCATCGCCAAACTCTTTTTCATATCTGTCAAAATTTCACTTATAGCCTGCTCTTGCGACTTTGTGAGCTCAAACGGCAACGTTTCAGTAAACTTAGAAAGCACTTTTTCATTCATCCTAATTTTTTTACTTTGAGCTTTTTTCTGCCACTCTCTATCTCTCAGCTGATTTAATATCTGAAGTCCCAATAGTTCATCAAAAGCTAGCCTTTCTCTTCCCTTCAAAGCATCATCCGTCGTTTCTGGAAAGTGAATAAGTTTAAGGGAATCTGCCAACTCCATTAGTTCTAATTCACTTCGAAGATAGTTATCTAAATATTCCCCAGCCTCCGGTTCCCTTTCCAAAATATCCATCATTCGTCTTCTTAGCCATTTAGAGCTTATCCCTGCCGTTGTTGCGTAAATCGGCACAATCCGGCTCGTATGGATAAGTTTTTTATCTGCCACAATTTTCTCGTATTCCGGCGCAATTAGGGCCATCTTTCTCCCAAACCAATCGGCCTTCCCCGAAAAGGAAAACATTTCACCTTTCCGAAAATTTTTAACAAGAAACGGTTGGTTAAACCACACCGCTTGAATTTTGTTACCTTTATCGTTACCTATTTCGATAATTTGGAGTTTTTTGTTAGATTTTGTGTACTGGTTTCGAGCAAAAATAATCTCTCCATGCACAGTCACGGTTTCCCCAGGCGATAGCCTTGAAAAATTTGATATTAGCCGATAATCCTCATATCGCCTTGGCACATGGTAAAGCAAATCTGAAACATGTTTGATTTCGAGTTTTCTTAATCGCTTTTGATAAACCGGCCCAACAAGCGGCAATTCGCCAATCGGATCACTAAGCTTCATACCATCTATCTTACCACTGTAAAGATTATAGGATTAATGATATAATTCCCTGCGCACTTTTTAATAGGCTGGAGGGAAAAATGCAGCAGACGGTCGAAGAAATGGTTGTTCTCTTTTTCGTTGAGGGTAACGTTCATGAGGAAAACATCCTCGACGGGACATACGGTATGCCGATTCAGGATGCCACGATCGGTGAGCGTCGCGGGCAGGGTTTTAGCGCGGGTCATGGGCTACTCACCTGGTTAGCGCACCATAATCATGCCCATCTGACAGACGAATTCGTCGAGTTTTGGCAACTTCGCACCCGGCAGGATTTCGCTAACGAGCTGGGAATGGCAATTACATTTGTTGTCCTCGCCGGTAGCGAAGAGACAATAATCTTCGAGCAATCACACTTCCCTGTAGGTTAGAGTTTCGGCTACCCGCTGGTTTTCTTGTGCGCCCAGCGGGTCTTGTTTTTCTTCACTTTTAAGCCCATAATACCCTCGCCCCTGTTAACTACGAAGGTCCTCGGGAGGAAATAACCGTGGCAAAAAGCACTTTTCTTACATATGCTGTCGCCCTCGAAGCAATCCAGCTTCTTGAATCGGCGATACGTGATATGCACGGCGACGGATTAACCAAACGCTGTGATCTGCACATTGTCGTGTTGGACCCGCTGTCTGGCGAAATCATTTGCCAATATTCCATCGGTAAGAAAGCCGACTGGGAACACACCTATGACCAAATCGCCAGAGACAAAGCGACATTGGCTTTCAAGCACAAAAAAGACACAAGCCAGATCATGAATGCAGAGCCGCACCTGCTCTCTGAGGGCGATACAGTTCACGCCGGCGGCGTCTATTACAAAGGCATAACCATTGGTGTCAGTGGTGTGGAATCAGAATTTGACGAAGCCATTGGGCGAATGATTGCAGCGCTCATCATCGGCATGGTCATTCATGAGTACAAAAAAACACGCACCAATCAGGACCTCAACAACATCACCTAATTTCAGAGGAATCTTTGGAAGGAAACAGGGGCATCAAAACAAATATGGCAAAAAAGGCAAGAACGTTGTCAGAAGTAGTCCTAGTCCAGCAATAATCACAAGGGACTTTATCAATTTTTGTTTTTTGTTTCGTATTTTCATTGCATTTCAACCTTTACAAAAGTCTTCTTTCCTATTTTTAATGTCACCCCGCCATCAATGTCAAGATTCGCCTGAGGATCCTGAATTGTCATGCCGTCCACATCGACCGCCCCTTCTTTAATCAATCTTTTTGCTTCGCTTCTGCTTGATGTCTCACCCGTCTCAAACACCAAATCAAGAATGGCCATTTCTCGCTCACTCACTCTCACCGTTTTCATCTCTGTAGGGACCTCTCCCTTTTGAAACGTCTCCTCAAAGTATTTCTCGGCTTTTACCGCCAAAGCTTCTCCGTGAAGCTGATTCACAATATCTTTTGCCAACGCTTTTTTGGCTTCCATCGGCCCTTTTTTATCAATTAACGAGATTGGAAGATCCGTTAATATTTCAATCGCATCAGCCAACATTGAGTCCCCCATTGCCATTACTTTTCCATAAATCTCTTCTGGTTTATCATCCAGGTTCACCGCATTTCCTTCAGTTTTTCCCATTTTGGCGCCCTGAGGGTCAGTTAATAATTTTGTCGTTAGAACATATTTTTCTTTCCTTACCATATTCTTCATTAAGGTTCTTCCGGCCATCATATTAAACATCTGGTCACTGCCTCCTATCTCAAGATCCACTCCCATGGCTACCGAATCATAGCCCTGAAGTAAGGGGTACAAAAACTCTCTCAAATTTATTGTTACTTCGTTTTTGATTCTTTTTTGAAACATATCCCGCTCAATCAATTGCTGGACACTAAAGTTCTCCGCAATTCCCAAAATTTCAACAAGCCCAAGTTTATTTAGCCACTCACTGTTGTATTTCATCACTACCGGGTTCTTTCCCTCAAAATCCAATATCTTCCCGGCCAATTTCATGTAATTCCTCGCATTCTTCCTCAGTTCCTCACGTGTCATAAATTTGTCTCTTGTTTTTGATTTCCCTGACGGATCACCCGCCTGACCAGTTCCATCACCAATTAAAAAAATCACGCGGTGCCCCAAAGCTTGAAATTGTCGAAGTTTTCGAAAAGCCACCATGTGCCCAATGTGAAGTTTTGTGCTCGTCGGATCAAACCCTTGATATAGCGTAATCTTCCTCTTTGTCATTAAATCCGCCAAACCCTTTTTGCTCGGTAAAACCTGCTCCACTCCCCGTGTCAAAACCGCTTCAATATCCATCCCTGTCATTTTACCATAGGCCCAATGATTTCCTGCCCTGTCCAGTGGGCCATTATTATTGGACTTTTGCGACCGAAGCTCTTCGCCCCAACATTAGCTAATTCGGTTGCTTGCTGATGTGCCTTTGTCTTCTGCATCGTCAATATCATTTCTCTTTCCGCCAAATGTGAACCGATTGCCGCCTGAACACAGAAAGACCGGCCTGAGATGATCCGAGCAAACTCGCGCGTTTTCATCCTTGTCGGCAAGTTTCTTTGCGCCAATCTCTCAAACTCTTCGTTTACCAGTCGCTCTGCCAATTTATCACCTCTTTGCGACCGGCTTTGCCACTCCATTTCCCATTTCTCTGGATGAGTCACAGAGCTTGCCAAAACAAATTCTGTTCTGAATCGTCCCAATACTTTGTCATTCTTCATTAACCTCTTCAAAGATTCTATAAAATCGGCCACATTCTCTTCTTGCCCGGGAAACACAAACTTATCATTATCAACTACCATTACTTCAATCACCGGCTGGATCTCGCCATCACTCAAAATCTGGGCCATTTTCTTTATCCCATTAAAGGAAGTTCGCTGACTTATTTTTAATCTACTGCCGTTTGCATCAATTGTTTCAAAATCTTCTGCCGTCGAGGAAACGCTGATTCCTTTGATCGGATCATTCACAAAAGCCAAACAATGCAAATCAATAAGTCGCAGTTCCTCGCCCAATCTTGCTCTAAGGAGTATTTCCCGCATTCTTCCAAAATCTATTCTTTGCCCTTCACTAAACTCCATGACACGAATAATCATACCTACCACATCTTCGATCGCGTCCTCCTTTGCTTGCTTAGGTAAATCTGGACTTAGTTCCAGCAAATCTCGTCTCGTTTCTTCCACAAGCTTATCTCTTAAAGCTTCCAATTTAATTCCCTCAACCGTGCTAGCTCGCGTTAATACCGTCTTTCGAAGCAACGCCTCTGTTTCTTTCGCGACTTCCTTCTGTTTCTCGCGCAACTTTAATCCCGTTGGACCTTCCTGAGCGATAATTTTATGCAAGTCCTGTGAAGATAATCCCAACCTTCTGCCAGCCTCCTCGGCCATTAGCTGATTCCACTGGCTGCCAAAAGGATTGCCGTTTAAATTTTTCAAAGGAGTAAGGCCTTTTTTCACCGCTCGCGCCGCCACTTCCTCCTCGCTCAAATCAGGCAAGCTCTCCTTAATTTTTCTAATCTCAATCATTGGTTCTACGGAATTCATTACATTTTGCTCCACAATACTCATTAGCTCAGTGGTTAAACTAGCTCCTTTCTCTTGTCGTGGTATGTCCAATATTCTTTCCATAGCAATCACTCCCTTTTGGTAATAAGGATCATTCCTTTCTTTCTTCTTTATTTGTTTTTTCATAAGTGTGTGGGGAGGGATTCGAACCCCCGATGGCGTTTAAGCCCACTGTTTTACAGACAGTTCCGTTAGCCCACTCCGGCACCCACACTTAGCCACAAAAAAACCTCGCCCCCAGTCTGAATCCAATATTCAGCTCAAGGGCGAGGTTATTTAAACCACGCGATACCACCTTGCTTTCCAACTTCAAAGTTGGCTCATTCGTTCAAGTGCTTGCTAACTTGCAGTGACACTCTAGCGCATTAACGGGCGCACCCGTCCCCGATTTAATCGGGGCAGCTCCACAGGGTAATTCATCTAGCTCAATACGTTAGGTCTTACACCAACCGCCTAATCTCTTTGTGTCACTTGAGTAAGACTACTTCACTGCTTCAAAGCCTTTTGTTAAAAATATAAAAGCGCAAGCAATCGTCAACGAGACAAATCGCAGGGGGTAGGATCTTTTAAGAAGCCTATTCGAGCAACAGCTCAGCTCTCACTCCTTAAGGTATTTGATCCCCCGGTATAATACGAGTCCTCGTGCGCTCACTTGCGCTTTTTAAAAATGTGCTTCACGACCAGGAAGCAGCTCGGGGTGCGTCGTTCTCGGAAAACCTGTCTGACGCGCGCCCGATACTTGCGCGCTTTTGGGAACCGGCGAGCGAGAGGAGACGTCTCACGTGCGCCTCCGCTTGACTACCGCTGAGCGGCTCCGTCGGCAAAGCCACTCACGGGGCGAGCTTTGAGAAAGGAAAAACTCCTAATGAACCGCTTCCTGGAACGTGCTTAGGGCAATTATCGTAAGAAATATTACAATTGTCAAGCACTTTTTTCATTTTCTGATAAAATCAGAATTATGCCAACTTGGAAAGATCAACTTCAAAGAAATCAATCCCGTCGCCGAAATCGTTTTCAGTCGCGCCACCAAAGCCCCCCTGGGGGAATCAAAAGATTCTTTACCAATAAGCGCCTTGCCAAGTATGCCAAGTTTGGTTTTCTTGGCGCTCTCGTCTTAGTTATTGGCATGTTTGTCGTGTTTCCACTTCTGGCCTTTAATCTCCCCTCACCCGATGCTGTCATCCGTCGTGAAGGTTTTAGTACCAAAATCCTCGATCGAAACGGTGAAGTTCTCTACGACATCTTCGCCGATCAAAGGCGTACTGCTGTGGACATCAAAGATATTCCAGAGTATCTGCAAAAGGCCACCGTTGCTATTGAGGACAAAAACTTCTATCAACATGGCGGCTTTGATCCTCTTGGTATGCTCCGTGGTTTTTCCCGAATTATCACTCGTGGCCGAGCCCAGGGCGGCTCAACTCTTACCCAACAATTAGTTAAAAATGTGCTCCTTAGCCCCGAGCGCACCATCACGAGAAAAATCAAAGAGTTTGTCCTCGCGAGTCAACTAGAAAGTAAATACAGTAAGGATGAAATTCTCCAAATGTACCTAAACGAAGCCCCCTATGGTGGTACCGCCTGGGGTGTTGAAGCTGCCGCCGAAACCTATTTCGGTAAAAGTGTCAAAGACTTAAATCTTGTCGAGTGTGCTTTCTTGGCCGGTCTTCCTCAGAGGCCATCGGTTTATTCTCCTCACAGTAGTACCCCCAAAGCCTATATTGATCGAACCACCGCGGTTCTTCGGCGCATGCGTGAAGATGATTACATCACTCGTGAACAAGAAGAAGAAGCAGTCAAGTCTCTTGAAAATCTTGAATTTCAGCCACGCGGCGAAAATTTCAAGGCCCCCCATTTTGTCCAATATGTCCAAAGTATCCTTGAAGATCGCTATGGCGAAAACATTGTTGAGCAGGGTGGTCTGAAAGTGACTACGACATTAGATCTCAAGCTCCAACAAAAAGCTCAGGAGATTGTTGCCGAAGAAATTGCCAAGGTCAAAAGCCTAAGTATTGGTAACGGTGCCGCAGTTGTTATGGATCCCGAAACTGGGGAAATTCTCGCCATGGTTGGTAGCTACGATTTTAACGCCGAAGATTATGATGGTCAGGTTAATGTCACAATGTCACTCAGACAGCCCGGTAGTGCCATCAAGCCTGTCACTTACGTCACCGCCTTCAAAAAGGGTTACACAGCCAGTTCTTTAGTCATGGATGTTCCCACTGTCTTTCCTGGTGGAGCTGATAATCCCGAATATACCCCCGTCAATTACGACGGCGAGTATCGTGGCCCCGTCCAGCTCCGCTACGCGTTGGGAAATTCGATGAATGTCCCAGCCGTTAAAGTTCTCGCTCTTGTTGGTGTCAAAGACGTTCTCGAAACAGGTTATAGTTTGGGTCTCACCAGTCTTGAACCAACCAAAGAAACCATGAGCCGTGTCGGGCTCTCACTTACCTTGGGTGGTGGCGAAGTCAGGCTTCTTGAACTCACTGGTGCTTATGGAGCCTTTATGAATGGCGGCCATAAAGTCGAGCCCATCGGTATTTTGGAAGTTCAGGATCAAGACGGCAAGGTTCTAGAAAAAAACAAGCCCGAAAAAGGCAAAAGTGTCCTAACTAAAGAAGAAGCCTATCTTATTGCTGATATTTTATCTGACAATAGTGCCCGAACCATTGTTTTTGGCCCCAATTCCTCACTTAACATCCCCGGCCGCCAGGTGGCCGTAAAAACCGGTACTACCAATGACAAACGAGACAACTGGACGATTGGAGGCAACTCTCAAGGTGTTGTCGGCGTTTGGGTGGGTAATAACGACAACTCACCCATGAAACAAGTCGCCTCTGGTATTACCGGTGCCTCACCAATTTGGCGGCGTATTATTATGGCTGCTCTCGATGGTAAACCAAACAAAACTTTTGAGCGCCCCGACGGCATTACCACGGTTTCCGTGGATAAAATGTCAGGTAAAAGCGCCCACGACGGCTTTGAAGCCCGAGACGAAATCTTCATTAAGGGTACCGAACCTGGTGAAGATACTGTTCACGTCAAACTCAAACTTTGCCGTAACGAGGGCAAATTGGCCACTCCCTCAGATATTGCCGGGAGTAACTACGAAGAAAAAGAGTTCTTTGTTTTCAAAGAAGAAGACCCTACTGCTGGCACTGGCCCTAATCGTTGGCAGGAAGGCATCTTGGCTTGGCTACAGGAACAAACCGATCCTCGTTATCACCCCCCTACCGATTATTGCGCCGGCGTGAACGCCGCTCCACTAAACGTCGAATTCGTAAGTCCTCGCGATCGCGATTCAAACTTGGGTGACAACCTTACCATAAAATTCACCGTTGATGCCATTAACGAGATCGAGCTTGCCAGTCTTGAAATTGACAGCATTAAAGTTCGTTCCTTCACAAAGCCACCCTACGAACACGAAGTCACGCTTCCAGATGGCGTTCACACATTAAGGGCCATTGCCAAAGACAAAAAAGGCAACGAATCCGAGCGGATCATAACAATCGGTATCGGCACCGCCTGGAATGCCACCCCCACGCCTTCACCTAGTCCTTAATTATACCGCCAAACTTATTCTTCACCCGAAGTAGTATTCTCTCCCTAATTTTTAAAACCTCTTTATTATCCAAAGTTTTTTTAGGATTTTGGTACCACACCCGAAAAGTGTAGGCATTTTGATATATCGTTCCAAGCTCAACTTTTTCAACGAACTTCACCGTTTTCACGCTGTCAATAAAATCATTTATTAATGTTTTTTGTGGCAACACAAAAGTTATATCTTCAATTTGAGCTGGATATTTTGAAATTGGTTTATACTGTTTCACAGCCGAGCATTTTGCTCGCAAAACATCAGCTTCAAACACATAATAAATAAACTCGGTTCCCAAAATCACTCCAAACTGTCCAACTTTCTCCCCCTTCATGGAGAATGTAATTGCTTTGTTAACTTCATATTTGCCATCATTTAAGACACTCACGTTAACCTTAGTTCCCAACTCTTCAAAAAATGTCTCGACAATCCCCTTTGCGCTTCGCCAATCATACCCATAAAAAATTCCTGCCAATAACCGCTTCTCGCAAGGCAAATTATTTTTTTGGACTAAATATACATTTGCCATTTCAAACAAATGATATTTATCAAAATTTCCAACGTTTCCTCTGGCTGCTTTAATCAATGAAGGCATCAAACTCGTTCTCAAATATCCCGTATCCTCGCCCAATGGATTTGCCAAAGCCAAAGCATTTTTCCCAGCCATATTTTGACGAACTAACGATTCTGTATAGACTTCATTCCCCCCAAGTCCCTGCAGAATTTGTTTCACCTGATACTCGAACTTAAACGGCATGTTCAAAGGCTTTTTTGGTAGTTCCCCCGCCATTAACCTGCTTGGTAAATTGTGGTAGCCATAAATTCTAGCCACTTCTTCAACTACGTCCTCAGGAATCCGTATGTCACTTATCCTAAAACTTGGTGGTGTCACCTCTAAAACATTACCTCGCCATGTCGTCACAAGCCCAAGGGGATTAAGCATCTTGACTATGGCTGTCTTCGATAAACCAATGCCCAATCTTGACTCAATAAATTCTTTCTCAACTTTTACCTTGATCATTACCGGTTTTTTAGGGAAAATATCGATTATTGTTCTTATTTTTTTAGCTCCACACACTTCACTAAACAATTCAATTCCCCTCAAAATCGCCGTCTCACCCAGGTATGGATCAACGCCTTTTTCGTTTAATGTTGCCGCTACCGTTCTAATTCCCAAGCTCATTGAGGTTCGCCTAATTTTTACCGGATCATTATTGTCTAAGAAAAACAAAACCCTTTTTGTACTTTCACTCACCACGCTGTTTTTTGTGCCCATAATTCCCGGTAAATCAATTATTTCTCCGCTATCTCTGGCAATCACGATATCGCCTCCAGATAGGGCATATTCCTTATTATCAAGACTGACAATCCTTTCACCCTTTTTTGATTCACGAATATTAAATCCACCCGTTATTATTTTGTCAAAATCAAAGACATGCGTTGGGTGGCCAATCTCCGTCATCACGTAATTCGTAATATCAACCACGGAGTTTAAAGATCGAATTCCGCTGGTCGTAAGCCTCCGTGTCATCCACTCTGGGGATTTCCAATTCTGGATATCTTCCACCACTACACCCATAATTCTTTGAATCAATTTAGGGTCATTTTTGATCGTAAAGTCGGAATAATTCTTTACAAATTTCTGACTTATTAATTTCAAAGGCTTCATTTTTGCCTTGATGCCAAACATGGGGAGTATTGCTGCCGCCTCTCTTGCAATCCCCCGCACACTCATCGCGTCAACTCGGTTCGTCGTCACCTCAATGTCATACACCCAATCTTTTCCACGAGCTTCCATTCTTTCTACCGATGGCCCGCAAAGGCTTAAAGCCTCCGCAACTTTGGCGGGTGTCGCCTTGGTTTCTAGGTGTTCCATTAACCATGAGTGTGAAATTTTTATATTCATATAATCAAAATTGTTTGAGATATCGTAAGTCCGAGCTATAAATTGTCCTTAAATCATTTATTCCGAGTCCTGGTTTCATCATCATTACCCGCTCCACACCCCAGCCAAACGCAAAACCAGAATATTTTGTGGGATCAATACCACCATGCTTTAGTACATTTGGGTGAACCATCCCGGCTCCTCCAAGCTCAAGCCAACCTTCTTTGCACACTTTACAGCCCTTACCGTTGCAAATATCACAAGAAACATCTATCTCGAAACTTGGTTCAGTAAACGGAAAGTTATAAGGTCTTAGTCGTGCTCGGCGATTCTCACCGTAAAACTTTCTCATAAAATAATCCACCGTTCCCTTCAGATGCGCAATAGATATTCCCTCATCCACGACCAATCCTTCAAACTGATGAAACATTGGGTAATGGCTGGCATCAGATTGTCTACGGTAGCATTTTGCAATATTAATCATCCGAACGGGGGGCGTTTTTACGCGCAACATTTCTCTCACTTGTCCATTTGAAGTGTGAGGAGTCAAAAGCATTTTCCCCAATTTTGGGTGAGCGCTCGCGTCCACAAAGAAAGTCTCCCATTCATCACGCGCTGGGTGGTCACGATCAAAATTAAGTGACTCAAAAGCGAAGTAATCCCACTCCACTTCCGGATAGCGCATTCTCACAAAACCAATTTCCGTAAAAATCTTCGCCACTTCCTCAATGGCCTGTGTCATTAAATGCAAGCTTCCCACACCTAGCCTTTTTCCTGGTATCGTTGGGTCAAACCATTCCCGCGATGTCTCCTTCAAGCGATTTTTTTGCTCCACTAATATTGTCGAAATCGTATTTTTGGTTTCATTAATCAAAATCCCAACTTCTTTTTTCTCTTCTTTTGAGACTTCATTAATCCGCTTCACCAACTTCGTCAGTTTTCCGTTTTTACCCAAATAATCTGCCCGAATATTCTCAAGGTCCCCGAGATCACTTGAAGCCTCAATCTGGGCCATCACCTGGGCTCTCAAATTGGTGATTTCGTCTTTCATGCTTTCATTCTACTAAAAAACCCCGCCTTTTGCGGGGTAACTTTATCCACTAATGACTTTCCCCCGCTTTTATTTGGGGTTAGTAAAGCCTGCCTGCGCAGGCAGGCCAGCTTTCTCCACAACTTTTCTAAATACTTCAGGATTCTTTACAGCAATCTCGGCCAAAATTTTTCTATCTATCTCAATCTTTGCTTTTTTAAGTCCAGCAATGAGCGCACTGTATTTCGTTCCATTTTCTCGAGCCGCCGCATTCAAGCGCATAATCCAAAGGGCTCTTACATCCCTCTTTCGAAGCTTTCTACCATGATAAGCGTACTGACCAGCGTGTAACACAGCCTCCTTCGCAGTCTTAATACGCTTTCTTCTCGCCTCACGAAACCCCTTGGCCTGTTTTAAGGTCTTTCTATGATTTCTTGCCGCTGTTGATTTTGTTCTAGCCATTCTTAGGTTAATTAGAAATTAGGTCAATTTTCTCTTTCTTAGTCCCATTCGTTTACGCAATTTCTTTGCGTAAAATCCCGTCACTTCTACGCTCTTTCCAAGCCTCCGCTTTTGCTTGGCAGATTTTTTGACCCTCAAATGACTCGTAAAACTTCTGCCACGCATAATCTTGCCGGATCCGGTCACCTTAAATCTCTTCTTAATGCTATTTCTGGTTTTTACTTTCGGCATTATTTTTCTTCTCCTGCTCCATCAGTTTCTTACTCTTTTTAAGTGGCGATACCACCATTGCCAAATGTCTGCCTAAAAATTTAGGTTTCATGTCGACAACCACCCTATCACCTAAATCATTAAGCACTCGCTCCACGAGCCCATATCCAAACTTCTTACTTCCCATTTGGCGGCCTTTAAAAACAACCACCACTCGAATCTTGTGGCCATCATTCAAAAAACCACTCATTCGTCGAAAGCGAGTTTGGTAATCACCTTCAGCAATAAACGGGCTAAACCGAATTTCTTTCAGTTCTGCCGCCTTTGCCGCTTTGTTTTGTGCTCGCAACTTTTTCTCTTCTCTGTATCGAAACTTCCCAAATTCTACAATTTGGGCTACCGGTGGCTTCGCCATCGATGCAATCTCGACCAAATCGAGGCCTGCTTTCCTAGCCAACCCCAAAGCTTCGCTCTTAGAAATCACGCCAACTTGCTTGCCTTCCTTATCGATGACTCGCAATTCGC
>Ga0208958_1001413_pt1 | contig 23986 bp, 27 predicted proteins | sample RifOxyB1_FD_184032 | JGI IMG/M metagenome (GOLD analysis project Ga0208958, IMG submission 184032) | Soil microbial communities from Rifle, Colorado - Rifle Oxygen_injection B1 (SPAdes) | ecosystem: Environmental > Terrestrial > Deep subsurface > Rock core/Sediment | place: Rifle, Colorado...
CGCGGGGTGCGGTCACGTCAGGTCGTTACTGCCAAAACTTGATGACCGCGCCCAGCAGCAGGATCAGGCCGACGATCATCGCGAACGCGTAGTGGTACAGGTAGCCGGACTGGGTCTTGCGCAGCAGCTGCGCACCCAGGTCGACCAGCTTCGCCGTGCCGTTGACCGCGGCGCCGTCGATCACGTGGCTGTCGATCGCGCGCGACACCTTGCCCAGCTTGACGCCGCCGCCCGCGAAGCCGTTGATCCACAGGTGGTCGGCCCAGTACTTCTTGTCCAGGATGTTGGTCAGGAAAGCACCCACCGTGCTGTTGCGGATCTTGCCCGGCAGTTCCGGCTTGAAGAGGTACAGGAAGGTGGCGAGGGCGAAGCCGCCGAACGCCAGCCATAGCGCTGGGGTCTTCACGCTGTGAAGCGCGAAATTGACGGCACCGTGCCATTCCGGCAACAGAGCCATCACCGTATCGCGCGGCGAAGTCGCCAACGTCGGATCGAGACGCAGGAAGTCGATCGCACCCTGGAAGAACGGCGTCACCAGATGATGGGCGTCGTTCCAGGCCGTCCCGAACAGCATGGGACCGGCGGTGAACATGCCGATCAGGATGGACGGAATCGCCAGCAACACCAGCGGCACCGTCACGACCCACGGCGACTCGTGCGGCTCATGCGCACCATGATGGTGACCATGGTCATCGTGCGCATCAGCGTGCGCATCAGCGTGCGCGGCATCGTGCCCATGGTCGTCGTGGGCATCCCGGAATCGTTCCTTCCCGTGGAAGGTGAGATACAGCAGACGGAAGCTGTAGAAGCTGGTCACGAACACGCCCAGCAACACTGCCCAGTAACCGTACGTCGCGATCCATTCGCTGGGCCCCTGGTAGCCCTGGGCCGCCATCACGCCCATCTCGGACATCTTCTCGCCCAACTCGTGCGCCACCTCATGATGGTGGTGCGCGGCTTCGATGATGACGTCCTTCGAATAGAAACCCGAGAAGAATGGCGTGCCGACTAGTGCCAGCGTGCCGATCAGGCTGGTGATCCAGGTGATGGGCATGTACTTGCGCAGACCACCCATCTTCCGCATGTCCTGCTCGTGGTGCATGCCGATGATGACCGAGCCGGCCGCGAGGAACAGCAGCGCCTTGAAGAAGGCGTGCGTCATCAGGTGGAACACGGCCGCCGAGTAGGCCGACACGCCCAGCGCTACCGTCATGTAGCCCAGCTGCGACAGCGTGGAGTACGCCACCACGCGCTTGATGTCGTTCTGCACGATGCCGATCAGGCCGGTGAACAGCGCAGTGGTGGCGCCGATGAACAGCACGAAGTCCAGGGCCGTCTGCGACAGCTCGAACAGCGGCGACATGCGCGCCACCATGAAGATACCGGCGGTCACCATGGTCGCGGCGTGGATCAGCGCGGAGATCGGGGTGGGACCTTCCATCGAATCCGGCAGCCACACGTGCAACGGCACCTGGGCCGACTTGCCCATCGCGCCGATGAACAGGCAGATGCAGGTCAGCGTGGCCATCGACCAGATCACCGGCTGGTCCAGCACCTGCCAGGTCTGGCCGAAAAGCGACACGGCCCCGCTCCACACCGGCACGGCCTTGCCCGCCAGCAGCGTGGCGTTGGCGAACACGGTGGCGTAGTCCAGCGTGCCGAACATCAGCAGCACGCAGCCGATGCCCAACAGGAAGCCGAAGTCGCCCACGCGGTTGACCAGGAAGGCCTTCATGTTGGCGAAGATCGCGGTGGGCCGCTTGAACCAGAAGCCGATCAGCAGGTACGACACCAGGCCGACCGCTTCCCAGCCGAAGAACAGCTGCAGGAAGTTGTTGCTCATCACCAGCATCAGCATGCTGAAGGTGAACAGCGAGATGTAGCTGAAGAAGCGCTGGTAGCCCGGGTCCTCGGCCATGTAGCCGATCGTGTACAGGTGGACCAGCAGCGACACGAAGGTCACCACGACCATCATCATCGCCGTCAGCTTGTCGATCATGAAGCCGACGTGGCCGGTGTAGTTGCCGACCTCGAAGAACGTGTACAGGTTCTCGTTGAACGGCGACGCGCCCTGCACCACCAGCTGGTACAGCACCCAGCAGGACAGCGCGCAGCTGACTGCCACGCCCAGGATGGTGGCCGTGTGTGCGCCCGCGCGGCCGACTAGGCGGCCGAACAGGCCGGCGATGATCGAGCCCAGCAGCGGCGCCAGCACGATGGCCAGCAGCACGTTCTTGGAGAGGAGGACTTCCATACCGGTCATCGGTGCATCAGCCTTTGAGCGTATCGACTTCGGCCACGTTGATCGTGCGCCGCGTGCGGAACAGGGTGACCAGGATCGCCAGGCCGATGGCGGCCTCGGCCGCGGCCACGGTGAGGATGAAGAACACGAAGATCTGACCGGCGGCGTCGCCCAGTTCGCGCGAGAAGGCGACGAAGTTGATGTTGACCGACAGCAGCATCAGCTCGATCGACATCAGCAGGACGATGACGTTCTTCCGGTTCAGGAAGATGCCGGCCAGGCTGATGCAGAACAGCACCGCGCCGAGCGCCAGCAGATGGCCTACGGAAATCATGCCTTGCCCTCCCCTTCCGCCGGCGCACTGGCCGGCACGTCACGCACCGGCTTCTCGGCCGGCATGGACACCATGCGGATGCGGTCGCTCGCCTTCACGCGCGACTGCTCGGCCGGATCCTGCGCCTTGGTGCCGGTGCGCTTGCGCAGCGTCAGCATCACCGCGGCCACGACGGCCACGGTCAGGATGACGGCGGCGAACTCGAACGGCAGCAGGAACTCGGTGAACAGCGTGCGCGCCAGCCAGGCGGTATTGGATACCTCCGCGGCGGCCGATGCGGCATTGTCCGGGAACGGCGTGGCCGTGCGCGCCTTGATGCCGATCAGCACCAGCATCTGGCCCAGCATCACCACGGCGACCAGCAGGCCGATCGGGAGGAACTTCACCCAGCCCTCGCGGATCTTCACGATGTCGATGTCCAGCATCATCACCACGAACAGGAACAGCACCATCACCGCGCCCACGTAGACGAGGATCAGGGCCACGCCCAGGAACTCTGCGCCCACCAGCAGCCAGGTGCAGGCCACCGAGAAGAACGTCAGGATGAGGCACAGCACGGCATGCACCGGGTTGCGCACGCTGATCACCGCGCCGGCGGCGACGACCGCGACGGTGGCGAAGGCGTAGAAACTGATCAGGACCCAATCCATGCTTCGGACCTCAACGGAAGGCGGCGTCGGCGGCGCGGCGCTCGGCGATCTCGGCTTCCAGCCGGTCGCCGATCGCCAGCAGCTGCGGCTTGGTGACGATGTTCTGCCCGCGCTTGTCGAAGTGGTACTCCAGCACGTGCGTTTCCACGATCGAGTCCACCGGGCAGCTTTCCTCGCAGAAGCCGCAGTAGATGCACTTGAACAGGTCGATGTCGTAGCGCGTGGTGCGGCGGGTGCCGTCCTCGCGCGGGGCCGAGTCGATGGTGATCGCCAGCGCGGGGCACACGGCCTCGCACAGCTTGCAGGCGATGCAGCGCTCCTCGCCGTTCGGATACCGGCGCAGCGCGTGCAGGCCGCGGAAGCGCGGCGACTGCGGGAACTTCTCCATCGGGTACATCAGCGTGTACTTAGGCTTGAAGGTGTACTTCAGCGTCAGCCACAGGCCCTGGAGCAGCTCCAGCAGCATCAGGCTCTTGAAGTAGTGCACAACCTTGCTCATGTCTTACACACCCTTCTCGAACACGCCGAAGAACACCAGCAACGCCGTCACCGCGATCCAGAAGATCGTGAGCGGGATGAACACCTTCCAGCCCAGGCGCATGATCTGGTCGTAGCGGTAACGCGGGAAGCTGGCGCGGAACCAGATGTACGCGCTGGCGAAGAACAGCACCTTCAGCAGCAGCCACGGCCAGCCGCCCGTCCAGATCCAGTTGATCCACGGCGACACGTCCGCGGTGATCCAGCCCTGCAGCGGGCTGAGCCAGCCGCCGAGGAAGAACAGCGACACCAGGAAGCTGACCAGGATCATGTTGGCGTATTCGGCTAGGAAGAACAGCGCGAACGCCGCACCCGAATACTCGACCATGTGGCCGGCGACGATCTCAGATTCGCCTTCCACCACGTCGAACGGCGAGCGGTTGGTTTCGGCGACGCCGGACACCCAGTACACGATGAACAGCGGGAACAGCGGCAGCCAGAACCACTCGAAGAAGCCGGCGTTGCCGGACTGCGCCATCACGATGTCGGTCAGGTTCAGGCTGCCGGCGGCGATCAGCACGCCCACCAGCGCGAAGCCCATCGCGATCTCGTAGCTGACGACCTGCGCGGCCGAGCGCATGGCGCCGAGGAAGGCGTACTTCGAGTTCGACGCCCAGCCCGCGATGATGATGCCGTACACGCCCAGCGAGGTCATCGCCAGCAGGTACAACAGGCCGGCGTTGGCGTTGGACAGGACCAGCTGGTAGTCGAACGGCACCACCGCCCACGCGGCGAACGCCGGGGCCAGCACGATCAGCGGCGCGATCACGTACATCGCCTTCTGCGCACTGCTGGGCTGGATGATTTCCTTGAACAGCAGTTTGAAGACGTCGGCGAAGGCCTGGAAGATGCCCATGCCCACGTACATCGGACCGTGGCGCACGTGCATCCAGCCGATCAGCTTGCGTTCCCAGACCACGTAGAACGCGACCGAGATGATCACCGGCATGGCGATCGCCAGGATCTTCAGCACGATCCACAGCACCATGCCGATGTCGCCCAGCGCGAAGAACCATTCGCGCAAGGGACCGACAGCGTTGATCAGGAGTTCGTTCATGCGCTCACCACCGTCACGCGTCCGGCACCCAGCGGCGCCGTTGCGCCGTAGCCGCTTTCGATCCAGGCGGCACCCGCGGCGACGCGGGCGTCCACCACCACCGGCAACGCAGCGGTGCCGATGCCGTTGCCGACCTTGGCGACCTGCCCATCGGCCACGCCGGCGGCCTGCGCGTCGGCCGGGTTCAGCACGATGCGGGCGCCGACATTCAGCGGATGCGCCTGCAGCGCTTCCGCCCGGCGGACCGTACCGTCGGTCCGGTAGATCGCCGCGCTGACGGCCAGTTCCAGGCCTTGGCCACTGGTCACAGGTGCTGCGGTTTTCGCGACGGCGACGGGCTTCACGCTGCGGATCGCTTCGCGCATCCCCGCCGCATCGGTGAACTCGAAGCCGGCCAGCTGCAGTTCGCCACCCAGGGCGCGCAACACCTTCCAGCCCTCGCGGGCCTCACCCGGCAGCTTGCCGGAGGCCTGGGTGCGCTGATCCCTGCCATCGAGATTGGTCAGCGTAGCCTCGACCTCGGGCAGCGCACCGATCGGCAGGATCACGTCCGCGACGTCGCGCGTGGACCTGCAGGCGAAATGACTGAAGGCCACGACCTTCGCCGATGCCAACGCCTTGGTGGCGGCCGGCGTGTCGGCGAAATCCAGGCCCGGCTCGATGCCGTAGATGACGTAGGCGCTGCGCGGCTCGGCGAACATGCCGGCCACATCGCGACCGCTCGGCAGCACGCCATGGCGCGCCAGGCCGACGGCATTGGCACCCTGCGGAATGCGGCACAGCGAGGCGCCCGTCGCAGCGGCGAAGTCGCCTGCGGCGGAACGCAGGGCGGCGGCCTGCGGATGGTTCTCGGCAATGCCGCCGACGATCACCACGGCACGATTGGCGGCCTTGGCGACATCGCGCAACGCGGCGTCATTGAGGGCGCCGGCCAGCTGCGATGGCGCGACGATGCGCTTGCCGGCGATGCTGAAGGCGAAGTCGAAATCGACCGGATTGACCACATGCACCTTGGCGCCCTTGCGGACGGCCTTGCGGATGCGCTGGTGCAGCAGCGGCAACTCATGGCGGATATGGGTGCCGAACAGCACGATGACATCGGCCTGCTCGATCTCCGCCAGCGGCAGCGCGAACGGCTCGGCGACGGCACCGTCGGAGAAGTCGCGGTTGTTGATGCGGTGGTCCAGGTTGCCGGTGCCCAGGCCTTCGGCCAGCCTGGCCAGCAGGCCGCCCTCCTCGTTCGACACGGCCGGATGCACCAGCACGCCGAGGCTGTCGCCACGATTCGCGCGCAGGATCTCGGCCGCGGCGGACAGGCCTTCCGCCCACGATACTTCGCGCCACTCGCCATTGACCTTCTGCAGCGGCTTCACTGCGCGGTCCTCGGCATACAGGCCCTGGTGCGAGTAGCGGTCGCGGTCGGACAGCCAGCACTCGTTGACCGCCTCGTTCTCGCGCGGGACGGTACGCAGCACCTGGCCGCGGCGCGCGTGATGGAACAGGTTGGAGCCCATCGCATCGTGGAAGCCGATGGATTCGCGCGCGATCAGTTCCCACGGACGGGCGCGGAACTGGAACACCTTGTTGGTCAGCGCGCCCACCGGGCAGACGTCGATGACGTTGCCGGAAAGTTCAGTGGTCAGCGGCTTGCCGTCGTAGGTGCCGATCTGCAGGTTCTCGCCGCGGTACATGCCGCCCAGCTCGTACGTGCCGGCCACGTCCGCGGTGAAGCGCACGCAACGCGTGCACTGGATGCAGCGGGTCATCTCGGTGGCGACCAGCGGACCGATGTCCTCGTCCGGCACCACGCGCTTGCGTTCCTGGAAGCGGCTGACCGAACGGCCGTAGCCCAGCGACAGGTCCTGCAGTTCGCACTCGCCGCCCTGGTCGCAGATCGGGCAGTCCAGCGGATGGTTGATCAGCAGGAATTCCATCACGTTGCGCTGCGACTTCAGCGCCTTGTCGCTGCGCGTGGCGATCTTCATGCCATCCATCACCGGCGTGGCGCAGGCCGGTGCCGGCTTCGGCATCTTCTCCACTTCCACCAGGCACATGCGGCAGTTCGCCGCGATCGGCAGCTTCTCGTGGTAGCAGAAGCGCGGGATCGGGATGCCGGCCTTGTCGGCCGCCTGGATGATCATCGAACCCTTCGGTGCGGCCAGCTCCACGCCGTCGATGAAGACGGTGACGTGGTCCGGCGGCAGGTTCGGGTTGACGGGCTGCGCACTCATGCGGCCACCTTGCTCTCAATGACCGTACCGGCGCGCTGGTCGTCGACCAGGAAGCGCTTGTTGACGATCGCGTATTCGAATTCGTTCCAGAAATGGCGCAGGAAGCCCTGCACCGGCCATGCGGCGGCCTCGCCGAAGGCGCAGATGGTGTGGCCTTCGATCTGGCCGGCGGCCGCCTTCAGCATGTGCAGGTCGTCCAGCGTCGCCTTCTGTTCGGCGATGCGGGTCAGCATGCGGTACATCCAGCCGGTGCCTTCGCGGCACGGCGTGCACTGGCCGCAGCTTTCCTTGTAGTAGAAGCGCGCGATGCGCTGGCACGCACGCACCATGCAGGTAGTGTCGTCCATCACGATGACGGCACCCGACCCCAGGCCGGAACCGGCCTTCTGGATGGCGTCGTAGTCCATCGTCAGGCCCATCATCACCTCGCCCGGCAGCACCGGCATCGAGGAACCGCCCGGAATGACGGCCTTCAGCTTGCGGCCTTCGCGCATGCCGCCGCACAGCTCCAGCAGGTCGGCGAACGGCGTACCCAGCCGGATCTCATGGTTGCCCGGACGCGCGACGTGGCCGGACACCGAGAAGATCTTGCAGCCGCCGTTGTTCGGCTTGCCCAGGTTCATGAACCACTCGGCGCCATTGCGCACGATCGCGGGCACCGACGCGTAGGTCTCGGTGTTGTTGATCGTGGTCGGCTTGCCGTACAGGCCGAAATTGGCCGGGAACGGCGGCTTGAAGCGCGGCTGGCCCTTCTTGCCTTCCAGCGACTCCATCAGCGCGGTCTCTTCGCCGCAGATATAGGCGCCCGCGCCCAGGGCGTTGTACAGGTCGATGTCCACGCCCGAACCGAGGATGTTCTTGCCCAGCCAGCCGTGCTTGTAAGCCTCGGCGGTGGCTTCTTCCAGGTGCTCGAACGGCTCGTGGTGGAACTCGCCGCGCAGATAGTTGTAGCCCACGGTCGAACCGGTGGCGTAGCAGGCGATGGCCATGCCCTCGATCACCGCATGCGGGTTGTAGCGCAGTATGTCGCGGTCCTTGGCGGTGCCCGGCTCGGATTCGTCCGAATTGCAGAGGATGTACTTCTGCATGTCGCCCTTGGGCATGAAGCTCCACTTCAGGCCGGTCGGGAAACCCGCGCCGCCGCGGCCGCGCAGGCCGGACTGCTTGACCATCTCGACGACGTCGGCCGGCGGGATCTTCTCCTCGATGATCTTGCGCAGCGCGGCGTAGCCGCCGGTCTTCAGGTAGTTCTCGTACGACCACGGCTTGTCGAAATGCAGCGTGGTGTAGACGGCCTGGTGCTCCTTGGGAGCCGGGCCGACCGGGCCGTAGCCTTCTGAATAGTGGGAATGGCCTGCCATGTGCTTACTCCAGCCCGTCCAGCAGCTCGTCGACCTTCGCCGGCGTCAGCTTCTCGTGGTAATGGCCGTTGATGACCACGACCGGCGCGCCGCAGCACGCGGCCACGCACTCTTCTTCGCGCTTCAGGTATACGCGGCCGTCGGCCGTGGATTCGCCCAGCTTGCAGCCCAGCTTCTTCTCGGCGTGCGCGACCAGGTCCTGGGCGCCGTTGAGCCAGCAGCTGATGTTGGTGCAGAAGGCGACGTTGTTGCGGCCGACCTTCTCGGTCTCGAACATCGAGTAGAAGCTGGCGACCTCGTAGGCCCACACCGGCGGCAGGTCCAGGTACTTGGCGACGGCGGCGATCAGTTCGTCGGTCAGCCAGCCATTGTTCTGCTCCTGGGCGGCATGCAGGCCCTGCAGCACCGCCGACCGCTTGCGGTCCGGCGGAAACTTTGTCAGCCAATGGTCGATGTGCGCGCGCGTTTCGGCGCTCAGCGCCACCAGCGGATCGACGTTCTGTGCCGCTTCGAAATTACCCGTGGCCCTCATCGGTCCACCTCACCAAAGACAAGGTCATAAGTACCGATCATCGCGACGACGTCGGGGAGCATGTGGCCGCGCACGATCTCGTCCATCGAGGACAGGTGCGCGAAGCCCGGCGCGCGCAGCTTCACTCGGAAGGGCTTGTTGGCGCCGTCGGACACCAGATAGCAGCCGAACTCGCCCTTCGGCGCCTCAACTGCGGCATAGGTTTCGCCGGCCGGCACGCAGTAGCCTTCGCTGAAGAGCTTGAAGTGATGGATCAGCGCTTCCATGTCGTCCTTCATCTCCTCGCGCTTGGGAGGGGCGACCTTGAAGTTCTGCACCATGACAGGGCCGGGATTGGCCTTCAGCCACTGCACGCACTGCTTGATGATGCGGTTGGACTGGCGCATCTCGGCCACGCGCACCAGATAGCGGTCGTAGCAGTCGCCGTTCACGCCCACGGGGATGTCGAAATCGACCGCATCGTACTTCGCGTAGGGCTGCTTCTTGCGCAGGTCCCAGGCGATGCCCGAACCGCGCAGCATCGCGCCGGTCATGCCCAGCGCGCGCGCCTGCTCCGGCGCGACCACGCCGATGCCGACGGTACGCTGCTTCCAGATGCGGTTGTCGGTCAGGAGCGTCTCGTATTCGTCGACGCGCTTGGGGAACTCGTTGGTGAAGTCTTCCAGGAAGTCCAGCAGCGAGCCTTCGCGCGCCTGGTTGAACCGCTGGAGCGCCTTGCCCTTGCGCCAGGGCGATTCCTTGTACTTCGGCATGCGGTCCGGCAGGTCGCGGTAGACGCCGCCCGGCCGGTAGTACGTCGCATGCATGCGCGCGCCGCTGACCGCTTCGTAGCAGTCCATCAGCTCCTCGCGCTCGCGGAAGGCGTACAGCATGACCGCCATCGCACCCAGGTCGAGTGCGTTGGAGCCGACCCACATCAGGTGGTTCAGGATGCGGGTGATCTCGTCGAACATCGTGCGGATGTACTGCGCCCGCTCCGGCGCCTCGATGCCCAGCAGGGTCTCGATGGCACGCACGTAGGCGTGCTCGTTGCACATCATGGACACGTAGTCCAGGCGATCCATGTAGCCGATCGACTGGTTGAACGGCTTGGACTCGGCCAGCTTCTCGGTGCCCCGGTGCAGCAGGCCCACGTGCGGGTCGGCACGGACGATGGTTTCGCCGTCCATTTCCAGGATCAGACGCAGCACGCCATGCGCGGCCGGATGCTGCGGCCCGAAATTCAGCGTGTAGTTGCGGATCTCCTGCTTGGCTTCGGCAGGGTTGCTGGCGAACGCAGTGCCGGATTGCGGATTGCTCATGCCTTGCCCTCACGCGCGGCGGCTTCGCCAGCGGCGGTCTGGTAGCGCGCGTCGTCGCGGATCACGCGCGGCACGCCGACGCGCGGCTCGACCGAGGTGACCGGCTCGTACACCACGCGCTTCTTCTCTTCGTCGTAGCGGACTTCAACGTTGCCGATCAGCGGGAAGTCCTTGCGGAACGGATGGCCGACGAAACCGTAGTCGGTCAGGATGCGGCGCAGGTCCGGGTGACCCTCGAAGATGATGCCGTACAGGTCGAAGGCCTCGCGTTCGAACCAGTTCAGGCCCGGCCACACGTCGCAGAGCGAGGCGACGACCGGCAGGCCGTCGTCCGGCGCGAAGCAGCGCACGCGCACGCGGCGGTTGTGCTGGTAGGACAGCAGGTGCAGCACCACGGCGAAACGATTGGGGCGGGCGGCGTCGCGCGGACGCTGTTCCCAGTTGAAACGGCCCGGACCGAAGCCCTCGACGCCACGGCTGAAGCCCTCGGACGACACGTCGGCGGTATCCCACTCGGCGCTGCCGTAGCCCAGGTAGTCCACGCCGCTGATGTCGACGGCCTGCTCGAAGCCGAATTCGTCGCGCAGGGCCAGCGCCACGGCGTGCCAGGACGCGGACGGCACTTCCAGGGTGATTTCGCCGCGCGGCTCGGCGACGCTGACCGTCGCGTCGCTGAAACGCGCGCGCAACCGGTCGGTGAAGTTTGCAGCTTGCTCAGCCATGGGGCGTGGCGTGCTCTAGAAAGGGATCGGGGGAGAGGCGGATCAGCGTGCGATGGTCTGCGTGCGCCAGATCTTCTTCTGCAACTGCAGGATGCCGTACACCAGCGCTTCGGCCGTGGGCGGGCAACCGGGCACGTACACGTCCACCGGCACCACGCGGTCGCAGCCGCGCACCACCGAGTACGAGTAGTGGTAGTAGCCGCCGCCGTTGGCGCAGCTGCCCATCGAGATGACCCATTTGGGGTCGGGCATCTGGTCGTAGACCTTGCGCAGCGCCGGGGCCATCTTGTTGACCAGCGTGCCGGCCACGATCATCACGTCGGACTGGCGCGGCGACGGGCGGAACACCACGCCGTAACGGTCCAGGTCCAGGCGCGAGGTGCCGGCGTGCATCATCTCCACCGCACAGCAGGCCAGGCCGAACGTCATCGGCCACATCGAACCGGTACGTGCCCAGTTCATCAGCGCGTCGACGCTGGTGGTCACGTAGCCCTTTTCAAGCAGCGGGTTGTCGCCTTCGGGGCGCAAGATGTCGTCCACCCGCCCTTCCGGGATCGGGTTGTTCATCAGACGGTCGACGGTCTGGATCACTCCCATTCGAGCGCTCCCTTCTTCCAAACGTAAACGAAGCCGAGGAACAGCATGCCCACGAACAGGCCCATCGTGACCAGCGCACGCGGACCCAGCTCCTGGAACACCAGCGTCCACGGAACAATGAAGATGATTTCCAGATCGAACACGATGAACTGGATGGCGATCAGGTAGTAGCGCACGTCGAACTTCATGCGCGCGTCCTCGAAGGCCTCGAAGCCGCATTCGTACGGGGACAGCTTCTGCGCGTCGGGACGACGCGGACCGAGGAAGCGCCCGGCCACCATCAGCGCGATGCCGATGCCGGTGGCGACGATCAGGAACAACAGGGTGGGCAGGTAGTTGGCCAGCACTCGCTTGTCTCTTCTTGTCCTATCCGCCGACGCGCGGGGGCGCGGTCCGGCATGCATGGGGCTCGCATCGCCCGCCTGGCCGCGTCGCGTGCCGCGACCGGCCCGCGACGACACCGCCCGGGCCCACCTTCCGCGGAGGCCCTTCCGCAACACGTACCGGGCATCCGATGAATCGACGGGATTGTAACGGTTGGTGAACTAGGTAGTAAACGATTACCCGCGCTTCCGCCGCTCGCGGACGAAAGAAAAAACCCGCCTGAAGGCGGGTTTTTTCGTGGCGCAACCGCGTTGCCGCGGACGCGCCGGTGATGGTGCCAAGAGGGGACTCGGGCCCTCTATTCAAACATTGCAGCATCAAGGGCTCCGCGCAGGGTACCCCAGGCATCCGCACAATTCTACTCACTCCTGCACTTCCGCTGGGATGTCACCCGACCACGGCCCCTAATACCTTGGTCGCAGCCCGATCGAGCCCCGAAACCAATGCCAGACCAGATCGTCACCTTCAGAGACCTGCAGCAACTGTGCCGCCCCGGCAAGAACGGGCCACGCCCCTCCCTGGCCACCGTCGAGCAGTGGGCCCGCCGCCAAGGGATCCGGTATCTCTACGACGCCCGGGGCGGGATCTTTACGACTCTCCTGGCCATCAATGCCGCCATGGGGCTCGGAACGGCGACCGCCCGACCACTGACCGCCGCGGATGTTTTCGGGCCCGACCACTGACGGCCATCCCCGTTCCACTTCACTCCCTGGGCAGCCACGGCCGGAGGGCGCGCCCAGCCCTTCTGGCTTCAACCTGATGCCGGCAGGGGTCAGGCGCGCAGGTACTCTGCTTCGCCGAGGATCTGGAGGACCGTGCGGTCCAGGCCTTCAGGCCGATCGAGGATCGACCAGGTGTTGAGGCGGATGCTGCCGATGGGGGCACCGGCCAGGCCGGTGCGGGCTGCCCAGGCGCGCTCGATGTCTTCGAGCATCAGCAGTCCATCCTGCAGGAACTGGTCCGGCTTGCTCGGCATCGCCGCTTCGATGATCAGGTCGATCTGGCGCGCCTTGGCGGACATCGCGCGCCCGAGCCGCGTTTCACCGGTCCTGTCGATCAGACCGGACCGCGCGCCAATGGCGATCGAGTGCTCCTTCATGCCGGTGCGCTGCACCTGGCCGAGATAGATCTTCGTGCCGATCTGAGTGGCGTAGCCGCCGGATCCGTTGATTGCGCTGAGCTGCTGCTCGATCGCGGTGAAGATGTCCTGCGGCGTGTTAGCCATGGGACACCACCCAGAGGCTCAGGGATTCATCCTGGACCGCATCCGGAGCTTCGAGGATGAACACCTCTGGCCCACCGGCGGTCTCGACGGTAACGATCGCGCCCACTTGCGGATCCGGTACGTCAGCCTTGAACAGGCCAACGGTGGGTGCGTGAACCGTGGTCGGTGGCCAGATCGCCCATCTGCTGCATGCTACGGTCGACGTACGCGCGAACAGGCACAGGACTGGCGCCTGCGGGGTACTGGTACTGGGCGGACTCGGCACTGAACCGGCCCGCCGAAGCGGGCCAGCGCCTCATCACGCGCCGCGCTTGCCGCGCAGCGGTACACCCGGCGTCGTGCAGACATACAGCGGGTAGCTGTAAAGCTCGACGTCGACGAAGGTATTGCGATCGCCATCCAGCGCGATCATCGCGTACTCCGGCAGACCCCGGGAACTTGATCACGGCCAGAGTGATATCGGTCATCGCGGGCTCGGCCTCTTGGTCACGGTGATGGACTTGCTGCGTGCCAGCTCGCGCGTCAGGCGAGGGAGGATGTAAGCCAGGATTCGATCAGCCGCGCGTCGCTCTTGCGGCGACAGCTCGCCACCCGAGGCAGGCTGTGGGTACTCCAGTACCACGGTCAGCTTGTTGTCGGAGACGGGGATGCGGGCGCCGCCGGCGGCCTGCTGCAGCTTGTCGGCGACGCCGAGCCGTTCCAGGTCCGCAGTTCGCTGTGCCTCTCGCTCTCGCGCTTCTTTCTCCTGCCGCGCCTTCCGCTTCTGATCCAGGTCCCGCTCCGCCTGGAGCAACTGCTCAATCTGGCTAGCGCCAAGAAGGCTGAATCTCTGCTGCAGCTGAGTACGGCGCTCATGAAGCTCATCGAACTCCTTCCCAGCGCTATCGATCGCCTTCAGTTCGCCATCGAGCGCCTCCTTCTGCTCGCGAATCGCGTCCGTGACATTGTTGATGGCGTTGAACATCGGGAAGATGTCCTTGCCTCCACTGGTGAGGGGACTAATGGCAAGGTTGGTTGCCATGTAGGCCCGCAGCGCCTCCTTCGAAAGCTCACCGAAGCCCTGCGCCAAGGAGTAGGCGCCCTGCGAGGCTCCGTACAGCCCCTCCCGTCCTTCCCAAGCGCCCTTAGCTACAGACTTCATCCCTTCGGCTGCCTGTCCGGCAGCGCCTGCGGTCTGTTGCGTTGATGCAGCAGCACCGCTCAAGGCGTTGGCGGCATCTTGGGCGCCGGCGGCTACGCTCCGGCCCGCGCGCTGCCCGCGCGCAGTCATCTGGTCTAGACCATCGTTGACGTCGTAGATGGCTTCAAGCACCTGAAGCTCACCCTCAGTGCGTTGACGTGTGGATACGTCACTCTCTGCGGCAGCAGTGCGCGTCGCCTGTGCATAGGCCCCCAGCGCGCGCCGCACATCTTCGATCGTTGCCTCGCCTCTACCAAACGCCTCGCGCACAAGATCAAAGCTGCGCTTGGATGCCTCGGCAGTCCTTTGAAGCTCACGCTGCGAGGAGATGCCGAGGTCGGCGAAAGCCCGCCTTAATCGTTCCGCACCTCCTGTCATATGGTCGGCAGCAGCAACGGTCTGACTGGCCGCGGTGGCTGCGGCAGCACCCTGGCCTGCCAGTGCGCGGCCGGCAGCGTTGGCAGCCTCCGCGGTCGCTCCAGCGGCAGTCGCAGCAGCATCGCTTGCCCCAGCGACTTCCTTCAGTCCTTCACTGGCGACGGAGGACGCGGATCCTGTGACGTCCGCAAAGTCCTTGGCTGAGGCGATTGTCTCGTTGAAGTTCTCGACAGTGCGGTCGGCAAACTCGTCGAAGATCGCACCCATCCCGCCGATATGCTCATCGAGCTTCTTGCTTAGCTCTTCGCTACCCGTACCGAACTCCACTAGCTTTCGGGGAATGAATGTCAGCGCCTGGGTGACACGACCGTAGACCTCGAGCAGCTTGGCTGTTGCGGCCGCCGCCCCAAGGATGATCGTCTGGACGCCGTTGAAGATGGTGCTGAAAGCATCGCCCACGAGCTCAACAGCGCTGACAACAAGCTCGACGTTCTCCCGAAACTCGGTGACCGTTGCATTGGCATCGCCAACGAAGGACTTAATGTCGGCAGCCAGTGCCTTGAAATCTATCTCCCGGAAGAGCTCCCGGGCCGCTGCTGCCCCCTCAATGAAGAGCTCCTTCAGCGCGCCCTTGATCTCCGCGAAGTCCTGGGAGCCGGCGAACTCCTCCAGCTCTCGCGACAGCGCCAGAAGCTCCACTCTGAGAGGTTCCAAGATGGGCTCTACCAGCGCGCGCCTGGTGCGATCGAGCGTGTCCCTGAGCGACTCATCGGCGCCGGCGAAGCTGTTCCCGATCTGGCGCGCCGTCGCCTCTGCGGAGCCGCCAGCATTCCGGAGGTCGGTGTCCAGCCGACGCAGCGCTGTGCTGCCGCTCTCAACCAGAGCGAGGATGGCCGGACGCGCTGCCGCGTCCAGATCCATCAGCGCATCGCGTCCCTCCTGCCCCTTCTCTGCGAGCTGTTCGATCACGGTCGCGAAGTCGGTGGACTCAATTCCGATATCCCGCAGGCCCTTCGCGAAGGCGCTGCTGGGATCGATGAGCTCGCTGAACACATTGCGCAGGGCGGTGCCAGCACGCTCACCCCGGAAGCCCTGATCCGCCAGCGCGCCAATGATTGCTACCGTCTGCTCAGCATCCAGTCCCAACTGTTTCGCCAAAGGCGCCGCGTACGAGAGCGCGTCTCCAAGACCTCTCACGTCGGCCGTGGTGCTATTGGCTGCCTTGGCCAACACATCGGCTACCAGAGACGCCTTCTCTGCCCCTAGTCCGAACTGGGTCAGGGTGGTGGTGATCAGCTGGGCGGCCTCGGCCACGCCGATGCCGGCGGCTTGGGCCAAGTCGAGCGTCGCTGGGAGGGCGGCGATCGCGGCGTCGGCGCTACCTGTCGCCCTGGCCAGCTCGCCGAGACCCTGGGCGGCCTCGAGCGCGCTGAACCGCGTTGCGGCCCCGCCCTGCTCCGCCGCAGCCTTGAGGCGCTCCATCTCGTCGGCAGTGGCCCCTGACACCGCCTGCACCTGCGTGAGTGCATCTTGGAGCGTCCTGGCGGATGCAAGCGCGCCACTGAACAGGGCGGCCCCGGAGAACGTCGCCAGCACGCCGCTAGCCGCTTTGGCTGCCGCTGACACAAGGCCTAACCGAGTGGCGATCGATTTCAGGGCAATGGAGCTACCTTTCGACGCCTTCTCAATCGAGCCGAGCCCAGCAGCACCTGCTTTGCCGTCTCTACCGGCCTGCACCGCGCGTGCACCGGCTTTGGCCAGCTCCGCCCCGAGTTCGCCCACCTCACCGTCAAGCTTGCTGTAGGCGGCCGAGAGGGCATTGGTATCCACACCCGCTTTCGCGAGCGCATTGGACGTAGAGCTCAGCTGAGCCCGCTGGCGGTTGAGAGTCTTCTCCAGCTTGTCGACCTGCCTGTCCGCTGCTGCCAGGCTGCGCTCCAGGCGCTTACTGGGCGACTCACTAGCCTCGAACTCCTTGCGCAGTTCTGAGGCCCGGGCTTTCGCCTTCTCGAGCGCGGCCCCGGTGTCGATCAGCTGAGCCTTCAGGCCTGTGAATCGTTGGATGTTGCCGGAGGTGTCCGCGAGGCGCCCCAGCTCATCGGCTAGTTTTTTTGCCCGCTCAGCGCTGACTGCCCCGGTCTTGCCCAACTCCTCGATCGTCTTGGCCATCGCGGTGACTTCTTCACCGCCCGCCGTCTGGATGACGTACTTGAGGACTTCTTCATAGCCGCGCTGCGCCATTGCCATTGCCTGATCTGAGAGAAGAGTGCCGGGTCACGGCCGGCGGTATTTGACGCCGCCGCACCGCCCCGGCTGCCGGTGTTAGCTGGAGGTCGGGCACCGCCGGCTGGCCCGCATGACCGCTCGCTAGAGCCCGAGGATCACGCCCACATCCGCATCGGCGCGGCGGGCAATGGGATCACCGCGGCGCTTAGCCTCGACGACCAGTGCCTCTTCCTCGCTCAGCAGAGCGCGAAGTTCTGTTTGAAGCTTCTCAATCTTGTCCGGGTCTTTGATCGTGGGTGCGTCGGCGTAGAACTCTTCGAGTTCCGCCATCAAGGAATTCTCAACGGCCGCACGATTGAAGCGGCACGCGAAAGCAAATGCCGCGCGGGCGGGATCTTGAGAATGTCCCGCGTAGTAGTACGGCTCGCCCCTATGACCTGCGACATTCTGAGGCGCTGGTTCGATCAATCCCGCCGCCGCTTCGATATGTCGGATGAGCAGTTCCTTGGCTCTCTCCAAGGGGCGAACCCCTGCCCGCAGGTTTTCCAGATCAGTTCGGATCCGATCGATCCTCGACCGAATTTCTGCAACCTTCTTCTCGTGCTTATCGTTCACTTCGACACCTCGATGTATGGTTGGATCAGACCGCGTCTCGAACCCATCCCTGCGTGACGTCGAGGTAGTGCTCCTCGGCGCGCCGGAACAACGCAGCGGTTGGCTCGAGGATCCGCACCCTGTCCATCTCGGCGTCCGCCATTCCCATCAGCACTTCGATGGCCGCGATCAGAGCTTTCTGGTCAGTGATACTGGCTTCATAACGCTCGGCGGCACCGTTCGGTCTATCGTCATAGGTCCTTCGACCCTCAATGAGCTGCCGCTCATACTCCTTCGCATGTACCAGCTTGTCTCTCAACTCATTTCGACGATCCTGAAGAGCTCTAATGCGCGCCCAGTACTGGAGGCTGTCGAGGCGGAGTTCCTCGAGCTTGAGAAGAGAGGCAGGAACTTCAACTTCCTGTTCCGACATTGTCGTCTCCTGTCATAAATGCAGAATTTGTGACCGACTCGACGAGCACCATCTGATGGCACATCTCCTCCTGAAACTCAGGGAGCGCGCGGATTGCTTCAGCGATGAGTGCTTCCGGATCGACGCCAAAGCGGCGGGCGACTCGCTCTACAGCCCTGGCCACCACATCCGGTACATCGACCATGTACGTCGTCATGTGGCTAGTTGGCCACGCCGTGCGCCCACGAGACGTACGCAAACACGGAGGAATGCAGAGGAACGTGGACTCAAGCGAACACATCGTTCTCGTCGATCCACTCCAGCAAGTCGGCCAGGGGGTACCAGCATCCCTTTCCGAGCCTGACGTGCCTCGGCCCCTTTCCTTCTGCCCGCCAGCGCGCGAGTCGGCTTTCGGGACACGCGAGGATCTCCGCGCAGACCTTCTGGCTGACTCGGTTGTCGTAAGTGACGTGCCGGCCATCCGACAACAGATTGACGCGAGTCTCGGCTACGCGGGCGCGCAATTCATCGCTTAGCTGTCGCATTCAGTGGTCCTCGAGCTCGTCGCCGGTCTCGCCGGCGGTCAGTACCTCGCGCTCGTCCAGACGACTCAGCAGTGCCACTCGCGCCTCGTCGCAGGCCTGTTGGACTCGGTCTAGCTGAGCGGGTGCCAGTTCGCAGTCGCGCCTCAGTACCTGCGGCAAAGCATTAAGGAATTGCACCATCGTCCCCACCAGGTCTGCGTAATCGGCCTCCAGCTCTGCAGCGGGCACGAGCCGCGCCATCGTCTTCTCCGCCTCAAGGCGCTCGTTCTCGGATTGGAAGTAGGCACGTCGCTCAGTTGGCGGCAGGTCCCGCGGGTCAACGAGGGCGACCTCGCCGCGGGTGAATCCCAGGATCGCGGGCGCCACCCTTGCAAGCTGATAGACGTCGTAACCGTTGCGGACCCCGGCGGGAGGAATCCTGGCATCACGGATTCGCCTGGCCACCGTGCGGCGATCCATCTCGAACTCCTCCGACAGCCGGACGATCGACCAGCCAGCCTTGAACTCACGCACCTCACCCATGGGTCCGAATGCTCATTCAGTGCTCACCCTGCTCAACGACGAAACCCTTTGAATTCCAGCGCGCGCCGCCATCTGTGGTGGAGCACCTTGAGGCCGAAAAACTGTCGGATACCGCGGCCCTCGTCCCCCGCGGTTGTGGATAAGCGGCTCAGGGGCCCCGCGGCGGGGCAGTTATCCACAGGCAGGCTGAGCGCCGTCTGGCGCGGCAGAACGCTGTCGTCCAGCAGGTCTGTCATCGCCCTCGATCCGACGCGCAGAAGCCTGGGCAAAGCCACGACTCGCTCGCGCTGACGCACCGTCCGGATCCAAGCATTCAACCTGACTGGCTCGAACAGGATCACTTCGGGCCTACTCACGATGTGGGCGAGTGCCGATTCGAAGTCGGCCTTGGTGAACATCCACTCACCGAGATAGCGACCACATGATGTGCACTGCCATCCTCGCGCGTCGACTATCCTCCGCTCGCCATCTGGGTGCATCGCGCAGGGCGTGGTCACGAACCAAGCGAGGACCTGTTTGTCTGGGCAATACATGATCTGGCTGGTGCGGTCGACGCTGGATATCTGCAGTGCTGGATCGAACACCGTGGCTATCGAGGGTCGAGGGCTGTCGTTCGTCATGGAGGCACTCCGCATTGAGAGCTGATCGAGGGATTCAACTGGCGAAGCTTGGCGCGGATCGGGGCGGCCCTCGCCTCATACTCGGTCGAATCGATCAGCTGGGTGACGTCCCGATCGTGGCGCAGGGTGATCAGCTGATCCTGGAGCGCGCGTCGCTCGTCGGCGTGCGGATCCGGCACTTGCTGCGCTGCGACTCCGCTATGGCTGTCCAGCCTCCACTGATCCTGCCACCGCGCGCCATCAAGGTAGGTCGCCGGCAACGGAATGAACTTGCGGTCTTGCCATTGGTCCGGCGCCGCACAGCGCGCGCCCACGTCGGCCAGGATAGTCTCCACGAGGGGATCCAGCTGCAGCCGCTCCCAGGCCTCGGCTGCCTTCTTTCTCGCATCCTGCCTTGGGTAAGCGCGCCAAAATCGGTCGAACGGACAATCTGGTTCATTCGGCTGGTTAAGTTCAACTGGTTTGGGGTGCGTGGGCGCACCTAAGGTGAGGTGCGTGGGCGCACCCACCTCAGCTGCGCTGGTGTAGCTAGGTGCATCGGTGCACTTAAGTGTCGCAGCGCACTCAGCCATCCGATACTCGTTCGGAGCATGCACAGATCCCGAAGTGCGCTCGATATACCTTCTCTCCTCGAGCCGGCGAATGCTACGCACCACTGAAGTTCGATTCACGCGTGCATCGCTCGCTAGCCGACTGAGCGATGGATAGCAGCTGCCCGATTCAGTATTCAGCCTGCGCAGAATTTGAAACAGCACGCGAAGATCGGAGGCTTGCAGGGCATCGTCGCCATACGCGCGCTCTAGGCACTCCCAGCGCGCGATAAGCCCCGCCCTGCGTGTATGATGGGATTGCTGGCCTGGCCCAAGATCAGCAACCGCGGCGCCCCTCCTTCTTGGTGGGGCGTTCGCTTTTTCTGGATCAGGAGGTGCCATGCTGCGACTCTTGCTCCAGCGCCACTGCCAGACGTAGGAGCAACGGCCTCATGCTATCCACGAAGTTCAGCGCATCTCGCGCTTTGCTGGCTGATGGGTTGTTACGCAGCTCGCGCACATGCATCTCAAGCAGTGTGAGCTCTGGAAGCATGCGGGCCAGCGCGTGCGGATCCTGCGCCATGTAGAGGGAAAAGCCGCTACCAAGGGAAAAGCCGCTACCAAGAGTCATAGCTGCTCCTCCGCCTTCTTAGCCATCCACGCGAGCACCTGGCGCTCATCCCACCGAACGTACTTTGGCCCCAAGACAATCTGCCGCGGAAACTCTCCGCGCTGGATGAGGCGGTAGATCGTGGGCGCGCTGCAACCCACCAAGTCTTTTACATCCCTCATCCTCAGGAACCGACTGGGGCGTGCACCAGCAGATCCGGGGGGTGCAGTTGTGGTCATATCGCTAGCCGTGGATGCATGCATGTGACACCAATCGGTCACAGACGCATTCAACTAGCTCGGACTGCACCCTGCCCGACAGACATCTAGCTTATTTTCCGTCGCACAGTCTGCGACGCCAACGCGACAGATCCTTCAGGAAGTCATTCGCATAGCGATCGATTCCGTGGGTTTCCATTACCAATTCGGCCGCCATCGTCTTCGCGTTCCCTTTTCGCACGAGAGCATCGAACTCGGCGATCATGTCGCGTCGTTGTGCCTCCTTGTCGCGCCGCGCGGCATAGTTGCCAGCTCGCTTCGCGGCCGGGCCATAGAACACATCCTCCAACGTCAGTCGACCGCGCGCCTCCAGATAGACATCGTGCTGCTCCAGAAGCACGATCAGCATCTCCGGAGGTGGATACAGTCCGCGCCTCACCCATTCGAGCACGTGATCAAGAATGGGCGCCCTCGGCGTCTCAGCGTAGCGCCCCGGCCAATCCAGCCCAGCGGAATCCGCTGGGCTCATCGGCTGGGCCCGCCACAGTCGCTCGAGGCGTGCTAAAGCAGGATTGTCATCTTCGTCGGCTCCCATCCCATCTAGGACATCCAGTCCCAACTGCCCAGCGCGCGGAGCTGCGTCCGGATCCGCGTTCATGAGTCGCTTCCGCCAGTATCTCGCCCGCTGCCAACCCCTCACCGCGACAGTGTCAGCAGGCTTATTCACGGATACACCTGGGACCACGGCAGCCAAGGCAGCCAAGGCAGCCAATGCGTCTTCGAGGTTCGCCTGGTCCTTCAAGGCTACCTCTGGAGTAGCACTGCTATTCTTTCTCTTGTTCGACATTGCGCTTCCACGAGTGAAAGTCGACGATCTGAGCAGTCGGAAGTAGCCCCAGTTTCCGCATAACGGCAAGACCCGCCAAGTAGTCGGCCATCGCGCGGCCCGTCATGGGCTCTCGAAAGTCAGCGCCAATGGGGATGACCACCGTCTCAGAACCGGCGCTCATGGCCGATCCTCCAGCGCGCGACGCAACGCGTCCGCGCAACTCAGCGCATGGAACACCAAGGTGGTTTCAGCTTCACTCAGATGACCCGGATCTCGGCGAAGGGCGGATCTCAGGACCTCAATTGACGCAAGCGTGAGCTGCTCCTCCATGTGCGCAGCTCGCTGCCCAGCAGCAGGCTGGGCGAGGAAGACTGGCTCGCCAATGAAGATGCCATCCACCGGAGTAGCACTGCTATTTCGGGACCCGGCACCGGCGGTGCCGGCTACAATATTCTCAGCCATGTTCGTTCTCCTGGAACGGGCGTGGTCAGGCCGGCGGCGTGTTGGTAGCACGCCGTTCGGCCGATTCAATTGGGATGGGGGTAGCACATCGCTATACCCCTTGGCGCCGGCGGCCGGCTAGGTCTGTGAGTTCAGCATCATCGTTCTCCTGGCACGTTGGTGGGACCTTGCCGCGGCGTTGGTAGCACGCGCGCCAAGGCTGTTAGTCAGCCCGCCTTCTTGAGTGGGACCACGTTGTCCTCGTTTCGGCGCACCGTATCGAGGTAATCCGCCCACGCCTGCATGACCTGGATCCGCTGGTCGTCGAATGTCGTGCGGTCGTAGGCCTTGGCGACATCTCCCCGCTTTGCGTGGGCCAGTTGCGCCTCCAGCACATCTAGATCGATTCCCAAGCGCTCACGAGCCATGGTGCGGAGCGTCCCTCGGAAACCGTGGGTGGCATGCTTCCCCTTGAACCCCATCTCACGCAGCGCCTTGCTCAGGCTGTCTCGGTGGAGATGAGGGGTCTTCTGCTTCGCCGGGGATGGGAAGACGTACACGGCGTCGTGACCTACCAGATCACGCAACAGCTCACTGGCTTGGCGCTGCAGCGGCACTATGTGGGCATGCCTCATCTTCATGAGATGCCCTGGTACATGCCACTCGGCGCGCTCCAGGTCGATATGCTCCCAGCGCGCGCTGGCCACTATACCCGGCCGCATTGCCGTCAACGCCGCGAGCTTCAGCGCAGCGCGCGTTAGGGGCGACGAGAAGTCCTCGATCGCCCGTAGCAGCGGGCCCAGGTCGGAGGGCTTGGTGACAGCCGAGATATGGCCCTTCTCGAAGCGCGGGATAACCCCCTTGAGTGACAGCAGCCTCCCGTCGTCACGCAGCCCCTGCTTGATCGCATAGTCGACGATGCCTCCGAGGTACTGGCGAGCTTTTGCAGCGAGGTTGGGCGCTCGCTCGGCAATACGCAGAAGCACCGGGGCCACGTCTTTCGTCGCCAGCTCGGCGATGTTGTACCTGCGCAGCGCCGGAATGAGATCCCCCTCGGTGACGAGCTTGGCTTTCCGAAAGGTCTCTTCGCCTACCGACTTGCGCTTGTGCTCCAACCACTCCCTGGCCACGGGTTCGAACATGCCCCGCTGAGCCTGCCTCAGTAGCTCATTGTCCCGCCGGCGCTTTGCCATTGGATCAATGCCGTCCAATAGCAGCCTGCGGGCTTCATCGCGCTTCAGCCGCGCGCTGGCCAGGCTGATCAGTGGCCAAGGCCCGATGGCCAGCATCTTCGCGCGGCCCGCGTAGCGGTACCTGTAGCGCCAGAGCTTGGACCCCGTAGGCGTCACCTCGATGCACAGCCCGTGGGCGTCGGCCACCCGGTAGAGGGCTTCTCGGGGCTTGAGCGCTTTCAGCTTCAGGTCAGTGAGCATGGGCGGGTCGCTACGATCTACCCGCGAATCTACTCGCTATCGATCTGAGATACAAGGGACCCGATAGAGCCAAGCTGAAACAAAAAACCCCGCCGTAGCGGGGTTCCATGCCGTTCCCTGGAGCGTACTGCTACTCACTGGAACGTCTCGTTGGTGCCCAAGAGGGGACTCGAACCCCTACGACTTTCGTCGCTACCACCTCAAGGTAGTGCGTCTACCAATTCCGCCACCTGGGCATTGAAACCTGCGCGACGCCTGTCGCGTCCCGCCATTGT
>Ga0208958_1001418_pt1 | contig 23946 bp, 27 predicted proteins | sample RifOxyB1_FD_184032 | JGI IMG/M metagenome (GOLD analysis project Ga0208958, IMG submission 184032) | Soil microbial communities from Rifle, Colorado - Rifle Oxygen_injection B1 (SPAdes) | ecosystem: Environmental > Terrestrial > Deep subsurface > Rock core/Sediment | place: Rifle, Colorado...
GACGGGCAAACGGATGAAGTCTAATGGCGTGCGTTGGATTGAAGTGAAGTAGCGATGGCTTGGGTGCTTGAGGAAGAGGTACCCCCAGAGCGTCTCGGGCGCTGGGTTCTTGAGCCTACGCCGACACTCGGAGAGCGGATCGTTGGACTCACTAGACAGTTTACCGGCGGCGAAGACACTGAAGATATCTCCGATGTAGGTACTGCCCGTCGTGTGGTGGCCGAGGCCGGATCGCCCACTCTTCAAGTCTCTGGCCCGCCGGTTCAGCCCTCAGCGGTGGCTCGACAGGGGGCACCGGTCGTCCCGCCCGTCGTCCAAGCCGAACGCTTGAAGGAAGTACCCGAGCCTCTTCTACCTGGTCTGCCCGCCCCCGTGTCTGACGTGGTCCGTTCTGCCGTCACGAAGGCGGTTCGGGAAGGGACGGGTGCGCTCGCAGAAGCCGAACGCGCCGGACGTGTGCCGACCCGCGAGGCCGCCGCGATGCCGCCAGCCTATCCCGGTGAACTGGCCGGACTGAAGCCTGAGACGATCAGTGCAGCACCAGAACGTCCCGGCCTTGGAGCGCAAGCCGGACGCGCGTTCGTTCGCGCTCCAGTCCGAATGGCCGAACAGATCGGCACCGGTCTGCAAGTCGCCGCTGAAGCTCTCCCGGAATCTGAAGCTAAGCAGGTGGTCAAGAAGGCTGGTCAAGAAGTCGAACGGCACTGGCAAGCGGTGGCGCGAAAATTCCCCTCTGGTTACGAAGGCCGCCACATTTGGCAGGAGCCGAGTCTGCTGGTTGATCCCGGCTATCTCACGTCGTCCGTCATCGAAACGACGGCAAGTATGCTCCCAGCGATCGGTGGATTCGGCGCGGGCCAAGCGGCGTTTACGGTCCTCGGTCGGTCTCTTCCTCTGACGGCGCAGACCGTGACACGGCTGGCTCGGTTGGGCGGGGCCGTGGTCGGCGGTGGCATCGGCGGTCTTCAGGAAGGCATGGGGACATACCAAGAAGCCCGCGCGCGTGGGATGACGGATGCCAAGGCTGCGACGCACGCCCTCGTGGCCTCGCTCGCCATTGCCGGACTCAACGCGGTCCCGCTCTTGAACCAGTTCGCCGCACGTGATCCCGGCGTCAGGGCCGCACTCGGCAAGTTTTTCAAGGTCGGCGTCAAGGAAGCCGTGACCGAAGCCGCCGAAGAACCACTTCAGGCCGGATTGCTGACGAGTGGCGACGTCGCCGCGATGGTGGACGCGCTCAAAGAGGGGGGTCTTGACGTTGCTGTACCAGCGTTCCTCTCCGGCGGATTATTTTCTGGTGCTGGCGGTGTCAAGGCGGCACCGCGCGGTACCGATGTCGTTCCGGCCATTGATGCCGTTTTGTCCAGCGTCGAAACTCAAACTGGCCTCAAAAACCAACTCGAAGTCGTTCTGGAACGCGCTCGACTCTTGCGGTCCCGGGCCGAAATCGCCCCCTCCGAAGCCGCCGTGCCCCAGCCAGAAGCGATTCCGACCGCCGCCGAAGCTGGACTCGCCCGCCGGGAGATCGGCCCGCCAGAGGCCAAAGCCGTCCCTCTGGAGGTCAAGGTGGCGGCGCCAGAAATCAAAGCTCTAGCAGATCGGATAAGAATCTCATTGGGTGCTGCGCCCTCAACCGTCGTTACACCACAAGTGGCTTCAGAAGTAGAAGGACGACGCTACCAAGATGTCCCCGCCAGTTTCTACGAATTCGCCAGCGAACTGAATCGCTGGCCGATTACATCGAATGACCCCGGCTATATGGCACTCAGAAGGGAATGGGATGAGATTCGCAAGCCGCTGTATGAGATTCATGAATCGAACCTCGGCGGATGGGACGTTGTAAATCGCATCAAGAATGTGATTGAGGCTCACTTTCCGAATCGAGCGATGGCTCAACTCCAAGCTAACCGCTTGGATCACGCGAGATTCCGATCCCTATCGCCCGAACAGTCCTTGGCTACTCTGTCGCAGCGATCGGCTTTCCGTCCTCTAGCTTCTAGACGACCGGCCGAGCCTCCGGTGGCGCCTCCCGCTGAAGCGGAGCGACCTGCGCCCGAGGGGCGTGTGACGCCAAGCGTCACGCCGGAGGCTCGGCCAGAAGCTCCGGTTGTGGAGCCGAAACGGGAAGTGGCACCTCCCGTTCGGAAACTGAAACCCATCGCCGAAGCACTCGGCGGCGAACCCGAAGGCTTCGACCCGAATGACGTGGACCAACTAGCGAAATTCGTCATGACGCAGGGCGGCATCGCGCCGTCGCCGACCGGCGATCTGAAAGGCGAGTACGCCGCGATTCCGCTCCGATTCAAGAATCGGCGCGGCCTGAATCCTGACCTCATGGGCCAAGCCGTCAGCGAGGCAGCAGGCCGGACGGTCGCTGACTACGAGGTGCTTCAAACGCTCGCCCATCTCGGACGGCTCCGCGCTGAGAAAGCCGCCAAGGCGACGGTCGAAGCCGCGCCCGTCGAAACCGAAGAGCTTCGCGCCTTGCCCGATGACGTGAAAATCCGGCAGATCGCGGCCATGACCGGGATGACTGAGGCTGAGGCCCTGAAAATTGTCCAGCGCCAAGAAGCTCCAGAATTCCTCACGCCAGAGATGGATCGCGCCGAGCGCGACGTGGCAGAATTGCAGATCGCTGCCCGCGATTACTTCGGCAACGTGGGGCCGGACGACCCGCCGACGCCGGAAGTGCTGGACAAACCCTTCTTCGAGAGATTTGGCGGCGCCGAGCGCGTCACTCAAGAGTTCTTCGGCGGCAACAGTGACCTTGTGGCGGCGACGCTTGAGACAGCGAAACAAGACGTGGCCGAGGGGCGAGTGCAGGAGGAGCGGCAGGCTTATGGGCGTCTCATCGGCAAAACAGCCAAACGCTATGAAGGCGGCGATATCACGCAACTGACCGTGTTTTATCACGGGACGGCCAAGCCTCTGAGGAGTGTCAAACAGGGACTCATGTATCTGGCGCCGGATCGTCCGAGCGCCAATCTGTTCGCCACGAATCCAATCTTGAACCGCGGCGGGACAACGCCGCGGGTGCTGGCGTTTGAGGTGAAACCAGGGCGCGTGCGAGACATTTCTAGACAGGTTGACGACGCCATCATGGAAGTTAGCGACATAGATCTTGATGCGACTGTCGCGGATGAAGCGAAACGCGCCCGCATGGAGGGCTATCGGTACTTGTCCTTCCTGCACCCTGGAATCGGTGACGATTACTTTCGCGCCATCGTGAGTTTATATCCAGATGTGGATCTTCGTCGCCCATCGCGTGAGAAGCCGCCGAAGTACGAGCGCACGCCTGAAGGCGAACAAGCCCTCATCCCCAGCGGCCCAGGTCTTTCGATTTCACTCGGTGGCAAGATCTACCCGGTCGAATCTCTGGAAGATGCCTCGCGGCGCTTTCGGGCGGTCATCGAAACGGCGGGGAGTGGTGGCGCGGAAACGCCAACCCCGTTCATCCTCGACGAATCCGGGAAACGCATCGGCTATTTGAGTTACAACGGTCGCATCTGGGCGGGCCGACCAGAGGAGTGGAAACCTAGCGATGTCCCGATCTACGATTCCAGGGTAGAAGGTCGAACGCCACGATCTGTGACTCCTCCACGGTTCGAGCGCACTCCGCTCGGCGAGCAAGCTCTTATTCCGGGCGCCGAAACCCGCCAGATTCCGACGACGCCGCTCCGGCCCGCCAAGCCCCAGCGCCCCGTTCAGGAAACGCCGCTGTTCGCGGAGGGTGAACAGGCTGAACAGCCGAGATTGCCGGGGGTGGAGGAAGAACGTGCGCCATTAGGCCGCGCCGCCCCTGCCACCTTCCTCGGCTACCAAGAAGTCCCCAACCGCGAGCCGCTGGCTCTGTTCAACCTGACTGAGCCGGTGGGCAAGCATCCGGTAGATTCCACGGTGACGGCCAAGACGCTCCGAGATGCCGGGTTGGAGCCGCCGGCCGCGCCGACGTTTGAGAAGTGGAAGGCACGGGGCGTGGAGGAAGGTCGCGAGCCGTATGGAGAACCCGACCGTGTTCTGATCGACCGCGCCAAGGCGCAGTACGGCACGACGACGGACTGGCATGAGGCGGGTTGGATCATGCCAGACGGGACGATGTTGGATTTATCAGGTCGCCATTATGCGGTCGGCTACGAAGGCGGCCGACCGTTATCCGGTCAGCCTGATTATCTTCGTCGGCAACGCAACGTGGATCATCGAGATGGGCTTGCGAAGCTCGTGGGTCGTGAGGGGGATCTCTCGGACCAACTGAAGCGCTTCGCTCAACAGAGCGGGGCCATTCGCTTCATGCCCGATGTCGGGATCTCGCTTGAGTCAGGTCAGCAACCGACCGAAGCCCAGTTCACCTCGATCGTTCGAGCGGCTCGTCAATTCAGCGACCAAACGCTTTCTCTGGACATGTATGACGAACGCGGCAACATAGCCGGGGCCACGCAACTTCGGCGGCCGACCGTACAGGCGGTGCGGTCATTTCTGGCCTCGCCTCGCGTGGAAGAGACGCGAGCCCCCTACGGTGCCGAACCGACACGCCAAGTTGGCGGGCCCGCCCCGACGTTCTTCTCCGGCCTCCAGCGGATCGTCGAGGACAAGATGCCCGCCGCCGCGCCGGCCGCGATGGTGCGCAACATCGTCAAGCAGGCCAAGCCCGAAGAAGTGAAATGGACCGGCGTGGACGACTGGTTGGCCGAGCGCGGCGGACAGAAGGTCACGAAAGCCGAGGTGCTGGACTTTCTCCGGCAGAATGAGGTGCGGGTGGAGGAAGTGTTCAGGGGCATTCCTGAGACGGGCCTCTCGCCTAGAGAGGTAGCGCGATATCGGGATCTTGCAGAGCGGACTGGCGCACAATTAACACCAGAAGAGACGCAAGAACTCGATCGTCTTTATGCGCGCCTAGACGCAAAGGGCGTGTTCACGGCTCTAGCGACGAAATTCTCCCGCCGCGACCTTGTCCTCCCAGGCGCCGAACCCGGAACGTACCGGGAACTGCTGCTGACGCTGCCAGAGCCAATGCACGCAGAAGACAGAGCGTTTATGGCAGGACTGCGAGCTAAGTATGGTCTGCACTCTGCTCAATGGTTTTTCGATCATCCAGAGAGGATGGACACAGATGATGTAGCACGACTAAACGAGATGGCTTCAGTTGTTGGCTTGCGTGACCGCACTGCCTACCGCTCCCCCCACTGGGACGAGCCCAACGTCCTGGCCCACATCCGGTTCAACGACCGGACGGACGCCGATGGTAAGCGCGTCCTGTTCATCGAGGAAGTGCAAAGCGACTGGCATCAGAAGGGGAGACGGGAGGGATATCGGACACCATCGGTGTGGAAGATCGTGACTCATGACGAGAGTGCCGGTTCACTTGGTTTTAATACACGAGAAGCAGCGGAAACGTATTGGAGTGAAAATGAGCGATCATTCCCACGTGAAGAATACAGGCTGAAGGAGTATCAAGAAGCGGGCCTTGGTGTTCCTCCTGCCCCCTTCGCCAAGACCTGGCACGAACTCGCCATGAAACGAACGCTCCGTTATGCGGCAGAGAACGGCTACGACAAGGTGGCGTGGACGACGGGGGCGCAGCAGGAATCGCGATATTGGGGGCACGAAGTTATCGCGCCAGCCGTTTCAAGATGGAAGGATATCACCAAGCCACAAAGCCTGAGGGAACTTAGTGAGAATGTCCTTGGCCGAGAGTTGGCATCCGCGATGCCTTTGGAGGTTGTGGATGGTGGTATGTTGTCCGTGCTTCAGCACAATCAGATTCGCGGGGCGGTTGTCTCTAGGATTCCCGTTGATGTGGTGGACATTCTCTCCTCGCATCAAATGTCTCCCGAGGAGGTTCTGCGCAAGCCTGATGTGATCTTCAAGGCACTCCCCGTCAGTAGTCGTCGAACTGTGGCCCTTGGGATTCTTTCCGCCATGCGCGAGGCCGGAGCATCTATACGAGCAAAACTTAGCGGTCTTAAGACGGCTGGGACGAATCCAGAACTGCTTCCCACATTGAGAGCAAGTGATCTCAGTCCTAGAGAAATCGCGGGCTTGTTGGACCCGCAACGCCTCTTTCATCTTGTCTCTGACGAGATTCCAACCGGCGCTACTCCTACAGGAACGCGAGCAGAAACGCCTCCGAGTCGCCAGGCTTGGATAGGCAAGGGAAAACTTGGAACGACAGAACTCGCAGACAATTTGAATGCTCATGCTCAGATTATATACGGGCGTGAAGGGCTTTTACAGCAAGGAGTTCAGCCGCCACCGGGCGAAGGGATGCGCGGCTTCTACGACCGCATGCTCCCCGACTTCCTGAACAAGTACGGGAAGAAGTGGGGGGCGCGGGTCGGGGAGACTGAAATTGAAGCAGGACCAGAAGCGCAATATCCCCTGGGACGCCCTGGACGTCGTTTATCGCTTCGCGTCCCCTCGCTCGACATCACCCCCGCCATGCGCCGCTCGGTGCTGGAGGAAGGCCAAGCCCTATTCGAGGCCAAAAAGGAGTACACTTTCCGTGATGACGCCACACCAGAACAACGACAACTCGCCGATGCCGTGCTCCGGGAAATCGGAGACGGTCCAAGGTTCGTACCCGATCCGGGGATGCGAGAACGGGCTGATGTTGGACAACCCGCCGCCCCCCTCAAGCGAGGAGCTGGAGTCACTCCGCTTGGCGCTCTTGTCGGCGGTGAACTCCGTCGTACAGGCCGAATCTCCTTCCGAGGTCAACGTGTCACATCCGTAGAGGATTTGGCCGTCATCGGCCAAGTCGCCTCGAATCCGCAGGTCGAGTCCTTTCGCATCGTCTACGTCAAGGGATCTGATGTTCTAGCAGATGAAGTTATCTCGTCACGGTTAGCGGGTGTAAGTTCAGCGTTCCTCGATCCCTTGACACCAGAGCAACTACAACGTGTACGAGCCGGTATCACCGACGAAAAGACGTTGCCGCGTCAGATGTGGCAAATGAAGGACCGGATGCGTCGATTGGGTGCGAACGGCTATTGGCTACTCCACAATCATCCAGCTGGCACACCAGAGCCGACGCCAGCCGATGCGAACATCACCGACCTGATCCAACGCGGCGTTCCTGGATTCCGTGGTCATGTGGTGATTGATGATCGGGCGTATGGCACGATCCGCGTCGGGGCGAATGGGCAAATGGAACGATCTGTCGTACCAGCCGAGTTCGCCAGCCGAGGTCAAGCCCAAGCATTGCCTCATCCGCTGATCGGTCGGCGTCTTGCAGATGAAGCTGATGTCGCCTCGCTGGGCGCAGAACTCTTGCGTGGTGGTCTCAGGGGTGGGGTGGCCTTTTATCGCTCTGGTGATGGGCGCGTTCGCGCCGTTGAGGACATTCCCTATAACCAATTGACTTCGCCAGGTGAACAACACCGTCTGTTAGCGAGAATGCCGGAATACGGCTCGCAGGAAGTTGCCATCTACCTTCCCGATGCGCGTCCTGATGTCGTGGACGCTGTGGCTGGACTGCTCCGCGATGGTGTGATCATTGATGGGGTGATTCGCCGAGCGGATGGTAGATATCTCAGCCTTCGCGACCTCGCTGGCCCTGCCGTCACGCCAACCATGGATCGCGCTAGACATCGCATTATCAATGCGCTCGTTGACAGGCAAACGATTCGTGTTCAGGAAGGGATACCCCCCTATGGTGGCGATCCCGGCCTACTCCGAGACCTCGCCGAATACGGCCAAGAGGTTCGCCGGACTCGGCCAGACTTCGACTCCTGGTCCGACGCGATGCGGAAGGAGTTCGGGGAGCGGGTGGAGCCGCATCTGCGTCCAGCATGGGAAGAGATGCGACGCGGCCCGCGCGCCGTCGTTGAACCAGCAGTACCACCGCCGACGCCTCCCCCGGCGGCTCGAGGTGCGGCACCGATGCCGTCGGGTCGTCCAGGCGTATTGCAGGACATCGACGCCATGGCGCGAGAACTAGAGAAGATGCCGTGGAAAGACCGGCTACGAAAAACCAAAGAGCGCGTGATCGAGACGCAAGTCAATCGGTTCGAGCCCGTCCGGCGTCTGACGGGTGAACTCAAGAAACTCGGCGAGCGCGGTCTGGCCCAGCCGAGCGGAACCATTGAGCCGATTGAGACCATGGAGATCGCCAAGAATCGGACGATGGGTCAGTCACAACTGTTTGGCGGTCGCCTTGAGGGTGTCATCACGTCGGCGGTGAACATCGGACTTGAGGATCACTTGAATCGTTATCTGACACTTGCCCAGTTCGACAAGCGCATCCGTGATCTTGCGGCCCGGCCCGAGTCGGAGGTGACACCGGAGGGTCGCACGAAGGATGGCGGCTACGTGAACCCTCGCCAGTTCGACGCTGCCAAGGTTCAAGCCGGGTTCTCTGAATTGCGGGAACAGACGGGAGAACGCTGGCCCGAACTTGAACAACTGGCTAAGCGCGTGTGGACCATGAACCGAGACCTATTGACGCAGGCCAGAGACGTTGGACTTGTGAGTCGGGAGGTGTACGACGTGATCGTCAGTCGCGGCGAGGACTACGTCCCGGTCCAAGTGCTCGATTACATCGACGAAGTCGGCGCGGCGAGTGCGAGTCCACGCCCCTTCGACGTGCGCTATCAGGACGTGTTGCGCCGCATGGAGGGCACCGAGCGCGACGTGCGGAACGCGCTCGCATCGACATTTGACAAGGGGATGCGCGTCATCGCCACCATTAACCGGAACAAGGCGGCGCGGGCAGTGACGGATCTCGCCCCGAGCCTGCCGGGCATCATCGACGAGGTGCCGGGTGACCAATTCAAGGTCGCCGGAGACCGTGACGTCGTGAGCGCCTTCTATGATGGGCACCGCAAGAACTTCGCCGTGCCGACCGATATCGCCAGAGCCATGACGTTTCTCGAAGCCGAGCAGCTCGGCCTTGTTGGTCGCATCCTTATGATCGGGAAACGCCCACTGCAAATCGGTGCGACGGGAGCCAACCTCGCGTTTGCCATTCCGAACGTTATCCGCGACATCAAGCGTGCGGCGATCTACTCAAAGTACGGGGTCAACAGCCCCGCAGACCTCATGACATTCGCGGCGGATTGGGTGCGTGGCCTCGCTCATGTATATCGCCAAGACGACATCTACGAGAAGTTCCTGAACAGCGGCGCTGCCTTCTCGACGATTCAAAAGAATCTCACACCCGAAGCCTTCCTCTCGGCGGCGCGAGGTGAGAAGCCACTCAAGGATCGCTTGAACATTCTGAAGGCTGGCGTTGAGACGATCGCGAGGCTCAACAGCATACTGGAAGAGACGACAAAGCTCGCGACCTTCGAGCGTGGCTTGCGGACGGGAGCGCCGATTGACCAGGTGGCGTATGAGGTCGCCAATTATGGCGGCTCGCCGAACTTCGGCCGTGCCGGCAGTCTGGGCATGCATCTGAATCTGATCTGGATGTTCTATAACGCGCGGCTCCAAGGCACGGCGGCGAACCTTCGGAGGATCAGGGAGACGCCCGCGACGGCTGGTAAGGCAGCGTTGGTTCGTCTCAGCGTCTTGACCGGTATCCCGACGCTCGCGCTCTGGGCCTGGAACCAGCAATTCGACGATGATGACGGGATGGAGCAGATCTCTGATGGCGACCGGCAGCGGTATCACATCATCCTTCTGCCCGAGACGTATCGGTCGAGCACCGGGGAAATGCGCCGCAAGTATCTGAAGATCGTGAAAGAGGAAAGCGAGCAGATCATGTCTGCGCCCCTCACGGGGTTCCTCAACTACTGGAAGGGTCAACACCCTCAGAGCGTCGCGGATCTGGCTGCCGAAGTCCTCAGCGCCGTTTCACCGATCGGCGTCAATCTCGTGGGCGAGCCAAACGCCAATAACCTCGTGCGCGCGGCGGCATCTGGCGTGCTCGGCTCGGCCAATCCCTTGCTTCGTCTTCCCGTAGAACTCGGCGCCAATTACCATGCCTTCTACCAGGGGCCAATCGTGCCGAAGTCATTGGCCGAACGTGTGCGCCCGACTGAACAAGTGCGTCCGACCACCTCGCCGACCATCGCCGCCATCGCTCAAGCCATGGATCGCCTTCCCGGCGCCGAAGCGCTTGGTCTGACGAGCCCGATCAAACTCCAGCACGCTGTTGCGTCGAGCACGGGTGGTCTCGGTCAAACGACACTGGATGCTACAGATGTCCTCCTTGCGGCGGCAGCGAAGCATCTTGATTTCAACCTCGGCCTTGGCCTCCGGCCAGGCGTGCCCGAGACCGTACCGACCTACGAACGGATAGGACGTCAGGCTCTTGTGTCTCGCTTTGTGGGCACGAGTGGCGGTCGTGAAAACCGGGATACCGAACGACGTTTTTACGAGGCTCTGGATCAAGCCAGGAGCGCACGCGGCAGTATTAAACTCGTTGAGAAACGTGAAGGACGCGAGGCAGCACAAACGATCAAAGCCGAAGAGCGTCCGTATGTGGATGCCAGAGAGATGCTTGAAGGGCTCGCCAAAGACCTCGGTAACATTTACAAGCGCAAAATCGAGACCACTTACTACTCGACAGCTCCGCTACATGAACGCGAGCAACAACTAAAGCAACTCGCCGCTCGGCATCAACGGCTGCTGGATCGTTTCCGGCGACGCGAAACTGAAACGTCGAATTTCACACATCGTAGGATCGCCCCATGATGCTTCTCGGGATGCTGGACGCCGTGCGCTCGACCGACAGAGCCGAACGGGAGGGGTTCGCCGCGACCGAGCGGCTCCAGGCCCAACTCCACGCCCTCTCGGTGCTGATTCTGCGAGTCGCGCCGACCGAACGGTGGATCGGTGAGTTCCAGGGGGATGGGTTTGCCTTCGCGGCCGATGAGAGGCACGCCCTGCCCCTGTTGGTCGAATTCCTTAAACTCCAGCGCGAGTCGTGGACGCATCCTGAGTGGCTTCCGTTGCGTGTCTCCCTGGCTCTCGGGGCGCCGATCTGGCAGGGACCAGCGTGGGAACCTGCCTCAACGTTTACGGGCCGGGACGTCATGCTTGTCGCTCGCCGGCTTGGTGCGTGCCCGCCGAGCGGCCTCGTGATCGACGACAGCCTCCAGCGCCGGATCAGAGAGCACCAGCCGGCGCTCCGGGCGCTGTTCGTCCAGCGGGAGGAAGAATTTCAAGGGGTGGAGGGCACCGAACGATACTGGACGATGGGGGAGGTGGAGCAGGCCGTGATGAACGGAACACGTGGTCTCTCGTGGGCGACGCTCGGGAAGGCCGTGGCCGCCGCCGCGGTGATCCTGCTCCTCTCCGGGATGGTCTGGGCCAACAACCGGCAGCATGAGCGGTTCGAGGGGGCGCTGCAAGCCCTCATCTGGACCTTCTGCGAATCGACGCCGACCTGCAAGGCGCGGAATATCGAGGAACCGGCTTACCTCAAGCTGCTGCGCGAGGAGCGGAGGCGCCCGTGACCCCGCTGGTGCCGCCGTTCCCGCTGGTGGGCGATCCGGGGACGTGGCCAGCGATCGTACTGCTCGCTGGAACCATTGTCCTTGAGAGCGAGGGGGAGCCGTTCGAAGGCATGCTGGGTGTCGGATGGGTGGTCCGGCGTCGCGCGCTGGACTGGAAACAAGGCTGGCATGGCGCGATGCTCGGCGGCGACCTCATCGCTTACGACGACGCCAAGCCGTTCGAGCCCTTCAGTTGTTGGGGGGATGACTATCGTGTCCGCGCCCATGCCCGCCTGTCCTCCCTCAACGAGGTCGCCGCGACCGAGTGCTGGCGGGCCGCAGCCGGCGCGTTCTGGGCGCTCCTGCCCGATCCGACGCATGGCTCAGCCTTCTACCTGAACGTGCCGCTGACCCTACGCATTCGCAAGGGCTCTCTTCCGACATGGGCCGCCGACCCGACCGATCCGACCAAGCCAGATTCCGCCAAGGTCACGACCGTGATCGGTCGGCACACATTCTTACGTTGACATGGCGAAACGTCGCACAATCCGCGACGATCCCAAAACACGACGGTGCCCGATCTGCCGCCGGGACGACGCGCTGTGGTTTGACTCGATGCAGCGAACATGGATCTGCAAAAGCTGCGGCTGGCGTGAACGGTGAAAGAGGGCTACGTGTTTGTCAGGACATGTCCGCGCTGCAAGACCGTGTTGAAGAAGCGCGATCCGGCCGAACCGTGGCTGTGTCTCAACTGCCGGTGGGGGAGTGTCAAGTGAGCCAGTATGGCACGCCAAGTTGGCGGATCGCGGTGGATAACCCATAAATCAGTGGATATGCCATGAAGGCGAAGCTGCCGACGCACCCGGTATCAGAAGTGGCGGCGAGTTTTTACCACGGTTGCCTCGCTGGCTTCCTACTGATCGGACTGGCATTCCATGTCTATTCGGCATTCGCGCACTGGAACTCACGCTATGAAGATTGACGCGCTGCGCCGCCGAGCCGCCTCGATGCCGACCTGGCTCACGTGGACGCTGGTCAGCTTGGCCGGGCCGCCGATCGTGGGCTTCCTGTTCTGGTATATGAAGTGGTGGCTGACGCTGTTCGGCGTCTGGCCCGGGATTGACTTCTTGCCGAGAACGTGATGAGGGAGGTTGACAATGGCTGGGATGCTTGGAGTGATTGTGCTCGCGACAGCCGTCCCTGTCGTGTCCGCTGAATCGCTCTGGCTCATGGGCGGCGGGATCATTGGAGCCATCGTGCGTGCCCTCTGGACGCGCGGTCAAAAAAATCTCGGCCTCGAAACAGTGCATGACGCCTTCATCGGTCTTCTGATCGGTGCTCTGTGGACGGTGGAGATCCCGATGATCGGCGGAATCTGGCCCCCGTTCGAGTTTTCGGTGAATGCGAGTTACGTCCAGCGAGCGCTGCTCGTCTCGGTCTTCGTGCTCGTTGCCGTCGAAGGCATCAAGCAATGTCTTGTGCGCTGGGGCCAAGGATACCTCTCAAAATTGGGAGGACCTGAGGTGCAAAAGAAAGATGAACCCGTAGATCCAAAGCCGTGATGGATCAAGATCTCGAACCGGTTCTTGGCTTCGTTCCCTGACCCATGCGCGCCTTGCGAGTCATCGCCGAGGTGATGCTCTTGACGACCCTCGCGGGGACGATTGTCCTGCTGGTCGCCGTCCAGCGCAGTCTCAAGATGGCGATCAAGCTCCTCGGCGCCGCGTGTCCGATTCTGCTGGTCCTGACGCTCAACTTTTCCCGCGACGGGTGTGATCTTGAGAGCGCCTTCGTGACCGCTGTCCCGCCGACCTCCACGCGGATCGTCGCCTTTTGGCAGTGCGGGGCCCTCATGTGCTGGAGCCGGAGCCTTCAGCTTCAGGATGGGCGCGAGGTCGGCGTGTCGGTCGCGTGCGAATCATCGCAGGGCGACAAGCTCCAAGGGCCGACTTCCGCGCCAGTGGTGCCGCCATCATGAGCGAATTCCTTGACTTCTTCGAGGCGCGGCAAATTAACTGGCGAGCGGGCCGCCCCGTCTGGATGACGACGACGCCGCTTCGTTATCGAAGCGACCGGCTCGGCGCCACGATCCATCTCCCGGCAGAATTCGTCACCGATGGAGCGTCAGTCCCGCGCATTCCGCTTGCGTGGCTCATCGCTGGCGGGCGCGGGTTCCGGTCAGCGGCGATCCACGATTACCCCTACCAGACAGGCTATTGGCTGCTCGAAGGCCATGGCCAGAACGGCGTGCCGAAAGACCTCGTGGATGAGGTGTTCCATGAATCGCTCCTCGCTGATCCGATCAGCGGAGCCGGCGCGTTCGTCGCTCGTCAGATGTGGCGCGGCGTGTGGCTCGGCGGGCGCGGTGTGTGGGGTGATCGGGCCAGATCAGGCGTCCTCAACCCGATCTGGACGGCGCAGGGCTGGCCGATGTTGGTGGCATGAAAAAGCCAACCCGCTCGCCGTTGACCATTGAGGAAATTCGTTCCCGCCACATGACAGGTCGGAACAAGTGCTCGCTGGAAGAATTTGTGCGGACGAAACTGACCAAGGCCGACGCCAAGGTACTCGACGCGGCGATCAAAGATCGAAAACTTCAGGTAACGGCAATTTTCCGATCTCTCGAAGCTCGTGGATTCAAGCGCGGTGAGCTCGTGATCCGTCGCCACCGCGAGCATATATGTTTGGATTGTCGTGGGTCATGGCTCGCTGGCGGGTCTGTCTGATGGCACCATTGACCAAACACGAACTGGCCCAAGAGCAGCGACTCGTGGAGTTGCGAGCGATCAACGCCAGCCTCATGCGTCAACTCGCGAAGGCGAAGGCGAGCAAGGAAGAATTGGTTGCTGCGGTCTATGGTGCCGCGAAGCAAGCGGCCCTCTCGCTTGATCTGCCGAAGATTACGCCCCCCAAGCGTGATCGACGTCATGGAGCGGAAAGCGCGATCGCCGTTCTCTCGGATTGGCAGTTGGCTAAGGTCACGGCCTCGTATAACTCGAAAGTCTGTGAGCAGCGGATTAGTAAATATGGCGATAAGGTGATTGAGCTAACCAACATCCAGCGGGCCGATCATCCCGTCACTGATCTCCGCGTCTATCTGCTCGGCGACATCGTGGAAGGCGAATTGATTTTTCCCGGTCAGGCTCATTTTGTGGACGCCTCGCTGTATGAGCAAGTCCTGGTCTCTGGTCGCCGCATCCTCTGCCACTTCCTCCGTCGGATGCTCGCATATTTCGAGACGGTCTCCGTGGTCGGTGTCATTGGGAATCACGGCCAACTCGGCGGCCGAGCGCGGCGTGACTATCATCCAGAAAGTAACGCCGACGCCATGTTGTACGAAGCGTGTCGCTTGGTCCTCAAGGGCGAGACGGGCGAAGGCGAACCGCGTCTGACCTGGCAGGAGAACCGTGTGGCGCGGCAACGCAAGTGGTACGCCATGGATTACGTGGGTGAATGCGGATTCTTGCTCTTTCACGGTGACCAGATCAAGGGCGGCTATGCGGACTACCCATGGTACTCTTTTGGAAAAAAGATCATGCGATGGCGCAACGGCGGGATCGCGGAGGACTTCCAATATGCTCTCAGCGGTCATTTTCATACGCCGGGTCGTCACCTTTTCGGGCGCGTGCGCCATTGGGCATCTGGCTCCACGGAATCCTCGAACGAGTACGCGGCCGAGCGTATCGGCAATCAGGGCGATCCTTCTCAATGGCTGTTGTTCTGTAACGGCAAGCGCGTGACGGCCGAATATGAGGTGGATGTGCGATGAGTCAGACGCCCACGCCGCGCTGCGACCGCTGTCACCTCGACAAGACGATGCGCCGTGATGGGACGTGGGTCTGCTGCTGCTGTGAGATTCAAGGTCACTACCCTTGCGGCCACGCCGCCGAATCGAAGCGGGACACTTACCGCGTATGAGCGACGACCTCCAAGACACTGGCTTCGTCGGTCGTACCTACTGTCCTGGGTGTGAGGCCGACGCCGACCCGATCCGTGAACTGCTGACCATCGCCCGGTGCTGGCAGCATCAACTTGCCGAGCCGAAAGGGGCCGATGACGAGCGCGTGCCGTCGAGCGGCCCGATGCTGGCGTGCGGCGAAGCGGACGGATCAGACTGTCGGCGCGTCGCGGAACTCTTGCGGCAGGCGAAGCGGTGAGCCACGCGACGACGACACGATTCCACGAAATCCTCGCTGAGTTGGGCGCGCTGCATAACCTGAAATCTCAGGACTACGGAACAGGCACCGACCCATTAGCAAATGTCCGTGCCAGCCAAGAGTGGGGCATCCCGGCGTGGATCGGCGCGATGGTGCGGCTCAACGACAAGGTGCGGCGGCTGCAATCCATGGTGCGAAACGGGAGGCTGGCGAATGAATCGGCCGAAGACTCCTTCCGTGATATTGCCGTCTATGCCATCCTTGCTTTCATTCTGTGGGAGGAGGCCCGAGATGCCGCGCCGCCTCGCTGATCTGGAAGACAGCGCCGATTTCTCGTCCGACCACGAGTGCCCGGCCTGCTCGGAAGTGATGGGCGAGACCTCGCATGCGTGCGGCTGTCACCGACGCGCCAGATCGGCACGCCAAGTTGGCGGACAGTCGTGGATAAGGCTGGAACTCGGTGGATAACCCGGCCGTCTACATCGCTGGTCGATTCGCCTCTCGGGTCCGGCTTCGCGCCATGCGCGAGCGGGTGCGCGCGCTCGGTTTCGTCTGCGCCTCGTCGTGGATGGACGAGCAAGACGGGGACTACCCCGTGCCGCGCCAACGGAGCCTTGATGGAGCCCATCGCGACATTGCCGAGATCGCCGTCGCTGATCTGTTCGTCCTCGATACGCTTGACGAGAGCATCACGGGCGGGCGTGAAGTCGAATTCGGCCTCTACCTCTCGCCGTTGATAGACAAGCCCATCGTCCTGATCGGCCCGGTCCGCAACATCTTCCACGAGTTGGCTCAATGGCGGTGCCGCGACTGGTCAGATGGGCTCGAAGTCTTGACAGATCTGCGGGCCAAGCTTTTCGCTTGACGATATCCGCAGAGTCGGAGTAGTCTAGCCGCCATGATGCGGTGGGGCGTGAAAGACGGTCGTGCCCCGTGCGGACCGTGGGGTGTCGGAGGGGACGAATGGCGCCTGACCATGGTGACGCCGTTCGCCGAGCCTGCCCGGCCGTCCTGTGGCGACCGGAACGCTGCCGAAAGGCCCGATGAAATCCACGACCTCATCGCATCATGACTAAACGACAGGTGCTCCACTATCTTCATCGCGCAATCGCCGTATACGGGAGTCAACGCGCTGCGGCGAAGACACTCGGGATCAGCCCGCAATATCTCTGCGACGTGCTGATGGAACGTCGGGAGCCAGCGGGTAAACTTCTGACATCGCTGAACCTGCGCCGCGTGGTGACGACGACTTATGAGGTGATTCGATGAACTCCGAACCGATGAGCGCCGAATTGGTCACGATCAAAGACCTCCGCCTCTCCGAGCGCGCCATGGAGCGGGCCCGGAAGGCCGTGGAGCGCAAGACGGTCGCGGCACGGGCCGCGCAGGATCATTTCGCCGCCGAAGTCGAGCGGCACCTCGGTCTCGTGGCGGCCTACCAGAAGCAGGCCGGCGGCGCATGAGCGAAGAGCCAGCGCCGCCGTATGGTCTCCGTCTGAAGTCCTACGATATTGTCGAACGGGCCGTGGATGAGGGGATTGAGTTGGGCTATCGCCGCGCTCACAAGCATACGGACCGACCGAGCGAGGACGGACTCAAGGAAGCAATCCATCTAGCGATCATGAACGCGCTTGACGGCGTGCTGATCTTCTCGGAACTGGAATGACCCTCGTCGGAATTGGCCGGCGGGGCGGGCGGGAGCGTGTCACACCGGAGGAAGGCTGGACACCGCTCAGTGGATACCGCCCGCACACCCTTGCCGCAACCCAGTATGACGGGTCTCCTCTCGCGTGGTCCCGAGCGAGGCGGCGAATCGGGACGTTGTCTGATGTTCTTGACGGAGTGCTTGCTATGAGCGCGGCCCTGCTGGCGACGAGCGCGCTAGCGTTCTTCTGTGCGCTGGTAGAGCCGTGATCGTCGGCCGCTCCTTTAATGGGAGTTGCTGGCCATATCCTGAGCATCCTCGTCTCTGTGGTCGCCATGGTCGGCCTCTTGATGAATGCCAGACATGGACGTGTGGTGAGTGTGGAGTGACCATGCCGCTGGCCTTACGGGATAGCCACGAGTTGGCCTGTGAGCCCGGAGATTCGGATTGATCGCAAAGCGCGCCGAGCCGATCACCTTCGGCTACGTGAGCCTCAAGCGTGTGACCAAAGTCTCCGACATCGGCGCGTCGCTCTGGTGCCGCTGGCTCAACGATAAGACCACCACTCGTTATATGGGTTCAGGCGGCCACTGGACGCCGGCTCGCCTCTCGCTCTGGTTCAGCGCCCGTGTCGGGCCGACCACGATTCTTCTCCATCGCCACACGCGCTTCTACGCCATCCTGCTCGGTCCGACGCCGGTCGGCACCCTGAAATTGGAAAACGTGACCAAGGGGTCGTGCGCCAACATCGGCCTGATGGTCGGCGAGCCGAAGGCGTGGGCCTCGGGAGTGGCAACGCTCGCCCTCCGGGCCGCCTGCCGAGCCGCGAAGAAGGCCGGGTGTACGAGCGCGTGGGCCGGGATCATTCTCGAAAACCGAGCTTCGCGGCGGGCGTTCGACGAAGCTGGCTTCAAGGAAATCGCCGTCCAGGCCGGCGCCGACGTGCTCTTTCTCACGGAGAAAGACTTGCCGGCAGAGATTTCACGGCGGGTCTATGCGTGGGCACCAAGGCCGCCGAAGATCGCGGTGATGCGGAGGGTGTGAGATGGGTCTTGCCCTTGCCTGTCCCCTCTCACCCTGCCGCGTCTCGACAGCGAATCCCGCTCGTCTTGCGGGTCATCTCTACGCGATCCACAAACTTCGGCCCGAACAGGCGGTAGAGTTATCGCGTCGGCCGCCGTTAATGTGGCGAGAGCCGGTGGAGGCGTCGTATGGATTAGGGATGAGCCGCGCCCACCGCGAGAAGCTCCGCCAGGCAGCCCTCGCCCAATGGGCCGATCCCGTGCAACGGTGTCGATTGCTGGTTGCGGCCCGGAGTCCGGAGAAGCGCGCCAAGTTGAGCGCCGCCAGTACGCGAGACTGGCAAGAACACCGTGAGCGCCGCGTGGCGATCAACCGTGCGCTGTGGACTCCCGAGTTCTACGCGAACCACCGTCAGGCGATGCAGCGGCCCGGCCTCAAGGAGCGGCGCCGGGCCTGGGCTCTGAGCCAGTGGAATGGCGACCCCGCCATCCGGGCGATTCGGGCGGCGAACCTGCACAGTCCGGAGGCGAGGAAGAAGCATCAGGCCGCCATGCGACGGCTGGGCCAGACGCGCTCGCACCTGGCGAAACTCCGGCAGATCGCGGCAGAATTCTGGACCCCGGAACGCTGCGCCGCGCACCGAGCCTTGCTGAACCAGCCAGCGCACCGAGCTTTGCTGAGGCAGAAAGTTGCTGAGCGCCAACGCGATCCGGCCTTCCGGCGCCGGTTTTTGGCCGCCATGCGGGATCAGAAGTTCCGGGAACGCATGAGCGCCGCCATCAAGGCGAAGTGGGCTGATCCCGCGTGGCGGGCGAAGCGCGCGGCGAAGAACTCAGCGTGACGCTCTCCTACCTCCATTACGTCTGGGCTCAGGTGACCCAAGCATGGGCGAAGCGCGCCAAGCTCCCCCACCCGATCCCCGATGATGCCCTGCGGGTGATCGCTGGGATCTTAGACCGGAGCGACATGCCGATCCTCTGCCTCGGTGCGCGCAACCGGCGCGAGCCAGACTTCTGGCGCTCACAGGGCTACTCCGACGTGACGGCGGTGGATCTGCTTCCGAGTCGAGGGGTGAGCTTCGGCGACATGCACCGGCTCCCGTTCGACGACGCCATGTTCGACTTGATCGTCGCGTCGCATGTCCTCGAACACGCCTACGACCCCGGCCGTGCTCTCAAGGAACTCTGCCGCGTGCTACGGCGTGGCGGGCTCCTGTGGGCCGCCTGGCCGACTGGCCCAACCTTCGTCCGCACGGAACACGACCGAATTGACTACGGGTCGGCGTCGGCGTTCTTCAACTACGTGAGGCGGTTTGGCCGGGCCGAACTAGTCTGGCGCGAGGACGTGGCGATGGCGTCGAAAGCCCTAGTGCGGAGGATCGGATGACGCGGCGTTCATGGTTAACTTGGTTCGGAGTGCAATGAGTCGAAACGTAGTGCTCTCTTGCTTGTGGATCTTTGTGGTGGCATTCGCGTTTTTAGTGGTCACGACTGTAGCCGTTCTCAATCTCGAAACCCTGGCAAGGCGCGATGCTATCTTTTATGAATATATGTGGAGGCAGCACGGGAAAGTGGCCGAACGGCATCTTCGTCACCGCGAAGAAGTCATCGCGAAAGCGTGCTCTCTGTTTACCGGCTTGCCGTTTTACGCAAGCGGTGCGATTGCATTCAAGCACGAGATGGTCGTGAAGCATCCCGAATGGGCTGCCATGTGCTACGAGCTTCATGATGTTCCGGTTTCGATGCGACATCAATGACCCGCGCCGACGACATCGCCGAGACCATCGAAGCCCTCTGGACCCACTACGCCGACGACCTAACGGAGTGGGAGTACAACACCTTCATCCCGAGCGTGTCGGAGCAACTGGAGGAGCGCGGGACGCTGAGCGAGAAGCAATCAGCGCTCTTGGACCAAATCTTTGAGCGGGTGTCGAAGGGTGGGCGGTCGGGTGGGAGGTCGCGATGATGCTCCGTACCGCGTGGTGTGAAGTAATGGAACTCATTGGGTTGGCCGACCCATGGTGGGAAGATGTGGCCCGGTACTACGGCGTGGGGCGCCGCCGGGCCATCGCCCTCGGGACGCGCCGCAAGGATCGCCGGCCCGATCTCCCGGGCTCTGCGACCTGTCGGCCTGTGTCTGGCAAGACTTGGGACGAACTGTGGGCCGCCAAGCCCCGCACGACGCCCGCCGAGATCGCGTCCTTCTACCACGAGGTCGGGAGTTGGTGCGTCTTCCGGCAACTAGTACGGCACCGGGGGCGGTCGTTCCATGATGTCGCTGTGCATCTGCCCTCTCGGGGGACATTCCTTGAATACGGTTGCGGGATCGCTCCGATCAGTTGGTGGCTCGCGCACCATCATCGTCTCTTTCGCGCTGTCCTCGTCGATGTACCGTCGGAACCGCTTGAATTTGGCCTCTCTCGACTCGTCAAGTTCGCCATGACGCAGCCAGGCGGCTCTCGACTCTACGTGGATCGCTGGACCGTCAACCCGATGCCCCGGAGACTTCCATCAGCCGATTGCATTGCTATTCTCGAAGTCTTGGAACACGTGCCGAGTCCCATTCTCGTCATGCGTTCCATCCTCGCCGCCCTCAAGCCCGGCGGCTGGCTCCTCGAAGACTTCCGCGCCCACGACGGCGACGGATCGCCGACTGACCTCGAATCGGCCGCGATGGAGCGGCCCGCGATGTATCATCTCCTGCGGCGGGAATGTCGGCTCGTGAGTGGTGAGGTACCAGAGGCGCCGTTTGGCGGTGGCAGACGTTGGTGGGTGAAGCGGTGAACCTCGTCCTCCTCTGCCCACGCCTCCAACATCTCCGCCACCTCGGCCCGATCGCCACGGCCGCTAAACTGAGTTGGCGCGTGGCCTTCTTCTGTCCGACCGGCGGGCCCAAAGATGACGCCGCAACACACCTTGGTATCGTCGAGCGAGAAGGCGGTGGCCCAGCCGTCGAAGTCACTGGCGCGACCGAGCTCGTGGATATGCTCGTTCTCGCCAAGGCCGATGCCGTCATCGCGGTCGGCCTCCGCATGCCGCCGTGGATACGCCAGCACGTCATGCCGCAGACGCGCGCTCGAGGCATCCGGTGGGTGTCGGTCGGCTATCTCGCGGAGGAATTGCTGCAAGTGCTTGAGGACGGCCCGGCTCTTTTGGGCGAATGGGACGTGGCCACCACCGCCTCGTGGGAGGCCTTGGACTGGTGCGCCGAGCGGCTGGCTGTCTTGCGGTCTCGCGCTGCTGCCGCTGAGGCCCGACGACGGTTTGTGGCGGTCGGCTATCCGGCGCTCGACCCATTGGCTCGGCTCAACCGAGACTGGTGCCGGACGAAGCACGGGATCAAGGGGCGGGCGCTCCTCTTCGTGCCGGCGGCTCGGCCCCACCTGATGCCCCGCTGGCGCCACGCCGCGTTTCGTGGTGGTCTCCGCTGGCTGGCGCCGGCCCTCGGGCTGCCGACATACTGGCAGGTCTGCGCGGCGGTCGTTCGGTACGCGCGCCGCCACGACGCCCAGATCATCATCAAGACGCGGGCGAAGAACCCTGATCCGTCGTGGCTCCCTCACATGGGCCAGGTCTTCGGCGATACGACCTATCACCCCTCGACGACGCTCGAACTCGTCAAGGCCGCAGACGGCTACTGCGGGTTCGCGTCGGCGTTTGCGGTCGAGGCCACCGCTGCCCGCCTCCACCAGACGCATGTCCTCGCATGGCCCCCGAAGGCCGCCGAGCACCCGCTCCTGCTGGACTTCCGCGAGCGGTTCTTCTTGGGTGACGGTCCGTGGGAGCGTCCCGGCGTGGCCCAGGCGCTCCATCTCTATCGAAGGCCCGAGAGCCTCTGGACGTGGGCCGAGAACGCGCCGTGGCTGGGCGAACGCGACCCAGCAATCTGCGCGCGGGCGCTGGCGCCGGTCGTGGGTGAGGTGAACGGGAAGGCGTCGGAGCGTCTCCTCGATGCCATTGATCGAGTGTCATAATGCTACGGCGGGAGGTCCAGATGAGATCGCAGATAGGTATTGGAGTCGTCATGACTCTCCTGATCGTGTGGTGGTTGAGTGTCGTGGCTGTCGAGGGTCGATCCCTCCCTCCCTGGGTCCTGATGTTCTCGGCTGGTGGGGATGGTGTCGAGGGGCTGAACTTCCCGTGGAGGCCCGTTGATGTCTTCTCGACACGGTCGGAGTGCCTGCGAGAACGCGATCGGCAAGGCGACACCTATGCCAAGTTGATCCACGAGCCTACTCGCCGTGGTCCAGGTTACCTAGCAGGACGCCTCCGGTCTCGCTATCCAACGGGCAAGCCCGGCGCCCCGGCTGCAACGACCCAGGTGTATCTCTGGCGATGCGACCCCCTCGAATGAGACTGGCCGTTCTTTGCTCCCACGAACTCCATCGCCGGAACCTCTGGGCCTCCGGCCTCGTCCGGATGCTGGAACAGCGCGGCCATACCGTACTCACCCTCGGTGCCAACCCGCAGACCTTCAACCGAGTCCGACGCACACTCCGACTCATGACGATGGTGCACGAAGAACCTCGCTCGCTGACCTATCGTCACAAGGCCACGCTGCTCCGAGGGACGCGCCGCTGGCAGGCCGCTGTCTGGCGAGCGTTGCGAGGGATGGGGTGGAATCTCGAAGCACTGGCGCTCAGGATCGAGGCGCGGCTGCCGATTCCGGCTCACGTCCTGCACCATCTCTCGGTGGCGAAGCCCGACGTGCTCGTGTGGCCCACGTTGATCCACATGGATGCCCTAGAAAACGATACCGTGAAGGCCGCACGGCGGCTCCGCATCCCAATCATCGGCATGCCCGCGAGCTGGGATAACCTAACGACGAAAGGTCTCTTTCTCGTCCGCCCTGATCGTCTGCTCGTCTGGGGCGTCGCGTCACAGCGGCACGCAATCGAACTTCATGGCTTTTCAGACTCTCAGGTGACGGTCACAGGGCCACCGCATTTTTACCCATATGAGAGCGGCGTAACTTTTTCTGGTTCGGTCGTCTACGTCAATGGGACCTCCATCCATTACTGGCGTGATGAAGACCTCATGGTGGAGCAGATGCGGGCCGCGATGCCGGATCGCGTGATCGTCCATAGTCAGCATCCGCGCCGCCGCGGTGGGTACTGCGAGATCGACTTCATCAAACGCAATATGGACGCCGCGGTCTGTCTCGTGGCGGCGTTCTCCACGACCGTCATTGAGGCGGCGCTCTGCGGGCGCCCCTCCGTGCTCGTGGGATTCGGGGCCGGCGCCCAGGGTGAGGCGATGGCGGCGTTCGGCCATCAGGCGACCGGGTTACTGGACCACATGAAATACGAACACATGGCCGAGGTGATCCGATTCCCCGGGGTGCGGGTGGCCCGATCCCTCCACGAGTTGTGTGCTATCATCCGCTCCATGGCGAACGGCGACGCGCCCGACTCGCCCCAAGCCCTCCGAGCGGCGGCGATGACCGTCGCCTATGCCGAGCCGGGAATCCGTGAGCGGATCGTGGGCGCGATTGAAGAGGGGCGATGATCCCGCCGCCCGACCCCGGCCGACTCCACGCTTGGTTCACGGCGCGGCCAGGCTCAGGGCAGATCGCCACGCCATTCGCACTGTCCGGTCTCGCGACATGGGTCTCTCGTCGGAACCATCACCATCGCGGCCTGCAGACCTTCACCATTGCGGATGTCGGCTCTGGGATCGGCACGACCCTCGCCTGTCTCGCGTGGTGGGCGGGTCACGCCGAGATCGTCTCCGTGGAGAGTGAT